>JADMIO010955855.1_pt1 | contig 11628 bp, 8 predicted proteins | sample 8958161 | NCBI WGS metagenome assembly JADMIO01 (sample SAMN16585339, study PRJNA669376) | soil metagenome | isolation source: Crop rotation soil | place: USA: Cullars Rotation, Alabama | collected 2011
GGCCCAATTGATCGACCCCGACCCGGGCAGCCTGAACCGCCACCACTTGATGCGATCCACCGGATTGATCCCCGTCTTACGCAAAACCGGCCAAAGAATCTCGGTGTCCTTCAAATGCACGTCATAAATTTTGTCGATAAAATCCCTGGCGCATTGAATCGGGTCCATCATCTGCCACACCAGGTGCGACGGATCGAACTGCAGCCCGATATGCGGCGAGTTCCCGAAGGCTTTGAACAGCGCCTCGTATCCCACCGGCCCCGTGGCGATATTCGGACCGCCTGCCCACGGCTCCCATAAAATCTTCACCTTGTGTTTCTCGCACAACGGAAAATACTGCTCGGTGTACACCCGCACGATCTCCTGCACCTGCGCGTCCAGACTCTTGCTTGGAATCGTGCCCGACGCGGTGCCGATGTGCGGCACGTCCAGGGCCCCGGCCATCTCGATCACCTTGCGGAAATACTGATTGCCCCGTGCCCGCTCGCCGGGATCCGCAGCGATGTGGTTCTGCGTGTTCCCCAGCACCGAAATCCGCAGGCCGGATCGTGACACGGCGCCGCGCACGCGGTCCACGGTCTTACTGCTCACGTTCGTGCAATCGAGCACCGTCTTGGGATTGGCCCACAGCCCCATGGATGTGAAGCCTTCTTTCACAGCGAAATCGAGGTTGTCTTCACTGAAATTGCCGAGGATGCCCAGCTTCGGTTTCCACGGTTTCGTTTTGGCGGCTGCCGCGGCAGCTAATCCGCCGATCAGGTTTCGTCGGGTCATATATGTTCTGTACTATACTCTTCTAAATCGAGACGAATTGCTTGCGCCTGACTTCTTTCTTTTTACTTTGCACTTCAACGGTGTGGGCGCAAGTCACAGGCGATAACATCATCACCACATTTGCCGGGACCGCCTGGACGTTTCCCGATGGCATCGCCGGAGTGAACGCGCCCATCGGCGCCGTCAATCAGCCCCATTTCGATAACAGCGGGAATCTGATCTTCGCCGACCCCGGCAATGACATCGTCTGCCGTTTGAATAAAGACCGGACCGTCACCATCATTGCCGGCAACGGCATTCGCGGCTTCTCCGGCGACAGTGGTCCGGCGACCAGCGCATCCCTCAATCAGCCAGCCGATGTGGCCATCGACCCGTCCGGCAATCTCTACATCGCCGATGGCGGAAACAACAGGATCCGGCGGGTGACGGCCGACGGCATCATCTCGACTTATGCCGGTACGGGGCTTTTCAACAACAACGGTGACGGCGGGCCTGCCACGGCGGCCGCCATTACTTCGTTCGGACGAATCCTGGTGGGGCCGGACGGCCTTGTGTATTTCGAAAACTCCACCACCATCCGCCGCATTTCGAGCACTGGAATTATCACGACGTATGCGGGAAACGGATCCACCGGGCGTGGCGGAGAAAACGTAGCGGCAACCTCCTCGCCGCTGTCATTCAATTCCGGCGGCATGGTCTTTGACGCGGCCGGCAATCTGTACCTCGCCGATGGCGGCAACCATTGGATCCGCAAGATTACACCCGCGGGGATCATCAGCACCGTGGCCGGATCGGGCGTCGCCGGATCCTCGAACGGACCGGCGTTGCAGGCCCAATTCAACGGCCCGAGAAGCATCGCCTTCGACGCGGAAATCTTTACGTGGCGGATCTGAATTCGCGCATCTACAAAATCTCAGCCGGCGTAGTGACAACGTTCGCGGGAACAGGCGCTTTCGGTTTCGCCGGCGACGGCGGACCGGCTACCAATGCGCAATTCCGCTTCATTAGCGGACTCCTCTTCGATGGCACAGGCGCCCTGTACGTCTCCGACAGCGGTAACAACCGCATCCGGAGCATTGGCGCCAACGGCGTCATTAATACCCTCATCGGCAATGGACAGTTCCGCGTCAGCGCTGACGGCACGGCGGCCCGCAATGCCTATCTGTTCGTTCCCTCCGGAATCTCGTTCGACCCCGCGGGAAACCTGCTCATCCCGGATACCTTCACCGGCCGCCTGCAGCGAGTGCGCGCGAACGGCACGATTGAAGCAGTCGCCGGCAACGGCGTCCGCGGCGGAAGCACATCAGGCGTCGCCAGGAACGTGCCGATCGGCTCGGTGCGGTCGGCGGTGGGCGATGCCGCTGGAAACGTCTACTTCACGGACAACGATTTTTCGCGAGTAGCGCGCGTGGCCCCGAACGGTTCTCTGAGTATTTTTCTCGATCAGACGGTGGTGAATTCACCCACCGGCCTGACTCTCGACGCGGCCGGAAACCTCTACATTGCCGACCGAGGAAACCACGTAGTGCGGAAGGCGACAGCGGCTGGAGTGCAGACCGTGATTGCGGGCACTGGCACGGCGGGCTTTTCGGGCGATGGAGGCAGCGCCACGCAGGCACAGCTCAACCTTCCTCAAGCCGTGGCGTTCGATAGCGCGGGTAACCTGATCATCGCCGACGGGGGCAACGGACGTCTGCGGAAAGTGACGCCTGCGGGTGTCATCACTACTATCGCAGGCGACGGTCGCGCGGGTCCGGAGTGCCGGCTACGCAGACAGGGCTTACGAACCCCTCGACGCTAGCCATCGACGCCGCGGACAACATTTATTTCACGCTTGCTAACGCATCGAAGGTGTGGCAATTAAGAGCCGATTCGGGAACCATAGTGTCGGTGGCGGGAACCGGGGCCGTGGGCTACTCCGGAGATGGAGGACCAGCCAGGGCCGCGGCGGTCAACGTGGCCGGTGTGGCTTTGGACAAAAGCGGGAACCTGTACCTCGCCGACGTGGGCGCAAGCCGCATTCGCGTCATATTGAAGACGCAGCCCACCGTCTCACTCCTGCCTGGCGCCTTGAGCTTTCAGGCCAACAGCGGCGGCGACGTCACCGATGCGCAGGTCGTGAACGTGAGCAGCAGCCTGGCCGGATTTTTATTTATTACACGCGCCAGTGAGCCCTGGATCGTTGTGACGGCGGGAGTGGCGTCCGCGCCGTCGACTATCCAGATCGCCGCCGATCCGACGGGCCTGGACGCGGGCGTCTATGCGGGCTTGGTAGGGATCGGGTCCCCAGGTTCCTCCGGACCGCTGTTGACGATACCCGTAACCTTCACCGTAGTCAAGCCCCTTCCAGCGCAACTCGGCCTGGACACGCAAGGTTTGACATTTTCGTCCACGGCGGGCGGCCCGTTGCAGGCGCGTTCGTTCCGGGTACGCAATATCGGCGGCGGCGCGCTGGATTTCAGCGTGGCCGTTTCGGGATCAGGCGCCGCCGCCATCGTGGTGGACACGAAATCAGGGTTCGCGCAGCCGTCCTCCCCGGCTTCGATCGTGGTCACCGTGGATCCTGGAATTCTTCCCGCCGGAACCTACGAAGCGACCGTCACGATTTCCAGCAGCGCGACGGGAGAGACACTGACGATTCCGGTCACCATCAGTCTGGCGGCCAGGACGCAGCGCATGGCAATCTCGCAGCGCGGGCTGTTGTTCACGGCCGTGCAGGGAGGCGGGGTCACGCCGGCGCAGAGCTTCGCTGTGATGAACGCCGGAGAAGGCGCGTTCCTGTGGCAGGCTGTGGCGAGCACATTTCCAGGAGCGTCGGGATGGCTTACAGTAACGCCTGATTCGGGGACCAGCGACAACCAGGCAACCGTGCGAGTGAATCCGGATGGGATTGCGCCGGGCGTGTACTACGGACTGGTGCGCGTTTCGACCAGCGGCGCGTCAAACTCGCCGCAGGACGTGGAGGTGGTGCTGAACCTGCTGCCGTCCGATCAGAACCCGGGCGCGGTGGTGGGTCCGTCGGGGCTCGTGTTCACTTCTGTCGCGCGGGGCCAGACGCCGGGCTCGCAGACGTTCACCATTACCAATCTGAGCGCGTCGCCGGCACGCTTCGCCCTCGGCGTGGTGACGCTGGACGCCGGCTCGTGGATTCAGGCCGTACCCGACCGCGGCACGATCCCCGGTGGCGGATCGCAGATCATCACCGTGCAGCCGGACCCCAGCGGGCTAGTCTCGGGAGTCTACAGCGGGCAGGTCGCTTTGCAGGTGGAGGACACCACGCGCACGGTGCGGGTCCTGCTGGTGGTGGCGCCATCGGCTCCTGCCGCAGGGCGCAGCGCAGGCGGATGCTCGGCGGCCGCGCTGCTGCCCGTATTCACCTCCTTCCTCCAGGACTTCGCCGTGCCCGCAGCCTGGCCCGTGCCGCTCGAAGTGCGCGTAGTGGACGATTGCGCCGCGCCGCACACAGCGGGCCGTGTTGTAACCACGTTCTCCAACGGCGATCCGCCGCTCTCGCTGGTGTCCCTGAAAGACGGGCGATGGCAAGGTACCTGGTTTGGAGGCAACGTACGCGCTGCAAAGATCGCCGTCACCGCGACGGCCGAGCGCGACGCACCGTTAATTCGCGGAACGCTGACCTTCACGGGAACGCTGCAGGCCAACGACGAGATTCCGTCGGTGACGCCGGGCGCCGTGCGCAACGCAGGTCCATCGCGCGCACAGGCGCCGCTCGCTCCGGGCAGCCTGATCTCGATTTCGGGCAAGGCCTTCGGCGCCGGCCAGGTCTCGGCGAGCCAGTTGCCGCTGAATTCCACGCTGGGAGGTACGCAGGTGATCCTGGCGGGTCGCTCGCTACCGCTGGTCTATACAAGCAGTGGGCTGATCAACGCGGTGGTGCCCTACGATCTTGATCCAAACGGCCTATACACGCTCCTGGTGGCGCGAGGCTCGGCCGTGTCCGGACCCGAGACCGTGACGCTAGCGGCGGCGCAGCCCGCCGCGCTGGATGCTCCGGCTGATGCGGCTACAGCCGCTTCGGACGCCCCTCCCAACGTGAAGAGTCCTGTAACGGTGACGATTGGAGAAGTCGGCGCGCCGGTCGCCTCTGCGACGTTAGTCCCGGGGTACACCGGCCTCTACCAGGTGCGAATCACCGTCCCGCAAGGCGTGCCGCCAGGCGACGCGCCGCTGGTACTATCCGTCTCCGGCCAGGCCAGTGTCCCGGTCAACATGGCCCTGCGATAAATCAGGCGGGTTTTGCACAGGTTGCACAACTTCCAGCCATCCAACATCCAACATCCAACATCCGCGCGCCAAAGGCGCGCATCCAACATCCAACATCCGCGCGCCAAAGGCGCGCCCCAGCTATAATCGGTAAGGTGAAGGCTCGCGTATTTGTTTCCTTAAAAAGAACCGTCCTTGACCCGCAGGGTCAGACCGTCCGCTCCGCGATAGCCGGGCTGGGATATCAAAGCGTCTCCGAAGTACGCCAGGGCAAATTTTTCGACATAGCCCTGTCGCCGGACGTCACCAGGGAACAGGCCGGCGCCGAGATCGACACGCTGGCCCGCGAAGTTCTGACCAATCCTGTCATCGAAGACTACCAGGTCGAAATCACAGAGTGAGCAAAAGGGGGATAGCTCATGTGCGGAATAGTCGGTTATATCGGCACGCGCAAGGCGGTGCCTATTATTCTGGACGGACTCAAGCGTCTGGAATATCGTGGATATGATTCGGCCGGGCTGGCAGTCGTGGGGGAAGAAGGCCAGCTCACCGTGCGCCGCGCCTCCGGCAAGCTGAGGAACCTGGAAGACGCCATCCGCATGAACCCGCTGGATGGCGAATATGGCATAGGCCACACCCGCTGGGCCACGCACGGCCGGCCGACCGAGGAAAACGCCCACCCCCATCGCGATTGCACCGGCCGTATCGTGGTCGTGCACAACGGAATCGTGGAAAATTACCTGTCGCTCAAACAGCAACTTCAGGACGAAGGCCACAAGTTCATCACGGAGACCGACACCGAGATCATCGCCCACCTCGTTGAAAAGCATTTCACCGGCAACCTCGAGGCCGCCGTGCGCGCCACCGTCAGGGAACTGACCGGCGTGTTCGCCCTGGCCGTACTCTCCGTGGCCGACCCGAACAAGATCGTCGCCGCCCGCTCCGGTCCGCCTGTAGTGATCGGCCTCGGCGACAAGGAGTACTTCGTCGCTTCCGACGTCCCCGCCATCCTCGGCCACACGCGGGACATGTTTTTCCTGGGCGACGGCGACATGGCCGTCCTCACGGCCGAAGGAGTCCGCCTCAGCGATTTCGACGGCCGCCCCGTCAACCGCCAGGTCTCGCACATTCTCTGGGACCCCATCATGGCGGAAAAAGGCGGCTACAAGCATTTCATGCTCAAGGAGATTTACGAGCAGCCGCGCGCCGTGCGGGACACCACTCTCGGGCGCGTGGGACAGGAAAGCGGGCGCATCTTCCTCGATGAGATGGATATCTCGCCGAAGCAGTTCAAGGAATTTCGCCATGTCAGGATCGTGGCCTGCGGCACCAGTTGGCACGCCGCGCTGGCCGGCAAGTTCATGATCGAGAAGCTGGCGCGCATCCCGGTCGAAGTGGATTATGGCAGCGAGTTCCGTTATCGAGACCCCATCGTCTCGAACGACACCCTCACAGTCGTGATCTCGCAATCCGGAGAGACCGCCGACACCCTGGCCGCGCAGCGGGAGGCCAAGCAGAAGGGCTCCAAAACGCTTGCCATTTGCAACGTGGTGGGCTCCATGGTCACGCGCGAGGCTTCGGGAACCATCATCACCCACGCCGGTCCGGAAATCGGCGTGGCCTCCTCCAAAGCCTTCACCTGCCAGTTGACAGCCCTGTTCATGCTGGCCATGTACCTGGGCCAGGCCAAGGAAAAGCTCGACGAGGACATCTCCCGCTGCCTGGTCCAGGAGCTGCTTCGCATTCCAGGCAAGCTGGAGACAGTCCTCTCGCACGACGCAATGTACGAGGACCTCGGCCGCAAGCTTTTCCGAGCCACCGATTTTCTATTCCTCGGCCGCGGCATTCATTTCCCCATCGCCCTCGAGGGCGCGCTGAAGCTGAAGGAGATTTCCTATATCCACGCCGAAGGCTATCCCGCAGGCGAGATGAAGCACGGTCCCAACGCGCTGATCGACGAGAAGCTGCCGGTCGTCGTTCTGTGCGCGCACGATCCTGCGCGCGAGGAGAGCCGCATGCTATACGAAAAGACTCTCTCCAATATTCAGGAAGTGAAAGCGCGCGAAGGAATCGTGATTGCCATCGCCACCGAAGGCGACCGCGCCGTCCCCAAGCTCGCCGACCACGTGATCGAGCTGCCCGCTTCGAGCGAGCTGCTGCTCCCGATTCTCGAAGTGGTCCCCCTGCAACTGCTGGCATACCACATCGCCGTCCGCCGCGGGTGCGACGTGGATCAGCCGCGCAACCTCGCCAAAAGCGTCACGGTGGAATGAAGCAATCGACCACCCGGCTGGAGGTTGCCACCAGGGGCAAGGGGCTTTACGAAATCAGCGGCCAGGTGTTTGGATGGGTGAAGGAAACGGGGATGAAGACCGGCCTGCTTACGGTATTTATCCAACACACCTCCGCGTCGCTGACCATCCAGGAGAACGCCGACCCCGACGTCATCGCCGATCTTAACGACCACTTCGGGCGCCTCGCGCCGGAAGACAACAAGCTCTATCGCCACACCATCGAAGGCCCGGACGACATGCCGGCGCACATTCGCGCGGCGCTCACGGACACCCAGCTATCGATTCCGGTGCTGGACGGCCGCCCGGCGCTTGGGACGTGGCAGGGAATCTATGTCTTCGAGCACCGCAAGGCCGCTCATCGCAGAAAGGTAGTGTTGCACCTGCTCGGCGAGTAATTTTATGCGCCGGCTCGACCCGCCAATCGAACCAACATCCGACGTCCGACATCCGCTGTTTTCCCTGCTCCCCGCCTACACTTTCGACCGCCAAGACGGCCGGCAGCGTGCCATCGAGGATATAATCCGAGTTCATGATCAAGCTTACAAATTCCCTCTCACGCCGCGGCTTCGTCGCCGCATCCGCCGGCTTCATGGCAAGCGCCTCCGCCGACGCCAAGGATGATCTCCGCGTTCTCGATATTCACCAGCACACCAACTACAGCGGGCGTACCGACGATCAACTCGTCGCCCATCAGCGCAAGATGGGCGTCACCAAGACGATTCTGCTGGCTTCGGGCTACAAGCAGACTCCCGGGCTCGAGCTCGGCAATACGGAGACATGCATCAACCTCGCCCGCGCTCACCCCAGGGAGTTCGCTTATTTCGGCAACGAATTACCCGACATCCCCACCGCTCGGGAGGTACTCGAAAAATATTTGAAGAACGGGGCGCTGGGCATCGGCGAGCAGAAGTTTCATGTCGATTGCGATTCTTCCTACATGCAGCAGGTGGCCGAAATCGCCAGGGAACATCGCGTGCCCGTTCTCATGCACTTCCAGCACGACACGTACAACCTGCACATCGAACGCTTCCACACCATGCTGGAGAAATATCCCAAAGTGAATTTCATCGGGCACGCCCAAACCTGGTGGGCCAACATCGATCGCGCCTGCGACCAGGTAACCATGTATCCCAAAGGCAAGGTGACGGCCGGAGGCATCACGGACCGTCTGCTTTCCGACTACCCCAACATGTACGGAGATCTTTCCGCGGGCTCAGGCTTGAATTCGATGCTGCGCGATGAGGATCACGCGCGCGGTTTTTTGGAGCGCCATCAGGACAAGCTGATGTTCGGTAGCGATTGCACCGACACACTGGGCGAGGGAAACAAGTGCCTGGGAGCGCAGATCCTCGCTGCAGTCCGGCGCCTGATTCCAGACCCGAAAGCGCAGCGCAAAATTTTTCATCAGAATGCGATGCGCATTATCAAAGTGAAATTTTGAGGGGACACTGGGTTAATAAAGTGGGTTAATAAAGCGGGTTAATAAAGCGGGAAGCCGCCCGTCGCGCGGCGGCCGCACCGAAGGACTTTGAGACAACTCTTGTATAATCGCCCCATGTCCCTCCGCCTCCTCGCCATGCTGCTCGCTGCGGCGGCTGTCACCACGGCGCAAAACCGCGACGACTGGAATCAGCCTTTTCCGCCTCACCGTATCGCCGGCAATCTCTACTACGTCGGCACCGGCGGCCTCGCTTCCTTTCTGATCACAACACCCGAAGGCCATATCCTCATCAACAGCAGCTTCGAGCAGGATGTACCCATGATCCGCGACTCGGTCCAGAAGCTCGGCTTTCGGTTTCAGGACGTCAAAATCCTTCTCAACAGCCACGCCCACGGCGATCACGCGGCCGGCACTCTCATGGTGAAGGAACTCACCGCCGCCAAAGTCATGGTCATGAAGGGGGACGACGATGTGGTCCGCAAAGGAGGCGCCAATTGGAAGCCATGCACGGTCGACCGCGTCCTCAAAGATGGCGACCAGGTCAAACTCGGCGGCATGACGCTGACCGCGCATCTCACGCCCGGACACACGAAGGGAGCCACAACGTGGACCTTTCCTGTGGTGGACGGCGCGAAGACTTACAATGTCCTCATCAGCAGCAGCGTCACAGTCAATCACCCGCAGGGCCTCGTCAATAACCGTGCCTACCCGGAAATCGCCCACGATTACGAGATCGCGTTTCGCGTCCTCAAGTCGCTGCCGTGCGACATCTTTCTGGCCCCGCACGGCGTTCAATACAACATGCGCGAGAAGTACGCCAAACGGGAAGGGAAAGAGAATCCGTTCGTCGATCCGGAGGGCTACCGGCGTTATCTCGAGGACGCGGAGAAGGCGTTTCGCCAACGGTTGATCACGGATCGGAAGTAGCGGTAATCTCCATCGGCAGCGCGAGTGCTCCTGTTAGCGGCAGGCGACGAAAAACCCGTCATGCAAGGTTGGCAAAATGCCAGGTGACCCCGTCCAGGGAGGGTAACTGGTGGGCGAGGCGTAGACCGGGTTGATCTAAGGAGAAGGATTTCAACCGTGCGCGCGCGAAGCTATGGCCACTGCGATCCTTCTGCACACAGTGGAATGGCCTCACGATCGGCTGTTTTGGCAGTAGCGGCCGGTTTCCGCGGAAGAGATATACTTGAAATCCGGGCGGTGACCGCCGCTCGGCTCATTGGAGGGCGTATGCCAGATCGCATATTGAAAGTGGCGCTCGCCGGCATTATTGCCGGCATCACTGGTTTGGCTCAATTGGACACAGCCAGCATCATCGGGACAGTCCTCGATCAGTCTGGAGCCGTAATCCCGAATGCGTCGCTAGTGGTGGAAAACCAGAATACGAGCGCTACGCGGAACGTGAAAGCCAATGAGGAGGGGAACTTCGTGGTACCGGTGCTGCCGATCGGCCAGTATCGGGTTACGGCGTCAGCTGCGGGTTTCAAATCCCGCACAATAGAAGGTTTTACCTTGCGCGTTTCTGACCGGCTGCGGCTGGAGATCACTCTCGAGCCCGGCTCGATCACCGAAAAGATCACGATCACCGGCGAAAGCCCGCTGGTGGACTCGGCGTCAACTACTCTCGGCGGCGTGGTCAATTCCCAGCAACTCAATTCCCTGCCGCTCAACGGCCGCGATCTGACGCAATTGCTCAGCGTCATCCCGGGAGCGATGCTGCTCGGCGGATCCACCCAGCAAAGCGTTAACGGCGCCAGTACCTTCCGCTCCGAAGGGGGTGTGCGGTTTCTCCTCGACGGTTCGGATGCCAGCCGCGTCGATTTCGACATCCTGGATAATACCTATGGATCGAGCCGGGGACGCATCACCCGCGCCAGCGTGGATTCGATCGAAGAGTTTCGCGTCTACGCCACTTCCTTCTCCGCCGAATATGGGCAGGCGCTCGGTGGAGTGGTGAACCTGGTCACCAAGTCGGGATCGAACGAAGTTCACGGCAGCGCGTTCGAATATTTTCGCAATCAGAAGCTCGATACGCGCAACTACTTTAATACGGGAACCAAGCCGCCATTCCGGCTAAACCAGTTTGGCGGTTCGATCGGCGGTGCGATCCGCAAAAACAAGCTGTTCTTCTTTGCCAATTATGAAGGCCTGCGGCAGCGGCTGGGGATCATACAGAACACATTTGTGCCCACCCCCGCATTCCGCGCTACCGTATCGCCGGCCCTGCAGCCTGTTCTGGATATGCTGCCGCTTCCGAATGCGGAGATCTCCCCCACCGAGCCGCGCCTCGGCCGCTTCGTGCGCGGCGTCTCCAACGCGCTGACTGAGGATACCGGCGCGATCAAGATCGATTACCGCATATCGGATAAGGACAATCTTTCGGGGCGTTACAACATCAATGAGTCGCTGACCAAAACTTATTTTGGAGTAGCGCGCGGGCAGATTCAGACCGCGCCGGGACGTTTGCAACTCATCAAACTTACCGAGACCCACACGTTCACGCCCCACCTGCTGAACGAAGCCGGATTCGGCTTCAACCGCGTCCACATCGATCCGCGATCCGCCGATTCGGCCGAGATCCAAGCTTTTCCGATCACAGCGCTCGGCGGAGGATCGGCAGGCGTCGGTCCGGGCCTGTTTGACCTGAACGTAGCCAACAATTCGTTCACTTTTCTCGATACAGTGTCCTGGGTGAAGGGTAATCATCAGCTAAAGTTCGGAGGGCAGACCATCCGCAATCAGGACAACAAGGCGTTGTTGTTCCAACGCACGGTTACCTACAACTCGCTCAGCGATTTCGCGATTAACAGCCCGTTCTCAATTGGCACTCTCGGCCAGCCCTTTCCAGCACATTGGGATCCTAAGCTTAGAATTCCACGTGGACAAGTTGTCGCG
>JADMIO011216445.1_pt1 | contig 11628 bp, 13 predicted proteins | sample 8958161 | NCBI WGS metagenome assembly JADMIO01 (sample SAMN16585339, study PRJNA669376) | soil metagenome | isolation source: Crop rotation soil | place: USA: Cullars Rotation, Alabama | collected 2011
CGCGACAACTTGTCCACGTGGAATTCTAAGCTTAGGATCCCAATGTGCTGGAAAGCGGCGTCCAGGCCCACCAGGTCCGTGGTCAGGAACCACCCCTTGACGTAGCAGGCGAGGGAGTCCAGCAGCTCGCCTTGCTCGCCGCCGGTGTTCACCGCGTCTGAGAGGGTGATCTTGCCGTTCCCGTCCGTCTTCACCGCCACCGGAAGGATCGCGATCGCCGTCTCGGTCCCGTCCGCGTTGGCGTTGTTGTAGGCGTACACCTTGCCGTCCGCCGTCTTTCGCCCCAGCACCGTCCCCGCCGCCAGCGTCAGGTTCGCCCCGAACACGTAGGAGAACGACCGCGCGTCCTCCGGAAACTTGTAAGGCTCCACCTTCTGCCCGGTCCAGCTCTTAACAGCAGTGGTAGGCATCCATCACCTCCTGATCCTGATCTTTGATCGTGATCGTGATCCTAATCTCCGTCATCCCGAGCGCCGCGAAGAATCCACCCGGCCTTTGCCGCTGGCCGGCCAACTCAACCTCATCCGCGCCCTTCCCCGGGCAATCTCAATCCCGTCCCTCGATCCCTCGTCCCTCTGTCCCTCGTCCTCTGTCCCTCGTCCCTCTATCCCGCCGTCCCGCGCCGTCAGGCGCCAAGCGGCGTCAGGCGCCAAGCGGCGTCAGGCGCCAAGCGGCGTCATCCCCGCCAGTTCCTTCACCCGCTCCGGGTCCGGCGCGCGCGTAGGCTTCGCTTCCACCGCGGGAAACCCCGCTTCCCCCAGCTGCACCACCTGCAAATCCCGCAGCGCCGTCAGGATCGGAGCTCGCTCCGTAGCCCCCAGCGCTCGCAGCCCCTCGACCAGCGCCCGCCGCGTAGCCGGAGCCAGCTCCAGCCGCCCCTCACACAGCCGCACCTTCGCCAGTTCGTCGGCAAGCTCGCGCCGCAGCGCCTCCACCCGCAGCAGCTCCCGCTCCGTCTCCGCGGAGACCCGCGCCTCCCGCTCCTGCTCCAGCAGCGCCCGCAGCCGCTGCACCTCGGCTCCGGGCGCGTCCGCCAGGCCTGCCGCCGCATCCGGGGCAGAATGACCTCCATCAAGCTCGTCTTCTTCCAGAACCAGCGTCTCAACTCCAGATCCAGCAGCCATCACCACCTCCCCAGCCTCCGCGGCAATTTGCAATTTGCAATGTGCAATACTCAATTTGCAATCCCCAGCAAGCTGCGCCAGCAGCCCCTCGAAACTCCCCAGCCGATCCGCCATCCCGCAGTCCACGGCCGCCTGCCCCACACGAACCCCGCCGGCTCCAAACCGCTCCACCACTTCCTGTGGATCCAGGCCCCGGTATCGCGCCACGTCCCCGATGAACACCGCCGCAATCGCGTTCAGCGTCTCCACGATCTGCAGCCGCCCCTGGTCCGTCTCCGGGTCCGGCCGCTTGTTCGGGCTCTGGTCGCTCAGGATCTCGACCTGGTCCTTACCGGCCCCCCGCCGGTACACCGCCACCACCCCGATGCTCCCGAGGATCGCCGTCGGATCGACGGTGACGCTGTCGCAAGCCGCCGCCAGCCAGTAGCCCCCGGAGCAAGCCTGCCCGCCCACGTAGCCATGGATGGGCTTCCGCGTCTTCAGCTCGGCGATCATCCGCGCCAGCTCTCCAACCCCGTTCGCTTCGCCCCCCGGCGTGTCGAAGTCGAGCAGCACCGCCTTCACCCCCGCGTCTTGCACGGCCAGGTTCAGGTCCCGCGCCAGCAGCTCGATGCTCGTCGCCCCGGACAGGTCCGTGAACAGGTTGGCCCGCCGGAAGATCGGCCGGTGCACCGGGATCACCGCCACCCCATCCCGCACCTGCGCCCGCCGCGCGGACCGCAGCGGCTGCCCCTCTAGCCGGGCCACCGTCTCCGGGTCCAGCGGCTGCCGCGCGGCCACCTGGAGCACCACCTCCAGCCACTCCCGCTCCATCGCCCACGGAATACTCGCCGCCAACTGCCACACCGACATCCGAATTCCTGCTCTCCTAACCGGCCCCGGCCCCCCGCTGTCATCGCAAGCAGCGCCTTTCCAGCGACGTGGCGATCCCCGAGTAGGCAGTGGTACAGGCGCTCTGCCTACCACCACAGGCTCCAGGGCTTGGCCACCTCTCCGGCCATGACCGCCTCCCCGGCAAACGCTCGGACTACGCGCAAGAGCCGGCAAAGACCTGCAAACATATGTATGCTGATAGTGCCGGCCGCCGTCAACGGCCGAAGTGTCAAAGGAACGCCGCATGGATCCGATAGACCTGAAGCGGGCGCTGGCGGGGGCGAGATACACCGAGGTGCTGGACGCGCAGGGGAACGTCGTCCGGCGACTGCCGATCTTCGAGCCGGAGCAGCTGGCGGTCTTTTTGGAAGACGGCGCCCGCCCGGAATGGGAGCTTCAGTTCGAGTACGTGGACTGGCGCATTTCCCAGGGCCTGGAGCCTCCGCGCAACGCGTTGAACCGCTGGGAGCAGGCGATGGAGGAGATCGGGGCGACCAGCTCTTAAGTCTTGACAGGCATCCCAGCCCACACCAGAAGCTCGTCGTCCGGAATGTCGACGGGGATACCGGTTCGGATGGCGTCGTAGGCGTACTTCAAGCGGAACTCCAACGGCGTAAGCGCACACAGGTCCGCCCGGATTTGGAACGCCGCGTCCTCAAACGACCCGACCACCGGAAACTGGAACTCTGGCGACCCTCCCCCGCGCGGCGTCACCAGCAGCGGCATCGGCGCTCCCCGCCGCACCTGCAGCTCATACTGCTGCGCGGCGGCCCAGCGCGGCACGGTGAAAGGGGCGGGCGCCGGCCGGCCTCTTAGTTCCGCGTAGCGCTTCCGGATCACCGTCCACTCCTGGCGGCTCTCCTCCGCCACGTCCTCCGGCCGCATCCGCCGCAGCAGCGCTGCTGGCAGGAACCACTCCGCCATGAAGCGTCCGAGTCTCCCCTCGTCCTTGTCCTCATTCTTCTTGGCGAGCCGCGCCGCGCGCACGTCGTGGACTATCATCGTTCTCATTTGGGAGCCCAGGCCATCCCCGAGCAGGAAGTGAGCGCACTCTTCTACCCGCTTCCGCTCCAACTCCTCCGGGAATCGCCCCTTGGGAAGCGTCGCCACCCCCTTCGGATCGTCGAAGCGCATCGTGGCGCGGGGAACGTCCGCGTACACGGATCGGATGCATCCGTACAGCCACTCTTCAAGCCGCACGGCGTCCCCGGCGGTGGGGAACCCCGGGATCCGGAGTGCGATCCGCACCCCCCGGCATCGTTCTTCCGCCCAGTCGTTCAACACGCGCTCGAACACAAACTACTGTTTGCACAGATTTGAACCGCATTTCCTCGCGGTTAAGTGTCAAAAGGTGCGGCGGGAGCCTTTTCGGGGGGCGGTCAAGCGGATGGGGGCCTGGTCGATGGATTCCGCTTCCCGAGCCGCTGCCTCTTCGGCCAGCTGGCGGTCGAACTCCGCCAGGAGCTTGTCCGCTTCCTCCACGGTGAGCGTTTCCGCGCCGCCTTCCAGATACACGGGCACGGGCCGGCCGTATTTGCGGCTCAGCTCGAACAACCCCGTAGCGAGCCGCTGCGCCCCGTTCACCGCCGCCATCGCTTGGTGTGCGGCCCGTTGGGCGGCTTCCAAGGCGAACGCCTTCAGGCGGTCCTGCTCTTCGGCTTGTCGCGCCTCCTCCGCCTTCAGATGACCGGCGAGGCCCTGCCACTCCCGCAAGTTGAGACCGTACTCTTGCACGAAGCGGGCGAGCAGATCTGCCCCCATTCCATAGATTCCGCTTCGCAGCCCGCTCACGAACGCGGGCGTGCAGCCGATGCGCCGGGCCACCGCACTGTTGGTCTCGCCGGCCGTCACTTCTTTGAACCTGGGGGTGAACTCGGGGCGGCGCATGACCGGCTCCAACAACTCCGCTGTTAGTAGTAGTAGTAGGCCTAATACTTACTACTTCCGTCACGAAGTGTCAAAGCTAGGCGCGGATCTTTGACACCCCGTCGTCCCTCGTGTTAGTAGTGAACAACTGTTTGACTATCGACACGACGACCATGGACCACGTATCCCGAAGCAGGAAACGCCGCGCCCTCGCCCTGGCGCTCAAGCTCACGCTCCCGGAGATCGCGCACCGCTACCGCGCGATGCCACTCACCTACCGCGAAATCGCAAAGCTCTGGCAGCAGGCGGTCGACGCGGCGCCCGAGATGCCCCGGACCTTCCGCTTCAACACCTCGGACGTCTACCGCGTCATCAAGCGCTACGGCCGGGGCCTCCCGGGGAGTGATCCCCAATGAAGCGCCGCACTCCCGCCCGCCGCGGCGCCTGGCCCCCACCGCCACCGGACGAAGTCGGCCTCCTCGCCGAGCAGGTCTTCAGCGACCTCCGCCGGTTGGTCCACACCCGGCGACGCCAGCGCCGCCTCGCCTACCTCTTGCTAGCGGGAGGCTGCGCCGAGCTCGCCGCGCTGGCGTTCCTGCTGCTGCGCCACGTCTGAGCGGCGATTTGGCCGCTTTCCCCCTCTTCCACGTCCCCCCAGAACCGTTATGGAAAGCCTCATCCCTAACTCGTTCCAGGTCCCGAACCTGGTGGTCGACGAGCTCGCCGGGCTCCTGGATCCCGAAGAGTTCCTGGTGGTTGCCTACCTCTGCCGGCGCACGTTCGGATTCCACAAGCGGCAGGACCGGATCTCCCTCTCGCAGTTCACGGACGGGACCATGGCGCTCGATGGGCGCCGGCTGGACCATGGCACGGGCCTGGGCCGGGCCACTGTACGCGATCGGCTGGCGAGCCTGAAGCAGTTCGGAATCGTGCGGGAGACCGCGCCGAACAACGCCCAGAACGAGGGCGCGGAGTACGCGCTGCAGCTCGACCCGGCAAAGATCGACTTCCCAGGATTGATCCAGCGTCGAGCCCGCGAGACGGAGACCCGCCGCCACCGTACCGAAACCGCCCGCCAGACCCGCCACCAACCGGCGACCAGCTCCGAGCCCTCACCTCCGTCAGAAGCCCGCGCGCCAGCAAGGGCGCTCCCGGCCCCGGATCGCGCCGCCGCCTCCGGTGCCCACCCTCCCCAATCCGCAATCGCCGGTGCCCAACCTCCCCAATCCGCAATCCCCAATCCCCAATCCGCAATAGATAGCCGGTCTGTCCCACAGACCGGCGCCCGTCTGTGCGACAGACCGGTGGGGGGTCTGTCCGACAGCATGGCCCCCCGTCTGTCCGACAGACCGGAGGGGGTCTGTGGGACAGACACACAAAACCCAGGGGAAACCGAGGGAAACCCAGGGCGGGAGGCATGGCGGCATGACCCCCGTACCGTGGACCTGTACCGGGAGATGGCCAGCCCGGAAGCCGCCCGCCGCCTTTTGGAAGGGGTGGGGGTGAGCCAATCCCAGCTGGACTATCTGACAGCTAGCCCCCAACGCTGCTACTGGGCCTGCTTCTGGGCCACCACCTGGCCCGCCGTGGAGCACCGCATCGCCAACGCCACGAAGTTCATCCGGGCACGGGTCGAAGGGGCTTGCGCCGGCAAGCAGGAAGACCGGGAGCCGCCCTCGGAGTGGGAGCCCTACGAGGCTCGGATGAGGTACGAGTCGGCTCGCCGGCTGCAAGCGGAGATCTCCGCACGGCGCACCCGCGAGCGCTTCAGCCGGCCGCCGATCCAGTTCGGGGAGGGCGCGGAGCCGCTCTGGACCGCCTTCCGCTCATCCCAGCGCGAGACGGACCAGGCCATGCTCGCGGACACCGTCCGGGTGGACCTCGAGGACGGCCAGTTGCGCATCACCCTCTGCACGGTGACCTCGGTGGAGTGCCTGGCGCGGCGGAAAACGACGCTGATCCAGCGGGCGCGCGAGATCCTTCCCTCCTTCCCGGGAGTGCAGTTCACCCGTGGACCCTTCCAGGAGGTAAGCAATGCAGCCTGAGTGGGGCGGCAAGGGTCGTTGGATCGTCGCCGCGCCGCTCTCCTGCGTGGCGCCCAGCGGATGAGCGCTGCTCGTGTGCCCCGTGAAGAACCGGCCCCACAGTGCGCTACTTCACAGCGGCGCGACCCAACCTGGCGGATCGTATACCAAGCTGCGCGCGCCCGGCAGCAATGGGCTCGCAGCAGGCCATCTGATCCCCCACGCGCCCAGGGTTAGGTCAGCGCGCGCGCCCGCGGCCCGCAGAACCGCTCCAACAGCCCAGGCAGCTCGTCCAGGATCCGGGACTTGTCCAGGTACTCCACCTCCCCCAGCACCTCCCGCCGCTGCGCTTCCGGAGCCAGGCTGGACATCACCACCACCGGCACGTCCGCGAGGTCGGCCCGCAGTCGCTGCAACTGGCGGAACTTCCAGCCGTTCAGGCCCGGCATGTGCAGGTCCAGCAGGATCAGCGAAGGGTGCGGACCTTTGTGCAGCGCCTCGACCGCAGCGACCCCGTCACACGCGGTCAACGCCGTATAGCCCTGGGCCCGGACGTAATCCCCCAGCGCCCCGCAGATCGTCTCCTCGTCCTCAACGATCAGGACGCAGGGGTCTGAGGTTCCTACCATCTTTCCCATGCGCGTGCACCTCCCTAGACACCTTGCCACCTGATGGCGCGAGTAAACGCGCGGCCCCCTTCAGAAGCGACACTCCAGTTCCACAATTGCTCCGGACGGACCCAGGCCATTGAGGCATTTTGAGTAACGTGGGTCCCGCACAGCTTGACACGACAGAATCCCACCTCCGGGCCGCCTCTCGGGCGGCCCTCTTTTTAAGCCGCCTCACTAGGTGAGCGGATTGACCAATTCGCGAGCGGTCTCGCGGCCTACGCAACGGATCCGGCCTCGAAGCAGCCCGCGCCACGGCTGTTTCGGACGACCTGAGCCAGATTCGCTTGCGCTTCGCGCGGGCTTCGACCGGGCGAACGCCACCCGCTGCGAGCCCGACGTGCTGGCTCCTGCGCCGTGCCCGAGCCGGGCTTCACCCGCTGCCTTTCGGTTTGACCACCCGTACGCTCTGGGGACTACCAACCAGGCCTGCGCTTTAGAGCCTGGACGCCCCCACCGTCCACCTCCACGGGCCAACACCTAGCTTGCTTCGCAAGCAACTTCCGGAGAAAAGCGAAATGGCAGAAGACGGGATCCAGCACGGGATCGATGACGATCCGAACAACGACCCCAAGAAGGGCGCAGTGATCGGCGGGGTAGGCGGCGCGGCGGTAGGAGCTGCTGCAGGCGCAATGGCCGGCCCGGTCGGCGCGGTCATCGGGGCCGTGGTGGGCGGAGCCGCGGGAGCAGGTGCGAGCGGCGCCGCCGTGAACGCAATGGACCGGCGGGACAACGACAACAACGTGACGGGCCTGGGCGATGACGTGGCGATCGACCGGGACGAGCTGGCAGACGCGCAGACTACGGACGTGGATGACTGGGGGCCCACCCGGCTTCCCCAGCCGTAGCGCACCAGGAGCCATCCGTTGGGCGCCACCGCGACCGGCGGACACCGAGAGCACGACATGAAAACCGAGACCCTGCAAGAGCTATACGAAGACGAACTGAAGGACATCTACAACGCTGAGCGGCAGATCACCAAGGCCTTGCCCAAGATGGCGGCCGCAGCAAATCATGCGGACCTGAAGGCGGGCTTCGAGGAGCACCTGCGTCAGACGGAAGGGCAGATCCAGCGCCTGGAGCAGATCTTCGCGCGCCTGGGCAAGGGGCCCAACGGGAAGCATTGCGTTGCCATGGAAGGGCTGCTGAAGGAGGGCGAAGAGATCCTCAGCTCGGCCAAGGGCACGGAAGCCATCGATGCCGGGCTGATCGCCGCCGCCCAGAAGGTGGAGCACTACGAGATCGCCAGCTACGGAACCGTGCGGACGTGGGCGCAGCTCCTCGGCCAGGAAGAAGACGCCCGGCTGCTTCAGGAGACACTGGACGAGGAAGGTGAGACCGACAAGAAGCTCACCGCGCTGGCAGAGTCGCACTGCAACCTGGAAGCGTCGGCAGGCGCGGCGACGCAGAAGGCGGCCTGATGCCCTAGCTGGCACGGGACTTGCAGTCTAAAGTCCCGCACATTCGTTTGAAGAACGCTTCAATTCGGCGGCCCGGAAACGGGCCGCTCTTTCTTACCTTCCTCTGCAGGGTAGGAAATGCGGCGAACTCCCTCTGGTATCTGGTCAGCCAGATGTGGAGCAAGGTCATCCTGGGCACCCTGGCTGCGTTGGCGTCCCCTGCCAGTCCTGGGCTCTCTAGCGGACCGAAGCGGGGCGCCCGCTCCGGTTCCCAGGCTGCAAACCTCCGCCGTGCCCGCACGCGTTAAGGGCGGAGTCGTTTCAGCCACCTGCCGGCACAGCGGAAGACGGGAGGAGACCGCCGCTGAGGAGTTGCTCCCACTTCGCCTGCTCCACCGGCTTCAGCAGCAGGTGGTCGAACCCGGCCTCCGCGGCGCGCTCTCTCATGGCCGCGCTGCCGTAGCCGGTGTGCGCCACGAATAACGCGGTCGCCAGTTCCGGAACCTTCCGCAGTTCCTGGCAGATGCGCAGGCCGTCTACCCCCGGCATCGCGAGATCGCAGATCACCAGTTCCGGCGCGAGCCGCTCCGCCAGCGCTAGAGCTGCCCCCGCATTCGCCGCCGTCTCCACCTCGTGTCCGAGGTTTTCGAACACGTCGTGCAGCGTGTCCCGCGTATCCGGATTGTCATCCACAATAAGAATCCGCACGTCTTTCCCCCCGGCCGCGCGCAGTTCTTCCTATCGTCAGCTAGCATCACCTTGCTTGTAGCACAAGCGGGTGCGGAGAGGCAAGAGGTTGGGCACCCGGGGAATGACCCCATCAAGCGCTGGGAAAACCCGCCCGCCCCAGCCCCAGAATGGGAGCGTGGCGCGCGGGCCTGACTCCATGTGCTGCTTCAGCTCGCCACCTGGGCCATCGTCCGCGCCCGTTTGGCAGGAGCCACTCATCCGAGACCTTTGGCGTCCCAACCTAAGACCGGCGAATGGAGCCTTTTAGTGCGCGCCAGCGAGGGTTGAACCCGCAGCTTCTTGCGCCGCCCCCGAATTGCGACCAGTTCTCCAGGGTTCTCGCGGCCATCGCTTCGGCACCGAGCAAGCGCGGCTCTTCCGCCAAACTGCCGCGTTTCGGCAAACCCAGGGCGTGCTGGCGCATCGCCCGGAGAAGGTGCGCGGCTCCCGATTTGCCGAACGCAGGGAAGATGAATGGATTAAATAGCGCAGTAGTGGCTCAGGTCGGGGCGCTGGGAAATGATTCCAGGGGCAGAACCCGCCGCCTGGAGCAGGAGATCGAAGCCCGCCGCAGTGACGATCCTCGCCTGCTCAATCTCCTGAACGCGGCCTGGGAGCGAGAGCAGCGTCTGGCGGCGCTCGCGGCGGCGCTCACGAAAAACTCCGGGAGGGCCGCCCTGAAATGTGCCGTCGAACGGCTGACCCAGGCGCGTGCCCGCCTTCAGGAGCGGATGACCCTGGCCGCCGACCTGTTGGGCACGCGCCTGGGTGGCAAGCTGAGCGAGCAGCCGCCGCGGCTGGCGGACCTACTGGCGGAGGCCGAAAACGGTGAACTTTGTCTCCGTGACCTGGCTTCCAGCTTGGGTCGATAACTTCAGCATCGCCCTTCTCCCGCTGCTGCCCCTGCGCTTCTGCGGACGCTCCCAACCGCCTAAGCGCCGGCCTCGGTCACTCGCGGCGACCCCAGTGCGCCTGCGCCGCGCTTCCACCATGTTTGGGAGGGCGTCGCACCACACGCCACTTTGCCCGCGCGGCAGGAGGCGAGATTAAGCGGACCGGTGGGGGGAAGGCGCTGCTGCCCTCAAGCCCTGGCCCATGGCACAGGATTTGCTTCCTTACTTCCCGCGCATACGTTCTCAGGATCTGCTTCAATCGGGCGGCCCGCCAGTGGCCGCCGCTTTCGTGGCTACCTAGGAGCTTGCACCTGACGCTGGCGCTGGAATGGGGCAGCGGGGAAGAGCCATGCCGCACCTTCAAGTAGCGAGGCGCTACGTATCGAGCCTCAGAAAAGCCTCGCGTAAGAGTCCAATGGCTCGTCGCTCCAGACGGCTGACGTGCATCTGGGAAAGGCCCAGCTCTTCCGCGACGCGCGCCTGGCTCCACTCATCGAAGAAGCGCCGGCGGATGATGCGCTGGTCTCGTTCATCCAGAGTCGCTATGGCGGCGATGAGGGGCGCGTAGAGCACGGTCCGTTCCATCGCGGCATCGGGACCGCCGATCATTTCGGATAGCGTGGATCCTGAACCCCCATCGGGCGACGGGCGCGGCGCATCGAGGTCGGAAGGCTGATAAGCGCTGTGCAGCTCCATCGCCTGCACGAGCGTCTCTTCGGTCTCGCCGGTGGCCTCGGCCAACTCGGTGAGGGTGGGCGACCGCCCCAGCTTGCCATGAAGCGCCTCCCGCTGCCGCTCCACCCGGCCGGAGAGGTCCTGTAGCTCCCGGGGGACCTTGACGGCCCAGGTTCGATCGCGGAAGTAGCGCTTGATCTCGCCCGTCATGCAGACCACCGCGTAGGTGGAGAACTGGTTGCCGTGATCCGGCTCGAAGCGGTCCAGCGCGCCGATGAGCGCGACCCAGGCGGTCTGGACCAAGTCCTCCATCGGAACCCCAGGCCTGGCGAACTTACCCGCAACAGCCTTGACAAGACCCTGGTGGCGCGTGATCAGGGTGTCCCGCAGACCTGGATCCCGGGTGCGAGCATACTCGGCGAGCAGCGCGGGGGTATCCGCTGTGGGCGGCATGGCTCACGGACTCCGGTTGCACCCCTGAAGCACGAGAAGCCACCGAGGCCTCGCTTCCGGAACGGCAGGTCAGGTTCACCCTGCCGTGGATGTTCGCCTGCTACCGGATCCCCACTTGGGGGACGTTAGGGGTTGCATGGAGAGAGAGACCGTTTTTGCTTTCCGTGGGCCTGCGCGCGCACTTGCTTAGGCCTTCGGCCGGTCGCAGCCGAGCAAACCCTCCGCGTTGGCCGCGAAAGCCCTCCAGGTGAGATCCCTACCCACCTCACGGTTACTCCCGACAGTCAAGCAAAGGGATGAGGGTAACGTCGTGCCGCTGATGTTCCCTGCCCCGACCCCCGCTCTACCGTCCTTCCGAAGAGCTCGGCCCGGTATGCGCTCTCGGCATCTCCGCCAGGGGAGCCGCTGCGCGCGGGAACTACTCGGGATGCTCCGGGGCGAATGTGGGCGGTTGATGTGGCAGTCCGAACGCCTGAGAGTCGAAAGCCGACGGCTGCGGCTCGAAACCGGGTAAGACCCTCGTTGTTCCTGAGTAGGCGCCATTAAACCGGGCACCGCTCTTCCTTCGGAAGATAAGCATGGCCGATTGCATCCGTTGCGGACGTGGCATCATCGCGGGGCGCGTCACCTGCTGGGCTTGTGGTGGCTGGGTCGAGCCGGACCCCCCGGGCTCCGAACCTGACCCAAGTGGCGCTCCCGGCCCGCAGGTGACCACTGCGGGGCTGGCCGTTGATTCCACTCTGAACATCCCTGAAACGCAGCCGGCCGCCTCCTCTGCTGCGGAAGAGGGCGCTTCTAGCGGCGGCACTGAGCCAACCGCTTCTATCAATGGGTCACCCGCCGGGCCGGTCCACTGATTCCGGTTTTCCTTTCCAGCACAGTGGGATCCGAAGCTTGGAATTCACGTGACTTGAAGTCGCGGC
>JADMIO010970621.1_pt1 | contig 11627 bp, 6 predicted proteins | sample 8958161 | NCBI WGS metagenome assembly JADMIO01 (sample SAMN16585339, study PRJNA669376) | soil metagenome | isolation source: Crop rotation soil | place: USA: Cullars Rotation, Alabama | collected 2011
GCGACCTGGCGGTCATAACGCATTTGTACGGAGTTTGTCATAGCTTGTTTGCCGCCTGAAAGTGCGCAGGATTACTCCCGCAAATTATCGAATTCCTTGCTGCATCACGCCGCTTAGGCACGCAGTTCCTGCCGGTCCCGGTACTGCTCCAGCGCCTCCGGGTTGGCCAGCGCATCGGTGTTTTTAACCGGTCTATTGTGCACGACATTGCGTACCGCGAGTTCGACGATCTTGCCACTGCGCGTGCGTGGAATGTCCTGCACCTGGATTATTTTCTCCGGCACGTGGCGAGGGGTCGTATTCTCCCTGATCGTCTGGCGGATCTGTGCACACAGCGCATCGCTGAGGGAAACCTCGTCGCGCAGCACGACAAACAAGACCACCCGCACATCGCCCTGCCACTCCTGGCCGATGACGATGCTCTCGACCACGGCATCGACACGCTCGACCTGGCGATAGATTTCCGCAGTGCCTATGCGCACGCCACCGGGATTCAGTACGGCATCGGAACGCCCGTGAATGATAAATCCGCCGTGTTCGGTGATCTCGCCGTAATCGCCATGGGCCCACACGCCGGGGAAGTTATCAAAATACGCGCTGTGGAATTTGCTGTCCTGCGCATCGTTCCAGAAACCGATTGGGCAGGACGGAAAGGGCCGCGTGCAGACGAGCTCGCCTTTTTCGCCGCGCACTGGTTGACCGTCCTCGTTCCAGATAGCAACCGCCATGCCGAGGCCAGGTGCCTGGATCTCGCCGCTATACACGGGGAGGATGGGACAGCCGCCGACAAAGCACGACAGTATGTCTGTGCCACCGGAAATACTGGAGAGACAGACATCCTGCTTGAAATCACGGTAGACGTAGGCAAAGCTCTCGTGCGACAGCGGCGAACCTGTGGACAGCACGGTCTTCAGGTGTTGCAGTTTGTGGCTGCGCACGGGTTTCTGCCCGGCTTTCTCCAGCGACGCGATGAACTTGGCGCTGGTGCCGAATACAGAAATTCGCTCGTTGTCGATGGCATCCAGCAAGACATTTCCGTCGCCTGCCAGCGGCGCGCCGTCATACAACACCAGCGTGGCGCCGCTGGCGAGACCCGATACCAGCCAGTTCCACATCATCCAGCCGCACGTTGTAAAGTAGAAGAACACATCCTCGCGACTGAGGTCGACCAGCAACTGATGTTCCTTGAGATGTTGCAGCAAGGTGCCACCCGCACCATGGACGATACACTTGGGTACGCCGGTCGTACCGGATGAATACATAATGTAGAGCGGATGATCGAAGGGCAATTGCTCGAAGCGCAGCGGCGCAGCGTCCTTATCGAGGTAATCGCCAAAATCGACGCTGTCGCGAACGCCCGTGAGCCTGGGACTGGAATTTATCAACGGCACGACGACGATTTTTTCGATGCTTTCGATTTGCCGCGCAATTTCCGCCAGCCGTTCCAGGGAATCACAGGTCTTGCCGTTGTAGAAATAGCCGTCCGCTGCAAACAGCACTTTCGGCGCGATCTGGCCGAAACGGTCCACCACGCCGGTAATGCCAAAATCCGGTGAACAGGATGACCAGATGGCGCCGATACTCGTCGCGGCCAGCATGGCGACCACCGCTTCCGGCACGTTGGGCAAAAATCCCGCTACTCGATCACCAGGGACCACACCCTGTGCTCGCAGGCTGGAGGCCAACGCCGCAACCTGGTCGTACAGTTCGGCATAACTCAATGCGCGGCGCTGGCCATTTTCAAGCAACAACACCAGGGCCGGACGACCGTCGCGGTAGCGCAACAGGTTTTCAGCGAAATTCAGCCGCGCCTGGGGAAACCAGCGCGCGCCGGGAAATTTGTGTGCATCAAGCAGCACTTCGGTCCCGCGCACTGTCGCCACCACGCCACAGAAATCCCAGATCGCCGACCAGAAGTCCTGCGTATGCGCCAGCGCCCATGCCTGCAACGCAAAATAATCCAGCGGCAGAGCGGCATGGTAATGCTCATTCACGAACGCGATGAATTGCGCAATCCGCGAATTGGCAATGCGCTCCTGGCCCGGGGTCCACAGCCGAGCCGTCACGAATAACACCCCCGCACCGCAGGCGCGCAACTAGGCGGCCGGACCACTTTCCACCATTCTTACCTGCAAGGGCTGTGACGTATCCATATGAATATTGCGCGGTGGGTAGGCGATCTCAATCCCGGCTTCATTGAAGCGCCGGTGTATCTCCAGCCTGAGGCGGGTGTCCACGCGCAAGGTCTGGTCCAACTGATCGATGAAATAGCGGAGACTGATCCCGAGGCTGCTCTCGCCGAAATTGTCAAACGTAATGAGTGGCGCCGGATCGGTCAACACCAGTCCTTCCTGCCGCGCCACGTCGCCCACAATCGTCATGGCCTGCTCGAGGTCCGAACCGTAGGCGAGTCCAATCTGTATGACCCGACGCGTTACCGAGTCAGAGAGCGACCAGTTGAGCAGCTGGCTGGTAATGAACTGTTTGTTAGGAACCAGCAGCTCGCGGTTATCACCGTCGCGAATGGTCGTCGCCCGCATCTGGATTCTTGTCACCTTGCCAGAGATTTCGCCGACGGTGACCGTGTCTCCCACCCGAATGGGCTGCTCGAACAGGATAATCAGGCCACAGATAAAATTGGCCACGATTTCCTGCAATCCGAAACCGATGCCCAAACTGAGAGCCGCGACTGCCCACTGCATGGACGACCAACTGCCGCCCAGCGTACCGACTACGAATATCAACAACAGGGTGGTCGACGCATACTGGAATACCCGGGTCAGCGCATAAGCCGACGCTGGCGCTACTTGCACTTTCTGGCGCAGGAAAATTTCCAGCAGGCCGGGGATGCGTTGCAGCAATACCCAGCCTACCGTCGCCATTATCAGCGCCTTGAGCAGGTCGGCCAGGGTAACCGCATCCGCTACCACCCCGCCATCCACGACGGCCGTTCGGTGCCATAATTTTACCGAGTCCAGAATGCCAAGCGCCGGGAAAACCTCTGCCCAAATCCAAGCGATACCCAGCAATCCGCCAAACAGCGTCAACAGGTTCAGCAGCTTGGTGCCTTCGTAGCTCAGTAACTCGGGATCGTTTTCAAGAATCTCATCTTCGACACTATCAGTATCCTCCGTATCGCTCGTCGCGAGTTCCAGCTGTACCTTCAGGGCCATTCGACGTCGCGCCAGGCTCAACCAGCGCAGGCCCAGCTCATGGAGGATCAGCACACAACTGAGCAGGACAAATGTCTCGACCAGCAGCAGCGCTACTTCGATGGCGCTATAGGTATATCCCAGGCACACCGTGAGTATCGAAGCGACGGGAATCCAGAACAACATATTGCGAATTACCCTGCCCCAGAGTGGACTTTCCACAGTCGACTGATTTCGAAAAATCATCTGTACCTTACTTTGCACGAACTGGGGCAGGCGCCGGAAGAAAAATGCAATCGACAGCAATACCAACACGACCGCCAGCGCGCCCAGTGGTCCACCCACCTCCCTGGGATAGAGATCCAGGAAAAAAACCACCAGGAATGTCGCGGGAAGAAATGTCAATTCCAGCTTCGCAATGCGCTGTCCAATGAGAGCAACGCGGCTGCTTGGCCAGCGAAAATGCATGTCCACCAAACTCCTCGGCAACAGTGTGTTACGCAGGAACTCCAGACCCAGGAAATACATTGCCGTGCGTACCGAAGCCAGGTATAACGCCGTCGCCAATTCTGATTCTTCATCCTGCATCTCAAATAGCCAGGCGATTGCCAGCATCAACAGCGGCCACTTCAAAGACATCAACACGGAGTAACCCAGGGCCTGCACGGTGGTGGAAAATTTGTCGGAGCGAACGTATCCTACGTGCTTCCCGGTGTCCGCCAGGCGCTGCCGGAGGCGCGGATTAAAATAAATCAGTAGCAGGACCACCAATATGGCCATGCCAGCCAGCGGTTTCGTCAATATTTCACCGGGCATATTCGTTAGAACAGACAACCATCGGGATGGCGCCGTAACCTCCACGACCTGTTTGAGCAGGTCTTCACCACGAAACAGGGCGAACGTTTCCCGCGAGGGAATCCAGAGCAGGCGCTCGGAAATAAATTTTTGATAGTTGTCCACTGCCTCTGAGTATCTGCGCAGCGTGAAATCAAGGTCGCCCAGTTGTTGGGCGTAGGTATTTTCCAGATTCACCGCCTTGAGCAGCAACTGGCGTCGACTGCGTACCAGCTCATTGAGATCACCACTGATCTCCTGCGCAGTTTGGGTATCGAGGTTTTGTACCAGCTGCTTGACATAGTCGGAGCGGTTGCGCAGCTGGCGACGTTCGTCCTCGAGCTCAACCTGACGCGCGCTGGAGGCCCTGATATCTTCTGCGTTGGCCGCGATCTTTTTCGCCATCTCCCGATGCCCGGGTAACTGGGCCTGGCGCTCGCGCAGGATTCCGCCGAGGGCGGTACTCATGCCCAGTAGCTCCAGCTTGTGCTCGATCGCGGTAAGGTCCGTTTCCAGATGATCAGCCTTGCTCCTGGTGGAATCTTCCAGTTTGTCAGCCGTCTCTATTTCCTCATTGCGTTCGCTGAACGTCTTCGACAGCGCCGCATTGTTGTCGGCAAGCTGCTGTATGAGTACATGCTTGCCCAGGGTTTGGGCCAGTGCGAGGTCTGCCGCCGCCTGCGCCTCGGAAGCCTCCCCCTGGCGCAATTCCCCTGCCCGCAAGGTCACAGCCCGCAAGCGCCTTTCCTGCTCACCAATGTCGTAACTGAGTTGATCGAGCTGTGCTTTGAGCAGAGCCTGTCGCATCGGCTGGCTGAGCTGTTCCTCTTCCAGCGCGGCTTTTTCCGCATTCGCGCTAGCGAACTGCGCGCGCGCCAGCCACAGTGCCGCCTCTTCCGCGCTTCCGCTGGTAACCTTTTTATTCATTACTCCCAGCTGTGATTCGAGCTCGGTTCCCTGTTTAGCGAGTTCAGCCACACGCGCACGGATTTCAGCAGGACGCTGTGGCATGGCATCAATAGCGTCGCGCGTCTGGGTCATCTGGTCTTTTTTGGCATCGAGCTCAGTCTTGCCGACCTGAATCATCTGCTCCAGCTCCGGCAGACCCAGTGATGCAGATACCTTCTCCTCTACCGGGGGAGCGCTATGGGCTTTGGCCAGCTTTTGCTCTAAAGCCGCGGCTTCCTTGCCCGCATTTGCCCGCGACTGGGCAAAACTTTTAAGCTGCTGGTTAAACTGTTCATAGCTGGACAGTGCGGTGCGGGTATCCGAATAGGACTTGAGCAACGCTTCCCGTTTCGGGTCGTCCGCCGCAATGTTGGTGGTGGCATTTATGACTGCCGCATCGAGCTGTGCCGTTGTCACGTCCGGTGCCGCGACCTGACTCCAGGCGTGAGTGGCGGCCATGAGCACCAGCAAGACCAGTATTCTCAACATCGTTTCTCCCAAACACCCGCGCACCACAATTTATGCACGCGGGCTTTTCGCAGTTCGGGCACACTTTATACCGGTTGCAGGTATGTGGCCAGCGCGTGCCCGGCTGGCGTAGAATGCGCGTCCGGTAACTCGCTGCAATACCCCATGCCTCTACTACGTCTGGACTCAGTTCATCTGCAATATGGCACGCAGGTCCTGCTGGACAAGGTCAGCCTTGGGATCACTCGCGGCGAAAAACTCGGCTTGCTGGGTCGCAACGGTGCTGGCAAGACCACCTTGCTGAAGCTGCTCGCGGGAGAACTGGCGTCGGACTCGGGCGAGCGCTGGCTACGGCCCGGAGTGCGCATCGCGCGTTTGCAGCAAACCTTGCCCGAAGCGGACCAGCTTTCCGTTTATGACGCGGTCGCCGCGGGCCTTGCCGACACCGGGCGCCTGTTGAGCGAGTATCACCACCTGATACAGGCCGATCCGCCAGCGGATATGGCGCTGCTGTCGCGGGTACAGCAACAACTGGAAGCGGCGGATGGCTGGCAACTGCAATTACGCGTCGATACAACCATCAGCCAGTTGCAACTTCCCGCCGACGCCGCGATGAGCGAATTGTCCGGCGGTTGGCGCCGCCGGGTCGCGCTGGCGCAGGCGCTGGTCAGCCAGCCGGATATCCTGTTACTGGACGAACCGACCAACCACCTGGATATTCCCGCCATTCGCTGGCTGGAAGAGCAGCTAGCGAGTTTTCCTGGGGCCATCATCCTCATCACCCACGACCGGCGCTTCTTGCAAAACGTCGCCAACAGTATCGCCGAGCTGGACCGCGGCTGGCTCACGCAGTGGCGCGGCGACTACCAGGGCTTCCTGCGCCACCGCGAGCAGCAGCTGCAGGCCGAGGAGCGGGCCAATGAATTGTTCGACAAGAAGCTGGCGCAGGAGGAAGTGTGGATTCGACAGGGCATCAAGGCGCGGCGTACGCGCAATGAGGGGCGCGTGCGCGCACTCAAGGCCCTGCGTATCGAGCGCCAGAATCGCCGCGAACGCACCGGCAACGCCAATTTCGCGGTCGAAGGTTCGGGGTCCTCGGGCAAGATCGTCGCGGAACTCAAGCATGTCGACAAACGCTTTGGCGAGCTGTATGTGCTGCGGGACGTCTCGACAATTATCCAGCGCGGCGATCGTGTCGGTATTGTTGGCCCTAACGGTGCCGGCAAGTCCACGCTGGTCAAGCTTTTACTCGGCCAATTGCCACCCGACGCGGGGACGATCAGCTTCGGCAGCAAGCTGGAAGTCGCTTATTCCGACCAGCTCAGGGACCAGCTGGACCCACAGAAAAATCTTATCGACAATGTGTGCGGCGGACAGGAATTCATCGAAATCAACGGCAAGCGCCGTCACGCCATTTCCTACCTGGGCGATTTCCTGTTCAGTCCCGAGCGCGTGCGCACCCCGGTGAAGGCCTTGTCGGGCGGAGAACAGAATCGCGCCATCCTGGCCAAACTGTTCAGCAAGCCTGCCAATTTTTTGGTGCTGGATGAGCCCACCAACGATCTGGACATCGAAACGCTGGAACTGTTGGAAGAAATCCTCTCGACCTTCGACGGTACGGTATTACTGGTCAGCCACGACCGGGATTTTATGGACAATGTCGTCACCAGCCTGCTGGTGCTGGAGGGCGACGGCGTAGTCAGCGAACAGGCGGGCGGCTTCAGCGATTGGGAAGCGCGGGGCGGCCAGTTGCGGGCGTCGGCCACGCTGGTAGGAGCGCCTCGCGCTGGCGGTGACACACCTGCGGCCGCAAGCAGGACAGTGGGAGAGCGGAGCACCGCAACAGTGGGCGCTGCGCCAAGACCTAAATTGTCCTACAAGATGCAGCGGGAACTGGACAGCCTGCCCGCCATCATCGAGGAATTGGAGAAACGCCAACAAAACCTGCAAGCGAGGATTTCACAGCCCGATTTCTACCAGGGCGATCGCGCCCAGGTTGAAGAGGTGCTCGGCGAACTGGCCAGCGTACAGGTCGAAATGGAACATACGTTCGAGCGCTGGGCGGCGCTCGAGGACGGCACTGCGTAAGCGCATGCGGGCGGCTTTGGACGATCCGCGGCAATTTTTGCTGGAGTTGTTCCAGCGCGCCGTGCAGGCCGCCGACCCCTATCAGGTACTGCCGCCCTTTCTACCCGGGAACACGGAGCGCCGCGCGCTCGTCGTCGGCGCGGGCAAGGCCGCTGCCGCCATGGCCAGCGCGCTGGAAAAAAACTGGGCCGGTCCATTGTCCGGCCTGGTCGTGACGCCCGATGGCCACGGTGTGCCATGCCGCCACATCGAAGTCGTTGCAGCCGCACATCCGGTTCCCGACGCGCGGGGTGAGCACGCTGCAACGCGCATACTGGATAGCGTATCCAATTTAAGTGCCTCAGACGTGGTGATGTGCCTGCTTTCCGGCGGCGGCTCCGCGCTGCTGGCGCTGCCGGCACCCGGCATTACACTGGCCGACAAGCAGGGTGTCGTTCGCCAGCTGCTGCGCTGCGGGGCCACCATCGCGGAAATCAATTGTGTACGCAAACACCTCTCGAGGATCAAGGGCGGTCGACTGGCGCAGGCGTGCCGGCCCGCGCAGCTGATCACTTACGCTATTTCCGATGTGCCCGGCGATCTTCCTGCGGTCATCGCCTCGGGGCCTACCGTGGCCGATGCCACGAGTTCCGCCGACGCACTCGGCGTATTGCAACGCTACGGCATACAGGCGGGGCGCAACATCCTGGATTGGCTCAAGAACACTGCTTCCGAAACGTTGCGGGCACACGATCCGGCTTTTGCCGGCAGTCAGTTTCACCTCATCGCCACTGCGGCTCGCTCACTGCAGGCCGCCGCGCGCGCGGCACGGGAGGACGGCATCGACGTGATCCTGCTGGGCGACAACGTCGAAGGCGAGGCCCGCGAAGTTGCCCGGGCGCAGGCGGCGATGGCGCTCTCGCATCGACAGGGCGAGTCGCCTTGCCTCATCCTGTCGGGAGGAGAAACAACGGTGGCGGTGCGCGGCACCGGCCGCGGTGGCCGCAATACAGAGTTTTTGCTCGCACTGGCAATCGAACTGGCCGGGGCACCTGGCATCTACGCACTGGCAGCCGATACTGACGGTGTTGACGGCACGCAGGACAATGCCGGAGCCCTGCTGACACCGCAAACGTGGCTGCGCGCCGGTAATCTGGGGCTGGATGCGCAGGCGATGTTGGTCGACAATGACAGCTGCGGCTTTTTTGCCGCCGTGGACGAACTGCTGGTCACGGGGCCTACCCGCACCAACGTCAACGATTTTCGCGCGATATTGGTGTTACCCGGACGATAACAAACACAATAACGAACGCCACTGCAATGGAGACGCAATGAGTCCCTACCAACAGCAACTGCGCTGCCCCGCCAGCGCGCTCGATATGGATTTTTGGCGCAGTCCGCAGGGCGTCGCCGTGCCCGATGACGACCTCAGCTTTCTGCTCATTCCCGATGCCGTGGAAGCCATGGCGGTGTTCGATGTCGCGCAACAGGTACATCGATACCAGCAGGAGCAGGCGGCAGGCGGCGCACCCATCACCCGCGCACTTATGGCCACCATGGGCGGTATGTTGCCGGGCATACTGCTGTACGATCACCTGGTCAAGGGCCAGGGATCGGCAACTCCGCGCATCGAGTTCGGCACCATTGGCGTATCCCTTTACAAAGGTCCCAATGACCGCCACGACAATCCCCTGGTGCAGCAGGATATCTCCATACCGATACAGGGCGAAGTGGTGCTGGCGATTGACGACCTGGGCGATCGGGGCGGCACCATGCAATTCCTCACCCGCTATCTTGCGGAGAAAGGTGCGAAAAGGGTGTTGACCCTGGCGTTGTATATGAAACCCCTGGCGATGCGAGTCTGCCCCGCGGACTTCTATTTTGGGGAAGTGGAGCAGGACACGTGGATCATCACGCCGCGCGAATACGTCGAGACCATCGTCAAGCGCGTGCCCGTATGGCAGGCGCGCGGCGCAAGCCAGGATGAATGTTACCGGCGCCTGGTCGATATCATCGGCTACCCGCAGCCGCTGGCGGCATACTACGTGGAGAAAATATTCTCCGGCTACTACAGTACTTTGGCGACCGACGCGGCGATGTAGTCGATATTGCGTGCGTTGACGCCGGCCACGTTGATGCGCGAGGAGTCCAGCATGTACACGCCGTGCTCCTGCCGCAGCCGCAACGCTTGTTCCGCGCTCAATCCCAGGAAGGAAAACATGCCTTTCTCCCGCTCTATAAACGCGAAATTACCTCCGCACTGCGCTTCCAGGGCCTGGCGCAGGCTGCGACGCAGGCCGTTGATGCGCTGGCACATGGCATCCAGTTCCGTGCGCCAGAGTTCCCCGAGGCGCGCGTCGGTCAGTACACGGCCGGCCAACAACGCGCCGTGCGCAGGCGGCATGGAGTAAACGCGCCGCGCGGCGACCAGCGCCTGGCTGAGCAGAGCCCGCGCGTTGGCCTGCTCCTCGCAAATAAAAATTGTGGCGCCGGTGCGTTCGCGGTAGAGCCCGAGGTTTTTCGAGCAGGAAGCGGCCACAATTACTTCCGGCAATCGTTCCACCAGCAGGCGCAAGCCGGCGGCGTCCGCCTCCAGTCCATCACCCAGCCCCTGGTAGGCGAGGTCGACAAAGGGCGTGAAGCCCTGGCGTTCGGCCATATCGGCGATCACACCCCATTGCGCCAGCGACAGGTCAGCACCGCAGGGATTGTGGCAACAGCCGTGCAACAGCACGATATCGCCGGCCGCGGCATTTTTTAGATCCTCGGTCATGGCGTCAAAATTGACACTGTGGGTGGCGGGCGCGTAGTAACGGTACTGGCGAAACTGCAGTCCGACGCTGCCCAACAGCGGAATGTGCACGGGCCAGGTCGGATCGGACACCCACACGCTGGCGCCCGGTGCGGCTGCCTGGATTATCTCGGCGCCAATGCGCAGCGCGCCACAACCACCTGGCGTTGTGATGCTGCTGACGCGCCCTTCCGCCAGGGCGCGGCTGTTCGCGCCCAGGGTCAATTGCTGTATGGCGACATTGAACCGTTCATCGCCGGCGGCAGGCAGGTACGCCTTGGTCGACTCCTCGGTCACCATGGCGCGCTGCGCCAGCTGCACCGCCTCGAACACGGGGCATAGACCCTGCTCATCCATGTAAATGCCGATGGTCAGGTCGACCTTATGGGGATTGGGATCCGCGCGGCACGCGGCGGACAAGCCGAGGATAGGATCGGCCGGCAGTTGTTGAAGACTTTGGAACATGGGTTCTCCGTAAGATTACATCTGCGCCAGCAGTTCGTTGAGGAACTTCCAGAACGGTTCCACCGTAGCAATTTGCAAACGTTCTGTCGGCGAGTGAGCCCCGCGAATGGTGGGCCCGAATGACAGAATATCCAGGTCGGGTTTCTTGCCCTTCAATATACCGCACTCAAGGCCAGCATGTATCGCCTTGACGGCCGGAGTGACGCCGAACAAGCGCTCATGCAGTGCGCGACCCTGGGCCAGCAACGGGCTGTCCAGGTCCGGTTGCCAACCGGGATAGCCGACAACCGTTTTCACGGTCAGCGCAAACGCCCTGGCCAGCGCCAGCACAGACTGCTGCAGGGGCAGGCTCTGGCCCACGTTGAAAAAGCGGTAACTGGATTCCAGGAAAAATTCGCCGCGCTGGAGGCGCGCGATGGCCAGGTTGATACTGAGGTCCACCAAAGCCGATCCCAATTCGAGGTTGTAAGCCTGCGCGCCGTGGGGAAACGCCGCCAACAGATCGAGGACCGCGGCGCTGTCGTCAGCACTAAGAACACCGTCGACGCGCGCGGCAGTCAATACAAATTCCAGCTGGTGATCGGACTTTGGCAGATAATCCAGGGCCTGCGCCCTGATCTCCTCCACCCGTGCCGACAATACCGCTCTCATTTGCGCAGGGCAGGCAAAGCTGACGCTGCCCTCCCGCGGAATGACATTGTGGGCCACCCCGACATCGAGCGATCCAAGCTGTAACCCCTCCAGGCCTTGCAGGCACTGGCCCAACAACTTGATGGCATTGCCCAGTTGTTCGTGAATCTGGATTCCTGAATGACCGCCGGCGAGTCCCTTGATCGACAGTGTCCAGTGCTGGGCGTGGGGCGGCGCCGTCGCGGTGGCGAACGAGCGCGTAAACTCCCAGC
>JADMIO011283499.1_pt1 | contig 11627 bp, 10 predicted proteins | sample 8958161 | NCBI WGS metagenome assembly JADMIO01 (sample SAMN16585339, study PRJNA669376) | soil metagenome | isolation source: Crop rotation soil | place: USA: Cullars Rotation, Alabama | collected 2011
GCCCGCCAGCACGACCAGCACGATCAGCAGAGCGGGCATGAACAACCAGTTGCCGCGCCGGTCCGCAAAGGCCTTGCGCTCGGCCGGGCTCGTCGTCTTCGGCTGGGAGCGGCCGGTGAAGCCGAGGCCGGCAAGGCCGACCAGCCCGAGCACGATCAGGCCATTGGCGAAGTCGCCGAACCAGGAGCCACCGATCAGGCTCGCGGCCATCAGCCCCCAGAAGGCGGCATTGCCGAGCGCCTTCTTGCTCTTCCGGTCGAACAGGCTGAGCAAGGCGAAGGCGGCGAACATCGCGCCGACCACCCAGTAAAGATGCTCCAGCGTCAGCAAGGCGGGAGGCGGCGGCGTCATTTCGCGGCCCTCCGCAGCGCCCGGTCAAACAGCACCAGCCGGGTCGAGTGGATGATGAAGGCGGCGATCGCGGTCGGGATCGCCCAGAGCGACAGCTCGACCGGCGACAATTCGATATGACGCGCCGCCAGCGCCTGCTGGATCACCACGATCGAGCCGATCGCGAAGAAGATATCCTCGCCGAAGAACAGGCCGACATTGTCGGTCGCCGCCGCCATCGCCTTGACCTGCTGCGTCGTCTGATGGTCGAGCGCGCCGTGCTGCTTCTCCGCCGCGACCAGGGCCATGGGTGCGACGATCGGATTCACCGTCTGCGCGTGGCCGGCGGTGTTGTGCAGGCCGATCGCGGCGGTGAGCTGGCGGTAGAGCAGATAGAGGATCAGCAATTTGCCGACCGTGGCATTGCGGATCCCCGCAATCAGGTCGCGCGCCCGCGCCTGCAGCCCGTAGCGCTCCAGCAGCCCGATCACCGGCAGGATGATCCAGACCACCGCGATGATCCGGTTGTCGTTGAACGCCTTGCCAAAGTCGGAAATGACCTGGGTCAGCCCCATCCCGCCAAGCAGCCCGCTGGCCAGCACGGCAGCGGTCGCCACCAGCATCGGATTGAGCCGCAGCGCGAAGCCAATCAGCAGAACGAGGATTCCGAGCAGCGGGAGATAGTGGCTCATGCCCCGTAGCCCCCTCCCCCCGGCGTCTCGATCTCGAAGGCGTCGCCGGTCTGCATCGCCGCCGAAGCGGTCGCGCTCAGCAATTCCTCGCTGCCATCCGCCCGCAAGACCCGGTTCACGCCCGGCGCCGCGTCGCCGCCACCCTCCACGCCCTTCGGCGCCACCCGGCGGCGGTTGGAGAGAATGCTCGCTTCCATCGGCTCGAGGAACCTAACCCGCCGGACCGCACCGTCGCCGCCCCGCTGCGCGCCCTCCCCGCCGGAGCCGCGCCGCACCGCGAACCGCTCCAAGATCACCGGGAAGCGCGTCTCCAGCACCTCCGGATCGGTCAGCCGCGAATTCGTCATATGGGTCTGCACCGCGCTTGCCCCGCCAAAGTCCGGGCCGGCCCCGGCGCCGCCCGCAATCGTCTCATAATATTGATAGCGGTCATTGCCGAAGGTGAAATTGTTCATCGTTCCCTGGCTCGGCGCCAGCGCCCCAGTGGCGGCGAGCAGGCAATCCGTCACCACCTGGCTCGTCTCGACATTGCCCGCCACGACCGCGGCCGGATAATGCGGGTTGAGCATCGAGCCTTCCGGCACCTTCAGCGTGATCGGCCGCATGCAGCCGTCGTTGAGCGGGATCGGGTCGTCGACCAAAGTGCGGAACACGTAGAGCGTCGCCGCCCGGCAGATCGAATAAGGCGCGTTGAAATTGTCCGGCAGCTGCGCGCTGGTTCCGGCGAAATCCACGATGGCCGACCGTGCCTCCCGGTCCACCGTGATCGCCACCGACACCGTGGCGCCATTGTCCATCTCGTAGCGGAACGCCCCGTCCGACAGCCGCCCGATCAGCCGCCTGACCGCCTCCTCGGCATAGGCCATGACATACGCCATATAGGCATCGATCGCCGCGCGCCCATATTCCCCCGCGATCCGCCGCAGCTCATTCGCCCCGCGCTGGCAGGCAGCGATCTGGGCCTTGAGGTCGGCGATGTTGCGGTCCGGATTGCGCGCCGGCCAGTCGCCCGAGGCCAGCAGCGCCCGCATCTCGCTTTCCAGGAACCGACCGCCATCGACGAGCAGGACATTGTCGATCAGCACGCCCTCGTCATGCACCGACTTGCTGTCCGGCGGCATCGAGCCCGGCGCGATCCCGCCAATGTCCGCATGATGCCCGCGCGCCGCCACGAACCAAGCCGGCGCCGCATCCCCGTCATCCGCAAAGACCGGCATGATCACGGTGACGTCCGGCAGGTGCGTGCCGCCGCGATAGGGCGCGTTCAGCACATAGACGTCGCCGGGCTTCATCCCCCTGCCGTCGCGCGCGTCGCCCCGGGCGGCGATGATCGTCTTGATGCTGTCGCCCATCGAGCCGAGATGGACCGGGATGTGCGGCGCATTGGCGATCAGGTCGCCCTCCCGGTCGAACAGGGCGCAGGAGAAATCCAGCCTTTCCTTGATGTTCACCGACGACGCCGTGTTCTGCAGCGCCACCCCCATCTCCTCGGCAATCGCCATGAAGAGATTGGCCATGACTTCGAGCAACACCGGGTCGGCCTCGGCGGAGGTGGTGGCGGCGGCGCGGGGGATGGAGCGGGTGAGGATGAGGTTGTCATGCGCGTCCACGGTGGCGCGCCAGCCGGGTTCGACAATGGTGGTCTGGGAGGGGTCGATGATCAGGGCCGGGCCGGTGACGGTGTCGTCAGACTTGAGCACGGCGCGGTCGAGAATTTCCTCCCTGTCGCCAATGGCGATGGGGAGGGGGACCGCACGAAGTGCGGTGGAGGGGCTATTGAGGCTCCCCGCCCCTCCACCAAGCTGTGCCTGGTCCCCGTCCCCATCGCTTCGCGACGGGGAGGAAATGGAGCGCGCTTCAACGATCGCGGTCTCGACCACCACCGCCGTCTCCGGCGCCACGAACCCGAAACGCTGCTTGTGCGCCGCCTCGAACGCCGCCCGCATCTCGCCGGACACAGGTACCTCCAGCGCCGTATCGCTGCCCTCGTAGCGCAGGGCCGCCCGCCGCAGCACCGCGGGCGCGTCCACGCCCTGTGCCTGCAACGCCGCGACCGCCTCGGCCTCCAGCGCTGCCAGCACCGCCTCCAGCTCGCCCCCACCAAGCGACCGCTGCCGCAGCTCCACCAGATCCGCCAGCCCGATCCCGTACGCGCTGAGCACGCCGGCGAGCGGATGGATCATCACCGTCCCGATCCCGAGCGCGTCGGCAACGAGGCAGGCATGCTGGCCGCCCGCCCCGCCGAAACATTGCAGCACATAGCGGGTCACGTCATGCCCGCGCGCGATCGAGATCTGCTTGATCGCATTGGCCATATTGTCGACCGCGATCCGGACGAACCCTTCGGCGACCGCTTCCGGCGTCTTGCCCACCTGCGCCGCAATCTCCGCGCAGCGCGCCAGCGACGCCTCTGCGTCGATCGGCCGATCCCCGTCCGGCCCGAACACGCTTGGAAAATGCTCCGCCCGGATCTTGCCGAGCACGACATTGCAGTCGGTCACGGTCAGCGGCCCGCCGCGCCGGTAGCAGGCCGGCCCCGGCACCGCCCCGGCGCTCTCCGGCCCGACCCGGAAACGCTGCCCGTCATAGACGCAGACCGAGCCGCCGCCCGCCGCCACCGTGTGAATCTCCAGCATCGGCGCGCGCACGCGCACGCCCGCCACCGCCCGCTCGCTGGTCCGCTCATAGGCGCCGGCATAATGGGACACATCGGTCGAGGTTCCGCCCATGTCGAAGCCGATGACATGGTCGAAGCCGGCCTCGGCCGCGGTCTTCGCCATGCCGACGATCCCGCCCGCTGGTCCGGACAGGATCGCGTCCTTGCCCCGGAACCGGCCGGCATCGGTGAGCCCGCCATTGGACTGCATGAAGAACAGCCGCCCGGCGCCCGAGAGGCCCGCCACCACCTTGTCGACATAGCGGCGCAGGACCGGCGACAGATAGGCGTCCACCACCGCGGTATCGCCGCGTCCGATCAGCTTGATCAGCGGCTCGACCTCGTGGCTTGCCGACACTTGGGTGAAGCCGATCTCTCGCGCCATCCGCGCCAGCGCCACCTCATGCGCCGTCCAGCGCCAGCCGTGCATCAGCACGATCGCCAGCGCACGATAACCCTCGTCAAAGACCGCCTGCAGCCCCGCCCGCGCCGCCGCCTCGTCCAGCGGCGTCAGGACGTCGCCCGCCGCCGTCACCCGCTCGGCCACTTCGATCACCGCCCCGTAGAGCGGTGCCGGCAATCTGATCTCCCGCGCGAAGATATCGGGCCGCGCCTGGTAGCCGATCCTGAGCGCATCGCCGAGCCCGGCGGTGACCGCCAGCGCCACCACCTCGCCCTTGCGTTCGAGCAGCGCATTGGTGGCGACCGTCGTCCCCATCCGCACTGCGCCGACCGGTCCGCCCTTGGAGATTTCCCGGATTCCGTGGACCGCGGCGTCCGCATAACGCTCGGGATTGTCGGACAGATATTTGCGGACGATCCGCCGCCCGTCCGGCGCGAAGGCGACGATGTCGGTGAAGGTGCCGCCGCGGTCGATCGAGAAGGTCCAGGCGCCACCGGTCATCCGAAGGGTCCGCAGTCAGGACCGGAGGTGGTCGTGATCGGCCGGAGAAGCCGGCTGGATAGGAGAGTGCCGAAGGCCGGGCCAGGCAGCCCGGACAACGTGCTCGACGACGCCAGCCGGCTTCTCCGGCCGACCGCGAAGCGGCGGGCTGTCCTTTGCCCGGACATCGTCGCTGCGTCGGTCACGATGAATATTCATCGCTCCCTCCTTTCTCCTAGCCGGACAACAAATGCCACCCCGTCACGGCCGCCTCCGGCCCTGACTGCGGACCCTCTGCCTAGCAAAGGCGGCTTGACCCGGCCAGCCGCTTGGGACAGCCCCTCATGCCATGGCCAGGAAAGACGAATCCCCGAAGACGCCGTCCGCGAAGAAGCCCGCGGCGCAGCCCGATCTCCCGCTCGACGAGGCGCCCGAGCCGGCGTTCGAAAAGCAGCCCGACCCCGACTGGTATGCCGGCGAGGTGGAGATGGAGCCGCATGCCAGGGAAGAGGGGCCGCTGACCACCGCCGACTTCCACAATGTTGCGCAGAAGCAGATCCTGAACGCCGTCTTCGCAATCCTCGCCGACACCAAAATGAGCTGGGAGACGGTCGAGCCCTTCCTCGCCGCCGCGCGCGACCTGCTGCTCGGCGATATCGAGGAGACCGCGCAGGTTCGCCTGCACACCGTCCAGCAGGACGATGCGGGCGGCTGGGTGCAATCGGACGAGGCCTATCTCGGCATTTCGGTCAGCGACCGCGACACCGGCGAGGAATGGCTGTCCGACACCTGGTGGCTGTCCGAGCTCGCCATTGCCGAGGACAATCCCGAGCAGGTGCGCGCGATCATCCACGGCCTTGAGCGGACCATCGGCAAGCTCAACGCCTGGCTGCAGGACAAGGGCAGCCTCCCGGCTGCCCCTGCCTCCTGAGCGGAGCTAGATCTCGGCCACATCCTCTGCGGCCGGCTCGTCGGCGGCGGTCGCCATCGCGTCGTCAGCCTGGGCAGTCTGGATGACGCTGTCGTCCAGCGGCCGATCCATCCCGCCGGTGTCGACCGACGCCGTCTGGACAGCATTGCTGCTGGCGGCGAGCGCCTGCTGGTTCAGCCGTTCCGTCGCGCTGGCGCTGTCCTCGGCCGGCTCATAGGGCCCGCCCATCGCCACCTGCATGTCGCCTGAACCCGCAAAGCCGCCCGTCGGCTGGGTCCAGCTCGCCAGCTCCGCGCGGACGCCCGGCTCGTAGAGCTGGATGCAATGGTCGTCGCCCCGGCCCGGACGGCATGCCGGATAATTCTGCGCAGCCGCCCGCGGAGCGAGCGTGGCGGAGGCCATGTCCACTGCGGCGGTATCGCCGGTATCGGTCATCGCCACAGTCTCGGCGGCGGCCTTGTCGGCGCCGTCGAATCCCGTCGTGTAGGCCGCCGTGTGGAGTCCGGGCTCGGCGAGAATTTCGGCGCTGCCGTCCGCCGCTTGATCCTTGCTGGCTGCACCCTTGTCCGCCGCGTTTGCGTCGGTCGTTTCCCACGCGTCCGCACTGGTCCAGCTGTTCACGGCCGCCGGCTGCAGCGCCGGGGCCTCGTCATAGACTGGCGGCGCTGCCGGCGCCGGCTGGGCCGCAGACAGCATGGCAAAGGCCGAGGTGCCGAAGAGCAGCGCTGCCGCCGCGATCGGAAGCTTGTTCATTTCAATCTCCGTGACTGGCCGGCGCCTCGCTCGGACAGCCGGCATCAAGCCCCTCCGCCTGACAGAAAGGGAACCGTCGAGGGACGGGCCGTGTCCCTCGCAATCTGCGCTCCGCCCCGCTCCGGCCGCGCCCCGCCGCACCGGCTGGGAAACGATCAGCGCAGCGGATTGTCGATTTCGATGCAGCGATCAGTGCGTCTCGCCGAGCAAGGTGGATAGCCGTCGTCGTCGAGCGGCCCGCCCTGGCCCTTATACTGGCTGAGGTCCGCCGCGGTCTCGGCGCCGGCCGGTTCGGTCAGCCCGGGCAGATAGACATTGTCGTCCGGCCCCGCTTCGGCCGGCCTGGCGGTGTCGCGCGGGCGCACGCTGAGATCGAGATCCGGATCGCCGCCGACGGCGACGCGATGACGCTGGGCCGCGAGGCCGGGCGAGGCGGCAAGCAGAGCGGCGGCCGCGAAGGCAAGGAACTTCATGGCTCTCTCCTGTCGACGTTACGCAACAGGAACGGTCCGCCTCGGCTTTCTATCCGCGGCGCGGCTCGGCTGGTCAGAAGGAGCCGTCGATCCGCCGCACATAGCCGCCGGCACCCGGCGCGAAGCCGGCGGCGGTGAGGCGCTGAATGGCGACGGGATCGGTCGGCCGCAGCACCACCTCCGCCCGCCAGCGGCCGCTGCCCTCGATCGAGAGGTTGAGCTGCTCCGCACCCGATTGGCCGGCCAGCGGGAGCATCGCTGCGCCGTTCTGGCAGCGCACCGCGCCGCTCAGGCTGGTCGGCAGGCCCAGCCCGGCGACATCACCGGACAGAGTGGCGCGGACCTGCCCCTCGGCGCTCTCGCAGCGTTCATCCTCGAAATGCACGCTGACCGCGCTGAGATCGAGCGTTGCGATCGGCAGCGGGCCGAACAGGGCGCCGGGCCTGATCTGCCCGGTCACATCCTCGATGCCGAAGCGGTGGCGGGTGACCAGGATGGCGCCGTCGAGCGCGCCGCCGGCCGCCGCGTCGCGATGCAGCGACAGCCGCGCCCGGCCGAGGAAAAGCGGCAGTACATTCAGCCGCGCGTCGACGTCGCCGAGCAGGACCGGCCCGAACTGGGCCTCGCGCAGCCGGCCCATCCAGAGGCTCCCCTCCACGTCGCGGGCGGCCAGGCCCTTGCCGCCCAGGTCGAACCAGCCGGCGGCGGCGCGCAGGGGCAGCAATACAATCAGCGCCACGACCAGAGCGGCGAGAAAGAAGACGGTGCGACGGAGCGGGAGACGGACGCGCATCAGCCGCCCCGCTTCCGCAGGGTCAGCTCGGCTGCCAGGGTGCGGTCGCCGTTGAGCCGCGTCGTCAGCCGCTCGACCACCAGCCCGCTCTGCTCCAGCCGCGCAACCCAGCCGAACAGCACCTGCGGCCGCGCCGCATCGACGGCGACGCTGGCCCGCTCCGCCCCGGGGGCGGTCAGCCGGGCATTGGTGAAGCCCGCCTCGTTGGCGGTGCGGGCGACGAGGGCGTCCACCGGCCCGGCCGCGGGCGAAACGGGCGAAGCGCCGGGCGTCGCCCGGGCGCGCGCCTCGCCAAGCGCCACGACGGCGGCGTCATGCCGCGCCTTCGCGGCGGCCAGCGAGTCGGTCAGCGGGCGCACCACCAGCAGCCAGCCGAGCACGATCGCGGCAAGGCCGAGCATCACCTGGATCAGCCGTTGCTCGCGCCGGCTCCGTTCGCTCCACCAGCTCATGCGGGCCTCAGCAGCAATTCGGCGGCGGGCCGGCCGGCCGGCGGTTGCGGCGCACCCTCCTGCACCTGCAGGCCGAAATTCTCGATCTGGCGGCGCAGCGCCTGCAGGGTCGCCGGAGAATCCCCCGTGACGGTGGCGGCAAGGGTGCCGTCAGGGCGATAATCGAGCCGGCTCAGCTCCACATTGGGCACCGCCTGGATCGCGGCGAACAGGCCGGCGGCAAGCGGGGTGAAGCGCGGCCCGCCGGTCGCGGCGGGACTCCGGACATTGAGCGCCGCCGCCTGGTCCTCGAGCCGGCTTGCCGCCGAGGAATAGCGCATGATCTGGGCAAGCAGCACGACCAAGCTCAGCACCACGAGCGTCAGCACCAGCCAGCCGACCCGGCGCACGCTGGACGCGTCCACCTTCCACTGCCGCCGCCGCGCCCAGGCGCCCTGACGCAAGTTGATGACCGGCGGCGACAAGACTGCCGCCAGCCCCGCTTCATAGTCCGCCTCGTCAAGCGCGCGCACCGACGCCTCGCCAATCAGCAATCCGGCAATCTCGGGCTCGACGCTGAACGCGGCCGCCAGCCCGCGATAGTCCGGCACCGCTCCAGCGTCGCGGCGGACCAGCCCCTCTGCGGGCGGCAGAAGCAGGAGCGGCGCCGGCACGATCATGTCCGGATCGCCGGCCACCCACGCGGCCATGCTCGAGTTGGGCGTCAGCGCCACCGGCGTCAGACCCCGCTCCGTCATGCCCACCGCGATGTGCATGTCGCCAAGCCCCTCGGCGCTGGCGTCGGCGACCATCAGCCGCGCCGCGGCGGCGGCCTGCGCCTGGGTCAGCCCGTCGGCCAGGTCCAGCCAGTGGATCGTCACCTCGGCGCCCGGCACGGCCAGCGCGGTTCGGGTCCCTGCCGACAGTTCGACGAGATCGTCCGGCCCGCCACGCGCGGCGACGCCGCCGCCCTCCAGCAGCAGCCAGCCATCGCCTGCAACGCTCAGCAGGGTGGCGGGATCAGTTGCTGGTGATGTCGGCATCTTTTCCGCTGCCACCGGCGCGGCCATCGGCGCCAAGGCTTGAGATCGCGTAGGGCCGCCCGTTCGCACCCGGCGCGGCATAGAGATAGGGGCGGTTCCACGGATCCTGCGAGACGCGCCGCAAATAGGGCGTCAGCACCGCCAGCCCCTCCTGCGTGGTCGGGTAACGGCGATTGTCGAGATAATAACGCTGCACCGCCTGGTCGATCATCTCGATATCGGCCTTGGCCTTGGTCTCCGAGGCGGTGTCCAGCGCCGGCACGACGTTGATGATCACCACCGTGGCGAGCAGCCCGATGATCACGATCACGACCATCAGCTCGACCAGGGTGAACCCCCCTTCTTCCCGCCGCCGGCGGGCATAGGAGCGGAGACGACGGAGCAGGAACTTACGCATCAATAGCCACCAGCCAGAGTATCGAGTTGCAGGATCGGGAGCAGGATCGACAGCACGATCAGGGCGACGACCGCGCCCATGACGATGATGATCGCCGGCTCCAGCAGCGAAAGCGCGGTTGTGGTGAAGGCGTCGAACTCGCGCTCCAGATAGTCGGCCGCGCGCTCCAGCATCACGTCGAGCTTTCCCGAGGCCTCGCCGGACGCCGCGAGATAGACCAGCAAAGGCGGGAAGATGCCCGCCTTGCGGAGCGCGCCGGACAGGCTGCCACCCGTCCGCACCGTCTCGGCAATGTCCGCCGAGGCGGCGCGCAGCACGCGATTGTGCACGGTGGAGGTGGTCAGCTTCAGCCCCTCCAGCAGGGGCAGCCGGCTCGCCACCATCGTCGACAGCGTCCGCGCCATGCGCGCCGCGTGCAGGTCGCGGATCAGCCTGCCGACCAGAGGCAGGCGCAGCAGGAAGCGGTCGAACTTCATCCTGATGCCCTCGTCCTTCAGCGCCCGCACCCAGAAGAAGATGCCGAGCGCAAGGCCGAGCAGGATCGCCCACCACCAGGCGGCGAGAAAGTTGGAGACGCCGATCACCATCCGGGTCAGCAACGGCAATTGCTGGCCGATATCCTGGAACTGCTCGACCACCTTGGGCACGACGAAGATCATCAGCGCGAACACGACAAAGGCGGCGACGATCGCAAGGATGATCGGGTAAGCCAGCGTCGAGAGCACCTTCCCGCGCACCTGCGCCTGCCGCTCCATCAGATTGGCGAGCCGGTCGAGGATTTGCGGCAAGGTCCCGGAGGCCTCGCCCGCGGCCACCATCGCCCGGTAGAGCGGCGGGAAGCTCGCCCCCTCCCGCGCCATCGCATCGGAGAGCCTGAGGCCCTCGACGACGCCGGCATGGACGTTGCCGAGGACGCGGCGGACCTCCTCCCGTTCCGCCTGCTGCGCGATCGTCCGCAACGCCTCTTCGAGCGGGCTCACAGTGACCAGAGTCGCCAGCTGGCGGGTGAACAGGGTGACCTGCTTCACCCCCATTTTCTTGCGGCCGAACAGGCCGCCGCGCGAGACGAGCGGCGCACTCGCCCCCTCCACCGCCGGCTCGATCCTCACCACGTAGAGCCGCCGCTGGGTCAGCTGGTCGCGCGCCGCCTCTTTGGTGTCGGCGCGGACATGGCCGCTTCGCTCGCGCCCGGCCGTGTCGAGGCCCACATAGGCATAATCAGGCATCGGCGGCCTCTTGCTGCCGCGACACCCGCACCGCCTCTTCCGGGCTGGTCGCGCCGCTCTGCACCAGCGCCCGCGCCGCCTCGGTCAGCGTATCGTTCGTCCTGAACGCCAAAGCCGCGATCGCCGTCTCGTCGGCGCCCTGGTTGATCAGCCGCCTGATCTCGTCGTCGATCTGCACCGCCTCGAACAGGCCGAGCCGTCCCTTATAGCCGCTGCCGTTGCAGGCCGGGCAGCCCTTCGGCTCATAGACGATCGTCCCCGTCTTCAGGCCGAGCAGCGACGCCAGGCTCCCCGACGCCTCGACCGGTTGCCGGCACTCGGCGCAGAGCCGCCGCACCAGCCGCTGCGCCAGCACCGCGCGCAGGGTCGAGGCGATCAGGAAGGCCTCCACCTTCATGTCCCTGAGCCGGGTGATCGCGCCGATCGCGTCATTGGTGTGGACGGTGGAGAGTACGAGGTGCCCGGTCAAAGCCGCCTGCACGGCGATGTCCGCCGTCTCGCGGTCGCGGATTTCGCCGACCATCACCACGTCCGGATCCTGGCGCAGGATCGCGCGCAGCCCGGCGGCGAAGGTCAGGCCGACCTGCGGGTTGATCTGGGTCTGGCCGACCCCGTCCACCGCATATTCGACCGGGTCCTCGACGGTCAGGATGTTGCGGCTGCCGTCGTTGAGCAGCTTGAGGCCGGCATAGAGCGTCGTCGTCTTGCCCGAGCCGGTCGGCCCGGTGACCAGCACGATCCCGTTCGGTTCCGCCAGAGCGGCGCGCAGCAGCGCGTCCACCCTCGCCGTCATGCCCAGCATCTCCAGCTGGATCGCCGCATTGTCCTTGTCGAGGATGCGCAGCACCACCCGCTCGCCCGCCCGGCTGGGCAAGGTCGAGACGCGGACGTCGATCAATTTCCCGCCCAACGTCAGCCCGATCCGCCCGTCCTGCGGCAGCCGCCGCTCGGCAATGTCGAGCCGGCTTTCCAGCACAGTGGGATCCGAAGCTTGGAATTCACGTGACTTGAAGTCGCGG
>JADMIO011283500.1_pt1 | contig 11627 bp, 11 predicted proteins | sample 8958161 | NCBI WGS metagenome assembly JADMIO01 (sample SAMN16585339, study PRJNA669376) | soil metagenome | isolation source: Crop rotation soil | place: USA: Cullars Rotation, Alabama | collected 2011
ACCGGTGCGCGAGTTCCGCAGCCGCCGGCACGGCTAGCAGCGCAGGGACAGGACGCCGACCCAGGGGCGGCAAGAGCGTGCCCGGCGGCAGCGCGCGCCGTAGAAAACCAAAATGGATTCCGGCCTTCGCCAGAATGACGCCTTGCGGCTATGCGATGACGCGGCTTGCTACGCCGCGTGCGAGTACACCACCTGCACGTTCTCCGGCTGCAGCCACTCGGCGAGCGAGTTGATGAGGTCGTCGTGGAGATTCACGCGCCACGAGTCGCCGAGATCGATCTCGCACGCCGCGCCCTTGTTCTGATAGACGAGCTGCACGCGGCAGCTCCCGCCGTGATACGGCGAGAGCACTTCCTTGAGCTTGCCCGCAGACGAGCCGCCGTTGCACACGATGCGTAGCCCCCGCGCGTAGCGGTTGCGTGCGGTCTGGAGGTCGAAGAGCTTCTCGGCGGAGATGCGCAGGCTCCCCGAGAACTCGTCGTGCGCGACCTTGCCCTCGACGATGAGGAGCTGGTCTTCCTTGAGTGAATGACGGTGCTGCTCGAAGAGCTCGTTGAAGACGGTGAGCTCGATGCGCGCGTTGCCGTCGTCGAGAAGGATCACACCCATGCGGCCGCGGCGCGTCATCTGGATGCGCATGCTGTGGATGATCCCCGCGAGCAGGACGGGATACGCCTGCGGCGTCAGGTCGTCGAGCCGCGTCGAGATGAATGCCGAGAGCTCGCGCTTGTAGCTTTCGAACGGATGGCCCGAGAGATAGAAGCCGAGCGCGAGCTTCTCGTGCTGGAGCCGCTCGCGATCCCTCCAGGGCGCTGCATTGACGAGCGACGCGGACGGCGCGCTGCCCTCGATGTCGCCGAAGAGGCTCACCTGGTTCACCGCCCGGCTCGCCTGCTCGGCGCTTTCGAGCGCGATGCCGACCGAAGCGAGGAGGCTCGAGCGGTTCGGGGTGATGCTGTCGAACGCGCCCGCACGCACCAGCGATTCGACCGTGCGGCGATTGACGATGCGCTTGTCGATGCGATGGCAGAAGTCGAAGAGGTCCCTGAACGCGCCCTTCTGGACGCGCTCGTCGATGATGTGGCCGATCGCGCCCTCGCCCGTGCCCTTGATCGCGCCGAGCCCGTAGCGCACGCGCGTCATGTCGAGCGGCGTGAAGCGGTAATTGCTCGCGTTCACGTCGGGCGGCAGGATCTCGATGCCGTTTGCGCGGGCGTCCTCGGAGAGCTGCTGCACCTTGTCGGTGTCGGCCATGACCGCCGACATGTTCGCCGCCATGAACGCCGAGGCGTGGTGCGCTTTCATGTAGGCGGTCTGGTACGCGACGAGCGCGTAGGCCGCCGCGTGGGACTTGTTGAAACCGTAGCCCGCGAACTTTTCCATCAAGTCGAAAAGCTCGTCCGCTTTCGACTGGCTCAAACCGTTCTTCGCCGCGCCTTCGCGGAAGATCTGGCGCTGCTGCGCCATCTCTTCGGGCTTCTTCTTGCCCATCGCGCGCCGGAGCAGATCGGCGGAGCCGAGGCTGTAGCCGCCGATGATCTGCGCCATCTGCATCACCTGCTCCTGGTACACCATGATGCCGTAGGTCTCGGAAAGGATCGGCTCGACGCGCGGGTCCGGATACGAGATGCGCTCCTTGCCCTGCTTGCGATCGCAGAACGAAGGGATGAGGTCCATCGGTCCCGGGCGGTAGAGCGCGACGAGCGCGATGATGTCGCCGAAGCGGTCGGGTTTCGCGCGCTTCAGCATGTCGCGCATGCCGCGGCTTTCAAACTGGAACACGGCGGTCGTGTTCGCGGTCGAGAAGATCCGATACGACGCGGGATCGTCGAGCGGCATCTTCGCGAGATCGTCGAAGGTCTCGTATTTCGTTCCCTCGCCCGTCTGCCCCAGCGCTTTGATGAAGCGCACCGTCCAGTCGAGGATCGTGAGCGTGGTGAGGCCCAGGAAGTCGAACTTCACGAGCCCGACCGCTTCGACGTCGTCCTTGTCGAACTGGCTCACCGCCGCGTCCGAGTTGTCGGCGACGTAGAGCGGGCAGAAATCGGTGAGCTTGCCGGGCGCGATCAGGACGCCGCCCGCGTGCATGCCGACGTTGCGCGTGAGGCCTTCGAGCTTCTCGGCGAGCGCGAGGAGCTCGGCAACCTCCTCCTCATTCTTCTCGCGCTCCTTCAGCTGCGGCTCCATCTGGCGCGCATCCGCGAGCGTGATGTGCTTGCCGGGCTGGAAGGGGATCAGCTTCGCGAGCTGGTCGCAGAAGTTGTAACCGAGGTCGAGCACGCGGCCGACGTCGCGCACCACGGCCTTCGCCGCCATCGTGCCGAAGGTCGCGATCTGCGAGACGGAGTCCGCGCCGTACTTCTGCTTCACGTAATCGATCACGCGGTCGCGGCCGTCCTGGCAGAAATCGATGTCGAAGTCGGGCATCGACACGCGCTCGGGATTCAGGAAACGCTCGAAGAGCAGGTTGTAGCGCAGCGGCTCGAGATCGGTGATGCCGAGGCTGTACGCGACGAGCGATCCCGCGCCCGAGCCGCGTCCGGGCCCGACGGGCACACCGTTCGTCTTCGCCCAGTTGATGAAGTCGGCCACGATCAGGAAGTAGCCTGCGAAGCCCATCTGAATGATGGTGTTCAGCTCGAAGTTCAGCCGTGCAACGTAGCGCGGGCGTTCCTTGTCGCGCTCGGCGGCGTCCGCGTGAAGCACGGCGAGCCTCGTCTCGAGCCCTTCGAGGGCACGCGTCCTCAGGAACTGCTCTAGGGTCAGATTGCCGGGCGTGGGGAAGCGCGGAAGCTGGCTCTTGCCCAGCGTGAGCTTCAAATTGCAGCGCTTGGCGATCTCCACCGCATTCGCGAGCGCCTCGGGGACGTCGCGGAAGAGCTCGACCATCTCGGCCTGGCTCTTGAAGTACTGCTCGCGGTTGAAAACCTTGGGCCGGCGCTGGTCCGACAGGATGTAGCCCTCGGAAACGCAGACGCGCGCCTCGTGGGCGCGAAAGTCGTCAGGTTTGACGAACTGGATCGGGTGCGTCGCGACCGGCGGGAGCTTCAGCTCCGCGGCGAGCGCAAGCGCGCGCTGCACGTACGCTTCGACCGGCACGCTCGCCGCGCCCGTCGTCATCGCCCCCTGCCCCAGACGCTGGAGCTCGATGTAATAGCGGTTGGGAAAAAGCGCCGCCCATTCGCGCGCAAGCTTCTGGGCGCCTTGCAGATTCTCGACGATCAGGGCCTGGCCGACGTCTCCGAAATGGGCGCCCGAAAGGGCGATCAATCCGTCAGTGCCGCTTTCGGAAAACCATTCCCTGCAGACCGCGGCACGCCCGCGGTGCCGATTGCCGCGGTAGGCGCGCGTGAGGAGATCGCACAGGCGAAGGTAGCCCGCCTGGTTCTGACACAGGAGCAGCAGGCGGAACGGCTTGTCGCGATCGGTCTCATTGGTGATCCACAGGTCGCAGCCCGCGATGGGCTTAAGTCCCCGCTGACGCGCGGCGTTGTAGAACTTCACGAGACCGAAAACGTTGCACAGGTCCGTGAGACCGAGCGCCGGCATGCGGTCAGCGGCCGCGGCGTCGATCGCCTCGTCGAGCCGCACGATGCCGTCTACGACGGAGTATTCGCTGTGAAGCCGGAGGTGGACGAAACGCGGGTCGGACATCGACCGAATTCTATGCTCAATAGACCCGTGAAACCTGGTAGTCGCGGCTCGCCAGACGCGCAAGCACGCCGCGCTCGCCGTAGAGATGGAGCGCGCCGATCGCGATGAACGCACGGCCGTTTTTGAGCTGCGGCTCCATGCGTTCCGCCATGCGGACATTGCGCTCGTCGATGAGACGCTTGACCAGCGTCGCGTTGACACGCTTCATCTCCGGATCGCCGGCGCCTCCTTCTTCGCTGATGCGCGCGAGCTCGCCCAGATCGCGACGCGCGTAGGCGTTGATCAGGCTCTGCGTGCGTGCCGGCAGGCGTTCGCGCTCGGCAAGGGCCGCACGGAGCAGCACGACCTGGTCGCTCTCCGCGATGCCTTCCAGCGCATCGATCTGCTCGTCGAGGGTCTCGAGCTGGTGCACCGACTTTTTCTGCTCGAGCGCGTTGCGATAGAGCCGATGGTCGAGGATGTTCTGGAGATCGTCCTGCGGAACCATCAACAGCAGCGCGACGGCCCACGGTTTGAACTTGCGAAGCACTTCCGGCGGCAATCCCAGCGGGCCGACGGCGGCGGCGACCTTCGTATAGAGCGCCTGTCCCGTGAGCGCAGTAAGCTCCCGCCCGTCCAGGTAGATCATGCGGGTCGCGAGCTGCATAACGTTCGAGGGATCGAAGAGCACTTCCATGGCAAAGCTCGACGCGCCCTCGAAGCTGCGGCGCACTGCATCGGGAAGGGCCGTGACGCGCGAATCGGAGACGTGCATGGTGCCGAAGACGTGGCTGGGCGCGACGCCCGGCCGCTCGATCTTCCACAGCAGTCCCTGCGAGTAGGCCTGCTCGACGCGCGGCGCAACCTGCTGCGCGGGTGCAAGCGACGCGGTGCCCAGCGCACCGCAGATGACCGCGGCGGCGAAAGCCAGCACAATCGCGACTTTTTTCGGCATCTCCCGATCTTACGACATGATGAAGCCCAGCGAATCGCACGTGATCGACGTCCGCGGCCTGCGTTACCGCGTGCGCACGTGGGGCGAGCCGACAAGCCCGCGCCTTTTCCTGCTGCACGGCTGGATGGACGTCGCGGCATCGTTTCAGTTTCTCGTCGACGCCTTCCAGCACGACTGGCACGTCGTCGCGCCCGACTGGCGCGGTTTCGGCGCGAGCGAATGGCAACACGGCGGCTACTGGTTCCCCGACTACTACGCCGATCTCGACGCGATCCTCGATCGCTACCAGCCCGACGCGCCGGTAAATCTCGTCGGCCACAGCCTTGGCGGCAACGTCGCGGTCACCTACGCCGGCATCCGGCCGCATCGCATCGCGCGGCTCGTGAGCCTCGAAGGGCTGGGGCTCGCGCGCACGATTCCTGAAGACGCGCCCAAGCGTTTCGCAAAATGGCTCGACCAGCAGCGCGAGCCGCCCCGCTTCCAGTCCTACGAATCGTTTTCGGACGTCGCCGCGCGCCTGAAGCGCACGAACCCGCGCTTGACTGACGAGCGTGCGGAATTTCTCGCACGACAATGGGCGCGCGAGACCGACCGTGGAGTGGAGCTCGTGAGCGATCCGCGCCACAAGATCGTGAATCCATACTTGTATCGCGCGGAAGAGATGATCGAATGCTGGCGGCGCGTGACGGCGCCGGTGCTACTGGTGAGCGGGAAGGATTCTCACATCGGCGGATGGTTCAAGAACTATCCCGAGGACCTCGCGCAGCGCAAAGGCGCGTTTCGGGACCGCCGCGAGGTGGTGCTCGAAAACTGCGGGCACATGATGCATCACGACCAACCCCGGCTGCTCGCCGGGGTAATCGAGCAGTTCCTCATTGAGGAACCGCTCGCACCGCGGTAAACGAACTCCTTTCCTACCCCGCTGCAGAGAGCTCGAAAGCCTGGGGTGCGGCCGGGGCGGCCTCTTTCAGCAGGGATTTGGCGAACGGCGCACAGCGACCGCAGCGAGTGCCTACTCCCAGGCATTCCCGTAAGTCCTTCATCGTGCCGGCCCCTTCGGCCACGCACGACCGGATTTGCCGGTCGGTCACCCCATTGCACAGACAGACGTACATCGTTCGCTCTCCTGACGCCTTTTCCGACATTTTGTTTACAGTGGGCCGCCTTGTCAATACAATCGCGAATCATTCTCATTTGTGTTCCGAGCACGTTTCAAAGGGCTGTCTCCAAAGACTTTTCAAATGCTCCCCCCTCGCCTTCTCGGTGCGCTCGTATTCCTGCTCGCGTTCGGCATCGCGGCCGCATCGGCCGCGGATGGCGGTGGCGCGCAGACGATCGTCCACGTGCTCGATTACGTCGCCGTCGACTACTCCGGCGCGGTCGAGAAGGGACAGATCAAGGACGAAGGCGAATACAAGGAGATGCTCGAGTTCACGCAACAGGTGATCGAGCAGGTCAACGCGCTCCCGGCACACGCCGCGCGCGCGGAGCTCGCGAACGGCGCGCAGCGGCTCGCCAAGCTCGTCACCGACAAGGCCGAAGCGGGCGCGGTTGCGGATCTCGCCCGACAGCTCCGCGCATCGATCATCGATGCCTACAACATCGCCGTGACCCCGACGCGTACACCCGACCTCGCGCGCGGGTCGATGCTCTACACGCAGATGTGCGCCTCGTGTCACGGCGCGCAGGGACGCGGCGACGGTCCGCTCGCTCCCGGCATGGAACCGGCGCCCGCGAATTTCCACGACCGCGAGCGCATGGCGCAGCGCGACCGGTTCTCGCTCTACAACACGATCACGCTCGGCGTGGCCGGCACGCCGATGCGCGCGTTTCCCGAGGTGAGCGAGGACGACCGCTGGGCGCTCGCCTATCACGTCGCGGGCATGGCAGGCCCGGGGCAGCGCGGGTCGCCGCTCGTTTTTGCGCGCGAGACTCTGAAGAACGCGCTCGACGCATATCGCAAGAACGAGATTCCCCGTGCCCAACAGCTCGCCATCAGCGCCTACCTCGAAGGCTTCGAGCTGGTCGAGCCCGCGCTCGACGCGGTCGACCCCAGGCTTCGCATCGCGATCGAGGAAGACATGCTGCGGCTCCGCATGCTCATCCGCGACCGCGCGCCGGTCACCCAGGTCGAAGCGCACGCGGCGCGGCTCACCGAGACGCTCGAGCGCGCGCAGGAAAAGCTCGGCGGCTCGAGCCTCTCCGTGGGCGGCGCGGGCGTGAGCGCCTTCATCATCCTCATGCGCGAGGGCCTCGAGGCGATCCTCGTGCTCGCAGCGATCATCGCCTTCCTCATCAAGGCCGAGCGGCGCGACGCGCTGCGCTACATCCACGCCGGCTGGATCGGCGCGCTCGCGCTCGGCGCCGTGACCTGGATCGTCGCGAGCTACGTGATCAGCGTGAGCGGCGCCGGCCGCGAGATCACCGAAGGCGTGACGGCGCTCATCTCGACCGCGATCCTGCTGTACGTGGGCTGGTGGCTGCATGACAAGAGCCACGCGCACGCATGGAACCAGTTCATCAAAGAGCGCCTCGCCGGTGCGCTCTCGCAGGGGACGATCTGGGCGCTCGCGAGCCTGTCGTTCCTCGCCGTCTATCGAGAAGTCTTCGAGATGGTGCTCTTTTACGAGGCGCTCTGGGCGCAGGCGGGCAGTAACGCGGCGCCCGGCGTCCTGGGCGGTTTCGCCGCCGGCGCCGCCGCGCTCGCGCTCATCGCGGCGCTCGTCTTCCGCTACGGCGTGCGGCTGCCGATCGGGCTTTTCTTCGGCGTGAGCTCGGCGTTCCTCGCCGTGCTCGCTGTGATCTTCGCCGGGCAGGGCATCGGCGCCCTGCAGGAAGCCGGCGCGATCGACGCGACGCTCATCGATTTCCCACGCATTCCATCGCTCGGGATCTTCCCGACAGTGCAATCGCTCGCGGCGCAGGTCATCGTCGTCGCAGCCATCTTCGCAGTCATTTTTCTCAAACGAAAGGAAAACCCGCAATGAAAGCCATCGCACTCGCCATCACCCTCGCCTTCGGTTCGAACGCCGCCTTCGCCGGCGCGAACTGCGAGAAACATCCCAAGGGCGAATGGATGAAGGAAGCCGACGCGAAAAAGAAAATCGCCGAGCAATACAACATCAAGAAGTTCAAGGTCGACGGTAACTGCTACGAGATCTACGGCACGACCAAGGAAGGCAAGAAAGCCGAGGTCTATTTCGACACCAAGACGCTCGCCGTCGTGAAGTCGGAAATCGGCAAGTAAGCATGCAGCGCGTACGTGTGTGGGACCCCGTCGTTCGCATCACGCACTGGGGTCTCGCCGCGCTCATCCTTACCGATCTCTTCAACGAGGCCGGCGCAAACCCGTGGCATCGCTACATCGGCTACGCCGCGGGCGCGCTCATCCTCGTGCGGCTCCTGTGGGGCATCGTCGGATCGCCGCACGCGCGCTTCGCGGCGATCGCGAGGAGCGCAGGGCAGCTGCGCGGCTACATGCAGCGCTCACGCAAGCCGCCTCACGAGTACGCCGCGCACAACCCGCTCGGCGCGTGGATGGCGTTCGCGCTGTGGGGCATCACGATTTTCGTCGTCGTCACCGGTGTGCTCCTTCAGCTCGACGCGTTCTGGGGCGATGAGCTCGTGCAGACGCTCCACGCGAACGGGTCCTACGTGCTCGCCACATTCATCGTCGTGCACATGGCGGGGGCGATCGTCACGAGCACGCGCCACCGCATGAACCTCGTGAAGGCGATGATCACCGGCCGCAAGACGCTCTCGAAATCATGAGCGATGAGAAGCGGAAGCCCGGGGACGTGCGCCCCCCGGCGCACCCCAAGCAGCCTCAGAGAATCACGAGCGCCGCGCTGCTCGCGGGCGACCGCGAAGTGATCATCGAGCACGACGGACGCGATTACCGGCTGCGCCTGACGCAGCAGGGCAAGCTGATCCTCACCGCCTGAGCATGTACCGACTCGACACGGGATGGCATGGCCGCGACCGGCGTTTCAGTGCCGGCGGCGCAGCCGCAGTGATCGCCGTCCACGCGGCCGTGCTCGCGCTCCTCGTGCAACTGGAGCCTGTCAGAGCAACGCTTCGCGCGGCCGCGCCGATGATGGTCGATCTCATTACGCCCGCACCCGTGCAGCCCGACACGCCGCCGCGGCCGATGCCGGTGAAACCCGCGCCGGCGCGGGCCATCGCGAAGCCACAGCCTGTTGTCGCCGCGCCAGCGCAAACCGCGGCGCCGGAGGCGCTTCAGGCGCCGCCGACACCCGCACCGATCGAAGCGCCCAGGACCCCGGCACCCGTTGCCGCCGCGGCGCCTGCGCCTGCAGCGGCGCCGACAGCGGCGCCGTCACCTGCGCCGCTCATCGAGCCGCGGTTCGATGCGGCTTACCTCAACAACCCCGCGCCGGCGTATCCGGCGCTCTCGCGACGCCTGGGCGAAGAGGGCAAGGTCGTCCTGCGTGTCTTCGTGAACGAGCGCGGCCTGCCTGACGACGTGCAGGTCCGCACTTCGAGCGGCCACTCGCGCCTCGACGGCGCGGCGCTCGACAGCGTGCGCCACTGGCAATTCGTTCCAGCGCGGCGCGGCGACACCGCCGTCGGCGCGTGGGTGCTCGTCCCCGTTTCGTTCAGCTTGAGGAGCTAGCAGTGGAAGCACAGACCGCCATCGGCTTCGGTCATTTTCTCGCGCAGACCGACATGGTCGGGCAGACGGTCCTGGTGATCCTGCTCGGGATGTCGATCGCGACCTGGTATCTCATTTTCACGAAAACGCTGAGCGCGTTCCTGACACGGCGGCGGAGCACGCAATTCGTGCGCACGTTCTGGAACGCACCGTCGCTCCCCGCGGTGGCGTCTCACCTCGAAAGCCATGCGCCCGACGAGCCCTTCTCTCATCTCACGAGCAAAGCGATCAAGGCTGCCGAGCACCACCAGCGGCACGGCGCGGACCGGCTCGACAACGCGGGCACGCCCGCCGAGTTCCTCACGCGCTCCATGCGCCGCGTGATCGACGAAGAGACCGCGCGCTTCGAGTCGGGGCTGACGGTGCTCGCATCGATCGGCAGCACCGCGCCTTTCATCGGCCTCTTCGGCACGGTGTGGGGCGTCTACCACGCGCTCGTCGCGATCGGCATGAGCGGCCAGGGCACGCTCGACAAGGTCGCCGGCCCGGTAGGTGAAGCGCTCATCATGACTGGCCTCGGTCTCGCGGTGGCGATCCCGGCGGTGCTCGCCTACAACTTCTGCGTGCGCCGCAATCGCGTGACGCTCGCGCAGCTCGATTCCTTCGCGCACGACCTCTTCGCCTTCCTCACGACCGGCTCGCACGTCGGCGGAGCGGCCTGATGGCCTTCGGCGGATTCCCGCGGACGAGCGAGTCGGCGCCGACGGCGGAGATCAACATGGTGCCGCTGATCGACGTGATGCTGGTGCTGCTCGTGATCTTCATCGTCACCGCGCCGCTCCTCACGCACGCGGTCAAGATCGATCTGCCGAAAGCCTCGAGCCAGCCGAACGTCCAGAAGCGCGAGACCGTGCAGCTCGCGATCGCCGCCGACGGCGGCGTGTACTGGAACGGCGAGCGCATCGCGGAGGCCGACGTTGCCGCACGCATGGCGGACGCGGCCAAGCGTTCGCCGCAGCCCGAGATCCACCTCCACGCCGACGGCACGACGCAGTACCACAACGTCGCGGAAGTCATGTCCGCCGCAGCGAGAGCCGGACTCACGCGGATCGGGTTCGTCACCGAGCCGGCGAGACACAAGTAGCCCGATGACCCAGCCAGCCAAAGAGCGTTCCGCTTCAGTAGCCAGCCAGAAACTGACTGTGATTACGACAGCGAAAGCGAAAGGAACGCTCCTTGAAGAACGGCCCACTCCTGCCCCTGGGCGCCGCGCTGACCGGCATGGTCCTCGCGCCGCTCGGCGCACATGCGCAGAACGCTTCGGAAACCGCGCTTCCGACGGTGAACGTCGAAAGCGCCCGTGACGCCGCGAATCCCGGCTACCAGCCCGGCGTAACGAATACGACGAAGATCCCGCTGCTGCCGCGGGACATCCCGGCGTCGATCACCAACGTTCCGCGGACGCTCCTGTACGACCGCAGCGCCGACACGTTCCGCGAAGCGCTGAGGAACGTCCCGTCGCTCACCTTCAACGCGGGCGAAGGCGGGCGCATCGGCGACAACATGACGCTGCGCGGCTATTCGGTAGTGAGCGATTTCTATCTCGACGGCATCCGCGACATCGCGCAATACAACCGGGATCTCTTCAACGTCGACAACATCGACGTTCTGCGGGGCTCGGCTTCGATGCTCTTCGGCCGCGGCTCGACGGGAGGCATCATCAACCAGGTAAGTAAGATGCCGGTCCTCGGCGACCGATACGAGATCGCGGCGACGGTCGGCAGCCACCAATACTTCCGCGAGACCGCGGACCTCAACAGGAAGCTCGGTGAGACGAGCGCGGCGCGCGTGAATCTCATGAAGACCGACAGTGAGAGCTTCCGCGACGGCGTGGAGACGCACCGCGTCGGTATTGCGCCGACGCTCGCCTTCGGCATCGGCACGAAGAACGAAATCTCCTTCGGCTACTACCACCTCTCCTACGACGACGTGCCCGATTACGGCGTGCCGTACCTGAACGGCCGCCCGCTCGACGTTCCGGTGACGCGCTTTTACGGTTTGCGTAACGCCGATTACCAGCGCGACTCCGCGAACATCGGGACGGCGACGTTCACCCACCGCTTCGACGCCGACACCTCGGTGCGAACGGTGTTCCGCCGCGGGCGCTTCAGCCGCGATCTGTGGGCGGTCGCGCCGCGGCTCCCTGCCGGCACGGTCTCGGTGACCGACTCGACCCCGATCACGCGCCAGCCGCAGCGCCGCGCGGGCGCGGAGAACACGTGGACGAGCCAGACCGATTTCACGACGAAGCTGTCGACGGGACCGCTCAAGCACCTGGTGCTCGCAGGCCTCGAGGTCGTGAGAGAAAAGGCGTCCCGCTGGACCTGGGTCGGCGGCGGTGCGAATCCGGCGGGCACGGTCGGC
>JADMIO011421343.1_pt1 | contig 11627 bp, 8 predicted proteins | sample 8958161 | NCBI WGS metagenome assembly JADMIO01 (sample SAMN16585339, study PRJNA669376) | soil metagenome | isolation source: Crop rotation soil | place: USA: Cullars Rotation, Alabama | collected 2011
TACCGACCACCCTTTCAATATCCCGCCAGCAGCACCCTTCAAGTTTTTGCCAGGCAATTCGTAAACCCAACTTGCCACAACATTGTGAGGCCGATCACCAGGAGCCAACGATTTTTCAAGCTGACGATGAGCGTTATCTCGAGCCGCTGCGCTAAAGGCCGAATAGCCACCCTGATCCGTGTCGGTAATGGTCTTGGATAGCGTGTAAGCAACCAGGAACGAAAATCCCCCCGTGAAACGCTTCTGCAGTTTCATCTGCATCGAGTGATAGGTCATATTCCCGATGGGTTGCGCGGCATTGTAAATATTGGAGTACTGAGGAAATGGCCTCAAAGCTTGAGCAACCGATCCTGAGAAGCCTGGGAACGGAGACACGATTCCCGCGGCAATTGCCTCGGGCGAATCGAAAGGCTGCGTCAGAATAGGACCAAGGCTCAAGAAATTTACCGGAACCTGATTTAGATTTTCCAGGCCACTGGGTAGTCTTGTTCCTTTGTTTCCGACATACGCAAGATCGAGGCCGATACTCCAGGGAAGTTCTCGCTGTAGACCCAACGTCAAGTTGTGCGTCTGCCCTTGTTTTCCGCCACTCGGACTCAGATAGTCTGCGTTGCCGCCGATGTTGATCGTCGGTACCAAATTATTTTCGGGCGGCGGTAATGCGGGGAAACCGTCGTTGAACTGAAATGCCGGCGTCACGCCGTTATCGAGGGATTGGGTGCTGACGCCCGAACCGCTAAAGCCTGCCTCGAAAGCGTTACCAAACTGGTAACCTCCTAAGGAGGTCGCGTTGGTTTGGGCATAGAGAATTCCGTAGCCGGCCCTGATGACGGTCTTATCGTTCAGAGAATAGGCTAGGCCGATGCGTGGTCCCCACTCGGACCAATCGATGGGCGGTGCCAGACTCTGGGCTCCGAAAACGTAGGCTCCGGGTCTGTTCCCTGCACCCGGGTTCGGAAGATTCAGGTCAATGCCAGAGAATCGTTTGTTGTCGCGATAGGCCCAGGGAATGTCATAACGCAGTCCAAGATCTAAAGTGAATTTCGGGGTGAGCTGTATCTTGTCACTGGCGAAGAAGGCGAGATAGTACTGTTCTAACACTCGCTTCTCAGATCCGCCGAGTTTTGAAGCGGACTGTACCTGGCCAAGAAGGAAGCTGGCTAGTGAACTGCCCCAAGCTCCAAAGTTGGGTGAATTAGGTTGACTGGTTAATAGGTTCGTGAAGTTGTAGGTCCCCGTCAAACCGCCTGATGACAATAAACTGATGGTAGGATATCTCTGAATCCAGTGCTCCCCACCGAACTTGAATTGGTGGCGGCCCCGCGTCCAGCTCAGATTTTCCGCCAGCGTCCATCCCTGCGACCATCGCTGCTCGGGTTGCTCATCTGAATTTCCCATTGGCGCGTACCCTGCAACGTTCATCCTCGCCATTCCTGGGGCATCCGGAGGTGCGCCGGGAAACTGTATCAATTCGTTACCGTTTCGTGGATCCGGCCTTCTGCCTAAACCGTTCATGCCATAGTAGCCATAGGACAAGTGATTGAGCACGGTGGGACTCATCGTCCAATCCCAACTTGCCCGCCAGCCAGTGATGGGTGCGCCTCCAGGGAAGTTACGATCCAATGGGTTATCCCCTAGCTCAAATGTTTGCTTGACCTCAGAACGAAAGACTCGCCAGATATTCCCGTAAACCTTGTGTCGCTGGTTTATTTGATGATCAATTTTTACACTGAAAAGATCATTGTCCGTTACGCTCGAAGTTCGATCCGTGAAGTTGTTGACGATACCTCCGAAATCCGGCGTTGGTAGGAGACCCATGACTCTCTGTGAAATCGGGACAATGCGGTCTGAGGGGATAATATTGCCGGGGAAAGGATCTCGCACAAAGCCTCCGGCACCATCGGAACGTGTCGTGGCCGGATCGAAGATCGGAATCAACGCTCCTGTGGAACTATCCTTGAGCTGTGAGAAATCTCCGTTTCGAAAAGAATCCGTGGGAATGGTCACAGTGCTTCTGACAGGAGATCCTCCCCGCAGGCGGAAACTGCTGATAGCTCCGAAAAAAAACGTTTTGTCCTTGATGATCGGGCCACCGACCGTGCCACCGAACTCATTCTGTCGAATAACGGGTTTGGTCGTGTTGAAAAAGCCTCGCGCTTCCAGGATGTCGTTGCGAAGAAATTCCCAGGCATTTCCGTGAAAATTGTTCGTTCCCGACTTGAGCGTATAGTTGCTGAGCCCAAATCCTCGACCTTGTTCGGCAGGAAACAGTGTTGTCTGCACCTTGAACTCTTCATAGGCCTCGATCGGTGGAGTTCCCGGGCCAAGTCCTGATCCGGTTCCGTGAGAAATACCTGGAACATCCGGCAGTGCAACCGGCAAGCCTTCCAAAACAATCTGGCTGGCCATCCAGGTGCTACCGTTGAAGTTCTTACCGAAACCGTCTGACGTAACGCCAGGCGTCAACGTAATGAAGTTTTCGGGATTTCGGAATCCTGAATTCAGACTCAAGGGCAGGTCCATCACCAGAGATCGATCCACGACTGTTCCTACCTCTGCACTGTCCTTGATCAACAAAGGGGTCACCGGTTCCTGCACGCTCACCAACTGACTGATTTCCCCTACCTCCAAATTAAAATTCAAGCTCGTCGTGGTTGCCACTGTCACCACGACCTGTTTGTTCACCGCCTCCTTAAAGCCGCTCTTCTTGACGGAAACCTGATACTCACCGACAGGCACGTTCAGCAAATACACCCCGGCTTCGGTGGACATCGTTGATGTCTTGATATTCGTTTTGATGTTCGTGGCTTCCACTTCAGCCTGAGGCACGATGGCGCCACTTTGATCGGAGACATTTCCTCGAATCGCGCCGGTCTGAACTTGCGCCCACAATTGCGCGCCACCGGGAAGGCAACTCAACAGCAAAGCGACCACAAAGTGCCGGGATGTTCTTTTCATAGATGTCCTCCTTGAACTAACACGTGATTAAGCTGTTGAACCAATCTCTTGGACCCGAGAAAGCTGTGGGCACTTCTGCAAACCTCTTCGGTGAGACTCGCCCTGCCAAAGTCGCCCTTCTTAGTGACCCTCACCAAGCCAATATCGCTCCGTGAAATCCATGTATACGTAAAATTAGGTGTTGTGAATACCGTATTGAAATACCAATGTCAACCGGTTTCTTTGTAACGTTTGGATTTTTTTATTGTTTGCTAACGGTTTGGGGGACAACCAAGATTTGCTGACCGGGTCGACCCTTGCAGCTTTGATGGAACGATTGCCCAGGCAGGAGAGCTAGACGCGTGGGAGGTTACGAAGTTCCACTTCGGGGTCGTTCAGCATACCGAGTGATAATTCCTTGGCACGATCGATAGCTTTGCGGATGTGTAGCAGCATCAGTCGCTCGGCTTCATTCGGGTCGCCCGTTCGAATCGCCTTGAGGACACTCTTATGTTCGGCCAGTGTACTCGAGACCCAAGGGCTGCTTTGGTAGCAGTTGCTGTGGAACCGCTCGAATTGATTCATGATCTCGCTGATCACCTTTGCCATCTTCTTATTGCCGCTGGCTTCGGCAATAGACTTATGAAAATGGCTGTCCATTTCACTGACATCCAGGAAGTCCTGGAAAGTTCTCACGTTGGCCTTCGCTTGCTGCATACTGAGATGAGTTTCTTCCAGCTCCTGGATGATTCGCTGGGCGCTGGGATTGCGAGCGGCAAGGCGGGCCGCCGCTGGTTCTAACAGCAAGCGCAGCTCGAAAAGCTCACGAATTGAATCCAGGGACATCGAAGCGACAACATATCCTTTGAACGGGCCCTTCTGCAGCAATCCTTCCTTGAATAGATGGATCAGCGCTTCCCGAATCGGGGTTCGACTGGCGTCGAAACGTTCCACCAGGCTTACCTCAGAAAGATAGGAACCGGGAGCAATGGCACCGCTGATGATTTCTCGGAGAAGGAGATTGTAGATCTCGTGGACTCGAGATGCAGGTTTGGCCACGTTCGCTTTTCTCCTCACCCGATTGTTGGAGCTTTTTCTCATGTTCCCTTTCCCGCTCGACCTCAGTAGGCAGACAACTATGAGGTTTGTTCCAGAATTGTCAAGGCAGTTCGACAATTCATTTTTCAGTCAGAGGTTGATTGCGCTGTAATTCAGCCAATTGGACCCGAGCAAGGTCACGTACAACCGCGGGACCTAACTCTGCAGCACGCCGCAAGGCGACCCGTGCCTTGGTGCGATTGTCCATGAATTTGTAGGCCACTCCGAGACGATAGTAAAGGCTTCCCCCGGCTGTGGGATGCAGGCTGATACTGGTCTCGAACTCCGTAACACTCTGCGAAAACTGATCGCGTTGAAACGCGATCAGTCCCAGGGCTTCGTGAACGCCCGATTGCATTTCACAAATGATTTTCTCAAATTCCTTAATAGTGATCGTACGCGGGGCCCTCAAAGCTGCAATTTCTTGCAGGGCGCTTCTTGCGTAATGTTCGGCACGCGGCAGATTTTCATCTTTGTTTCCCTTGATCCTGGGCAGCACCTTGGCCAAGGTCAGGAATGCTTCGGCATCTCTGGGGCGAATACTCAGCAGCTTCTCTCCCGCTGCAACGGCATTTTCTGCGTCATCCAGCGTCAGGTAACTTCGCATCTCCAGTCGCCGGATTTGCGCAAGAAACTCAGAGTCGGGGTAGAGGCGGACAAATCTAGCAGCGCTCTCGATCACTTTCTTAGGATCCTGCAGCTGAAAAATATTCAGGTAGAGATCTAATTCTTCTCGCGAGTCTGCTTGCGGCGGTTTGGGCTCGATAATCAGGTCGTATTGACCGTGAAGGGGGCCACTGAAAAAAAGTAGCGCTAGACAAGGCATCACCCTAAAAAAACATCTTAGGGCTGGCAACCACCGTAGCTTAGTTGCGGCTCTCAACCGCTCGTCTTTCGCGCGCAATTTTTTCAGACCTCAAGCGAGTGGAAATGTTCACCGCTTTCGCAGCAAGTTCTTTACGATTTAAACGGGAATAAGCACGATAGAGCAAATAGTGAAGGTCTCCGTTCTTATCCAATGCTGCCGCCGTTTCGAGTTCCACTACGGCCAGCTTGAACTGACTCATCTGAAGGTAGGCCTTACCTAACTCGGCGTGTGCCCTGAGCATGGAAGGATTCAACTGCAGTGTGCGCGTGAGATAGGGAATGGCCTTAGCTCCTTCTTGAGTGTAGACCAGCCCTTCTCCCATCAAGTAAGTCGCCTCGGCATTGTAAGGATCTGCCTGGATTGCTTGCTGCAAAAGGTTAAAGGCTTCGGGAAGCTCACCCAAAAGGTAATGGCATCGCCCCAGCAAATAGAGCATCTCAGGATCTTGAGGTTTCCTGTCGAGCGCAAGCTTGAATGCTTGTAGAGCTTCACGAGGATTCTGTTTCGCTAGCAGAGTCTCCCCTAGGAGCTGGTGAGCGCGATAGGAATCGGGAGAGTACCGCTCCATCGCTTCTAATGACTGCAAAGCGAGTTTCTGGTAGCTCCGACACAGAAGATAGTGCTCCGGGTCGCCAATTTCCTCCTTCCGCGTGATAGTCTCAATCGTCTTGGCAGCCGCCTCGTACTCGCCCGTTTCGAAATATGCCTGGGCAACCAGGATGCGCGGTATATCCACCTTGGATCCGCTGCGGGTGCTGGACTCGAATCTTCGAATCACCTGTTCGAATCGCTTTTCGCGAAACAATTCCGCTGTTGATTTGGATTCAAGCTTGGGGTCCGCATCCAGTTCCTTTCGCAGTGTGCCAAGCTCCTCGCAGAAGGCATCCTGGTCCTTTGCATTTGTGTTTGCAATTCTGGAAACCCAACGTACGCTCTCCGGCAGAACGGAGAATTCCATCGTCGAATGATCGAGCTTGATAAGCAGCTTCGGCTGCGGACAAAAAAACTGAGGTCTGATGTGTATCGCGCGCTCGAATTCCTCATTGGCGGCGACAATCTGCTTCTGCACCAGTAGAGCCTGACCCAGCGCAAATCGTGCTCGATAATCCAACACGTCCAAAGCCAGCTCCTGACGGAACAATGCTTCGGCAACGAGCCAATTCCCGTCCTCCAATTCCAGATTTCCCAACTCGCGATGCAGACGGGGAAACGTTGGATGTTCACGAATTAGACGTGGCAATTCCGACTTGGCAACCGACCTCCAACTCGGACCCAACTCGACCGCCTCGAGCAGCAAGAGATTGCGATGAAGATTGTCGGAATCTGCTGAGATCTTACGGAGCGATTCCTCCATCAAGCTCGTGTACGTCTTCCCGACGGCATAAAGAGCCTCGTTGTCATGAGGATCGACCTTTAGAATTGTCCTGTACTCTTCGATGGCCCTGCGGTAATCCCGCAGACCCAGGTAAGTGACAGCCACCCACCGACGCACCTCCGAGTCCTCTGGCTTCTGAGCTAAGGCGGCGAGAAGCAATGGTTTGGCTTCTGCATAACGATTGGTTTTGAATAGTTGCTTGCCGAGAAAATAGTTCGGTACAAATAAACTCGGGTCTGCTTTGAGAGCCGCACGAAATGGTTTTTCAGCCTCCTGGAACTTTTCCTGCAGCGTCAGTGCCAACCCCAAGTTGCTTAGAATCTGCGCCATTCCCGGCGCCAGAACTGTAGCGGCACGATACTCCCTTTCAGCCGTTGCGTAATCGCCTCTTTGCATGGCCGCTGCACCCCGGCTGGCAAGGTCTTCAAGAGTGTCTGATAGTAGGCCGTTCGTAAGGAACAGGATCAACAGAGCTAGAAGAAGCCCTCGACGCGGCACTGCAACGCAATTCATATGCGAAACAATCCTACCCTTTTTGATCGATCAATTCAGAACACCTCGTTCTCCAGGTGTCCCCCTGGTCGGTTCTCCGGCTGTCCAACTGATGAAGCACTTGCGAGTGCCTGCCAGGACATCGGATGTGGAACGTTTGCCCAGCGGATGCGAGCAACTTCTGCAACCCTTGCGTTCAAACGTTTGCTGGAAGCTCTCGCTCTCTGCAACGGGCAGAGCGCATTCACCCTGTCATTTCAATTCGCCGTTCACCATCCCCATCAAGTCGACGTTCGCTTTGAAAGCCATATAGCCGCTGTCAATGGGAAACACGCCTCCAGTTACCGCTGCCGACTCATCCGACGCGAGGTAGAGAGCGAAAGGAGCGATTTGTTCGGGTCTGGCTATGGGAAGGAGATGGAGACTGGACATCATAGCCACCACTGCCGGAGAACGCAGCCATTCCATCTGTGGTTCGGTTGCAACAAAGCCGGGACAGATCGCGTTCACGCGAACTCCGTCTTTTGCCACACCGGCGGCGAAGGAGCGAGTCAGCGAGATTACCCCTCCTTTGGCTGCAGTGTAGGCGTCAAGTCCGGAACAACCAATGAGTCCATCTACGCTGGCGGTGAGAATAATGGAACCCGACCGTTGAGCCACCATCTGCGCGCCCACGAAACGGCAGCATCGAAAAGTGCCCGTCAGTACCAGGTCCATCATGTGCGTCCAGGTTTCTTCGGACAACTCTGTCAGCCTTCGGTCCTGGGTATTGACAAACTTCACGTCCACTGCGTTGTGATAGAGGACATCGATTCGCCCGTAACGGGATAGACTTGCATCTAACATCGATTCGACGCTACGCGAGCTGAGCACATCAACGTGTACGAATGATGCATCGTAGCCTTCATCGATGATTGTCTTGGAGGTCTGCCTTCCCTTCTCCTCGCAGATGTCGGCCACTACAACCCTGGCTCCTTCGCGCGCAAAGAGAGTGGCCCCGGCTCTTCCCATTCCTGAACCAGCACCGGTCACGATGGCCACCTTGCCATGCAGCCTACCCGACATGGCAGACCTTCCCTGACCGCGAGCGGTAGATTGCAGGCGAGCATCGGTCGTGAGAAAACAATCGTGGTCGTGAGCAATTCGTATCTTGCATCGTTCACCGGCTGAATCTGGTCCAGCGGAATCTAGCCTCTATTCTCTCGATCTGATCCCTCTCCGCGTGCGACTTGTTAATCCATTTCGCCGATCTGGAGAGAGCTACTTATTGCAGAGCACCCCGATGCGACCCGCAATTAGCGCAAGTATACAATCCCTAATATTTTGCGTATACATGATTTGAACTCCCAGTTGCCTAGCCTGGGACTTGCATTGCGATTGCAACGCCACCAGCCGATCGCCGATTAATCACGTTGATTTTGCGGGGAACCATACCACCACATAGTGGAAGGACAGAACGCAAGTTCTTAGGAATGGCACGGACCAAAAAAGCTCCGTTCATAGTTTAGGTCCCGTATCCTTAGGCTTTCACAAGACCTTTCACAAGATATCGTGGGGGACGCTGTCGCAATGGAGTCTGGAAGCCAAATAAAGTCTATGCTGGCAACCAATGCGCCTCGCTCGGTAATCCAGAAAGCCCACTTTTGTCACTGTGTCCCATTTCACTCCACAAAGAGACAAACATTTCACATCGTGAGAGGCTAAGTCACTGACCAGTCGGGTCCCAATCGATGGGCACTTGCGTGCAACCCTTCTGAAATGTCCAATGTTTCGATATTTCTCACGGACTGTGTCGAGGTAGCGCTGGTTCAAAACGCTCGGCAATGGAAGCTTCTCATCCGTTCCGGGCGATCAATTCAACTTGCGAGGTTCTATGAACCGATTCATGGATGAAAGACCTTCCGCTTTCACCTCATATCAGCCAAGCCAGAAAGACGTTGATTTCGTGCGAACTCCAAATTCGTTCTGCCTTCCTCAGACCTTCAGCAGTCTTAGACACTCTGAACAAAGGCAAGCCACTATTTGCAATCTCTTTTGCAACCACCACCAGTCGATCGTCGATATCATGCGCACACTCGACGAAACATACGGAAACATTGTCGCCGCTCTTTTGAAGTACGAAGTCGTTTTCGACAGGAGAAAGAAAAGCGATTCGTCGCCATACACGGAGCGCAGAAGAGGCATTTTTGCGAACAAATCAGCTTCCATGGACACGAACGAGAAGCCGTGGTTGTCCTCTCCTAAGCCATCTCACTAGGAATCGAAGTACTGGCTCAATGACCCATCCCCTCTCGGAGTAAACGGCTCTCTATTGCAGAAGATGAAGGCTAGTCTCGAATGTGGTTGGTCACTCAGCAAAAGCATCAGTCAAGGCCCAACAGGTTACGCTCCCTCAAGGCTCCACGGTCGAGATGGCAGCATGAGGAGAGCTTCCGAGAGTCGTTTGAATTGGGCTCTTTTTGATTTCTTGCAAGAAGGGCTACTGGCTCGACAATCTCACTGACTATCAACTTCCTGTTGCGGAGACCACACAGATACGAGCATCTTTTCCTAAACTCTTTTTCGACCCTCTTTTTTCGACTTCAGGAATGATCACGCGACTTCTAAAAACAAAAATGGACTTCGAAGCCCAATCTTCGGCTAAGGCAGCCTGCTTAAATCAACCATTTTGACGCTGGAGATATTGCTCGATTTCTTCAAGGGTCTTTCCAAAACCTCGAGCACTGGGATCACCAAAAACTACAGCTCCCGTGAGAGCATCGACGAGCTGGTAACTTCCCAAGCTGTTGCCCTGCCCATTCTTTTCCCTCTCCTTGTGCAAGATGAGCGCCTGGCGAAAAGCTAATTGTCGCATCTTTTGTTCCTTGAAACTTGCCATGCAGGTTCTTCCCGCTTTCTGTTGCTAATGGAGTCAGTCAATACCGTAGAATCTTCTTAGTGGACATACACCTCGCGAGTACCGTGAGCTCGAGCAATGAGGCTAAATTTCAGTTGCTGCTCTGAGCTGGTTGGGATTTCATTGCGAAATAAGACAATGAAGAGAAAATGAAGAAGGCCGCCTCTTCATTAGAGATAGGCGTGCATCCTGACTTCCATTTTCCGTCGATCGAAAAAGTCAGTGTTTAGAACTGTCAAATGGGAAGAAATTTGGCTAATAATGAAAAACGATTGGAAAATTCAGAAAGATGACTGGAGGGCTTGGTGTGCCCAGAGGGTCGTCCAAAAATTGGATACTAAAAGGCAGGTTCTTTCCTTCGGTTCGAAGATGTGGAGAGCAGGCTCTTATTACAACCTTGCGATCTCCAACATCGCGATTCCTGTCCTCGCTTGACTCTCATGGCATGTCCTTGAGAAGCTTGGCTCGCGGCTGGAAGAAGCCCGGCTTGCCCGATCTTGCTCTCGCCGCGCCGTCTGGTTACCGAGCAGCTCAAGAGTGATTGCTGAAACCTTGCGGTTGGCTTATGGGTTCTGACCCCCGAGACGCGGCCACTTATCAAGGAGATTAGAGATGACACCGGAATTTCAGAAGTGGACTGCTGTTAAGCAGATTGACAAATGCTTCACCAACATCGGACCACTCCATGCCGAGGCGGTGGCAAAGGCTATCTTTGCTGAGATTGAATCCAGATGCGGTGGATCACTTTTCAACGTCGGCGTCGTCATAAGAGATCTCCATAACGAATGGTTTGGAGACCGTTCTACTCGATGACTCTTGGAAAGCTGTGTCATCCTGACATTTCCCATCCTTGATCGCTACCGCACCCCCATACACCACGAAAATCCGGATTCTCCCGCCCCCTGAGATATCCTGGCTAATGCTTTCTGAGCGACGTGATCATGAATGCCCTTGTGCGCAGGGTACAGCGAAAATCAGAGTCTGTTCGATATACGCAGGAATCTTGTTCGCTGAATACGAAGTTGTTCCGGCATTCACTTCCGGCATTCACTTAGTGACACGGACGCTGTCGCCTAGTCCGTCACCGGGAGTTGAAGCACGCTGCCGTTGTCGCTAAAGGTCGAGACATTGGAATATTCCACCTCATCTGAGGGATGGAATTCCTTGAAAGGCTCTCAAGAAGGTCACATCCAGACGTGGCGGCGATACTCACTAATTCGGGGCAGCTCTACTCCAGGCAACATCGTTATGGGGATGCCGAGTCATCTTATCGGCGGGCTCTCGACATTCGCCAGACGAGCCTGGGGCCAAACCATCCTGATCTGGCTGAAACTCTAAACGGCTATGCCGTTCTCTTGAAAAAAACCGAACGGAAAGCTGAAGCCGAAGAAATGATGGCTCGTGCCAGAGAAATCACAAGAAGAGCAGACCGCTCAGTGAACCGAACGGTCGATATCCGGGACCTCGATAACCAGAGACAGACCTGGAAAGATTAACGGCAAGGACCGAGGGACATGACCAGCTCATGCCGTGGGCTCTATCCCTAGGAGTTCGAAAGCTCAACCCAGGATCTTGGTCGTAAAACGGCGCAACCGTAGATTGAGGAACTGTCCAATGCAGTAGGCTCCTATTCTCCAGTTAGCCGACTATGCGGGCAGGTGGGATATCAATCAGATGCCACAAGGGTGGTTTCGAACCAGATGCGGAAATGCGATCGAGAGCGGATAACCGGAGGCTCTCTGCGCAACGTGCCAGCTCTAGCTAAACGACCCAATGGCGTAGAGGGCGTCTTGGGTCCGGATGTAAATTTGGCTTTCACTGACTGCCGGAGTTGCGTAGATGTCCGAGTCGAATTCATTGATCGCCAGAACTTCCCAATCGCCCGCAGCACGCAGCACGACGACCTTGCCATGCTCACTGGCGATGTAGACCTTGCCGTCGACGCCGATGGGTGAGGCATA
>JADMIO011053191.1_pt1 | contig 11625 bp, 11 predicted proteins | sample 8958161 | NCBI WGS metagenome assembly JADMIO01 (sample SAMN16585339, study PRJNA669376) | soil metagenome | isolation source: Crop rotation soil | place: USA: Cullars Rotation, Alabama | collected 2011
TATTCGGCGCGATCTGCGCGCCGCAACTTGTACACTGCATCTTGCGGTCCCTCCCTCATGCTACAACTGCGCTAGCACTACAACATGACTTCACTGGGCCTTGTTCGCACCACCGGGTACCCTTTGGGTGCCACAAAGCACACAAAGGCCCACATGATCTTTGTGTCCTTTGTGGCTTTGTGGTGCGTTTCCGTGCGCAACGCACAGTGTCGTACTAGCTTGGCTTGTTCAGCGTCGCCAGGAAATCGCTGTTGGTGCGATTTTTGGCCATGCGCGTCAGCACCAGCTCGGTGCCTTCGCTTTCGCCGAGCATGCTGACCATGCGCCGCAATGTCCAGATCTGGCGCAGCATCTCGGTGCCAAACAGCAGCTCCTCGCGGCGCGTGCTGCTGCGCGTGATGTCGATCGCGGGGAAGACACGCTTCTCGGCAAGCTTGCGGTCGAGATGCAGTTCCATGTTGCCGGTGCCCTTGAACTCCTCGTAGATCACATCGTCCATGCGGCTGCCCGTATCGACCAGGCAGGTCGCGATGATCGTGAGCGAGCCGCCGTTCTCGATATTGCGGGCGGCACCGAAGAAGCGCTTGGGCGGATACAGCGCGACCGGGTCGATACCGCCGGAGAGCGTGCGACCGCTCGGCGGCATATCCAGGTTGTAGGCGCGCGCCAGCCGCGTGATCGAGTCCATCAAGATCACCACATCCTGGCCGCCCTCGACCAGCCGCTTGGCCCGTTCGAGCGTCATCTCGGCGACCTTGGTGTGGTCCTCGACCGGCTCATCGAAGGTCGACGAGATCACCTCGCCCCGCACGGAGCGCCGCATATCGGTGACCTCTTCCGGTCGCTCGCCGATCAGCAGCACCATGAGATGCAAGTCGGTATAGTTCGCCGTAATGCCGTTGGCGATCGCCTTCAGCAGCAAGGTCTTGCCGGCCTTGGGCGGCGACACGATCAGCCCGCGCTGGCCGCGCCCGATCGGTGCGACCAGATCAACGACGCGGGTCGGCAAGCTATTCGACTCGGTCTCAAGCTTGATCTGCTCGTTCGGGAAGATCGGCGTGAGCTGATCGAATTGCGGTCGCTTGCGCGCGGTTTCGGGGTCCACACCATTAATCAGCTCGACGCGCAGCAGCGAGTAGTAGCGCTCGCTCTCCTTTGGCGGCCTGATCTGGCCCCATACGCGGTCGCCGGTGCGCAGGCCGAAGCGCCGAATTTGCGATTGTGAGACATAGACATCATCGGGGCCGGGGAGCATGCGGTCGCTGCGCAGGAATCCGAAGCCGTCGGATACGATGTCGAGGATACCGTCGTTGAGGCTGTGGCCGGCCTCTTCCGTCTGAGCCTGGAGGAGTTTGAAGATCAGATCCTGCTTTTTCAGGCCGCTGATGCCGCTGATTTCGAGCTTACGCGCCATTTCGCGCAGATCGTTCAACGTCTTTGTCTCCAGCTCCGCTACATTGATCACTGGTTTCTCCTTAGTGTCGGAATATTCCACCATCACTTCATTTTTGGGCCGCATACGTGGCACACACCACTCCTCGCCGGCGCGCAACGACGTCGGCTGCTCCTAATTGAGCGCTCGTTTAAAAGGAATCACGGTTATGAGCGCCTGCCCGCCTCCGTCAGGATCGAGAGGACCTACCGGAGTCTAGATATTGGAGTATTCGCCCCGCAAGGCGCGCTATATCTCAACGAGGCTGATTGCGGACGACGGGACCATTGTTGAGGTTCTCGCCGCGCTGCATTGCACATGCATGTCGCTAATGTACTGTATAGTGGCGGATGTTACTCAAAACGTAGCCAGGGGGATTCTTCTATCTTGGTGGCAACGGGGTAGTACCATCTTTTCGAGCGAGAGAGGATGCCTGCGGCAACGCTTCGCTCGTGACCCATAGTATAGCATAACTGTCAAGATTTGCCAATGCGGGTATTCCCTATAGCGTGCAACACCGAATCGTGTTGAGATCGCGTGCGTTATGTGTCGAGAAATGATGGCGGTGCGGTTTTTGTCGTATTGTAGCAATTCGTGGGCCGAGAATGGCGCTCACGCGCTTCACCGCTCGACCGTTTCCTGAGCTGTCGCCGCCTACAGCGCGTATTCAGCATTACAACGGCCAAAATGAGCGAGAGAAGGCCGACCGGCAGCGGTCGAAATAGTTGACAGTTCATTAGCTGATGCCGTACAATGGGCGTAATAGACACGAGAGCGTACGCTGTACCTGTTTACGGTGCGCGTGCAACCAAGAATATGAATTTGTCATGCCCTATAGGATAGAACGTTATGAAACAGCTTTCTAGCGCGGAGATACGTCAAAGATATCTCGCATTTTTCGCGGAGCGTGATCATACGATCGTGCCAAGCACCTCGTTGATCCCCGGCACTGATCCGACGTTGCTGTTTGTTAATTCCGGAATGGTGCCGTTCAAGGATATTTTCCTGGGCTTAGAGCAGCGCCCCTATCAACGCGCCGTGACGTCTCAGAAATGCCTGCGTGTCTCGGGAAAGCATAATGATCTCGAAGAGGTTGGCCCTTCGCCGCGCCACCACACGTTTTTTGAAATGCTGGGCAACTTCTCGTTCGGCGATTATTTCAAGGAACTAGCCATCCCGATGGCGTGGGAGTTGCTGACGAAGGTCTTCGAGCTGCCGATCGAGCGGCTGTGGTTCACGGTCTACCAGGGCAACCAGCGCGTGCCGCCCGATGAAGATGCCGAGCGGCTGTGGATTCAGGCCGGCGCGGCGCCCGAGCGCGTGCTGCGCTTCGGCGACGACGAGAATTTCTGGGTGATGGCCGATACTGGCCCATGCGGCCCGTGTTCGGAGATCACCGTCTATATCGGCGACGATCTGCGCAAGATGAACGCGCACGGTGTGAACAGCGACGACCCGGATTATGTCGAAATCTGGAACAACGTGTTCATGCAGTTCGAGCGCAGCACCATGCAGCCGCTGCCGCGCCCCTCGGTTGATACCGGAATGGGGCTGGAGCGCATGGCGATGGTGATGCAGGGCGTCCATTCGACCTACGAGACCGACCTGTTCATCCCGATCATCGAGCGCACGATCACGCTGCTCGGCAGCGACGAGGCGCATTATCGCGCACATGTGCCGCCCTATCGCGCGGTGGCCGATCACAGCCGTGCGGTCGCCTTTTTGATCGCCGACGGCGTGCTGCCGGGTAACACTGGGCGATCGTATGTGCTGCGCCGCATCCTGCGCCGCGCCGCCTATCAGGGCCGCACGATCGGCTTCGAGCGGCCATTTCTGGCCGAGGTGGTCGACGCCGTGATCGGCGAGATGGGCGCGGCCTATCCCGATCTGCGCCAGCGCCGCGATTTCATTCTGGAGACGATCGATGTCGAGGAGCGCCAGTTCTTGCGCACGCTCTCCAGCGGGCTGGTCAAGCTCGGCGCGATCGTCGATCAGCTCAAGGCGAGCGGCAGCGCGGTTATTCCTGGTGAAAGCGCTTTCCGGCTCAAGGATACCGATGGTTTTCCGCTCGATCTCACCGAGAAGATCGCCGCTGAGCACGGCCTGACGGTCGATGCAGCCGGCTTCGATGCTGCGCTGGACGAGCAGCGCCGGCGTAGCCGCGAGGCGACGCAGTTCAAGCGCGGGGCTGACGCCGAGGTCTGGATCGAGCGGGATCTGCCCGCGACGAGCTTCACTGGCTACACCAATCTGGTCGACCAGGGCCGCGTGATCGCGCTCGTGGTGGCGGGCGACACGGTGAGCACCGCTCGCGCCGGGCAGCCGGTGCAGCTTGTGCTTGATCGCACGCCGTTTTATGCCGAGGGCGGCGGTCAGGTCGGCGACACTGGCCGGATGGTTGGGCCGAGCGGCACGGTTCGTATCGACGATACCCAGCGCCCGCTGCCGGGGATCATCGTTCACTATGGCGTGGTCGAAGATGGCGCGATCGGGCTGGACGATGCGGTCGAGACGCGGGCGTAATCATACGGCGACGCACCTGTTGCACCGGGCGCTGCGTGATGTGCTGGGCGAGCACGCCGCTCAGGCCGGCTCGCTCGTCGCACCGGATCGCCTACGTTTCGACTTCAACAATATGCGCCAGGTCACACCCGACCAGCTGCACGAGATCGAGCGGCGGATCAACGCCTGGATTCGCGCCGACACGCAGGTCGAGTGGAAGGTGACCAATTATCAGGCGGCGATCAACGAGGGTGCGATCGCGCTGTTCGGCGAGAAGTATGGCGATCAGGTGCGTATGGTCACGGTCGGCTGTGCTGATGTCGAGGACGGTTCCCTGATCCCCGATCCTCAACCCCCGACCCCTTGGGTGATGTGCTCGCGCGAGCTTTGCGGCGGCACGCATGTCGGGCGAACCGGCGAGATCGGCTATTTTCGGATCATCGGCGAGAGCGGCGTCGCCAGCGGTGTGCGGCGGATCGAGGCGCTCACCGGCGCGAGCGCCGAGGCGTGGGTCGATCAGCAGGCCGCGACGCTGCGCGAGGTCGCTGCCCGGCTGGGCGTGCCGGCCACGCAAGCGGTTGAGCGCGTCGATAGCCTGCTGGCCGATCTCAAGCAGCGCCAGCACGACCTTGATGCGCTACAGACGCAGGCCACTCGCGGCACGCTTGAGGGCTTGCTGACGCATGTGCAGCGGCAGAACGGCCTGGCCTATCTGGCGGCGCGCGTCGATGCGCCCGATGCCGCGCGGCTGCGCGAGATGGGTGATTGGCTGCGCGACAAGGTCGGCTCGGGTGTGATTGTGCTCGGCACGACGCTGAACGAGAAGCCCCAGCTCTTGGCGATCGTGACGAACGATCTGCTTTCTAAGGGCTATCACGCGGGCAATCTGGTCAAAGGTCTTGCGCCGATCGTGGGCGGCGGCGGCGGCGGGCGACCCGACATGGCTCAGGCGGGTGGTCGCGATGTCAGCAAGCTTGACGAAGCGCTGGGCCGAGTCGGCGCGCTGCTGGCCGAGCAGGGCCGCAGCGCCAGCTAGACTATCGCCGAATAAACGGAGGAACTTGCATGGCGGCCGACTCAGCGCTCATCGTTGTTGCATCGAGCGACAGCGTGGAGACGATCATCCAGAAAGTTCGTGGTGCTGGCGCAGGTAGCGTCGAGCTGCTGGTGGCGGACGGCACTACCGCGCTCCAGGCTCAGAACGGCTTCGCGCGTTTGCGCCAGTCGATCGCGCGCGACCGGATCGAGCTATTGGTGATTAGCTCCGACGAGAGGACGCTCGACGCAGCCCGACAGAATCAGCTCGACGCGCTGGGCGTACACGGCACCAGGGTGACGTTGCCGACCGCGCCCGATAATGGCGATGCCTATAGAACGCGGTCGTTGAACGTCGATGAGCTGGATCGAGCCACAACGCCGATCGCCGATCCCGATGCTGATTTCCTCAGCGCGCTTGACGAGGTGTCTGCACAGAATCGCTACGCCGATCTTTCGGACGAGGATGCCGAGATGTTTGCGGCGCTCGATGATCTGTCCGACACGCTCCAGCGCAGCGACACGCTGCGCCGTGGCGCGGGACACGACGATAGCTTGGCGGCGGCGCTCGACGAATGGGATGCGGCGACAGATGAGGGGCGCGCTGGGCGACCCCGGTCCATCGCTGAGGATTGGGATTCGGCCTTCGCCCCCACGGATGCTGCACCACGACGGCGAATGAGCGCCAGCGATATCGACCTGAGCGACGACGATCGCCGTCGCCAGCAGGGCGCGCGGCGCGCGGAAGTGCGGCGCGACCGCATCCGGGATCGCGCGACGCCGGTTCTGGAAGGTGCCCGACGGCTGCGTGGCGGGCGCGATGATCTGGGGCTCGATTTGGAGGAGGCCGAGGATCTGGCCGCCGTACGCCGCCGTCGTCTGCTCACCGCAGCGCTGCCGCTGGTCGTGCTGCTGATCTTGCTCGCACTGCTGGCCTTCTGGTATTTCAGCAATCGCGCGACGGTGGCGGTGACGATGCCAACTGTCAATAGTGCAGGCCAGACCTTCAGCAACGAGGTCATCCCGATCACCGCCGCACAAACCGACCAGAATGCCGCAGCGGTGCAGGCGGTCCCGGTACAGGCCGATGCTGAGTTCACTACGCAGGGGCAGGTTCTCAGCGAAACGCTCTCGCCCGCATCGTCGGCCAAAGGCGTGGTGACGCTGATCAACACAATCGCGCAGGCGATCCAGCTGCCGGCGGGCACCGAGATGGTCGGCTCGAACCCGCAGGGGCAGGAGGTCCGCTTTACGCTCGATGTGCCTGCGACTGTTCCACCGGCGGTGACGTCCACCAGCCTGTCGGGTGTCAGCACGCAATTTGGCAGTATCGATGTGGGCGTGACCGCGCGCTCGCCCGGCAGCGCCTCGAACGTCGGAGAGAACAGTATCAAGCAGCTGCTCATCCCCGGCCAGCAGCCGATCGTCAGCGACACGAGCAACTTCCTGATCCGCCACGCGCCGATCGGCGGCGGATCGGACCAGCCCCAGCGCGTCGTCACGAATGCCGATGTTGAGCGCGTGCTCGGCGATGCCCTGACTGGCCTGTATAACGCCGGCGTGCAGTCGCTGCGCGGCAGGCTCGACAATCCGCAGCAGGCGATCGATCTGCTATCGGTGTATCCTGATCCCAAAGCGCTGGGCAAGCCCGAAAATTACGAGGAGCCGATCGTCAGCCCGCCAGTTGGCCAGTTGGTCGATCCAAACACTGCGGCCTTTAGCGTGACCGTCAAGACGCATTTTCTGGCGCTCGCGATACCGCTCGGGCGTCCGCTGAGCACACAGCTTGAACAGGTCGGCCCACAGCACTTCAACCAGCTTACGCCGCCGCCGTGCAAGCCCGACGAGCAGCAGTATACGACGGTCACGAATCCGCGCTGGAATGGCACATCGCTGATGGTTGACGCGACGATCACCTGTGGGTCGGGCCAAGGTGTGCCGGCCTCGACGTTGAGCTTGGTGCGCGATGCCGTGCGCGGCCACTCGCGGGCCGATGCCGAGGCGCAGCTACAGAAGCTCCAGCAGCAGGGGCTGATCGGCACGTATACGTTGCCGCCGAACCGCGACAGCTTCCCTGGCTTTGATCCGATGCTTAACATACAGGTCGCACCCAGCGCCGCCGCGCCCGATCAGACCGCGCCCACGGCGCAGCCGACACCGGGGACGCCGTAGTGGTGGTAGAACGCGGGCGGGTGATGGCGCTGGATGTGGGCGAGCGGCGCATCGGTGTGGCCTTGAGCGACACGACGCGTGTGCTCGCCACGCCGCTGACCACGTTGCGCGCGGCGTCGCGTGCGGCGGCGCTCAAGCAGATCGCCGCGCTAGTTGTGCAGCACGAGGCCGCCGTGCTGGTCGTGGGGCTGCCACTGACGCTCAACGGCGAGATCGGGCCGCAGGCGCAGATCGTGCAGGCGTTCGTCGAAGAGCTGCGCGAACTTGTCGCTGTGCCGATCCATCTGATCGACGAGCGGCTGACTAGCGTCGCAGCCGAGCGCATGATGATCGACCTGGGCATGAAGGCGGAGCAGCGCAAGGCGCGTATCGACGAGGTGGCCGCCTCGATCATCTTGCAGGATTTTCTCGAAGCGCAGCGCGAGCGCCGGGAAGACGAGGGGTTTTACCATGAAGCGTGAAGCGTGAAACGCTGGTTGAGTTACGTTTTACGTTTTACGTTTCACGGTATATAGATAAGGAGCGCCAATGCCTCATCTCAACTGGATCGAGCCGGATGCGGCGACCGGCGAAGCCGCCGAGTTTTATCAGATGGCAGGCGTGGCACCGATCATGCGCTGCCTGAGTCTGCGGCCCGATTTCGCTAAGCTGATCGCCCAGGCCGCAGACATGCTGCATTTCAGCGACGGGTTTCTGAGCCGGCGCGATCACGAGGCGATCGCCTCGTATGTTTCGGCGGTCAACCGGTGCCCCTTCTGAATAGATAGCCATGTGGCTTACCTGCGGTTGCAGGGCGAACCAGAAGCAGTTGCAAAAGCGATAGCCGTGGCCGATCTTGATGCAGCCAGCGCTGCCGGCCTCGAAGCGCCCCGGCGCGCAATGCTGGAGCTGGCCGAGAAGCTTACCCGTCACGCCTACAAGATCACGCCGGAAGATGCCGAGGGGCTACGCCAGCACGGCTATAGCGATGAGCAGATCGCCGAGCTGATCTACGATGCAGCGCTCTTCAATTTCTTTAATAAGGTGGCCGATGCGTTCGGTATCGAGGGCCGGGGATTGCATGAGCTGCCGATGGACCAGCTATTGCAGGCCACGGCACAAAATCGCAGAGCCAAATCTACTTAGTACACAACAGCGCACATAACGCTAGAGTTTCACCACAAAGACACAAAGGACACAAAGCCTTTGTGTCTTTGTGTCTTTGTGGTGAAAAAAGCCCTGGGTGTCCCCTCTTGGCAGCCGCATCTTTCAGGCTTCCGGGAGGGTAGGATCGAGATCGCGCGCCGCCGGGAGTTCCCCGGCGCGCGTCGCCGTCAGCACGCAGCGCGCGATCGCATGTGCCAGGACATCCGCCGCGATCGCGCCGAGGATGGCCAGGTGCTGGCCGGTGCGCTGGCCAGTCGAGAGCGCGAAGACCGTGTCGCCATCAAACGGCGTGTGGACCGGGCGAATCATGCGTGGCAGCGCGTCCTGGGCCATCTGCGCCAGCTTCGTGGCCTCGGCCTTGCTGAGCAGCGCATCGGTTGCGACGACCGCGAGCGTCGTGTTCTCGCCGCCCATCAGCGCGCTCATTGCCGATTGGAACGCCGGCAGGCGCAGCAGCGCCATCGTGTTGGCGAAACCGCCGCTCTGCGGATCGCGCGCGCCAGCGATGATCTGCTCGCTCGCCTCGCGATAAACATCACCCACCGCATTGCAGACGGCCAGCGCTCCGATCACCGTACCGTCGGCCAGCGTCTCGCTCCAGCTGCCGACGCCGCTCTTGACCGCGCCCTGCATCCCCAGTAGCTTGCCGACCGTCGCGCCGCTGCCGACGCCGACGCATCCTTCGGCTACCGATGGGCCGGCGGCCGCGCACGCCGCATAGCCCATCGCGGCGTCGGCCCAACGATCTGCGCGCCCCACCCCCAGGTCAAAGATTACTGCGGCTGGCACGATCGGGATCTTGCGGATTTGCGTGGCATAGCCGATGTCGCGCTCCTGGAGCCAGTCCATCACGCCGGTGGCAGCGGCGAGACCGAACGCGCTGCCGCCACATAGCGCGATCGCGTGGACGATTGCGATGCTGGCGCTGGGATTGAGTAGGTCGGTCTCGCGCGTGCCGGGGCCGCCGCCGCGCACATCGACGCCGCCAACTGCGCCCGCAGGCGTCAGCACAACGGTGCAGCCGGTCAGCGCCGCTGGATCGTGCGCGTGGCCGACTAGTACGCCGGGGACATCGGTGATCGCAGGGGTCATAGGCTAGCGGTCGTACAGCTCCATCGTCTGCTCGGGCGTGCGCTGCTGGCGGTAGTTCGGTCGCATCAGCACGCTGGAGCCGTCATCGCCGCAGTACGGGCAGATCGCCCAGGTCAGATCGACCACTCGATCACAGGCACCGCAGCGCCGACGCAGCGCGGTGTGGCAGTGTGGGCAGACGATGAACTCCGGGTCGATGCCGCGCTGGCAGTGTGGGCAGACGTATTTCTCCTCCAGATCGCGCCGGAGATATTCCTCTTCGAGCGAGCGCTCGTACTTTTCGGTAAGGGTTTGGCGCGGGCGCAGGATCATGTGCAGCACCAGGCCGGCAAACGGCAGCAGCAGCGCCAGCGCCACCGCCAGCACCTGCACAACGACATCTTCGCTGCGCGAGTGAATGTCGCGATAGGTCCACAGGACCGATGCGGCCCAGAGCAGGACGATATAGGCACCTATGGCCCAGCCGATGACGGTCAGAATCGGGATCAGGTTTGTGAGGATCGCAGGAATATCCAAAACAAAGACTCCTTTTGTGATTGTCTCTATTCTCGCGCACTTCGGCAAAATGTCAAATATGCTCGGCTGATGGCTGGCTGAAATAATCTTCGCGCCAGGGCGGTATCAGCATTACGCGTACCAACGGTTGGGGAGGCTTGGAGAGGCCGAAAACCCCTCCAAGCCTCCCCAACGAGTGGGGGTCTGGGGGCGGCTTCGCCGCCCCCAGACCCCCACCCCAAAGTGTGATGCGCTATAGCCGGATCACGTCGCTGGCACTCACGACGAAGACGGTCGCGCCGCCGATTTGGACCTCGACTGGCACAGGCGGGTAGAACTCGCCCGACTCGGCGACCGGCGGCAGCGGCGAGACATAGCGCGTCCGCGTGTAGCAGTGCTCGCGAATAGTCTTCAGCAGCGGCTCGATCGCCGGATCATCGACCGCGATCAGCAGCGTGACATTGCCTTCGCGCAGGAAGCCGCCCTCGCTGCTGATGCGCGTGACGCGATGGCCCTGCGCCGTAAGCGCCTCCACCAGCTCTCCGGCGTCCTGGTGCTGAACCACGGCGATGACAAGCTTCATACGACCTGCCTATAGCTGACGGCTTTCTGGTGTCGGCTCAAGCATCTGAATATGCTTCAGCCATGGTTCGACCGCTAGGGCGATCTGCTCGGCCAGCGCGTCGATCGGCAGACGGGCATCGAACGAGTGCCAGCGTTCGGGCTCCTGCGCGATCAGCTCCTGGTAGCCCTGCTCAACCCGCTGATGATAGGCCAATCCGCGTGCGTCGAGCCGGTTCCACTCGGTCGGCGCGGGCTGCTGGTCGTTGTTCGGCGTGCGCGAGGCGGGCCCAACGCCTCTGACCGCGCGCTCCTTGCGCTGTTTTCGCTCCAACCCCTCGTGGGCGCTCAGGTTCAGATAGAGCGTAATATCGGGCAGCAGCCCGCCGGTTGCGATCGCGGTGATCGCCTGCAATTCCGCCAAATCGCGACCGAGGCCATAGCCCTGGTGGGCATAGGTCGAGTCGGCGTAGCGATCGCACAGCACGATGCCGCCATGTTGCAAGTATGGCCGGATCACCTCGCTCACGAGCTGGGCGCGCGCAGCCGAAAACAGCAGCGTTTCGGTCGTCGGTGCCATCTCGGTATGTTGCAAGTCCAAGACGATCCGCCGGATCAGATCGCTAATCCGTGTGCCGCCTGGCTCACGGACGAGGATGATCGGGTAATCCTGGGTGTGTAGCCGCTCATAGAGCAAGCGCGCCTGGGTACTTTTGCCGCTGCCCTCTGGACCTTCGAAAGTGATGAACAGGCTCATGGTTAGCAGCTAGGGCGCGGGGCGAGGATCAACTCCCAACCCCGAGCCCACGTCCTTAGCGATAGATTTTGACCCTGCGGTTCGGCTCGCGGCCCCGACTCTCGGACTGGACATTGTAGCGGTCGGCCATCTGGTGTTGCAGGCGGCGGACATAGCTGCCACGCGGCATAAGCTCGACGGCGTTGCGCTCGCCGTTCATCACCTGCGTGATCGCGGTCTCGGCTTCGAGCATGGCGTCGGTGAGCTGCGATTCGTTGCTATCGGCTGCGCGGCGCGCGACGACGGCGGGCTCGTCGTTGGTCGTGCTGATGCTGAAAATATCGGCGAGCTGCCGTTCCATCTGTGTAATCGTGTTATTGCGCAGCACATAGACCGGCACGCCGCGATCCTCGGCTTGGCGCACGCGCTGCGAGCCTTGGCGGTAGTAGTTCTT
>JADMIO011413763.1_pt1 | contig 11625 bp, 8 predicted proteins | sample 8958161 | NCBI WGS metagenome assembly JADMIO01 (sample SAMN16585339, study PRJNA669376) | soil metagenome | isolation source: Crop rotation soil | place: USA: Cullars Rotation, Alabama | collected 2011
GGATGGCACCAAGACCAAATCGAAACTCGGCGCCAACGCGCTGCTTTCAGTTTCACTCGCCACGGCGCGCGCTGCTGCTGCTCACCTGGAAATCCCGCTCTACTCATATCTTGGTGGTCCAAACGCCCGCACTTTGCCCGTTCCAATGATGAACATCATCAACGGAGGAGCTCACGCAGATAACAATGTCGACTTCCAGGAGTTCATGGTTGTGCCAGTCGGGGCAACGACCTTTCGCGAAGCGTTGCGAATCGGTGCAGAAGTTTTTCATTCATTGAAGAGCGTGTTGAAGAAGAAAGGTTACGCAACGAGCGTTGGAGATGAAGGTGGCTTTGCTCCAAACCTCAAATCAAACGAAGAAGCAGTCGAGACAATCCTCGAAGCGATAGGCAATGCCGGGTATAAGCCAGGTGATGATTGTTTGCTCGCACTCGATCCAGCGGCGAGTGAGTTCTACGATGGCAAGTCGTATGTCTTCAAGAAGAGTGACAAACGAAAACTCTCAAGTGAACAGATGGTGGCGTACTGGAAATCGTGGTGCGATCAGTATCCGATTGTGTCGATCGAAGATGGAATGGCGGAGAACGATTGGGCCGGTTGGAAGCTTTTGACGGACGAAGTCGGAAGCAATGTGCAACTAGTCGGCGACGACTTGTTTGTTACCAACACTGAGTTCCTACAAAAAGGAATCGACCTCGGTGTCGCCAACTCCATCTTGATCAAGGTCAATCAAATCGGCACCCTGACTGAAACTCTCGACTGCATTCAGTTAGCCCAAACTAATCGACGCACCGCGGTGATCTCGCATCGTTCTGGTGAGACGGAAGATCCATTTATTGCGGATCTCGCAGTAGCAACTAACGCAGGTCAGATCAAGACTGGCTCGTTATCGCGGACGGATCGGATTGCGAAGTACAACCAGCTCCTGCGCATTGAAGAAGACTTGCGTAGCTCCGCACGTTTCCCCGGCAGGAAAGCTTTTCACCAACTCGCAGTTGCGAAAAATAGATCACGAGCAGCAAAACGATAAAACTCTTGGCGCGGACTTCCATTGGATGTGACTGATTCAGACCTTTATCACAAAGACGGATTCACAATAACCACCGACAAAAACTCGCTAGACGTAGAGTTCATCCACAACTTTCTCGCTAACGAGTCATACTGGGCACGGGGTCGAAGCCTCGAGTTAGTGCAACGCAGTATCGATAACTCGATCAACTTTGGCCTGTTTGACGGGAACAAGCAGATCGGGTTTGCTCGTGTCGTTACCGATCTTGCGACGTTCGCTTATCTAGGCGACGTTTTTATTGTCGAAGAGTACCGGGGGAAGAAACTAGCCGTGTGGTTGATGGAAGTGATCACTTCGCATCCTAAATTGCAGGGTTTCCGGCGCTGGATACTTTCGACTCGTGACGCTCACGAACTTTATCGTCGCTATGGTTTCACCGAACTCGATGACCCGACGAAATGGATGGGACGATTCAACACTTAGCAGAGGTGACATTTGAGTAATAGACGAGGACCGCTGGCATTAATAATCATCGACGGTTGGGGACATTCAGCATCGCGCGAAGGCAATGCCATTGAACTGGCCCAAACTCCGTTCTACGACGAACTATGTGCGAAGTATCCGCAGACCTTGTTGGAAGCACACGGATCACGAGTCGGTCTGCCGGCAGGAGTGATGGGCAACTCGGAAGTTGGTCACCTCAACATCGGATCTGGTCGCGTCATTCGCATGGATGTGTCGCTTGTGGATCACGAGATTGAAACAGGAGAGTTCTTCAAGAACGAAGCACTAACAACCGCTATCGATGGCGCGAAGAAACGCGACAAAGCTTTACACCTGATGGGTCTTCTTTCCGATGGCCAGGTTCATTCCTCGATTACTCATCTCTATGCAATCTTGCAGATGGCGAAGAACCACGGACTCGAAAGAGTTTTCCTTCACTGCTTTCTCGATGGACGAGATACTCCGCCCGCATCTGCGAACCTTTATATCTCATCCGTTCAAAGGAAGATGGCCGAGATCGGTTGCGGTGAGTTGGCCACGATGGTGGGACGCTTCTACGCGATGGATCGTGACAAGCGTTGGGATCGTACGCAGCGGGCATATGACTTGTTGGTGAATGCTGTCGGAGGACGTGTCACAGATCCACTCGAAGCGTTGAAGCTTTCCTACGATAAAGGCATCACGGATGAGTTTGTTGAACCGCGAGTTGTCGTTAGAGAAAGTGGCGAACCTATCGCAACGCTCCAGGGCGATGATTCAGTAATCTTCTTTAACTTCAGACCAGATCGAGCACGTCAAATCACTCGTGCGCTGGCTGTACCAGATTTCGCTGAGTTCCCAACACTGAATCGGCCACGGGTTGACTACGTCTGTTTCACAACTTACGACGCCACGTTTCCTCTGCCAGTCGCGTTTCCACCGCGTCAACATAGAAACGTATTAGCCGAAGTATTCGCATCTCTAAAAACTGAAAACTATCGACTCGCAGAAACTGAAAAGTATGCCCATGTGACGTACTTTTTTAACGGCGGCGTGGAAAAGGAATTTGCGCACGAGCGAAGGCTGCTGGTTCCATCTCCCAAAGTTACTACTTACGACTTGCAACCAGAGATGTCGGCGTTTGCAGTGACAGACAAAGTCTTGAGAGCGATCGACGACCGCGAAACAGATGTGTTCGTGATCAACTTCGCCAATCCAGACATGGTCGGACACACGGGCAAGCTGGATAAGACGATCGAGGCTTGTCAGTACGTCGATACTTGTCTCGGATGGATTACCAAAAGCATTCGCCAACAGAAAGGGATCACTCTCATCACTGCCGATCACGGAAATGCTGAGCAGATGATCAACCCGTTGACAGGAAGTCCGCACACAGCCCACACAACCAATCCAGTTCCATTTCATCTCATCGACGAAGAATCGATTGGGGTGAAACTTCGTCAAGGAGGTGCACTTGAAGATGTCGCACCTACGCTGCTGGGACTGCTTGGACTAGATCAACCCGCAGAGATGACTGGAAAAGATCTGCGAAAAGTTTAGCGGTCAAGAAAGGGAAGAGATTGGTCATTAGTCATCGGACATTGCTCTTTTGTTATTTTGAAAGTCGCTTCGCATTGGATCTAATCGTATGACGAGTGACACTCTGGATTAATTCAAATGACATATGAGAAATGACCAATGAACAATGACTAATGATCTTTTAGAAGCCTGTTGGTGTCATTTAACCCTCAGAACATTCTAGTCATTAACTTCGGTCAACTCGGTGATGTAGTTCTGAGTCTGCCGGCGTTGAATGCAATTCGACAACGTTTCCCAAGTGCGACGATCGCAGCGATGGTCGGGAAGCCAGCTAAACCGATCATCGAAATGTCGGGATCGGCTAATAAAATACTTGGTGTAGACAGAGTTGCCCTAAGAGATGGACCAAAGCTCGTTTCGATTGGAAAGATCATCAAGCTGGTTAAGGATGTCAGAGCATCGAAGTACGATCTAATTATCGATCTTCACAGCTTGTCGGAAACAAATGTTCTTGGTCTTCTGTCAGGAGCGTCTCATCGACTCTACGCACATCGACCGAACCGTTCACTAGACTTCCTCGGCAATTTCAAGCCTCGTCCGCCATTACAAGATTTAACCCGTCACGCAGTCGATCGTTATCTCGATGTACTTAAGCCTCTTGGTGTGGACGAAAGCAGTCGAGCGCCGCATCTGACGACAAACCCAAAGGCCAACGCTGAAGTCGAGGCGCTCTTGAAGAAGGCCAATGCTGATTCGAAGACGTTGCTGGTGGGAATGTTTTTCGGCGCAGGTCACGTAGTGCGACGTTGGCCCATCGAACGTTACGCTGAACTCGCTGATTTTCTTATCAGAAACCACGGCGTCCGCGTTGTCGTGTTCGCCGGACCTGAAGAACGACCATACGTAGCCGAGGCGAAGAAAGTCTTTCCTGATTCGACGATCTTTTTTGACAAGTTGACTATCCCTCAGCTTGCAGCCGCTCAGGCGCGATTGACACTTTTCATTTCAAACGATACGGGTCCGATGCACATCGCCGCTGCTGTCGGCACTTCAGTCGTCGTAATGCTGGATCGACCTACGCCTCACAGTTTTACTCCTGTTGGTGATCAGCATCGAGTAATCTGTGGAGCAGACATAAACGACATCTCCGTGGAACGCGTAAACCAGGTCGCCAATGAGTTACTCGCAGTCAATCGAACAGAACGAATCATCGCCAGGGCTGAGCAACAGAAGTAACTCATCGAACTTTATTGGTGTTCTCTTAGTACTGCTAGTCTTCATTTTTGGCTGTTCACAAAGTCCACACACTTCTCAAGCCACACCTTCTCAACCTGAGCCAACAAGAGCACCCGAGCCTCCTCCGATAGCAGTAAAGCTGGATCAAGACCTTGGTAAAACCCTGGATCAATTGCTGAGTAACCCGGAGTTCTCGCAAGCACGTTGGGGAGTCGCAGTATTGGCCTTGAAAGACGGCAAGCTTATCTACGAGCACAACGGCGATCAGTTGTTCACCCCAGCCTCAAACATGAAGGTCTACACAACTGCGGTCGCTCTCGATCTACTCGGTGCTGACTACCACTGGCGCACCTCTGTCTATTCAGACTCAGAACCAGATGCCTCAGGAACCATTCGCGGCGATGTCGTTCTTTACGGACGCGGCGCCCCTGATTTTCTTTCGTCAAACAAACATGACAGCACCAACTCGATCGAGGAGTTGACGAAGTCACTCGTTGCACGCGGCGTCAAACACATCCAGGGAAACGTCGTCGGTGATGAAAGCTATTTCCGGGGAGACACGATTAGCCAGGGTTGGCAATGGAACGATCTCCAGTGGTACTTCGGTGCTGAAGCGAGTGCGCTCACGGTGAACGCGAACTCTGTTGAAGTCAGTATCACTTCGGCAACAAAAACGAGTGAGCAACCAAAAGTTACGACGAGCGACGTCGACGGTTACGTTCAGACGATAAACAACCTCGTCAGTGTCGAACGTGGCGAGCCTTTGAGGATAGGCGTCAAGCGCGAACCAACTGATAACAATGTGATCGTTTGGGGTCAGTATCCCGTCGGTGCACGCGGATACGGCGCGAGTCTCTCAGTACATCAACCTGCAGTTTGGGCGGCAAAGATCTTTCTGCGGATGCTCAAGAGTCAGGGCATCACAGTGGACGGTCAAGCCGTGGGCCGCGATTCGAGAGTTGCTGAAAAAGATCGCTTCAATCCGGACGGCAAACATGAACTCGCCTTCTCTAACGGAAAGTCGCTCGGCGAGATCGTTCGGATGACAAACAAGTTGAGCGTAAATCTTTATGCTGAACTGCTACTCAGAACAATCGGTCGTGAACGCTCACCAATGTTGCCTCCCGATTCGGAGATTGGACGCGAACGCGGAGACGACGAAAGCGGGGTCGATTTGATTCGACTCTGGCTTTCTAAACAAGGCATCAAAACGTCGAACCTGGCACTGCACGACGGGTCAGGTCTTTCCCGGCTCGATCTCGTCACACCAAGGGCAACGGCCCAACTCTTAGAGGCGATCCGAAAAACCAACTCTGCGAGAATTTTTACAGATTCCCTTCCCATCGCCGGAACCGACGGTACGCTGGGTGGGCGTCTGAAGGTTACGGAGGGTCGGCTTGTAGCGAAGACCGGTGCGCTCACTTACGATAATTCGCTCTCAGGCTATTTCACGGCTAGTGACGGTCAGACCTACAGTTTTTCTGTGATTTGTAACGATTTCGTAGGCCATGGAGGCTCAGTCCGCCTCATCGACCAACTCGTAACTGCCTTCACACTTCACCTTGATCAAGGCCAGTCACTCCCTTCAAAGTCACCCTCCAAAGCAAAACAATAGATTGCTCTAGACAAACAAGGTTTAACTCGATTACTATGCTTGCGGTCCACCGGGCGCATCGGTGAGACCGGGGAGTTTTCCTGCCCGCCTCACGCTGTAAACCTTCCACAATTCACCTGCCTCAGCGAATTGGAGAACACAATGTTTAGAATCACCAACCGACTTATCGGAACCGCTCTTTGCCTCTTGTTTGTTACTGCGGCCGTGAGCGCACAATCTAACTTGACCGCTAAAGCTGGGAGTTCATCTGCCCAACCGGTTAGCGCCCCAGCTGAAAGTGACCGAACCAGGGATGGATTAGCGGGACCCGTCCGTCGTGTAAAAACCGAAGTCTCAAAGCTCTTGAGTGCGGGCGGCGGCATGCAGGAAGGTAAGCGTGCGGTTATTGAAATTACCGCTTACGACCTCAAAGGCAACAAGATCGAAAATCAGTATTTCCCGATCGCTGGCGCAACACTGACGGGCAAAGAAGTTTACAAGTACGACGAAAAGGGAAACATCAGCGAGATGACCTTGCTGAACCCTGATGGCTCGTTGCTGAGCAAAGAAGTCTACAAGTACGAATTCGACTTCGCCGGCAACTGGAGCAAGATGACCACCTCAGTCGCAGTGGTTGATGGTGGCCAGTTGAAGTTCGAGCCAACCGAGGTTACATATCGCCAGATCATGTACTACCTCGACGAGAACATGTTGAAGAACGTTCAGCCTGCAGCAACCGCATCTGCCAGTCAACCTGTCGCAGCTCCGACCACGCCAGCAACAAAACCGGCTGAGACCAAACCACAGCCTAATGTAGCTGCAAACAACAAGAAGACTGCCGCTACAGTACTGCCAGGTGCATCGAGCAACATCAACACGCTTCCTACAACTGGTCCAGTCGAGAACAAGACGGTTGACACTAACAGCAAGCAGCTCGTTGCGATTGAAGAACCGCCTCCAGCAGCAGTGCCGGCTCCGCGACCGATCCTGAAACCGGTTTCAGGTGGCGTGCTCAACGGAACTGCGTTGTCGCTTCCCGCTCCGCTTTATCCGGAAGCTGCCAAGCGAATGAGAACTTCCGGTGTTGTCGAAGTCAGCGTTGTGCTCGACGAAACAGGCAAGGTAGTTTCGGCGACTGCTACGAGTGGACCAACCATTCTTCGTGACGCAGCAGTTCAAGCGGCACTGAAAGCTAAGTTTTCCCCCACTAAACTTTCGGGACAGCCAGTCAAGGTTTCAGGGAGCATTAACTACAAGTTTGCGCTCGTTCCTTAACCTACCGAATCGATGGCGCGCCGAAGCCCCCTTCGACGCGTCATTCTCTCCTTCTTCCAACCTAATCAGCTTCTCTTAGAAGGGACTTGTTCTCATGGCACTAACCGGACACCTCAGTGACCTTTCACTTTCAGAGCTAATCGAGTTTTTCTGCAACCAGCGCAAGAGCGGCCGACTCAAGGTTCTCTATCCGCAAGGTGCCGGCTACTTCTATCTCCTCGCCGGCTCTGTTGTTGATGCTCGTATTGGCGTGCTTCGTGGGTGCGACGCCGTTTATTACGCGCTGACTTTGCCGAATGCAGAGTTTCAATTCAGCATTGACGCTGAAGCTCCCGGACGAACTATAAACCAACCTTGGACACAAGTTGTTTTGGAAGGCCTTCGCCGACTAGATGAAAGCATCGCCCCGGGTGTCGCATTTCCTCCGGACTATGTTCACGAGGTTGATGAATTAGAAGGCGTCGCAAACCAGTCAGAAGGTGAAGCAGGACAGCATGTGTCTTCATCACCTGCGCTCTTCGGTTTCGGATCCAATGAAACTCAACCCAATCGCAAACCGCTCTTCATCGGCGCGATTGCGGTTGCAGTAGTTGCCAGTGTTGCAGCGATTGGCGTCCCGGCTGGTTGGTACAGTAAGAAACCGGCACCAGCTGTTCAGGCAACGCAACAGGCACCTTCACCAGAGAGCACTCAACCGCAGGCCGCAACTCAACCGCAGCCAGTCGCTCCAGAATCAGGTCCGTCGGACGATGCAGCGCAGGCAGCAAGACGTCAACGCGAGAAAGAGAAAGAAAAGAAAGCTCGAGAAGCAAAGGCTTCTGAGACTGCAGCGAACGTTCAAACTCCGGCTCCATCAACCGGTAAGAAAATTGTCGTTACGGTTACTTATGATGAGTCCGGTCGCGTCACTGGCGCTTCGGGTGGTGATGCCAATGCTTTAAGAATCGCGAGACAGAAGCGATTCCCACCAGGCAAGGGTGGTTCGGCAACGGTTTCGATTCCGATCAACTAATTGAATTGAGATAACTGATGTGAAAACGGAGAAGGCTAAACACCTTCTCCGTTTCTCTTTATTGACTTGCCAACCCGACGGTGCCCAGGATGGTTAGCAGTCCACGCTTGAGGCCGGTGTCGCGATGGGTTGGTTCGTACCATTCTTCGAGAGTATGCGAACCTGCAGCTGTTCCTCCAGCACCAAAAGTGATCGCGGGAATTCCAAGTGATATGGGAAAGTTTGAATCAGTTGAGGATTGTTCGAGTTGAGGTTCTACTCCGACCGCACGCGTCGCTTCCAACGCCAACTCAACCAACGGAGACGTTGCTGGAGTCACACCAGATGGACGATCTCCAACAAGATCTAGATCCACCTTCATAGGACTATCACCCGGTCTTCTCGTGCTGTTCTCCTGCTCAACTGCTTCCGCGACAGCACGACGAAAATAAGAATCCAATCGCCGCAGTTCGTTTTCATCGCAAGAGCGCAGGTCGACGTCCATACTTGCTTCACTTGGAATAGCGTTCACACTCGAGCCACCATGAACTTTTCCGACGTTGAATGTGGTGCGAGGTTCTTTCGGCAGTGGATAACTCGACAAGCGTGAAATAGTCCTACCCAAAGCGTGAACCGGATTTGGTATCCCAAAGTCTCCCCACGAGTGCCCACCCTGGCTGCGAAGCGTGACACGGTAACGACGTGAACCGAGCGCTTGATTAGTTATTCGATCAACTCCTGCTCCATCGAAACTTAAGAAGTAATCAACTTTGTTTGCGTACTGTCCTTCGCTAAACAAGTAACGCACTCCGCGCAGGTTACCCTCGCCTTCTTCGCCAACAGTTCCGACGAAAAGAATTGAGCCGTTGATGCGAATCTTCTGCTGTACTAACGCACGAGAGATTGCGAGCAGTGCGGCGAGTCCACAACCGTCATCTGAAATACCGGGCGAGAACAATCTTTGATCTTCTTGTCGAACTGTGAAGTCCGTGCCTCTTGCGAAGACGGTATCAAGGTGAGCACTGACCACCATGAGAGGTTGATCCGAAGTTCCTTTGAACATGGCCAGGACGTTGCCGATCGGATCGATGGACACATCGGTTAGTCCAATCTCGACGAATTTGTCGCGAAGGAATTCACCACGCGCTACTTCATCAAACGGACCAGCTGGAACTGAACAGATGGCGATGTGTTCTTTTGTAATCTCGGCAGCCGCCTGTTCGAAGTAGCGAAACGACTCGACGACTCCAGGAGCGTTAAGTAGCTCTTGAATTATCTGGCGAGGGTTGAGTTTGGCGACGGAGGAAGACATCAGAATTGAAGATTTCAAATCGACGATTTCAGATTGGGCTTTGAATAGACTAGTTGATTAACGACATGATTTCTTTTTCTTCCAATACGCCATGCGCTGCTTTGGCGTATTCATAGATCTTGTTCACCCGACTCTCTTCCGGATCGATCCCGCGTTTCTCCAACCAGTAAACCACATTGGACCTACCACTCATCGGGCCAATTTCGATCACTTGTTCTAGTCCAAACTCGCCAGCAGGAACGCCGGAGTAAACGATGTCAGCCAATCGCTGATCGCCTTTACGGTAACTCTTGATCACGGCCGCGGCATGAACACCGGTTGCGGTTCTAAATGCATCTCGACCAAACACCGGATAGTTGTAAGGCACAGACCAATCGCAGATCTTCGATGCCGTTTCACAATATTCTCCGAGTCGAGACAAGTCGTTTTTAATCCAACCCATCAGCTTCAAATTGACCAGGAGTTGATCGATCGGTGTGTTGCCGACACGTTCTCCGATCCCGAGTGCTGAGCCATGAACTTGATCTGCACCTGCTTGAATAGCAGCAATGGAATTGATCACGCCGAGACCACGGTCCTGGTGACCGTGCCAGTCGAGCCTAATGTTTCCGCCTTCTGCTTCAATAATGTTCTTAACGAAGCTAACAACTGCGCGCGCTCCATCCGGAGTTGAATGGCCCACCGTGTCGCAAACACAAACTGCTCTAGCGCCACAGCGGATCGCAGTTGTGTAAAGCGCTCTTATCACATCCGGGTTGGCGCGTGTCGTATCTTCGGTCACGTACATGACAGGTAAGCCTTCACTGACCGCGAACGTCACCGCTTCTTCGGTGAGTTGCAACAACCTCTCCAGCGTCCAGTCTTCAGCAAAGAATCTTACCGAAGAAGAACCGATGAAGGTGCAGGCTTCGATTGCGATTCCTGCGCGCTGCGAAATGTCTACGATGGGTTGAATGTCGTTGCGATGAGTACGAGCAGCACAGTTTGGTCTGATCTTTAGTTTCTTCTCTACGATCTCGCGAGCCAAGCGTTCGACGCCGGCAGCGTGAGTTCCACCTGCGCCTGGCAAACCAATGTCAGCGGTGTCGATCCCAAGTGCATCCATCAAGTGAAGTAGTTCGATTTTCTGTTCGACTTCAGGCTCACAAACGGAAGGAGACTGCAGCCCATCGCGCAGAGTTTCGTCGTCAAAACTGATGTGACGACCTGGGGCGACTAGCGACGGCTCAATCGTATTCCAATCGTAAACGAGTTCTTCGATCGACAAGTACTGACCTCCGAATGAAGCTTATGGGAAATTGATGTCCAGGGAGAGTTGGATTACATCAATGCGAGGAGTTGAAAGTCAACTGCCGGGGCGTGACTCCGTGCACGCCCGTCCCGATGAATAGTTCCTATCGTCAACGATACTGAACTCTGTGCGTCACAGAAAAGGGAGGTTTCGTTTTGGGTTAATTTGTCAGAAGAGCGCGAGTTCAGCGGACGGGCTTTAAATTGGAAAGGGGCGGCCACGGAGTGCCGCCCCGACAATCAGGCGCTTGCCGAGAGGTCGTGGCGTTCGAGTTTGAGATAGAGGCCGCGGCGAGTGAGACCAAGTTCGCGCGCTGCTCGTGAGATATTCCCGTTGTGACGTCGAAGGGCATCAGCAATCATCCGACGCTCAACTTCACCTAACGCTTCCGCGAGCGTCCCAGTTGTTTGGACATTGGGCGCAGGAATCGACGCTATCGAAGCAGCAGAGGGTGCCGTCGGCGAAGACGTTCGCTTCAACTCCGGTGACAACTGCTCGGGCGTGATGATCGCACCATCTTCGGCACGAGCAACTGTACGTTGAATCTCGTTGCACAATTGTCGAACATTGCCGGGCCAGTCGCTGACCATCAAAAGATCAATCGCTTGCGGCGTGATGTGAATGTCTTTACGACCAAACTTCGCAGAGTAGTGATTGATGTAGTAGTTAACGATCGTCGGAATCTCTGAACGACGCTCGCGCAACGGCGGTACGCGAAGGCGAATAACATTCAAGCGGTAATAGAGATCTTCTCTAAACCGGCCTTGGGCAACCATGTCTTCAAGATCAGTATTCGTCGCGGCTATGATACGTACATCAACTTTACTCGGGCGTTGTTCACCGAGTGGCTGAATCTCACCTTCTTGCAAAAAGCGAAGCAGTTTCGGTTGAACGT
>JADMIO012534211.1_pt1 | contig 11625 bp, 13 predicted proteins | sample 8958161 | NCBI WGS metagenome assembly JADMIO01 (sample SAMN16585339, study PRJNA669376) | soil metagenome | isolation source: Crop rotation soil | place: USA: Cullars Rotation, Alabama | collected 2011
CGCGACAACTTGTCCACGTGGAATTCTAAGCTTAGGATCCCAATGTGCTGGAAAGGAATTGTGATTTTATCTGTTGGGCAAGTGCGTCAGATGCTTGCAGAACGTCTATTTCAGAATAGGCTTTACCTGCTATTTTTTCTTTTAAATCGGGGATAGTTCCTTTACAGTACATGATGTCTGCATTTGTTGCCCTGGAGTTATGTAATACAACAAGGAAATTACCTAACCCGCCTTTATTAAAATCGGTAATTATTAGCGGATGAACAGCATTAGAAATTAATTGAGCGTCTTCTACGTTTGATTCACAATCAGGAGATGTGTTCCAACACCTGTTTGCCGCTATTTTCAGAATGGATGCTATGCCCAAAAGCACTAATCCAAAATAAATGCCTATGTATAACCATTTTCCCTTTGCAATTTTATCGTTCAATAAGTTGGTAATAATTAAGCTTATGCCTACTATGTTTACGATCTGATAACGCCAAAGAAAAGAGGTAAAGCCATACGGATAATATCTGATATGTAGAATAGCACAAACAACGGCAAAATAATTAGTATAAGTAACCATCTTATTTCTTTAGAAGTTTTGATGCATAGGTAAAAAATTGCGTAAATAATAAAAGCGAGAAATATAAGATCAGTAAGAAGAAGAGATATTCCTGGTGTTGTTTTACCACTGAACCACCATAAATATAAATTAGTATCAAATAAAAAAGCAAATGATCTTACAAAGCCTAATAGCTGAAAGAACAAAAGGTCTAATGAAAAAAACGAAGTATGAAATATTTTATGCCAGGCTAAACCACTTTCGATGGTCTCCCAAACCGTGTACAGAAAATATATCCAGGGCAGATACGCTAACACAATAAACAATAGTGAAATGACAAATTGAATCCGCAGTTCTTTTTTAAACAGAAGGAGATACATCAGGTGCCCAAAAATAAATGTACCTGACGTTGCGGATGTGTACAGCGACAGAACAGATGCTATAGAATAACCGATCCACCAAAGCGCTTTGTTGTGTTTTATTGCTTGCAGGAACAAATAATTAGATAAAATAAAAAAGAATACCCATAAAATATAATATCGCGCTTCCTGTGCCTCAAAATGGATAAAGGGAGATACAGCGTACAGGCTCAAGGCGATCCATCCCGCTAAACGGGGTATTAAACAGGGTTTTTGCCAGAAGAAAAACAAAGGGTAAGGAAAGGATAAAAATGAACACCGAAAACAAGCGGTAATCTATGTCAGTATCACCTGCCAACCGGTACCACAGCGTTAAAAAAACATAATGAGCCGGAGTAAGGTGTGTTTCAGAAAGAATGCCGGCTACTTCATTTTTAAGTGAATAAGGTTTAGTACTGAGATATAAAAGGCTGTCATAATATCCGAAGCTGTTTATTTGATTAACAGGAATTCTCTCCCGGATAATACTATCCTTTACCCCCGAAGTATAAAAAACGGTGGAAACTTCATCCATCCAAAATAGTTTACTGTTTAGGTGGTAAAATTTTAAAAGGCTTCCAAATATTACGATCGTTATATATAGCCATGGCTTAAGGAAGAATGCATTAATACCTGTTCATAAGCTGGAACTATTTTATGGCTGGTTCAGTAGATAGCTTATAAATATACAAGATTAACGCTGCTGTTGGCATCCCTGCCAACAGTTCACCAGGTTTTAAATTCTGCTATCATCTTCAATGTCATTAAACGTTATAGCTGATTAACTCATTAAAGATTGACAAGAAAAAATTGTTTGTTGGCGGGATGCCAACACCGCATGAAATTTTAACCTCACTATCGTCTATTATATTAATGCAACAGTAAAACAGCTGTAATTAAGCGGGTGCAGCATTGAAGAATAGCATATGGTTTAAGCAAAGGATAATAACCACTGCACAAATGCTGCTTGCCAAGCCATACTTTTACATACACTTATTGTGCGTTCGTGCTTTCTGTATTAATTTCTGCCGGTAGAGTCATGCGGAGAAACGATTTAATTGATAGATGTAACCTGAGCCGCTGTTATCTTCCATTCGTTATTTTGCCTTGTGTAAATATTGGTCATCATTGTATAATCGGTTTCTCCTTTTTTATATTGGTGGAAAGGAACATCATAATCTTTATTGGCAATAGCAGTTCCCTCAATATACACAATTGCTATGTCAGTTGTAATGAATCTGGCATTTTTAAATTCAAATCTCAGGGAAACAGGCGATAAACAGCAATCGCTAAGAAGTTTGAAATGTTCAACAATATCATTTCTGCCCTTCCAAAACTGACCGACAGGGTTTATCAAGGTTGCATCATCTGTAAAATAGCTACTAAAATTTTCCCAGTCTTGTTTATTCCATGCGGCTTCCTGTTGTTTAATAATTTCTTTAATAGCCACCTCATCCGAAGAACTGTTTTGTGCCAACAGCATTGTCGCAAATAAAATAAATGCGCAGGTAAAAAGATAGTGTTTCATAATAATTGTTTTACTACAAAACTATCGTTTTGTGCTCAACGAAATATACGTAGTCCAAGAGTAAAAGGCTGCTTTTGAGAGGCATCTGATATCTCTTGGGATTAGCATTGGCAAATTCGTTAAAATCGCGGATAAGGTGCATCTGGTCAAAATAATTGCATTTGTATGCAACTTGAGTCCAGGTCATAGCTGGATTATTTTTTTTTAGTGACTATGCTTTTCCAAAACGAACCAGCCTGCTGAAGAATTTCGGTGAAATACCCATTCTCTCTTAAAAGCTCTTTCAAACTGGCGGTTGCTCGTGCATGCCTTCCTGACAAGATCATGAATCTTAACCATGCCGCCGTTTTTAATATATATCGTGCCAAAATAAGTTTACACTTTTGATTAATAATCCTGCTATAAAAGTATAGATCGTTTTTTCCTTCTCCGAATGGTGTGTCACGAATGAAAAGGATGGATAGTTCTTTTCAATGTTGTATAGAAGATGGCAACAGGTCTGCCGCATACGTCATACAGTTGAGGTGTGCAAACCACCTGAAGGTGCTGTGTTCAAAAGGCATGGTGCTGAACGTTGAGGCAAAAGGTCTCGCTTGAAGCGAGATCAGGTGCGTGTAAAGAAGCTGAATGCAGATGAACCGTTGAAGAAATGTCGAAAGGAAAAACTTGTTGGTAAAACTGTAGGCTTCATTGGGCAGACAGGACAAACTGTAACGGTCAACTGTTTACCGGTTACAGACCAATCCCGCACAAAGCGGGACAGGAGCTTTACACAGGCTTTTATACGAAACGTGAGAAACTGCTGCTACGATGTGCTGACATGCCTTACACAATGATGTAATTCAAGGTATCCCACAGGGAGCTGATGCGTAGCAGAGTGGCGGACTGAATCGTAGAGTGTTGAAGTTTCTGTAATGGAAATGGAGCGAAGGGTTCAGCTCATTCATTTGCACTAAGAAAGACAACATGGAGTAATCTGTGGACGATCAAGTTTAGTTCAATTATGTATAAAAATCTTTTTATACTGAATGAGAAGAGCCGTGTGAGGTGAGAATCTCAAGCACGATTCTGTGAGAGGCTTGGGCTGCAATGCCCTTGCCTACTCGACTCTCTTCGCATGGCTTTGCGCCCACGAAGGATATTGCGGTTTCATCTGCACGATCTCGTTAGATGCACAAGTGATCAACAATAAGTTTAGTAATTAAAATTGTATATTGCTATTGCCAGCCAGACTATACAATTGAAGAGTAGCATTCCTTTAAATTTATTTTTATTACAATCTCATGTAGCAGAAGTAATAGAGACTTCATCATCTGTAACATCTTCTTCGCCTGGTCTAATATTAACATCAAAATCTAAAGCATAAAAAATCCCGGTCAAGTAACCGGGACTTATATGAGGGTTTTTAAAAAGTTAATATTAAGGTTATAAAAACTCAAATAAGATTTTATAAACTTTCATCGTGCTGGGTAATATCAAGACCGAGCAGTTCATCTTCTTCACTTACACGCATCGGGCTTATTAAGTCAACAATTTTGAAAAGTATAAAAGCCATCACAAATGCAAATACCACAACGATCACGCAGCCTAATACCTGTTTTAAAAAAAACTCAGTTCCTCCATACAGTAATCCATCTGTGCCGGCAGGGTTGATTGCCTTGCTTGAGAATATACCGGTCATGATCATACCAACAATACCCCCAATACCATGGCACGGGAAAACATCCAGCGTATCATCAATGGCAGTTTTTCCCTTCCAGTGAACTGCGATGTTAGAGCAGATCGCACCGATAAAACCTATAAAAATACTCTGAGGCAAACCAACATAACCGGCTGCCGGTGTAATAGCCACAAGGCCAACCACAGCGCCAATACAAAAACCAAGCGCAGAAGCTTTTTTGCCTCGCAGCATATCAAAGAATATCCAGCTAAGGCCTGCTGCGGCAGAGGCCGTATTAGTATTGGCAAATGCATCTACAGATAAACTGCTGGCTGCTACTGCAGAACCGGCATTAAAACCAAACCACCCAAACCAAAGCAGGCCCGTACCCAATAGTACATAAGGAATGCGGGCAGGTTTAACAGGTTCTCCGGTTAAATGCACTTTACGTCTTTTTAAAACGATAGCTCCTGCCAGTGCCGCACATCCTGCAGAAATATGTACAACAGTTCCCCCGGCAAAATCCAGTACCCCCATTTTAAAAAGCAGCCCCTCCGGGTTCCACGTCCAGTGTGCAAGCGGTGCATAAATAAAAAGGCTGAATAATACCATAAAAAGCACGTACGACATAAAACGGATCCTTTCAGCAGTTGCACCAACAACCAGGGCAGGGGTGATGATCGCAAATTTCATCTGGAACAAAGCGAATAAAAGTATAGGAATGGTAGGAGCTAAGCTCCATGCTTCATGGCCATTGATTCCCTTCATCATAAAAAATGAAGAAGGATTACCTATAAAACCACCGATTGTTGGCCCAAAGGCAAGGCCAAAACCTACTACTAACCATAAAATGCTGATAAGACCCGTTGCAATAAAACTTTGAAACATGGTTGAGATAACATTCTTTTTTCCTACCATGCCGCCATAAAAGAAAGAGAGCCCCGGCGTCATCAACAATACAAATGCAGTTGAAACAAGCAGCCAGGCTATATCGGCAAAATTATATGCATCAGAAACGTGATCAGGTACAAGCGGAATAAAGATTCCGTAAAAGGCAAAAATGCCTAATAATATAAATGGAATGGGTTTACTTTTCATAAACAGGATAAAATTTAGTTTTAGTAATTAGAAATGATAAGTTGCCGCGAGTAAACCAGTGAATGTAGATTTGGTTGTATTACCATCATGATCAAAGAATATTTCGTCTTTAGCACTTTCAAACCTCACTTCGGGTATGATTGTTAAATTGCCTACTTTAAAATTGGGAGAGAGTGTCAGGTCAAATATGCTGGTAGCCGGGGCGGCCGATACACCTTTTTTATTATCAAAATATTCGCCTCGTAATGTTATACCAAAATTGCTTGTAGGGTCAACGTTAAAATATAAAGCTGAGCCCCACCAACTGTTACCATCAGCTTTTTGCGGCTTTATGGATTGTATAGTTCCGTTATACCCGATACTAAACTTATCAGACACGGCTCCTGTTACAACCAGGTCAAATTGAGTTAAACTATAACTGCCGCCATAAGTTCCCTGGTAATTCAAATACGCTTTCAGTTTGTCGTTGGAGCTTCCTGTACTGAATTGGGCAAATGCCAGCTTGCGCGATAACGTAGTAGCAACTACATCGCTGGTGGTACCTACGCCTACCATCAACGCGCTTTTGCCACCCAGGCCAATGTCTGCTTTTAAACCTGTGTGCGAAAAGGGACCATAAGAAAACATATAATCCATGCTGTAGTTTCGGTTTAGATAAGCATCTACCAACTCGTAGCCTATATGGGTAGCCCATTTACCCATTGTTAGTTTAAACTTATCTGATATAGCATAGCTTAAATACGCTTGCTTCAATGAAAATAAAGTCGAGTGAGTAGGATCACCATACGAGAATTCTTCAGCTCTTGGTCCGAATCCAACATCAATGGTTGCGCTGGCTTTGCCAAAACTGTGATCAGCCCTTAGGCTTGCCATTCCCAATTCAAAAGCATTTTGAGAATTTGTAAATGAAGTATAATTATTTGTGATCTGATCGCCGCTTAAGGGATCTTTAGCATTTGCAAAGTTGTAGCGATAATACGCATCAAAAGAGCCGGTAATGGTAGGCCACGGCGATTTAGTTGAATCTGTTTGACTGAATGCGGAAAAACAGTACAAAAAAACAACGAAGGAAGACAGGATTTTTTTGATCATGATGTGTTATTTTAGTTAATAAAAAAATCTTCTTCCATATAGCAGGGGAATATTGGAAATATCCGGGCAATCGTTTAAAACAAATAATTTAAATCAAATAATTAAAGAATTCTAATATGTTCATTTCCGCAATTATAGCCAATATATTTTTAAATAACCAAATTATTTTGTCACATATTATTTATATTAATATACTGAACGATTAAAAAATTTCTCTTTTTGTGAAGAAATTTATGTCCAAAACGCGGCATTACCGCCCTTAATACAATAGCATGAAATTAAAATAGATGTGAATTAGATTCCAATTGTAAAGAATCATTATTTGTTCTTCTCCAGCGTTTTAAGGTCGGGCAAGAAGGTCATGATCAATATAATTGTGCAGATTATAAATTCCAGGTAAAGACCGATTCTTTTCTGGGGACATTCTCCCATATAACAGGCGGAAAGTAAAATATAATTACGGATTGACCAGGCCAGGTTGATTGCTCCAATGAAAACATTAGCGCGTTTGGCCCATATTTTTGGTATTACAAAAAATAATATAAGTATAACCCCAAGCAAGATATGCATTAGGCCAGGCTTGCCATAAATCGTTCCGGGAGCACTCATACCCGTTACAATAATATTTTTTTCTGCTATAAAACTCCATGGCAAATAACACACCGCAGTTAATGCAATTACCGCGATACAACCTAAAAGCTGTGAATATTTCATGGGAAATTTAGTGAGTTTTATACTAACACTACCAATTAAAATCCCTCCCGTTATTAAACGGAAGGGATTTTGGGAGGTTCCGAGCAGATTCGAACTGCTGTAAAAGGTTTTGCAGACCTCTGCCTAGCCACTCGGCCACGGAACCATAAACGGGGCTGCGAAAATAAAACAAAGCAATCACGCGCCAAAACAAATCCTAACTTCCACAAAAATTTATATTATTGAAATTATGAGGATTGCCGAAAGCGAATTTATACTTAACAACAGAGGTGCGATATATCATTTAAACTTATTACCCGAAGAAATTGCCCATACAATTATTACCGTTGGTGATCCTGAACGGGTAAACCTTGTAAGCAAACATTTTGATATAATAGAAGCAAAACGGTCACATCGTGAATTCGTTACCCATACGGGTACCCTAACAGGCAAAAGGATTTCCGTAATATCAACCGGCATCGGAACAGATAATATTGATATTGTTCTTAACGAACTGGACGCTTTGGTAAATATTGATCTTGCCGAAAGAAGTATAAGACCGCAACTCCGGCCGCTGAATATTATCCGTATCGGAACTTGTGGCTCGCTTCAGGCAGAAGTGCCTGAGGACAGCTATGTGGTTTCAACACACGGATTAGGAATTGATAATCTTTTAAATTTTTATGTACAGGCGAATAATGAAGAAGAAAAAAACATTCTGCAACAATTTATTTTGCACACAAAAATAAATGACCGTTTTGCGCAGCCTTATATTGCGGCGGCTGCCGCATCTTTGCTTAAGCACTTTGTGGATGGATTTCATCATGGCATCACGATTAGCTGTCCGGGCTTCTATGGCCCCCAGGGGCGTGTACTAAGATTAGGGTTGTCAGATCCTGAAATGATCAACAGGTTAACAACGTTTCAGTTTGGCAGTCACCGGATCATGAATTTTGAAATGGAAACATCCGGAATCTATGGTTTGGGGAAACTGCTTGGGCATAATTGCATAAGCCTGAGTACTGTTGTAGCCAATCGTGTTAAGCGAAAATTTTCAAAAGATGTGGGCACGGCCATTAAAAATTTAATTGAGAAAACTTTGGATATTATCAGTTCAACCAATCTTTAATAATATATGAATTTGAATTTTTATAAATACCAGGGAACAGGAAATGATTTTATAATTATTGATAACCGCGACGGATCGGTCAACTTAGAAAAAGAACAGATAAAAGACCTTTGTAACCGGCATTTTGGTATTGGCGCAGACGGACTGATGCTGATGAATGATAAAGCCGGTTATGATTTTGAAATGCTTTATTATAATGCCGACGGTAACAGGAGCAGTATGTGTGGCAACGGCGGTCGCTGCATGGTTAAATTTGCCTATAACATGGGTTTGCGCAAATCTGAATATTCTTTTATCGCAATTGACGGCGAACATAAGGCTGCTATTGAAGATAACGGCTGGATTGATTTAAAAATGAAAGACGTGGATTTTATTGAAACTACTTTCTCAGATTTTATTCTTGATACAGGTTCGCCCCATTATGTAAAACCTGTTGGCAACGTTCGGGATATTGATGTTATAAAAGAAGGAAGGGCCATTAGGTACAGCAGGCGTTTTGCCGATAAAGGAATAAACGTAAATTTTGTTGAGGTTGAAGCCGATGAAAATATTTACGTGCGTACGTATGAACGCGGCGTGGAAGATGAAACATTAAGCTGTGGTACCGGCGTTACTGCATCCGCACTTGTATTTGCTCATAACGATAATGGATTTAATCATGTGAATGTAAAAACTCCTGGCGGTAATCTTGCAGTTGATTTTAATAAAACAGGCGAAACATCTTTTGCTGATATCTGGCTTTGCGGCCCTGCAATTTTTGTTTTTAAAGGCGAATTTGAAATATAAAAATAATAAACTGACTACATTCGTAACCATCCATTATTCACGATTGACGATTCACGACAATGATCCAGCTTTTTAAAACTATAAATAACATAGCCATAGAAATTGAAAGGCCGGGCGATGCGGTTTGGGTAAATCTTATACCGCCATTTAAGGACGAAGAGTTTCGGGAATTAAGCAGAACGCTGGATATACCAATAGAATTTTTGCGTGATTCATTGGATATTGATGAACGGCCGCGTTATGAAATAGAAGATGAGGTTCGTTTTGTTGTAATAAAAACACCTGCTGAAAATAATTCTTTTAATGATAGTGATGCTTATTACATAACTATACCCATTTGTATCATTCTTACACGAAGCCAGATCATAACGGTAAATTCTTTTGACAATGATGCTATAAAAAAATTTCTCAGCACATTTCAAAAACGCAATCCTGATAAGCGGAATATAATGGTGCTTAAAATTTTTGAGAAAGTGGTGCAAAATTTTATGGATTTTCTGAAAGAGATCAATAACCGCCGCAATACTTACGAGCAAAAACTGTACGATAGCAATCGTAATGAAGAACTGCTTACGCTTATGCGTATTCAAAAAAGCCTTTTATATTTTGTTACTGCATTGCGCAGTAACGAATTACTGATGATAAAACTTGAACGTACCAATTTTTTATTGCTAAATGACGATGAACGTGAAATACTCAGCGATCTTATAGTAGAAACCAGCCAGGCACTTGAAATGGCAAACATTTACAATAATATTTTAAGCAGCACAATGGATGCATTTGCAAGTATTATAAGCAATAACCTCAATAATGTAATGAAACGGCTTACATCTATCACGATCATTTTATCGTTGCCTATTTTGGTTACCAGTATTTATGGAATGAATGTGGCCATACCTTATGCCAATACAACGCATGCTTTTTATATACCTGTAATACTTTCAATTGTTGTATCAGTTATAATAGCCTGGTATTTTATGAAAAAGAAATGGTTTTAGGTTTTTTGTTTGTGTAAAATAATAAAGGCTGCAATCAAGCAGCCTTTATCTGTATTGTTATTCCGCAGTTTATGAAAATAGGGTAAGCAATTAAAGGGGAAACATCACACCACACATCCTCTTACCGCAGAATAACAATAATTTTACAAATTTATTTGTTTTTCAGTCATCATTTTTCTCAGGTTTATTAAACCATAACGCATTCTTCCCAGCGCCGTATTAATGCTGCAATTCGTGGTTTCTGCTATTTCTTTAAAACTCATATCGCCAAAATGCCTTAGCACTATAACTTCTCTTTGTTCCTCCGGCAATTTGTCGAGCATGCGGTGAATGCGGTCGTAACTCTGATCGCGAATAATACGGTGTTCGGCATGATCATTCACAACCACATGTATCACATCAAAAATATCTTTTTTATCCTGGGTTAAAATGGCAGGTGTGCGTTTTACCTTACGGAAATAGTCAACACAAAGGTTATGCGCTATACGCATAGCCCAGGGCAAAAATTTGCCTTCTTCATTATAACGCCGGCTGCGTAACGTATCAATGATACGCAAAAAAGTTTCCTGGAAAAGATCTTCGGCAAGAAACTTGTCTTTAACTAAGAAAAGAATGCTGCTGAAAAGCTTATCCTTGTAACGGGAAACCAGCGTTTCGAGTGCGTTGCAATCACCTTCCTGGAAATTCAGGATCAATTGCGTATCTGTTAATGATTGATGAAGTTTCATAATCGTGCCTTTAACATAAGGGTATACCACCCTGGAATAAAAATTACTGTTTTGGTGGAACACCTGGGTAGAGATCTAAATTATAGGCAACGATTTTTTGGATAATTTTTTTATTTGGGAATATTGTGTGCAATATGTAAAAAAAAAGTGAATTACCCAAATCATATTTGCTGAAAAAGATTTTTTCGGTCATAAATTCGGCGTTTTATAGCTTGAGCAAGCAGCAAAGGAAAATGTAATATGAGTTTAAATCAGGCAGGTTCAAAAAACGAAAGGCTAACACAAAAGAAAAAATCACCTGGAAATATTCTTATTAAAGGAGCAAGAGTTCACAATCTTAAAAATATTTCTGTTTCATTTCCACGTAATAAATTTATTGTAGTTACAGGCGTATCGGGTAGCGGAAAATCCTCGCTCACCATGGATACTCTATTTGCTGAAGGCCAGCGCCGTTATGCTGAGAGCCTCAGCGCTTATGTACGGCAATTTATGGCCAGGATGGTTAAACCCGATGTTGATTTTATAAAAGGGTTATGCCCCGCAATTGCCATTGAACAAAAAGTTATAACCCGCACGCCACGCAGTACCGTTGGCAGCATGACTGAAATTTATGACTACCTGCGTTTACTCTATGGCAGAACAGGCAAAACAATTTCGCCCGTAAGTGGCAGGGAAGTAAAAAAAGATGATGTTGCCGATGTACTGCAGGCCATTCAACGGTTGCCCTTAAACAGCAAAGCCTATATTCTTGTTCCGTTCAGGCAACATGCAAAAAGAGATGCCCGGGAAGAGTTGAACATCCTTTTACAAAAAGGTTTTTCACGCATGTATATAAAAGCAGAAACACCAGAAACGATCAGTATAGAAACGCTTCTGGAATTAACTGATAAAGAATTGAATCAAAAATTTACCACTCACCACACCTTTCCGGCGGGCAGGCATTCACCACTCACCACTTTTCTCCTCGT
>JADMIO012736585.1_pt1 | contig 11625 bp, 6 predicted proteins | sample 8958161 | NCBI WGS metagenome assembly JADMIO01 (sample SAMN16585339, study PRJNA669376) | soil metagenome | isolation source: Crop rotation soil | place: USA: Cullars Rotation, Alabama | collected 2011
CTTTCCCGGTAATGGCTGCGGCTGTGGCAGATTACCGCCCCGAAGAGCCCGCCGCCGAGAAACTGAAAAAGACAGAAAGTGAACTATTTATTAAACTTTCGAAAACAGAAGACACCTTGCTGGCCCTTGGTAAAATAAAAAGGCCCGGCCAAACGTTAGTTGGGTTTGCACTGGAGACCAACAATGAAATGGAGAACGCGCAAAAGAAGCTGCTGGCCAAGAATGCGGATATGATAGCGCTCAATTCTTTACGGGATGAGGGCGCAGGATTCGGGCACGATACCAATAAAATAACATTATTTACGAGGTCGGGCGAGGCTGTTTCGCTGCCGCTGCAAAGCAAGAAGGAAGCGGCTGTTGCCATAGTTGACCAGATACTAAAACTGAGACATGCTGAAAAAACTGCTTAATTTAATAATAACACTGGTCATTTGCTGTTGCGGCCTTTCGGCTGCGGGGCAGGAGCTGAACTGCAAGGTGACGGTTACCCATGATAAAATTACAGGTGTGGATAACCAGGTTTTCACGGCCATGCAGCGCGCTATCAGTGAATTCATGAATTCCCGCAAATGGACGACCGAAGAATTTGCCGCAACAGAAAAAATAGACTGCAGCATTTTTCTTAACCTCACTGCCAACAAAGCCGGGGGAGATATTGACGCCTACAATGCTACCATCAGCATACAGGCGTCGAGGCCCGTTTATAATTCGGGGTATATTACTGCCTTGGTCAATTATATGGACAGGGATGTTATTTTTAAATTCACCCAGTTCAATACGCTGTCGTTCGATGATAACCGGGTATCGGGCACAGAGCCCATGGTGTCGAATCTTACGGCCATTTTAGCGTATTATGCATATATTATTATAGCGCTCGACTACGATAGTTTTTCGCCTGACGGGGGAACAAATTACCTGAAAAAAGCGCAGAATATTGTTACCAATGCCCCGGAAGAAAACAAATCGATCACCGGCTGGAAAGCTGTAGAGGGCAGCCGTAACCGCTACTGGCTGGTTGACCAGTTACTCAATTCCCGCTTTCACGATGTAAGAAGCTTCTGGTACACCATGCACCGCGAAGGGCTGGACAGTATGTACACAAAACCGATGGACTCAAGGATGAGGATACTTACGGGCATAAAAAAGCTCTACAACCTCAACCGGGAAAACCCGAGCTCGATGCTGATGCAATTTATTTTTGCCGCTAAAAGCGAGGAGTTTGTTCATATACTGGCTCAGCTGCCAAAAAATGACAGGGGACAGTTTATAACGTTGCTTACGGCTATTGATGTGCCGAATGCAACGAGGTATAATAATTTGAGGTGATGATGCGGGTTTCGCGCAACGTGAGCGTGAGTGGGTTTCGCGCAAAGAGGATGAGAGTAGGTTTCACGCAAAGATCGCAAAGTAACGGCCGCAAAGAAGGCGCAAAGGGTTTCATTGAGATTGATTTTTAAGAGCGCAGAGGTAAATAAAGCAAGGTTTCACGCAAAGGCGCCAAGCCGCAATTTCCCAGTTCTTGCAATCATTTTAAGGAAGCAAGGCCGCAAACGAAAAATGCAGGAACTACTCAAGTTAATGAGACTGGATACGGAGGTTTCGCGCAACGGGGATGAGAGTAGGTTTCACGCAAAGATCGCAAAGTAACGGCCGCAAAGAAGGCGCAAAGGGTTTCATTGAGATTGATTTTTAAGAGCGCAGAGGTAAATAAAGCAAGGTTTCACGCAAAGGCGCCAAGCCGCAATTTCCCAGTTCTTGCAATCATTTTAAGGAAGCAAGGCCGCAAACGAAAAATGCAGGAACTACTCAAGTTAATGAGACTGGATACGGAGGTTTCGCGCAACGGGGATGAGAGTAGGTTTCACGCAAAGATCGCAAAGTAACGGCCGCAAAGAAGGCGCAAAGGGTTTCATTGAGATTGATTTTTAAGAGCGCAGAGGTAAATAAAGCAAGGTTTCACGCAGGCGCCAAGCCGCAATTTCCCAGCTCTTGCAATCATCTTAAGGAAGCAAGGCCGCAAACGAAAAATGCAGGAACTACTCAAGTTAATGAGATCGGATACGGAGGTCAAAAACGTCAGTTGCGCGGAATACCCCAGCCCTAAAGGGTGACATGTAATATCATCGTGTTGTCAGCCATTCGGGACGGATAAAGCAGTGGTGAGGAATAATGAACTGATTAGCCTAAACCCCAACCATGAAGGGTAACATGTTATGCCATCATGTTGTTTAGGAGATAAAAACATTTGTAAAATATGGGCAGAACAAAGCCGCAAAATACTGAAAGATAAATGCTTCAACCATCACTGTATCGGGCGTACCTGCCGTTTTTAATGTGTTCAATAGTCCTGTTTGGCTCGTGCAAAAAGAAGGAGGGCGAGCACCTGCCACCAAAAAAAATGGAAGCGGTACTGTATGATATTACGCTTGCCGAGACATTCAGTACCATGTCTCCGGACAATAGCCATACGGGCGGCGCTAAAAATACAGATTCACTGGCGGCATATTACCGGCAGATATTTGCCCGCCACCACATTACGCAGCAGCAATTTACAGAAAGCATGACCTGGTACAAAAACCACCAGGAAGACCTCGATAGCCTTTATACCAATATTTCTGCAAAAGCGGATATTGTAGTGCAGGAAGAGAATAAGCGGGTGAATAAGAAGTAACAGATCCTTGCTAAAATTGCAATGTTTTAAGCCTTCAGACGGCGTAATACTTGCCGGCAATGTCATTAATTGCTTAATGATCTTTCGGTTGCGGCCTTGCTGCCTCCAACGAAGACAGAACAGCTTGAACTGCGGCCTGGCGGCTTTGCGTGAAACCATAAAATCCGCGATAAGCGCTTTCAGGGCGCCTTGGATGAAACAGTAGAGTCCATGACATTGACTTTCAGCCAGTAAAGATTATGCCGCGATTTTGGAACACACGTTACTTTTCTCCTTTTGATTTTCTCTTTTTGATTTCCCTTATATTTGCAATACAAACGACGTGCATGAACAAGATACTTGTAACAGGTGGTTGCGGATATATAGGTGGCCATACTATTGTTGACCTGATAGAGAACGGATTTGACGTGATATCTGCTGACGACATGTCGAGAGGCTCCGTGAAAATGCTCCAGGGAATTGAAAAAATTGTGGGCAAACCGGTAAAGAACTACAAGGTAGATCTGTGCAATCTCGATGATACGGAAGCGATCTTCCTCGAAAATCCGGATATTGTAGGCATCATCCATTTTGCTGCATTCAAATCGGTGCCGGAATCAGTTGGCGACCCGCTGCTGTATTTCAGGAACAATTTCAATTCCCTCATCAATATACTGCATTGCGCCAATGAATTCGATGTCAATAATTTCGTATTCTCTTCTTCCTGCTCCGTATATGGCAACCCTACGGAATTGCCGGTGGTAGAAACGCTGCCCTTCCAGGAGCCGGAGTCGCCGTATGCACGCACAAAGCAGGTTGGCGAAGCCATTTGCAGGGATTTTACCAACATCAACAAGCATTTCAATACTATACTGCTGCGCTATTTTAACCCAGCAGGCGCACACCCTTCCATTAACATCGGCGAATTCATGGAAAAGCCGGAAAACGTGGTGCCTGTAATTACACAGACTGCTATTGGCAAGAGAAAAGAAATGAGCGTTAACGGCGGCGATTATGATACCCGGGATGGCTCCTGCGTGCGCGATTACATACACGTAAGCGATATTGCAAATGCCCATACAAAGGCCCTGCAATACATAATTGAGGACCGTAACAAGCAGAACTGTGAAATATTTAACCTCGGAACGGGGAATGGCGTAACCGTGCTTGAGCTGATAAAGGCGTTCGAGAAAGTATCTGGTCTCAAGCTGAATTATAAAATAGGACCGCGCCGCATAGGCGATGTGGTTGAAGTATATGCCAACAATAACCGCGCCCGCAATCTGCTGGGCTGGGAAACAAAGTATGACCTCGATGCCATGATGGACACATCCTGGCGCTGGGAACAGGCCCTGAACAAGGCCGCCGCGGCTAAGAAGGAACTGGTAAAAGAATAACCGCTTAATGATATAAAAAAAACGAGGAAGGGCTGCGCTTAATGCGCAGCCTTTTTGCTGCTATCTTTTAAGTGATGACGAATTCCTTTCTTTCAGTTGCGGCCGTGCTGCCTTTATCGGGGCAATGTAAGCTGGAAATTGCCCCTCGCGCCCTGATGTGAAACCGGCGTGCATTCTTTGGCGAAAAAATCTACGTACCCTCAGAACAACAATTTTCCTTAAATTGGCATCATGAAAATATTTTCTGCCGCGCAGATACGCGATTGCGATGCATATACCATACAGGCATCGGGCATAAATTCAGCCGAGCTTATGGAGCGGGCGGCGGCAAAATGCGTGGACTGGATCAAGATCAGTTTCCCCAAAGAAACACTGTTCGTGATATTGTGCGGAACAGGCAACAATGGGGGTGACGGCCTCGCCATTGCCAGGTTACTTCACCACAGGTCATATGGCGTAAAGGCTTTCCTGCTGCGTATTGGCAGGGAATTATCGAATGATTGCCTTACCAACCTGGAGCGGCTCAAACGGATCGATGAAAACCTGGTTACTATTGTTGAGCCTGACACCTACATTACCGACCTTCCGCCGCACATTGTAATAATTGATGCGATACTGGGAACCGGTTTAAGCCGGCCGGCGGAGGGCTGGCCCGGCAGCTTTATAGCCCAGGTGAACAAGATGCCCAACCGCAAAATAGCCATAGACATGCCCAGCGGCCTTGCGGCAGATATAGTGCCCGACAAGGAAAGCATCGTATTGCGGGCGCAGGATACGCTGAGCTTCCAGTTTTATAAACGAACTTTCCTTCACCCTGAATCAGCTATTTATGCAGGGAATGTGCATATACTCGACATTGGGCTTGATAAAGCTTTTATTCAAGCCACACATACACAGTACAGGGTACTGGGCCGGGAGGAAATAGTGGCTGTATATAAGCCACGGGAGCCTTACGCACACAAGGGCACACTGGGCAATGCCCTGATTGCCGGCGGGAGCCATGGTAAAATAGGTGCAATATGCCTCAGTGCGCGGGCTGCCCTGCGTGCAGGTACCGGCCTGGTTACCTGCCTTGTGCCCGAATGCGGCTACGAAATTGTGCAGGCTGCAGTTCCTGAGGCTATGTGCCTTACCAGCGGCCGGGAAGCCCTCGAAGAAATAACAGGCTGGGAGAAATTTCCCGCCATTGGGATAGGACCGGGAATGGGCACCGGCGAACAAACTGTGAAGGGATTGACGGCTTTTATCGAAGCCTGCAGGCAGCCGGTGGTGCTCGATGCCGATGCATTGAACATTCTGGCAAAGCATCACGAACTGCTGGCCAAGCTGCCCAAGGGCTCTATAATAACCCCGCATCCGAAAGAATTTTCGCGCCTGTTTGGCGAGAATACCAACAGTATGATTCAGCTGGATAATGCCCGCATACAAGCCATGAGGTACAATATTAATATTGTGCTGAAGGGGCACCATACAGCCGTAATAACCACAGAAGGCGAGTGCTGGTACAATATGACCGGAAACGCAGGAATGGCAACAGGCGGAGCCGGAGATGTGCTGACCGGCATTATTACCGGCCTGCTTGCCCAGGGCTACGCACCGCATGATGCCGCAATGATGGGCGTTTACCTCCACGGCCTTGCCGGCGACCTCGGCGCTAAGGAACTATCGCAGGAAGCGCTGATAGCGGGGGATATCATTGACTATTTAGGGAAGGCGTTTTTGAGTTTGGTTTAGGGTTCGTGATAATCCACGATGGTAAGAAATAAGCGTTCGCTATGCAATTGCACACGCAGTATTCAATATGATCTTCGGCGCTGCTTAGATAATTTATTTGCGGCCGCGGTGGAGGAGATTTCCTGCGTCGCATTAATAAAAGCAAGAATAGTTTACTGCCCTAAATAAGTGCCTGTAAATGGAGATTTTTTCTGAGAAGTTTGCTTTTCCCTATGGGCTGTGAATTGCTTGTATTGCTCTTCGGTAAGTGTTTTTTTGATCTGCTCTTCCTTGCTCTGCTTTATTTTCAGCTTGCCTTCGGTACGAACAAGTTTATTCTTTATATGGTCGAGGCTGTCGCTTTTGAAAGCATACGAGAGATTAATGTTGTTTATTTTTTCATACTGATCTGACTCGAGCGAAAGATTTTTATACATCCACCGGGTTTGTTCCCGCGCCTTTTCTTCCTCAACAGACCTTTTAACAGGGGGCTTTGGCTCTATCCTCACCTGGCCAACGGCTGGAAAAGTAAAGCAAAGCAAAATAATAGTTATGCAAATAACTATTCTTGAATTGTTTATTTTCCTTTTTATACCCATTTTCTGTTAATTCCGACACTCAATAAGAAAATACCGATATGCAATTTAGGAAACGCCGCTGAGGTAAAAAAATTTTTTTAGGCGGGCAAGGCGTTTTTCCCGGTTTTAATCGTTCTAAAACTGTAATTAAAATAGATAATTTGTTACTAATAAAACATCTTATGCGTGAATTTTACGCATTATTGAAGATTGACGAGTAAATATCAATACTTACTCTTTTATTAATCTCCGTACTGTTTTTTCGTTGCCTGATATTATTTCAACAAAGTATATGCCAGCAGCCATCTCCTGCAAAGGAATAGTTACGGACCCGCTTTTCTGAATGCCCAGGCTTTTATTAAAAACATTTACACCGGAAGCATCGAGTACATTTATGTTCAGCTTCTCAGCCTTTTCCGAAGTAAAGGTTATTGTAACGTCGTCGGTTGCCGGATTAGGAACCATACTTACTCCGGTTGCAGCAGCGCTTTGCGGTGCAGTTGCATTTTCCGGGTCCAGGCTCAGTTCAAAACGGTTATTCCCCTGGGTGTTTTTGTCAGCTGTTACAGAGAACTTATATTCCGTGCCCTGCTGCAATAACACAGACCGGCCGAGCAGCTTATCATGCAGATATACTTTTGCACCGGTTGGAATGGCACACTGCTCTGCCCTGATCACAAAGTCCGTAGCAAAATTACAATTCAGACCTAAAGAGATCGTCCCATTGGCGTGATACGGCCTGGCATCGATGGCAAGGTTGCGATTGTCTGTCGAAATGCTGTAGAAATTAAAATCAGGTCCTGCAAGTTTGCGGGCGTCAAACTTGCCGTCCTCTTTTTCTGAAGCAATGTCATTAAATTTTATCTGGAGCTTATCAAACAGGTGATAGTTTGCGTCATAAATGTTCAGCGACAAAAACTCGGAATTTGTTCTCATCAGGCTATAGGCGCTGGAAACAGTGTCGGATTTATCGTTCTCAGTAAATACCAGCTCATCGCTGTCGTGTGCCGCCCTCACCTGGAAGGCATCATTCGACTGTATATAATAGGGAACAGCAACCGGTGTGGTCCCGCCTGTTGAATAAGGGATCGACTCGAACTGGCCTGCCACGCCGAGAAACGGATTCCATACATAGAATGAAGCGCCAACCACTTTATCAGCCATTGCGGCATTAAAAATTATTGTGCCGATATCAACCGGAGATGCATACGGATTGCCTACCATGTTGTAATCCTGCCCTGCTGAGGCTCCCTTCCTTAAAGTTACCGCCTGGTTTCCCTGGTTGAGATTACCCGTCATTTTCAGCGTAGCAGATGAAATTACGGTGTAGGGGCCAAATCCCATGCCCTCGCCTTTAGCCCCACGGTAAAATATCCTGATGCCCTGGTAAGGGTGCAGCTCATTGCTGTCGGCGGAGGCATACGCGCTCGTAAACGGCTTCCAACCTGGGTCGTAGGCCAGCAGCGAGTTGCCTGCTACCGGTGAATAATGGTAAGCTGAAGGAGCATTTGTGGCAGTAGTGGTAAAGCCGTTGGTTGCCCCGCCGGCGCCTGTAATATCTATATTGCCGGTAAGCTGGCTCAAAGCGATCGAAGAATCGAAGGGGTGCGCCCAGAAACGATATGCCCTGCGGCCGCCTGTCATATATTGCATTACGGTCACCTTGCCGGAAACCGACGCCCCCGAGGCTGGGATGGGAGCTACATATGCCGTGCCCGCAGAATCTGAACCGAGGATAAGATTGTTGCCGGTATGCAAAGTGCCTGCTACAAGGTTCAGGCTTTTGTTAATGGTGAAGGTAGCTGTGGAGTCAATTGTAACGCCGTTTGTATTGTTGAGGGTTAAATGAGCGCAGCTGCCGGCGCCGTAAATATGCTGTGCCGCTGTGCCATTTATAGTTAATGCACCCGCGCCGTTAACCGTTCCGTTGCTGTAAATGTCTCCCTTAACATTCAGGATAGCGCCCTGGTCAATTTTTACTGTCGCCGCAGAATCAATTGTTAAATTTTTTACCGTAGCGGTTTCCGAAATCGTAATTTCAGGTACATATAAGGTTCCGGCGTGTATAGTAACGTTGTCATCCTGGCCGGGCACATATCCCGATGTCCAGTTGCCTGCTGTTTTCCAGTCTGTTTCGTGGCCCGCGACGCCACCCACCCAGCTAAGCGCACTAACGCTGACAACTGCAAATGCATTGCTTGTGCCGCAGCTGTTTGTCACGGTATATATGATAGTGTCAACGCCTGTGGCAAGGCCGGTCACTACGCCGGTACTGGCATTAACCGAAGCAAGAGCCGGATTGCTGCCCGACCATACCCCGCCGCCAAGCGTGTCGCTGAAGGAAAGTGTACTGCCTATTGGCACCATTGAAGGCCCGGAAATTGTGCCTGCGCCCACGGCAGGTACGAACATGGTTATGGTGTTATAGTCGGAACCGCAATAGGCGGTTGAGAGTGAATAGGAAATGATTACAGAACCGGCTGAAACCCCTGTTACGGTGCCCGCTGCATCTACTGATGCAATGGAAGCATCGTCGCTGTGCCATGTTCCCCCGGTAGTAGTATCTCCTAATACGGTAGTACCTCCTATACAAACTATGCTGCTGCCGGTTATTGTATCGACAAGGGGGAGAGGATAGACTGTTACCGAAGTGCTGGCAGTAGAAATGCCGCAGGCATTGGTAACCGCATAATAAATACTTGTTGTACCTACGCTGTTACCCGAATCAATTCCTGAATTATCTATAACCTCAATACCTGGGTCTGCGCTCGTCCAAACGCCTCCTGTGCCATAATATCCGCTGCCGGTAAGGGTAATTTCAGCGCCAAGGCAAACATGCGACGAGCCTGAAATTACAGGATAGGGAACCGTGATCACTGATAGATTTGCAGTAGCTGTGCAGCTGCCCACGGAAAATGTTTTGATATAAGAAATAACAACCGTGCCTGTATCCATTCCTGTTACAAGGCCGGTGGAGGCATTTACCGATGCTATAGCGCTGTTGCTGCTGCTCCATGCGCCGCCTGACGTCGCATCCCGGAATGTAGTGGTATCTAACCGGGCTGTATCAGCATTAAAGCAAATTGATGTCCGGCCGGTTATTGCAGCGCTTGACTGATTTACAGTAATTGTTTTTACTGCCGGACTGCCACAGCCTGTATTGTAAGAAATAGTAGCGCTGCCGGAAGATATACCCCTTACAACGCCCGAAGCGCTTACAGAAGCTATGGAAGTATTGCTGCTGCTCCATGCGCCGCCGGCAGTGGAGTCAGTATAAATGGTTGTGAGGCCGGTGCATACCGAAGCGCTCCCGCTGATGGGCGTGGAGGGCGGCTGAACAGTTATAGTAGCCAGAAGGCTGCTGGTTAAAGAACCTGTACCGTTGCATACTCCGCTGCCAGCCCAGGTAATTTTACAATAATAATACAGCACGCCGACAGCTGCTGTAGAAGGTGTATAACTTACCGAGCCTGTATTACTTAAAGCGCAGGTGCTGACGGTTGTATTTACAAGTGTGCCTCCGGTAGTTGAGTTAGCAGTGTTTTTATACCACCTTATGGTGTCGGCCACACCTACGTTTGTCCCGGTGCCGGCGTGGCAGGTATTGTAAGTAAATGTTATGGGGCTGGCAGTGGCACTCAGGCAATACCCTGCACTGCCGGTCATGGTATTTGTTGAAGTTGGTGCGTATGTTACAACAGCATAGCTGGTGAAGGAAGAGGCAAGAACTATGAGAAAAGTCAATATCGTTTTCATGGTACCTTTTTTGTGAATGAGAGAGAAATATGCACAAAAATTAAAAAACTATTTTTCAATAATTTCTTAGTCTTTTAGTAATCCCGAAATGTTTTGTTGCTGATTGAGGTGTAAAATAAAGAACAATAATTCAGACTGCCAAATATTTTAGGAAATTTCTTGAAAAAATGTTAAGCAGCATATCAAATACGATTTCTTTAAATTAATAAAACCGCCAAAAGTCCTTGATTTTTGCATTATCTTGTTGATAACCAATAGATACTGCTTTAAACATCGATAAGATTTTAAGAATGTCTGCTCTCTGTTTCGTTAACAAATGCCCTGTTAGCGTACTTAAACTCATTAAATAATGATAAATAAATTTTGTAACGAGCAGTTTACCAGATTTATTATTTATATAGTATAATTAGATTAACAAACAACGTTTTGGCCGGTTAACATAGCTAAAAATAAAAATGAATGTTGCGGGTTAGTTAACGGGAAATAGAAAAGGAAAATCTGGCTTCCAAACTGGCATAGAAACCCGATGTTCCAAAAAATATCGCATATTTGAACCACTGATGAAGCAACCGGTGTTTATTCTTTTGTTTATTGCCACGGTGGACCGGATAGTTTTGCAGGGCATCTACCCTATTCTTCCGGTTATGGTGGCTGATCTTGGGGTTTCGGCCAAAAATACCGGCTTGTTTATGGTTATCACTTATATAGCCATCGCCGCGGGCTCCATGCTAACGCCCAAAATCCTTAAATATTATGCTTCAGTTAACCGGCTCTCGGTAGTTATTGCACTGCTTACAGCATTGGCTTTACTGGGCATGGGTGTGCAAAAAACGTACACTGTTTTTCTTTTGGCTACAGCCGCCTACTGGTTTCTCTCGGGGGTGCAGATAAATATCTATAGTATCATTATGAGCTACATAAGCCCGGTGCAATCTATCGGCAGGAACTACGGCCTGCTGGCAAATACAACGCTGACCGGCTCTGTAATAGGCAGCTTTATGATTGGCCCTGTTATCCATAACCTCGGCGGCTTTTATTCTTTTTTAATTTTTGGCATAGTTACCGTTGTCACCCGTCTTGCAATGCTGCTCACCAATTACGATTTTGTTTATGCACAGCATAAATACACAGGGCCTTTTACCATTAAGGCAAAGCTCTGGATATTACTGCTGACACTCAATACGGGAATTATGCTCTCCTTTATTGGCCGTTTTAATTTATCGCTTATCATGAAGCAAGGTCATTACAGCATAAATGACATTTCATTCATTTTCGGCATGGGCTCGCTTATCGCTTTTCCGTTACCCTATTTTTTAGGTGTGCTGTCTCAAAGATTGGCCGGTAAATTCCTGCTGGCATTTACGCTGTTGTGTGTCTCTCTCAGCATGTTTGTATTATACAGGGGGCAGAGTTACCCGTCATTTCTATGGGTGAGCTTTCTTATCTGCATCATGACCTATTGCAGCCGGGGGGTTACTCAAAAAGTTATTTATGATATCTACCCCTTAAAGCAGCAAACCCATGCCCAGTC
>JADMIO010690569.1_pt1 | contig 11624 bp, 10 predicted proteins | sample 8958161 | NCBI WGS metagenome assembly JADMIO01 (sample SAMN16585339, study PRJNA669376) | soil metagenome | isolation source: Crop rotation soil | place: USA: Cullars Rotation, Alabama | collected 2011
CGGAGACTGCGCCCTAACGACGCTGGTCAGAATGAAAAGCGCCGCGGCAAGCACTGCGGCCGGTACGGCCAGCCTGCCCGAGAGCCCACGCATATAAGCCCAGCCGAGCACGACGCCGAAGGCGAACTCGAGCACGATCGGCCGGCTGACGCCGGGCAGGCCGGAGGCGACGCTGGCGATCATCAGCAGTGGAATGACGATCACGTTCCAGCGCGCCAAGCCCAATGCCAGGCTCGCGGCGAACAGCAGGTAGAAGAAAATCTCGTAGTTGAGCGACCAGCCGACGAACAGCACCGGGTTAGGGTCGAAGAACAACAGCGAGGCGAACACGTGGGACGGCGAGATGTCCTGCGACTGGTAGGCCACGCCCGAGGCCGCTACGGCGACCAGGAACAAGGTGCATAGCCAGTAGATCGGCACGATCCGCGCAAGCCTCCGCGCCAAGAAGGTGCGGGCCGACATCCCATTGGAGGTGTAGGCCATCACGAAGCCCGAAATAACGAAGAAGATATCAACCCCGGCGCCGCCCATCAGCGACACCCAGCCGAAGTCGGCGGTCTCGGTCAGCGCGTGGCGGACGACAACGAACAGCGCCGCGAGCCCACGCAGGGCCTGGATGCCCGGCAGACGGTCCTTCGGCAGCCGGGCTCGCGATTCTGGAGACAGATCGGTCATCACCCGCCGCGCTGTTCAAGACTCGTGCCGACCCGCGCGGTTGGTTCACGACGGGGCCAACGCTACGGTCTCGCTCCAGTGTCGGGAAGCTCGTCATGCCCCACTTATTCGCGTTCGGGTTTGGCTATAGCGCCAAGGCGCTTGCGCTCCGGCTCGCGCCGCAGGGTTGGACCGTGGCGGGAACCACGCGGAGCGCCCCCCTGCCCTACGACGGCGCCGATGCGGTGCTGGTCGCGGCGCCGCCCACGTCAGAAGGCTGCCCCGGTCTCGCCGCCTTGGGCCCGGCCCTGACCGAGCGGCCGCCCGCTTGGATCGGCTATCTCTCCACCACCGGCGTCTACGGCGATCGCGGCGGCGGCTGGGTGTTCGAGACCAGCGACCTGCGCGCCCATTCCCCCGAAGGGGCCAGGCGGGCAGCGGCCGAAGCCGATTGGCTGCGGTTCGGCGCCGAGGCCGGCGCGGCGGCGACGGTGTTCCGGCTGCCCGGCATCTACGGTCCGGGTCGTTCGGCCTTCGACCGGCTGCGCGAAGGGACGGCGCGGCGGCTGGTCAAGCCGGGCCACGTGTTCTCGCGCATCCACGTGGACGACTTGGCGGCGGGGCTGGCGGCCTCGATCGCGCAGCCCCGGGCGGGGGCGATCTACAACCTCTGCGACGACGAGCCGGCTCCGGCCGAGGCGGTCACCGCCTACGCCGCGGCCTTGCTTGGCGTCGAGCCGCCGCCGCAAGAACCGTTCGACGCGGCGGTGCTGTCGCCGGTGGCGCAGCGGTTCTGGGGCGAATCCAAGCGGGTCGGCAACGCCAGGGCCAAGGCCGAGCTGGGCTGGCGCCCGGCGTATCCGAGCTATCGGGAAGGCTTGCGGGCGGTGCTGGCGGCGGGAGGCTGAGCTAGACCAGCCGGCTCTGCTCCACGGCGGCGGCGACGAAGCTGGCGAACAGGGGGTGTGGGGCGAAGGGGCGGCTCTTCAGTTCGGGGTGGAACTGAACCCCGACGAACCAGGGATGGTCGACCCGCTCGACGATCTCCGGCAGCACCCCGTCCGGGGAAAGGCCGGAGAACTTCAGGCCCGCCTGCTCGATCACCTCGCGGTAGCCGATGTTGACCTCGTAGCGGTGGCGGTGGCGCTCGGAGATCGCCGGCGCGCCGTAGATCTCGGCCACCTTCGAGCCGGGCAGCAACTGCGCCTCGTAGGCGCCCAGCCGCATGGAGCCGCCGAGATCGTCGTTCTCGCCGCGGGTCTCCAGGCGGTTGCCCTTCACCCATTCGGTCATCAGCCCGACCACAGGTTCGGCGGCCGGCCCGAACTCGGTCGAGGAAGCGCCCGTGATGCCGGCGACGTTACGGGCGGCCTCGATCACCGCCATCTGCATACCGAAGCAGATCCCGAAGTACGGCACCTTGCGCTCGCGGGCGAAGGTGACCGCACGGATCTTGCCCTCCGAGCCCCGCTCGCCGAAGCCCCCCGGAACCAGGATGCCGTGCACGCCTTCGAGACGCGCGGCGGCGGCGCCGTCCTCGTTCTCGAACGCCTCGGACTCGACCCAGTCGATCGACACCCGGACGTTGTTGGCGAGGCCGCCGTGCACCAGCGCCTCGATCAACGACTTATAGGCGTCCTTCAGCACCGTGTACTTGCCGACCACGGCGATGCAGACGTCCCCGTCGGGGTGGGTCTGGCGCTCGGCGATGTCCTGCCAGCGGGCGAGGTCGGGGGCCGGTGCGTCGGTGATGCCGAAACAGGCCAGGACCTCGGCGTCGAGCCCTTCACGGTGATAGTCGAGCGGCACGGCGTAGATCGAGCTGGAATCCATCGCCTGGATCACCGAGCTCGGGCGGACGTTGCAGAACAGGGCGATCTTGCGCTTCTCGTCGGGCGGGATCGGGAACTCGCAGCGGCACAGGAGCACGTCCGGCTGGATCCCGATCGAGCGCAGCTCCTTGACCGAATGCTGGGTCGGCTTGGTCTTCATTTCCCCGGCCGTCTTGATGAACGGCAGGAGAGTCAGGTGGACGAAGCAGGCGTGGCCGCGGGGCAGTTCCTGGCCCAGCTGGCGGATGGCCTCGAAGAACGGCAGGCCCTCAATGTCGCCGACGGTGCCGCCGATCTCGACCAGCACGAAGTCGGGGTCGCGGCCCTCGTCGTCCTTGGCGTCGGAGAGAACGAAGCGTTTGATCTCGTCGGTGACGTGGGGGATCACCTGGACGGTGGCGCCGAGATAGTCGCCCCGCCGCTCCTTTTCCAGGATGGTCGAATAGATCCGCCCGGTGGTGATGTTGTCGCCCTGGGTGGCCGAGACCCCGGTGAAACGCTCGTAATGGCCGAGGTCGAGGTCGGTCTCGGCCCCGTCGTCGGTGACGAACACTTCCCCGTGCTGGTAGGGGCTCATGGTCCCGGGATCGACGTTCAGATAAGGGTCGAGCTTGCGCAGGCGCACGCGGTAGCCGCGGGCCTGCAGGAGCGCGCCGAGGGCGGCGGAGGCGAGACCCTTACCCAGGGATGAGACCACACCGCCGGTGATGAAAATGTACCGGGCCATGGGCGGCCAGCTTATCCCCGATTCGCGGTGTCGCAGGGTCGGATGATCGGCCGCACCCGGACTACTGCTTGGACGCCGGCTGCGGCGCGGGCTGCGCCGGTGCGGGCGCGGCGGGCACGCTGAAGATCTGACCCGGTGTTCACCTCGGGACGCGGCGCTTCGAACACGTTCGGAGCCGTCGGACCAGCCGGCGCGCCGGGCGCTCCCGGCTGGGCGGGGAGCGGCTGGGCCGGCGTGGCCGGTTGGGCCGGCCGCAGGGCGTCGGGATTGAGCGCGTCGACCTTCAGCCGGTCGACCACCGAGGCGCCGCCCCGCTCCTTGCCCGAGACGATGGTGAGCACGATGGAGAGGATGAAAAAGATGGTGGCCAGGATCGCGGTGGTCCGGGTCAGCAGGTCCCCTGCCCCGCGCGCGGTCATGAACCCGCCCGCGCCGCCGCCGCCCATGCCGAGGGCGCCGCCCTCCGAGCGCTGCAACAGGATCACGCCGACGAGGGCGATGCAGACCACGATCTGGATGACGAGCAAGAGGCCGAGCAGCATGGGCGCGGGGATTTCCGTTCAGGCATCGGATGAGGTGGGCGCAGGCGCGCCGCAAAACAAGCGCGCCGTCTAACCGATAGGCGGGCGGAAGTCGATGGGGTGGGTCGCTGTTCGCCCGCTGCGTTCCCCCCCCTCGTGCATGAGAGGGCCCTACGCCGCCCTGACGATCGGCAGGAAGTCGGCGGCCTTCAGGGAGGCGCCGCCGACCAGGGCGCCGCCGACTTCTGGCGCGTGCAGGATCGCCCCGGCGTTCGCCGGCTTGACCGACCCGCCGTAGAGGATCGGAACCTCCCCGTCCTCGCCGAACCGCCCGCGCAAGGTGGCGCGGATGGCGGCGTGCATTTCCTCGATCTCCTCCAGGGTGGGGGTGAGGCCGGTGCCGATGGCCCAGATCGGCTCGTAGGCGACCGAGAAGGCGCGGCCCTTCAAGGTCAGCGGCAGGGAGCCGTTGACCTGGGCCTCCACCACCTTGACCGCCTCGCCGGCCTTGCGCTGATCGAGGCTCTCGCCGACGCAGACGATCGGCTCCAGCCCGGCCCTGAGCGCCGCTTCGACCTTGGCGGCGACGTCGGCGTCGGTCTCGCGATGGGCGTCGCGCCGCTCGGAATGGCCGAGGATCACCAGCCGGGCGCCCGCTGCGTGCAGCATCTCGGCGCAGAGGTCGCCGGTGTAGGCGCCGCAGGGCTGGGCGTGACAGTCCTGGGCCCCGACTTCGATGCGCCCGCCCTCGAGGAGCTGGGCGATCGGCGCGATGAGGGTCGCCGGCGGGCAGATCGCCACCCGAGCGTCGGTGGCTTCCTTGCGCAGCGAATCGAGCATGGCGCGCACCTCGTCGAGGCCGCCGTTCTGGCCGTTCATCTTCCAGTTGCCGACGATGAAGCTGGGTGCGGTCTTCAGGGCCGGAGCGGGCATTGCTACCTGTCGAGAATGGGGGAAAGCCCCATGGCTAGGCCAAGCCGCCGCGTCTGTCACGGGCTCTCGCGCCTTGCTCCAGCCGCGAACGCTCTACTATACCGGCGAGCGCGGCGAACGCCGCCAATGACAAGGACCGACCGCGCCGATGCTGGCCCAAATCCGTCAATTCGCGAAATCCCCGATTGCGCTCGGGATTCTGGGGCTCCTGCTCCTGAGCTTCGTCGTGTTCGGGATCGGCGACGTGTTCAAGAACGGCGCGATCAAGGACTCGGTGGTGCAGGCCGGCGACCGCAGCGTCAGCGCCGCCCAGTTCAAGCTCCGGTTCGACCAGTTCCGCAAGCAGGTGGAGCAGCAGCAGAACAACGGCCAGCCGCTGACCGTCGAGCAGGCGGCCGCCGCCGGGCTCGACAAGGCGTTGGTCGAGCAATTGGCCTATTCCGAATCGCTGGCCGCCCTGTTCGAGAAGATCGGACTGCACCCGTCGGACAAGCTGGTGATCCAGGAGCTGCGCAAGCAGCCCACCTTCTTCGATCCGGTGTCGGGCCGGTTCGACCGGGCCACCTACCAGCAACGGCTGCAGCAGGTGGGCATGAGCGAGACCCAGTTCGAGGCCGAGCTGCGCGACCAGATCGCCCAGCAGCATTTCGTCAGCGGCCTGGCCGCCGGCCTGACGGTGCCCAGGACCTATGTGGCCGCCCTCGCCGCCTATGCCCGCGAGGGCCGCGACTTCACCTGGTTCACCCTGCCGCCGCAGCTGGCCGGCCCGCCCGCCCAGCCGACCGACGCCCAGCTCCTCGCCTACATCAAGGCCAACGCCGCCCAGTACACCAAGCCGGAGCTGCGCCAATTCTCGATGGTGCGCTTCAGCCCCGCGCTGATGGCGGCGACGGTGAAGGTCGACGAAGCCGAGGTGCAGAAGCGGTTCGCCTTCGAGAAGGACAGCCTCTCGGTCCCCGAGACCCGTTCGTTCACCCAGGTGCCGGTAAAGGACGCCGCGACCGGCGCCCAGGCCCTGGCGCGTCTGCGCGCCGGCGAAACGCCCGAGGCCGTCGCCAAGGCGCTGGGCGTGAGCCCGATCAGCTACCAGGACGCGCCGAAGACCGCGGTCAGCGATCGCCGGGTCGCCGACGCGGCGTTCGCCATGAAGGCGGGCGAGGTCGGCGGACCGGTCCAGGGCACGCTCGGGCTGCAGGTGGTGAAGGTGACCAAGGTCAGCCCGGGCCACCAGGCCACCCTCGAGGAAGCCCGCCCGAAGATCGAGGCCGAGCTTAGGAAGGATGCGGCCACCGAAAAGGCCTACGAACTGGTGCAGAAGTATGAGGACGCCCACTCCGGCGGGGCGACCTTGGCCGAAGCCGCCAAGAAGGCGGGAGCCGAAGTCGTGACCGTGCCGGTCCCGCTGACCGCCCAGGGCACGGACCTCGCCGGACGGGCCAGCGGCGCGCCGCCGAAGCTGATGGAGGCGATCTTCGCCCTCGGCCCCAACGGCGAAAGCGACGTGCTCGACCTCGGCCAGGGCGAATACGTGGCGGTACGGCTCGACAAGATCATGCCCTCGGCCTTGGCCAGCCTGGACGAGGTCAGGAGCGCGGCGACCCGCAACTACGTCCTCCAGGACCTGGACCGGAAATTGAAGGCGCGGGCCGACGAGATCACCGCGCGGATCAAGAAGGGCGAGAGCCTGGCCCAGGCGGCTCAGTCGGTGGGGACCTCGGCGCAGACCGCCACTTCGGTCAAGCGCGAGGGCGCGCAGCAGAACCAGGCGTTCAGCCAAGACCTGCTGGCCAAGGTGTTCGCGGCCAAGCCGAACGACATCGTCGTCGCCCAGGACGTCCGGCTCGGCTACGTGGTGGCCAAGCTCGACAAGGTGGTGTCGGGGACGCCGGCCGAGCTGGCCCCCCTCATCGAGCAGCAGCAGAACAACTTCCGCAACGCCCTGTTCCAGGACGTCGCCCAGACCGCCCGCAACGCCGCGCGCGACGAGATCAAGCCGAAGGTGGACACCAACCGCGCGCGAACCGCGATCGGCCTTGAGGCCGAGGCCCCCGCCCTTGCCGGCAAGGCTGCCCCGGGACCGAAGAAGTGAGTTTCAGTCCCGCCGAGGACGCCTTCGCCGCGGCCTACGACCGCGGCGAGGCTCAGGTGGTTTGGACCCGACTGGTCGACGACCTGGAAACGCCGGTCTCGGCGTTCCTGAAGATCGGCCAGGACCGCCCCTACGCCTTCCTGTTCGAGTCGGTCGAGGGCGGCGCCTGGCGCGGCCGCTACTCCATCGTCGCCCTCAAGCCCGACCTGGTCTGGCGCTGCTTCGGCGACCGGGCCGAGGTCGCCGAAGGGGCGGCGATCGCCGCCGAGACCTTCACGCCCGAGTCGAAGCCGGCGCTGGACTCCCTGCGCGCCCTGGTGGCGGCGACCCGGCTGGACCTGCCGGCCGAGCTGCCGCCGATGGCGGCCGGGCTCTACGGGGTGCTGGGCTACGACATGATCCGCCAGGTCGAGCCGATAGGCGCGGCCAAGCCGGATCCCCTGGCGCTGCCGGACGCGGTGATGATCCGCCCCTCGGTGGTGGCGGTGTTCGACTCCATCGGACAGGAGATCGTGCTCTCCACCGTGGCCCGCCCGGCGGATGGGATCTCGGCGGCGGCGGCCCGCGCCGCGGCCAAGGCCCGGCTCGAAGAGACCGAAGCCGACCTGCGCCGTCCTCTGGCGCCTCGCGCTCCCGGCCGGCCGCATAAGCAGGAACCGCCGGACTCGCCGGTGTCGCGGGCCGACTACCACCGGATCGTCGACAAGGCGAAGACCTACATCGCCGCCGGGGACATCTTTCAGGTGGTGCCCAGCCACCGGTTCCGGGCCCGGTTCGAGTTGGAGCCGTTCGCCTTTTACCGGTCGCTGCGGCGGCTGAATCCCTCACCGTTCCTGTTCTACCTGAACTTCGGGGCCTTCCAGCTGGCGGGGTCCAGCCCGGAAATCCTGGTGCGGCTGCGGGACGGCAAGGTGACCATCCGGCCGATCGCCGGCACCCGCCCGCGCGGGGCGACGCCGGAGGAAGACGCCCAGAACGAACGCGACCTGCTCGCCGACCCCAAGGAGCGGGCCGAGCACCTGATGCTGCTCGACCTGGGTCGCAACGACGTCGGCCGCACGGTGATGCTGAACGACGAGGGCCGCAACGCCCCGGCCGGGGCGCGGGTGCGGGTCACCGAGAGCTTCATCATCGAGCGCTATTCCACGGTCATGCACATCGTCTCCAATGTCGAGGGCGACGCGCCGGACGGCCTTGACCCGGTGGACGTGATCCTGACCGCCCTGCCCGCCGGCACGCTATCGGGCGCGCCCAAGGTCCGCGCGATGCAGATCATCGACGAGCTGGAGGGCGAGAAGCGCGGCCTCGCCTACGGCGGTGCGGCCGGCTACATCTCGGCCAATGGCTCGGTGGACACCTGCATCGTCCTGCGCACCGCGCTGATCAAGGACGGGATGATGTACGTCCAGGGCGGCGGCGGCGTGGTCGCCGACAGCGATCCGGACGCCGAATACGAGGAAACCCGGCACAAGACCCGGGCCCTGCGCCGCGCGGCCGAAGAGGCCTGGCGCTTCTCCTAATTCTCGGGCGCGGCCACCGCGTGAGGGATCGCCTGCAACGCCGGCTCCGCCTTGGCCGGGCGCAGCGCCGGCGCCGGTTCGCCGCCCAGCTGCGGCGGACCCAGGATCACCGCGGCGGCGAGGGCCAGCCCGGAGCCGGCGAAGAAGGCGGCCGCTCCGAGCAGCGACCAGATCGAGGTGCGATGATAGTGGGGCCGGAGCTTGGCGCGGGCGGCCTTGATCGCCGCCGCACACGGAGGTCGCGGGAGCGGTGCGGTCAGAGATCCCAGGTCGACGGCCATCGCCCGGAGCCTGCGCCGATTCTTCGGGTGTGCGAGACGCTCGGACCTACAGTTTCAAGGCGGATCTGCGTCAGAAGCCGTTGGAGAGCCGGAAGAAGGGCGGCGCGGAGGGGCATTCGCGCCGCCCGTCCCGTCGGAGCGGGCGTCCGCTAGCCGGCGAGATACGCTATTCCGAACAGGCCGGCGACGGCCATGGCCAGACTGATCAGCAGGACCCAACGCATCCGGCCGGTCTTGTGACCGCCCGACGCCTGCTCCTCGCTGAGGTCGATCCAGTGTTCGACCGCCACGCTAGTGGCGAGAGCCGGTCGAATGTCCGCATGGAAAGCCATGAAACCTTCTCCTGCGCGTGTCGGCTTAGGCCGACCCGAGAAGGCTGCGCCGGCTTTGTTGCGCGCTTGTGTCCCCCCAGTCGCATGCCGGCACAACAAAGGGAGCGCGCCCTTGGGGCGCTGGAGCTCAAACGGCGGCGAGCGGCGTGAACGCCTGGTTGGCGTGGCGCCAGGAGACCGCCTTCATGAACGCCTCGACATAGCCGCCGGCGTTGGCGCCGTAGTCCATGTGATAGGCGTGCTCGTACATGTCGAGCGCCAGCAGCGGCACGCCCCCCGCCAAGGTCATCGAATGGTCGGCGGCCCATTGGTTGACCAGCCGCTTGTCGCGCGGGCTCCAGGCCAGCAGCACCCAGCCCGATCCGCCGCCCAGCGCCTTGCCCATGCCGGTGAATTCCGCCGCCCAGCGCGCCTGGCTGCCGAAGTCGCGCTCGATCGCCTCGGCCAGGGGCCGCGACGGTGCGGCGGCCGGGCCGAAGCCGGAGAAATAGAGCTCGTGCAGGATCATCGAGTTCCAGGCGATCAGCTCCTCCCGCTTCAGGCCGTTGACCTGAAAGCCGGGCGCGGTCGCGGGGTCCAGGGCGGCGAACTGGCCCATGATCTGGCCGAGGCGGCGCACCGCCCCGGCGTAGTTGTTGTCGTGATGGCTGACCAGGAGCTTTTCCGAGAGGCCGGGGACGGTCTTCGGGTCGAACGGCAACGGGGCCGGGGTGAAGGTGGGCGCGGGCCTGGCCGGAGCCTGGGCTGCGGCGACGCCAGGCGCGGCAGCGGCGACGGCGCCAGCCGCGCCGATGAGCTGGCGACGGTCAAGCGCGAAGGTCATGGGCGTTCTCCTGGATGTGGGCGACGTCGCTGAAACCCTACGTCCAGTCGACCAAGCTCGTCCCCTACAATCCTGTCAGGAACACCAATCCCGTCAGGCCGCGGCCGGGTCGCGGGCGTCGGTGTTGGCGGCCTTGGGGGTCTTGCGCAGGAGGGCCCTCTCAGCGTCGCCGATGTAGTCGCGGGTGAGCGGCACGGTGTCGACCCGCTTGGCGAGCTGGATCTGGAAGTTCATGTGGCCAAGGTGGCGGAACGAAATCTCGCTCGACGCGAGGTAGTAATCCCACATCCGGCAAAACCGCTCGTCGTAGAGCGACTTGATCTCGTCGTACTGAGCCAGGAACCGCTCGCGCCAGGCCTTGAGCGTTTCGGCGTAGTGCAGGCGCAGGATCTCCACGTCGGTGACCCAGAGGCCCGCCTTTTCGATGCAGGGCAGAACCTCGGACAGGGCGGGCACGTAGCCGCCGGGGAAGATGTATTTGTTGATGAAGGGATTGGTGACGCTCGGGCCGTCCTTACGACCAATCGAGTGCAGCACCATCACCCCGTCGTCGGTCAAGAGACGGGCGACGTTGTCGAAGAACTCCTGGAAATGCGGCTGGCCGACGTGCTCGAACATGCCCACCGAAACGATCCGCTCGAACGGGCCTTGCACGTCCCGGTAATCGCGGAGCTGGAAGTTCACCCGCTCGGCGAGGCCCTTGGCCTCCACACGTTTGCGGGCGATGGCCAGCTGTTCCTGGGAAAGCGTAACCCCGGAAACGTGCGCTCCAGGAGCGGCGTCGGCCAACGACAGCCCCAGCCCACCCCAACCGCAGCCGATGTCGAGCACCCGCTGGCCCGGCTTCAACAAGAGCTTAGCCGCCAGATGCGCCTTCTTCGCGGTCTGCGCCTCCTCCAGCGTTACGTCGGCGGAGGGGAAGTAGGCGCAGGAGTACTGCATGTCGGCGTCGAGGAAGCGCCGATAGAGGTCGTAGGAGAGGTCGTAGTGATGGGAGACGTTGCGGGCGGCCCTGCGCCGGTGGTTCATCTGCTGGAAGCGCCGCTTGATCCCGAGCCTCGCCCTGCGGACCAGGCTGCGGTTCCTGGGGCGTGCGCTCATGTTGCGCCCCACCAGGTCCATCAGGTCGTAGATGTCGCCGCCCTCGATCGACAGGGAGCCGTCCATGTAGCACTCGCCGAGCGCCAGGGACGGGGCGCGTCCCAGCCGGGCCGCCGCGCCGGGCGCCAGGCGCACGCGCACCTCCGGCCCGCTTCCGTCGCCGTAGCGCGCGGTCTTTCCGCCGGCCTCGGTCAGCACGAGGTCGCCGACGGTGATCAGGCGTTTCAGAAACGCATCAAGCATCTTCCGATCCCCGGTCTTGCAATGCTCTCGGCGGCGAGTATGGCGCCAGCATACGCCCTGAGGCCAGAGGCGCCCTGTCAATTGTAAGGTAGAGACTGAGTCGCAAAGGGCGCGAGGAGCCAACGATGCAGAACCTGACCGGATCGGGCTGGGACACGGCGGCGTTCTCGGTGTTCGCAATCGCCTGGCTGGCCTACGAGCCGCTACTCAGGACCCTCGCCCGCGGGCGCCACGTGATCAACGCCGACATGATCGTGGTCCGTCGGGCGTGGATGGGGCGGATGGTCGAGCGCGGCGGCGTGCGGTTGCTCGACAGCCAGCTTGTCGGCCATGCCCTGAACTCGGCCTCGTTCTTCGCCTCGTCCAACCTGATCCTGATCGCCGGCGCGGCCGGGGTGCTGTTCGGCGGCGAAAGCGTCTGGCGCCGGGTCGCGGCGGCCCCGCTCCTCGCCCATACGCCGGCGGTGCTGTTCGGGCTGAAGCTGGCGCTGGTGGCGGTCACCCTGGCCCGGGGCCTCCTGGCCTTCATTTGGGCGATCCGACAGCTGAACTATTGCGTGGCGGCGAT
>JADMIO011201790.1_pt1 | contig 11624 bp, 9 predicted proteins | sample 8958161 | NCBI WGS metagenome assembly JADMIO01 (sample SAMN16585339, study PRJNA669376) | soil metagenome | isolation source: Crop rotation soil | place: USA: Cullars Rotation, Alabama | collected 2011
AGCCTGCATTGGCTATCGAATTTGGAGAGAAGGCGGTCAGCGTAGGGCGCGAGTCGGGCAATTTGCGGATACTTCAGATGGCTACCCGAGCCCTTTATCAGGCTTATAGGGGGGCTAGTCAACCGGCTAAGGCATTGGCTATGTATGAGGAGTACTGCATGCTGCGTGATAGTGTGACAACAATCCGGCGGATAGAGGAATTGTCGGCCGTGCAGAAAAAGTATGACATCAATCAGGTCCGAATTGCCGCTGATAAGGATCATTTTATTCAGCAGCAACAGCTCCTTAACCTGCGTCGGCAAGCCGAAATAGACCGGCTGCGGGCCGAAGCGGAACGCAAACAACTGGTGGGTGAAGCCCGGATGAGCCAACTGCAACAACGGTTCGAAACAGAACGGTTGCGGGCTAATGCACAGAAAAGCCGGTTGGAGCAGCGGGCGCATATTGATGCGCTTAGTCACGACATTGAAGAGGCTTACCTAATGCGGGTAATTATGGTTGGCGGCCTGGCGATGCTGCTGGGTTTTGTGATTGTTTATTACCGGAAAAATCGGTTGATTAATCGCCAAAAGCTGGAGATCGAAGGACTAAACCGGGGGCTGGAAAACAAAGTCGCCGAACGGACTTCGGAACTGAAACAGGCGAATGATCAGTTGCGCGCTAAAAACCGGGAAATTGAAGAAGCTTTGTTGCAGGGGCAGACCTTAGAACGCAAGCGTATGGCTGCCGATTTGCACGATAGTCTTGGCGGGTTACTGGCGGCTATCAAAGTTAGCTTGTCAGCGCTCAATCCCGCTCATCTGATCGACCGGGAGCAGCAGATCTACCACAACCTGTTGAATATGACTAAAGAGGCTTTTGCTGAGATTCGCTATCTGTCGCACAATTTGCAACCCGATGAGTTGGAAAAACAAGGCTTATCGGAAGCTTTGATACGCCTGATTAACAAGCTCAATTCAACTCAAAAAATTATGTTTCGATTAGATAATGCGGCTTTACCCCGACTGGGCAAAACCACAGAGTTTAATCTGTATTCGATTTGTATTGAACTGTGCAGCAACATCATCCGACACTCTGAAGCGACCGAAGCTGATATTCTATTCCGTAAATTCAATAACGAATTGAATATGATTGTGAAAGATAATGGTTGTGGTATGAACCCTGCCGACGCAACAGGTATGGGCTTACGGAATATTCAGGCGCGTATGGATCTTATACAAGGCCGCTACGAAGTCCATTCGGAGGTAGGCGAAGGAACTACCTTTATCTTTATCGTTCCCGTCTCATCGGACCTAACGACGGTGTAGCCCCTGATTTGTTGTTATTGCAGCCGCCCTTCAACCCAGAATGTATTTTTATCGAAGTAGGGGAGCTTTTGAAAGCCATCCACTTTATAGTGCTGTACGCGCCACTGCCGACCAGTAGCCAGGTTAGCTCCGATTGGGCCACTTTCCAGGAGTACATGCCGTTCTGACGTGTAGAGCGGGTTGCTGGTCTGTAAAACAGCTTCGATCCGGCGCGGTTGTCGGCTTATAGAGTCCAGTTGCACGAGTAGTGATCGAACAGTCAGCCGTTCTTCCGTTGATTTCAGGGTGTACCGGTACGTGAGCGAATCGGGCCGGGCAATTTGGTAACTGCTCCGGAGGGCGGGCTTATTAATGTCGGCCTGGATAAATAATTCCAGTTCGCGGCTCCAGTTGAGGTCACGTATGGTTTGCTGATTACGCTCCTGGTTGATTAAAACAGATTTGCTTACCAACGGTTTCTGTTTAGACAGACTGGTAATCTGCTGCTTAACGAAGCCTGCTACATCGTAGTAAACGTTGGATTGGGTTTGGGTAGCGGGATCGGTACAGCCACTGATTAACAGGAAGCCAAGAAAGAAAATAGAATAAACGAAACGCATAAAACAGAACAAAATAGCCGCTCTCAAGACGGGCCTTATGGAACCACCAACACGTTTTTTGGCAAATCGGTTTGGGCTATCGAATTCTGAACCAAATTTGCATTCCTAATGCTTTATTTATAGCACCAGATAGCGGTCATTTGGCAGGAGCGAAGCGGTCAAAATTTGGTGTTTTCCTACAACAATCATCCCTATGGAATACGATGTTATCATGATTGGTTCGGGACCGGGCGGTTATACCGGTGCGATTCGCTGCGCTCAACTCGGACTGAAAACGGCCATTATTGAAAAATACCCGTCGTTGGGGGGTACCTGCCTGAACGTCGGTTGCATTCCGTCGAAGGCACTACTTGACTCGTCGGAGCATTATTACAACGCAGCCCATACCTTCGCTGAGCATGGCATCAAGCTGGCGGATTTACAGGTCGATCTGCCTCAGATGATTGCCCGCAAAGCAAACGTTGTTGATCAGACGACGAAGGGAATTGTCTTTTTAATGAAGAAAAATAAGATCGACGAGATTCACGGTGTCGGTTCGTTTGTTGACCCGCATACGATTAAAATTACCAAAACCGACGGCTCGGAGCAAACCATCACGGGGAAAAATATCATCATTGCGACTGGCTCAAAACCATCGTCGTTTCCCTCGATGCCGATTGATAAAAAACGTGTCATTACCTCAACAGAAGCGCTTACGCTCCCCGAAATTCCCAAACACCTGATTGTAATTGGTGCGGGTGTGATCGGTGCCGAACTAGGCTCGGTTTATGCCCGGATTGGCTCGAAAGTGTCGTTCGTCGAGTTTGCCGATTCGATGATTCCAACGATGGATAAAACAATGGGCAAAGAGCTACAAAAAGCCATTAAAAAGCTCGGCGCTGATTTCTACTTCAGCCATAAGGTCACAAAAGTTGAGAATACGGGTGATGAAGTTGTGGTGAGTGTTGATACGCCCAAAGGCGAGTCGATCACACTCACCGGTGATTACTGCCTGGTTTCGGTGGGTCGTCGCCCGTACACGGATGGCCTGAATCTGGAAGCGGCTGGTCTGAAAACTGATGCACGGGGTAAAATTGAGGTAGATAATAACCTACGCACGAGTGTTCCGCATATCTACGCGCTTGGCGATGTAATTCGTGGAGCCATGCTGGCCCACAAAGCCGAAGAAGAAGGGACGTTCATTGCCGAGACTATTGTTGGGCAGAAGCCGCACATTCACTATCGGTTGATTCCTGGTGTGGTTTATACCTGGCCAGAAGTGGCTTCGGTAGGCTATACGGAAGAAGAAGTGAAGCAGGAAGGCATTCCCTATAAAGTAGGTTCATTTCCGTTCAAAGCGCTTGGTCGGGCGCGGGCAAGTATGGACGTTGACGGTCTGGTGAAAGTGCTGGCCCATAAGGAAACCGATGAAATTCTGGGCGTTCATATGATTGGTGCCCGCGCGGCCGATATGATTGCTGAAGCTGTTGTCGCGATGGAGTTTCGGGCCTCGGCTGAAGACGTCTCGCGGATGTCGCACGCGCACCCGACCTACACTGAAGCGTTTAAAGAAGCCTGTCTGGCTGCTACGGACAACCGGGCGATCAATATGTAATAATAATAGGAAGGAGAAAAAGTAAAACGCCCGACTGCTGATAAGTAGCCGGGCGTTTATAATTATACAGAGACGTTTTTTGTTAATATTGATCTTCTGAACTGACCTTTCACATAGGTAGGCAAACTATCTAAAAGGGAAAAGTAGCTTTGATCAAAACCAACTATCGTAACCCCCGGCGGATTACTTCCTCAACCGTTAAATTAGGCTCAGCTTTTAGAATGTCGTCTACACTCTTTTCAGCCGTTGCCTTGGGGAATCCTAACGCTACCAGGGCAGCCAGCGATTCTTCCCGAACGGGGTTCGCGGCTGGCTGCTGACGATACGTTGGCCCGCCGGGCACGACACCCGACTTTTTCATTTTATCGCGGAGTTCGAGGATGATGCGTTGGGCCGTTTTGGCACCAATGCCTTTAATCGCCTGCACCGCCCGGACGTTCTCGCCCAGAATAGCCAGCCGCAAATCGCCCGGCTGCATAGCCGAAAGCATACCCAGCGCTGTATTTGGACCAACGCCCGATACGCCAATTAAATCCAGAAACAGCGACTTCTCGTCTGCCGTCGCGAAGCCATAAAGCGACTGAGAATCTTCGCGAAATAGGTGGTGTATAAACAACTTAATCCGGTCGCCCCCACCCGGTAGGATCGCATAGGTTTGCAAGGATATATGCACTGCATAGCCCACGCCATGCACGTCGATAATGCTGTAAGTTGGTTCTTTATAAGACAGAACTCCGTCCAAATAAGCAATCATTCGATTTTCGGAAAGGCTTGTTTTTAAAGCAGTTATAGTAGAGTAAAGATACGAAAAACCCACGACTTTAGGGAGAATCGTGGGTTTTCATTGGGTAATAGCTACTCCGATCAGGCTATCGTAAGCGGGCTATTAGCCGACAATTAGCTTCTGTCCAGGGCGGAGCGAATTGCTCTTGATATGGTTCATTTTCTTGAGCCGGTCAATGGTCAGACCATCATAACGCTGGGCAATGTTCCAGAGCGTATCGCCGTCCTGTACCCGATGATAGCGAGGCTTATACCGTTTCTCTTTAGCCAGTGTTTCCGCTTTTTTACGTCCTTTGGCGGTGCCCTGATCCGCTAGCCGTTCGGTGCGGGTTTCGGCAACTTCTTTCAGAATAACCAATTTCTGGCCCCGCTGAATGGATGTCGAATGCAGGTGATTCCAACGTTTCAGGTCATACAATTCGACGTTGAAATGATTGGCGATCTCGCCCAGATTGTCACCCTTTTTAACCGTATAGGTCTGCTTTCGGGGCTTACGCAGCACCACCGTTTCCATATCCTCTTCGGGTTCATCGGCAGATTCGGCAACGACAGATGGGGCACTTAGTTTCGCTGATTTTTCAGCCGCTTTTCCCGTTGTAGCTACTAACTCTTCACGGGGTATATCCTCCAGACGCATAGCCGCCAATGGGTTACGGCCTGAGGCAACCCAGGTGCTCTGCGAGTCAGCTCCGTAATGAATGTCTTCTGCATTCGCCAGCAGGATGTGCGGCATGGCAACAGGCATCCGACTCGCTGAATCGAGAATGGCCCGCCGATGGCTCGTAAAATACGTGTATTGATCGCGGGGAACCCGTAGCGGATACTGATTTGTGTACTCAGGTAAAATCGTCGTCGTAATGGCCGGATTCATTTTCTGCAAATCGGTCAGCGCCATAGTACTATGTTTGGCAAATGTTTCGAGATTGAAGTAGCCCGAAATATGAATTGTATCCATTGGAATGGGTGACTCAAACTGCTCTCCAAAAATGCCGTGATCGTTGGCATAATACATCAAATACGTGAACGCCACAAATTGGGGCACATAGCCCCGGGTTTCCTTCGGCAGTGCATCATAAATTGTGTAGAAGGAGTCACCGCCAGACCGGCGCATGGCGCGTTTCACGGCCCCTGGGCCGCAGTTATAGGCAGCCATCGCCAATTCCCAGTCGCCAAATATTTTGTACAGATCACGAAGGTATTTGCAAGCTGCTTCCGTGGATTTAACGGGGTCCATCCGCTCATCGACATAATCGTCCTGATAGAGTCGCAGGTCGCGACCGGTACCGGGCATGATCTGCCATAATCCGCCCGCGCCAGCATGAGAAATGGCTCGCGGGTTCAGGGCTGACTCTACAATGGACAGAAATTTTAACTCATCTGGAAGGCCGTACTGAGCCAGCATGCGCTCATAAAGCGGAAAGAAAAGTGGCATCCGCTCCAGCATCGACTTCGTTGCACTTGGTTTGCGAAACGTAAAGTAGTCCACATAAGCATTCACTGATTTGTGGTACGTAAGTGGAATGGTTTTCTGCAACTTCGCCAGCCGTTCGCGCAGTATTGTGTCGGCCACGGTCGGTACAGCGGCAATCGTGTCTTTTTTGACAATCGTACTGTCCATTCGACCCGAAGCTGCCATCTGGGACGCGGCCGTCCGCGAACTGGCTTGAGTCGTAGTCTGAGCGTGAGCTAACGATGGCAGACTCAGCGTTACGCTCAACAGCCCCATTTTGAACAGGTTACGGTTCCAGTAGTTCATATAGGTTGGTTACGTTTTTATAGATGACATAGGATAAATATAGGGCGCATGGTATAGAATGTATAAAGTAATGCCTACTGAATATATCCTATAGTATACATCATGTATCCTCTATTCTTCCTGCATTATTTTTTTTGCCAGTGCTACCAACGCGCCTTCTGCAAAAGGTGGGGCCATGAGCTGCAACCCAATTGGTAAATTAGTAGCATCGGTACCATTGGGAATCGATATAGCTGGATAGCCTACCACATTGGCCTGCACCGTAAAAATATCGGCCAGGTACATTTGCAGTGGATCGTCTGTTTTTTCCCCTAACTGGAATGCTGGAGTGGGTGTGGTGGGCGACAGCAGAAAATCATAGTGTTCAAATACACGTTCTGTTTCCTGCCGAATCAGTCGCCGGACTTGCTGAGCCTTGGTATAATAGGCATCATAATAACTGGCACTCAGTGCAAACGTACCGAGCAGAATTCGCCGACGTACTTCAGCACCAAAACCTTCCGTCCGGCTTTTTTTGTACAACGTCAGAAGGTCCAGCGCCGATGTGCCCGACTGGGATTCGTTCGAACCCGTTCGGTAGCCATAACGAACACCATCGAAGCGGGAAAGATTCGATGAGGCTTCGGCAGTAGTCAGGATATAATAAGTAGGAAGCAAATATTTCAGCAGCGAGAGGTCGATAGGATCGACCGTATGCCCCGCTGCCCGTAGCTCATCCAGTTTACGGCGTGTGTTTGCCCGAATGGTTTCATCCACGCCCGGACTTTCTACGCCATCCCGCAGGTAAGCGATGCGTAAAGGTCGATCAGGCAATGTTTCCTGCAAATAAGCAGTGATGGGCTTACTGGATACTGTGCTGTCGAAATCGTCGGGACCGGCCATGATTTCGAGAAGAAGCGCAGCATCGTCGGCGGTATTGGCAATGGGACCAATGCAATCAAAAGAGGATGCGTAGGCAATCAGACCCCAGCGACTAACGCGGCCATACGTCGGTTTCAGGCCTACCACGCCACAAAAAGCGGCTGGCTGACGAACGGAGCCGCCCGTATCGGAACCAATTGACGCCAGGCATAAACCCGCCTGTACAGCTACGGCTGAACCACCGCTCGAACCACCCGGCACCCGATTCGGGTCGGCAGCATTGCGAACAGGACCAAACGCTGAATTTTCGTTCGATGAGCCCATCGCAAATTCATCGCAGTTCTGACGACCAATGATGATAACATCTTCGTCAAGTAGGCGCTGGACGGCCGTAGCGGTGAATGGCGCGGTGAACGTATCCAGAATCCGACTGCCCGCCCGAACCGCGTGACCGGTATAGTTCAAAACGTCTTTGATACCTATGACCATACCTGCCAGTCGTCCGGCAGTTCCAGCTGCTACTTTCTGGTCAATTAAGTCTGCCTGTTGCTGGGCTTCGTCAGCGTATACTTCGGTAAAAACATTGAGGTGACGGTGCTCATCGATACGAGCGAGGTATTGCTTCACTAACTGGCGGCAGGTAATCGATCCCTTTTGGAGATCGGCCTGAACGGTGGAAAAGCTACGGTAGGGTATCAAAACTGAAAATGGGAAAGGGGAATAAAGCAGAAACAGACAATCAGGCGGCTCCAGATAGGGACTGCCTGATTGTCTGTTCATGAAAAGACTGGATTATTTCTCTGACTCTTTCAGACCTTCTTCGATATTCTCGCGAACGTCTTTCGTTGCGTCTTTGAATTCTTTGATGCCTTTGCCGAGGCCCCGTGCCAGTTCGGGAATTTTCTTAGCGCCGAACAACAGGAGCAATGCCAGAAAAATGAAGATCATTTCCTGACCGCCCAAACCCATAATTCCTAAAATGCTTGCCAAAATCATGTTTTCTGGGATTTGAATGTATGCAAAATTAAAAAAACTATTGCGTATAATCTATTAAAATGAAGTGAAACTTATTCACCCTATTTTAATAATATCGACCGGGCGGGGGGCTTCTTCCCGCGAATTAGTCGTTGTGGATTCCCACTGCCGGAACTTCTCAATGTCATCTTTGATGCCACTGAACAGCCAGAACATGAGGGCAATGTCGTCTGTTAGGCCCACAATGGGCAGAAAATCCGGTAAGATGTCGATCGGTGAGACGAAGTAAATCAATACCGCAATGATGCGAATCAGCGTTTTCCAGGGTAATTCCCGGTAGGAACCCGAAGCGTAGGCTTTCAGCAACCGCGTAACCACGCTCAACTGCTCACGAAAGGCCGAAATGTTGGCACCCGATAAGCCACCGCTTTTTTCCAGTGCTTCCCGGATTAACTCATAAAGACTGCGGGTGTTACGCGCGTAGCGAACGGCACCGAGGTTAGCCCGCTTGAAAAAAATCGAGGTTAGGATGCGTGATATAAGATTACTGTTTTTCATTGTTTTTTCTGTCATTCCGGCCTGCACCAGATTAACAAAGTAAGTGATGGGGAATGTCTACCATTTTTTTCTGAATAGTTTATAAACGTGGAATAGGCTCATAAGTTTTATTCCGAACGCTATTGGTTTGTCTTGAACCGGGGTCGTACTTTTGTCGGAGGTTGTTAACCCTTTAATTCCGAATACCGTATGAAAGTTACTGTAGTAGGTGCCGGGGCCGTTGGGGCCACCTGCGCCGACAACATCGCCCGCCGGGAACTCGCCCACGAAGTCGTTCTTTTAGACATCAAAGATGGCATCAGCGAGGGTAAATCGCTCGACATGCTTCAGGCATCCACCCTGCTCGACTGCGACGTTAAACTGACGGGCTCTACTAATGATTACGAAAAAACGGCCGGTTCAGATGTGGTCGTCATTACATCGGGCTTGCCACGCAAGCCGGGCATGACCCGCGAAGACCTGATTGGCATCAATGCAGGCATCGTGAAAGGCGTGACGGAAAACATCCTGAAGTACTCGCCTGATACGATTTTCATCATTATTTCGAACCCGATGGATACGATGACGTATCTCGCGCTGAAGTCATCCGGCTTACCCAAAAACCGGGTAATTGGTTTGGGTGGTGCCTTGGATTCGGCCCGGTTCAAGACCTATCTATCGCTGGCGCTGGAGTGTTCGCCCAATGATTTACAGGCCTCGGTTGTCGGTGGTCATGGCGATACGACGATGATTCCATTGACGCGCCTGGCGACCAAAGCTGGCGTTCCGGTGAGTCAATTCCTGGACGAAGAAACACTGAAAAAAGTAGCTGCCGACACGATGGTGGGCGGTGCTACGCTAACGGGCCTGATTGGTACCTCGGCCTGGTACGCGCCCGGTGCAGCCGGTGCTTATATGGTCGAGAGTATCCTCCGCGATCAGAAACGCGTGATTCCATCCTGCGTGCTGCTCGAAGGCGAATATGGTCAGTCGGACATTTGCCTGGGCGTTCCGGTCGTTCTGGGCCGCAACGGTTGGGAAGAAATTATCGATTACAAACTGAACGACGAAGAGCAGGCTGCGTTCAACAAATCGGCCGACGCCGTTCGGAATATGAATGGGGTACTGAGTACGCTCAATATTGGCGTGTAAGTCAAAAGGTTTATATGAATACGAAAACCGGCCCAAACGGCCGGTTTTTTGTTTTGCTCAGTTGATCCGGAAATTCTACCGTTTCAGAATAAGTTACTGGCCCCGCGTCTGCCCTCCTCCTAATATGCGTCGTTTTTCAATTCCTTCCTTTAAAAAAAAAACGATTCATGAAACAATTGCTTGCCACTGTATTTGTGCTCGGCTTACTAAGCACAACATACGCTCAGACGCGTGAGATTTATACCAACGCCAACTTTAAAACGCTGGCAAAAGACCATAAGGTCCTGGCTATTCTGCCATTCAAAACTACCTTGCAACTACGACCCAAAGAAGTCGAGAAAAATGGTGGGCCAGCGGGCGTAGCGTCCTTAGAAAAACGGGAAGGGTTGGGTGTACAAAGTGCGGTCCACTCGTATTTTCTGAAGCGGAAAGAAAGTAATGATATTGCGGTCGACTTTCAGGACCCGGCCCGAACCAATGCGCTATTGGAGCGTAATGCCGTCACGTACGAAACCTTGTCGGGCTTTACACCGGAAGAAATAGCTAAAATTCTGAAGGTAGATGGCATTGTATCGGGTACGTTTGAAAGTACGCAACCCATGTCGAACGGAGCAGCCATCGCCATGACGGCGTTTGTCGGTTTTGGCGGAGCCACCAACACGGGTAAAACAACCATCAGCATCAACGACGGCAAAACGGGTGAATTGCTCTGGAAGTATGACAAAACGCTCTCGCGTGGGTTTGGTAGCAACACAGGCACGATCATCACGACGATTATGCGAAAAGCGTCGCGGCAGTTTCCGTACGACAAAGACTTTAAAGACTGAGCCAACTGTACAGGCCCAAAAAATCCCCGCCAGATGCTGGCGGGGATTTTTTGGGCGCGACTAAACTGTGGTTTTGGTAGTAGTAACGGTTCACAATAGACCTAAATGAACACCTGATATTGTAGGGTCAACTGACCGCGCCGACCACCCGGAGCGAGTGGCGACGTGCTGGATGAGGGCTCGTAGTAAGGCCGGTTCTGGTAGTCGAGCGTCAGTTTACCGTTGTGGCCTTTTATAAGATAATTGATGCCAATGTTATAAACCCCTACTGTTTGCGTTACGCGTTGGTAGGTGGCAAGCTGAGCCTGCAAATAGGGCATGAGGGTTCCGTTGCCAGGGCCGAATAAGTCTCTCTTCATAAGATAGCCAACTTGCCCATACACAACGCTGCCTGTACCGAACATAGGAAAAGCGTTTCCCTGCGTACCACCCAAGGCACCCGGCCGTTGCGCAGCCGCAATGTCGCTGGCGGGGTTCATCGCCCCGTTGAAACGTATGTAATTGTTGCCGTAATCCGTGTGGAAATAACCGAGGTACGCATTGACCGCTGTTCCTTGTTCCTTATTCAGCGGCATATCCAGAAACGAAGCAACCGACCACAGGTTCATGTTTTCGTAAACCGTATCGCCGGGGGCAGCCACGTGTACCATGGCGTTTTTCTGGGTAATAAATCCGGCTTCAAGGTTGAAGATTTTCTTCGCGCCGAGGTACGTACCTGTGTTATAGCCTGGTGTTTGGTGCGCTTCTTTGTCGTAGAATTGCCACATAAATAACCCCTGGAATTGTTTTTCGTGGCCTTTTAATGCAAAAATAGAATTAGGTCCGTAGGAGGGAAGGGCAGAGCCGTTGGTCTGAATTGGGAAGGGATCACTCATCGCTATGCGGTAGTCGAGATGCCCAATCTGGCCACGTGCGTATAGGCTCAGCTTTCGGGAAAATTGGTCGGTCTGGTCAACGGTAGCCTGCGCGAATACCGGTACATCCAGGGTCATAATCGTAGCAACACTGGGTGCACTAAACCGCGAAAGCCCGTTGACAATGGTCAAGCCACCGCCAATATTCAAGTAGTTCTTGTTCTTGAAGACCAGGTATTCAGTCACCGCGTCGTGGAAAAAAGCCTGGACTTTTCGTTGTGATGAAGCTGTTTGACTAAAGCCACCGTTCAGGTAGTTGAAGTTGTTCATCCCGAACTGGAGATACAAAAAGACGTGATCACTGAGTTGGCCGAATAGT
>JADMIO011121776.1_pt1 | contig 11623 bp, 11 predicted proteins | sample 8958161 | NCBI WGS metagenome assembly JADMIO01 (sample SAMN16585339, study PRJNA669376) | soil metagenome | isolation source: Crop rotation soil | place: USA: Cullars Rotation, Alabama | collected 2011
GCGGGAAACGCGATTTTTAGTCCGCCGTCCGCTGGGTTGATGAGGTTCGTGTGGCTGGCCAATGATTTTTGGGTGGAAGGGACCGGGCAGCCCGCGACTCCGGGCGCCACTGGGATTACTTATAACTCTATGCAGAAGACTATTTCGATTCGGGATGATAATCTCGGGATTTTCAGTTATGATGGCGGCACTAGCGGGAATTACACTTTCGATTTGGAACCGAATGCACCTGGTTTTAATTCGGATATTCGAGCGGGCGGGCCAGTGAGTATTAGCATCGTGCCCGGGGACACCTTTGTGGCGGGAATCTTCGACTCGCGATCCTTTGCGACGGCGGGGAGTGGGCCGGTGTTGACGGTGCAGGCGGTGCCGGAGCCCGGAACGTTGGGGTTGGTTGGATTGGGCTTGGTGGGTGTCGCGTGGGGTGTCCGGAGGCGGAAGGTGAACGGAAATTGAGATTGAAATTTGAGTTTTCGGGAGGCTGGAGTTATCGGCAGATTTCTCCGACTGGCGTAGATTTCGGTCGGTTTGAAAAGGTTGTTTTGGGTTGTGATAAACGGAGCTGAATGAAAAATGGCGGCGCAAGTGGAGCAACTGTTATTTGTTATGCTATGATCCCATCGGACCCGGGTGCGCGAAAAATTCGCGCGGGCGCGTCAATGTCACTCATTAGCGCTTTTTTGGGGGGTGTGAACGGCTAGTTTACGAGTTGGTACGATCGAAGCTTAGTCAAATCCAAGTTTTGAAGGTTCGGACGGGCGATCGAAACCAAGTTACAGACGGTGTTGGATGTGGTAGAAGAAGTTGAATATTCGGAAAGGCTACTCGTGAAAGTGATAATGCGGCTGTTTCTAATCTTGGCCTGCGTTTTTGAGATCGCAGCGCAAACGAATCTGCCTGTCGTCAATGTCAGCGTTTTGAAGGGGGTGGTTCCAGAAGGGTTGCCAGGTTATTTCATTTTTACTTCCGATCAGAAAAGCAATCTGACGGTTCGGTTCGAAATCTCCGGCAGCGCGTCAACGAACGATTTCGATCCAACGGTACGAGGCGCCTTTACATCGCCAGGCAGCGTTCAAATCGCAGCCTCGTCCTATATCACGACACTAACCATGTTGCCGATCGTGGATGGGCTGCTGGAGCCGACGGAACTAGTCAAGGTCAAGCTTGTTCCGTCTCCTTTTTACACGATCGGCCCAGCATCCGAAGCGGTTTTGGAGATTCTGGATGGAACTTCCGCGGGAACGCCAACGAATCCGCCGTCGATATTCCTCTCACCGCCAGCGACAAACCTGGTCGTGAACGTTCCAGCCAGTTTTCGGGCGGACATTATTGATACCAATTCTACCAACGTGACCGTTCAACTTTATATCGATGATGTCATCATCGCGCAAAAGTCGGTTAGCTCAACTAACCGCGGTGTGGTCAGCACAGTCAGCCTGGATTGGCCCGATCCGACTTCCGGCTCGCACAAGGCCCGTGTTCTTTTGTTTGATGATCGCGGCAGTTCGGTTTTCAGCAACACGCGCGAATTCTTTGTTTCTGAGGCGATTTTGGCGCCTGCGCGAGAGTTCACGCTGTCGCATTACGGCGATTATTGGGAGGGAGTTTCAGCGGCCCGCAACAGCCCTTCCGACGAAAATGAAGGGCACGTTGAATTCGATGTGCCGGAGATTGCTACGAACACGCAGGCGATTTTACGTTTCCACGCGCAGGTCCGCGATCGTGTCGATATGTATGCCTATGCGGCCGGGCCAACGAATTACCACGAGATCCTGCAGCTACCGCACGAATTAGCCGCGTCGTTGGGGACGAACACAACGAACGTGGAAATTGACATCACTCATTGGGCGAGAAAATACGCCGGCGCAAAACTTGGGTTCGTGTTTATCGTACCTCCTGAGATTAAATACTCATCGGCTGGCTTTGATAGATTTGCGCTCTGGTTGCTATCACCTGGTTTTGCCGAAGGGCCTTTCGACGCGCCGCCAGCGGCAACACTGCTCAATCGGTTGGCTGCCGTCACGGTAACGAATTCTCTCACGCTTAGTTTCGAGATTTCTGATCCAGATTCGCCGATTACGGCCGCAGTATTATTCGACAATAATGAAGCGATTGCGACGAACGCGCCCGCAGGTGGTTACCCGACTGGCACAAATGTCATCCAATACTCTTTACCCGAGATCGCGAAAGGTCCGCATCGTTTCGTTTTGCGCGCGACGTCTTCGGACAGATCGAGCAGCTCGACGGCAGTTTCCACATATATAACCAGGGCGGACTCGCTGCCGCGTCATCGTTGGCTGGGTTCGCAGGATGGGTCAGGCTCATTTTATGTGGTGGACGCGGCCGGGCGCGCGCGGGTTTGGGGGCACAACGAGGAGGGCCAGCTCGGCTTAAATCTGGAACTCAGATATTTGAGCCGTCCTGCCACGCTTTTGCCGCCGGCGGGCCGGCGCTTCCTGAAAATCGCCAGCCGAGACACACACGCTTTCGGACTCATGGATGATGGAAGCATTTACCTGCTCGGAGGCGGTAATCAAACTGGGCTGAAGCCGCTGCCGATGCCGTTTGGTGTGCCTTACTTTCAAGCGATTTCCACTGAATACAGCTTTGGAGCCGCGATCGACCCCCTCGATAGAGTTTGGATTTATGACCGGGGTTTGATTGATGTGTGGGGCCGGCCGACTGGGCCGTGGCACATGATTAAGACTGAAGTTGACGGCTATGTCGCGTATGGAGCGCTGCCATCGGGTTTGCCGGAGTCCCTGCGAGACTTTGCATGGGGCGTGTGGCCGTATAGCTACGCGATCACGAAAGAGCATCAACTTTATTATTGGACCAACAATGCTCCTACGCTCACGCGTATGACAGTGGATGGGGTGAGTGGCTGGCAACGGGTGGTCACTTCGTGGTTCTTAACGCTGGCGATCGATGATTCGGGAAAAATCTGGTCGTGGGGCCCGAGTGGTGGCGGCATTGAAGAGTCGAAGGTTGTCGCATTTCCGAAACCGATTACCAATTGGCTGGACATCGCCGTCTCCGGCCAAAGTTCGATTGGAACGCAAATCGCGATGGCGTTGAGCGCTGAGGGGGAACTGTATGCGTGGGGGCAAGCGTATAAAGGGGTTTGGGCTGACCCGAATTCGTCAGTTGCCAGCGTTCCCGAATTGGTACCTGGCTTGCCTAATTTGTTGGATGAAAATGCGACGGGTGTTGCGGCCCCGATTCTCTCGACTTCGCTAACACCAGCAGGGCTGTCGGTGCGTGTGGTCGCTGCGGCTGACGTGAAACTTCACCTCGAAACGTCGACCGACTTAGTTCACTGGACGGCCGCGGCGATCAACAATAGTCAATCGTATTCAGGTGTCGCGACGATTACTCTGCCAATCGATGCGACGGGGGCGCGGTTCGTGCGGATTGTGCCGTGACACTGTCGGAACTGGCGGAGTGGGACTCTGTTTTTAACGGCCAAGGGATAGACGTTCAGCAAGGAGGCCAACTCATTGCAGATTTCAAATGCAAATTGCAAATCGAACGAACCGATTACCGTCCCAAGGCGAGGCGTTCGGCTAATCTTGCGGGCAAACCGGCATCCAGAATCTTCTTCTGGGTCGTGGCCATGTCGTAGTCGAGGCGGCGGAGTTCGATGCTTTGTTCCTGCATGTCGTAAACGACGTAGGTGGCTTTGGGAACTCCGTCGCGGCTTTGGCCGACGCTGCCGACGTTGATGAAATACTTCTTGCCCGGTTCGATCTTGAATTTGGAATAGGTGCCGCCTTTGACCTGGCCGGCGTCGCGCACGAAGGCGAGGGGGACGTGGGTGTGGCCGAAAAAGCAGATGGCGGTGTTTTGGTAGGTAAAGCTGGCGGCGGCGGCGAGTTTGTCGAAGACGTAGCCCCAGCGTTGGGGTTGGTCGAGGGTGGCGTGGACGAGGGTGAAGCTGGTGACGAGGCGCATGTATTTGAGGTCGCGCAGCCATTGGCGATCCTCGGCGGTGAGTTGGTCGCGGGTCCAGTTGATGGCTTCGGCGGCGTGTGGGTTGAAGCCTTCGAGGTCGTTTTCGATGGAGCAGTATTCGTCGTGGTTGCCTTTGACGACGGGAATATTCATGCCGCGAACGATGTCGAGGCATTCTTTTGGATTGGCATTGTAGCCGACGACATCACCCAAACAGGCGACATGGGTGCAGTTTTGAGCCTTAATGTCGGCCAAAACCGTGTTGAACGCCTCCAGATTGGCGTGTATGTCAGCGATTATCGCGTACTTCATTCTTCCACTTCCAACTTACCTCGTAATTTCGAAACCGCGAAAATCGTTGCCGGGATTTTCCCAGGCGACTTCTTCGCGGCCGATCAGACTTCCAAGACCCGATTCACGAATGGCTTGTTGGAACCCCTCGAGTTCGTCCTTCAGTCCTTCGGCAATTAGTTCCACGCGGCCGTCTGGCAAATTGCGGACGATGCCGGTGACTTCAAATCCCGTTGCGACGGTTTTGGCCGTGTAACGGAATCCAACGCCCTGGACTCGACCCGAATAAAGCACATGCAACCGCTTCCGACTATTCATGCAGCCCCCTGTTTTAAGTTCCGGCGCATGCCGACGCCGGACCGTGCGGCAGCGGCAGCACGACCGAGAACATCCAAAAATGAAGCCACAACCATGCCTGTGGATGCAACTATTTGTTTTTGGGACGGGTGTTTCGACGCACACGCATCGCACACAGCTTGGACGCGATCGGCGCTGGATTGGTTAAAGGAGCGGTTTCCGGATTAACACAGAGAGCACAAAGTTCACAGAGATTTGGATCGTGAGGGGACGAGGGGATGGCGGTCTAAAACGAGACCCGGGAATCTTAATTCGAAACTTTCGGAGGGGGATGACGTAGTAACGTATAACAGCATAATTGAACAACGTTGAGGGGGCGGGAGTCCAAGGGTTGTCTCTTTTTTCCCGTTGCGTCGGTGGTTGTTTGTTTTGTGCGTAAGTTTTTGATGATTAATGGTTGATTGAAGATGGCGCCCCGATAAGATCGCGCGCGTTTCCCATAAAGGATCGCTAACCAAGCCAGGCGTCTCAAATGAGTATTGCAACAGGCAACCTGCCGTCGAGTGAGTCGTCAACGGGCCCGAATTCCAACGGGTCGGGAGGGAACGGTTCGCGCGCGAAGTCTTCTTTTTTTCATGCGGCGCCGCAACCAGAGGCTTTGCGGGCGTTGCCGGCGGATTTTGTTAAGAAGCATCGGGTATTGCCGTTGGAGATTCATGGTGGGTTGATTCGCGTGGCGACGGCGGAGCCGGGGAATGAGCGAATTATTGATGATATTCGGTTGTTGAGTGGGTTGGAGGTGGAGGAGGTCGAGGCGCCGGGGGCGGAGTTGGTGGAGAAGATCGCGGAGCTTTACCAGGTGACGGTGGAGCAGATCGTCGAGACGTTTGCGGATAAGGGGGCGACGGTTGAGGGGCGGAACCTGCATGACATCGAGGTCATGGCGAATGAGCCGACGGTGATCAATTTGGTGAATGTGATCATTTCGACGGCGGTGCGAGAGCGGGCGAGTGATATTCATTTGGTGCCGTTTGAGAGCGCGCTGCAGTTGCGGTATCGGATCGATGGGTTGTTGCAGGAGAAGCCGCCGCCGCCGGTTCATCTGCATCCGGCGATTGTTTCGCGCATCAAGATCATGGCGGATATGAACATCGCGGAACGGTATTTGCCGCAGGATGGACATATCCAGATTCATCATCGTGGGGCGCGCGTGGATATTCGCGTGGGGACGATGCCAACGATTCATGGAGAGAGCGTGGTGTTGCGGTTGTTGGAGAAGAGTTCGCGATTGTTGTCGGCGGAGGAGTTGGGTTTGGATCGCGAGCGGGCGGGGAAGTTGAATCATTTGGTGGAGAAGCCGCATGGGTTGTTTTTGACGACGGGGCCGACGGGAAGCGGGAAGACGACGACGTTGTATTCGATTCTGAGCAGTATTTATGCGCCGGAGAAAAAGATTCTGACGATTGAAGATCCGGTGGAATATGAACTGCAAGGCGTAGCGCAGACGCCGGTGCGGCCGAGCCGTGGGTTTACGTTTGCGACGGGGTTGCGATCGATTTTGCGGCAGGACCCGGATGTGGTGATGGTGGGGGAAATTCGCGACGGGGAGACGGCGGAGATTGCGATTCGCGCGGCGCTGACGGGGCATCAGGTTTTTTCGACGTTGCACACGAACGACGCGGCAGGGGCGATCACGCGCCTTGTCGATATGGGTGTGGAACCGTTTTTGATTTCGTCGTCGTTGGTGGGTGTGTTGGCGCAGCGGTTGGTGCGGAGGCTTTGCACGAATTGTCGTGTGGAGTGGCCAATCACGGATTCGATGCGGGAACGGTTGCGTTTGTTGGGCGCGGGCGAGCCGAGCGGGAGTTTTTATCATGGCGGCGGTTGCGAGGAATGTCGCGGGACGGGTTATCGCGGGCGCGTGGGTGTTTTTGAATTGCTGGCGATTACTCCGGAGTTGCATGAGTTGATTTTGCAGCGGAAATCGAGCGGGGCGATCAAGGAGGCGGCGCGAACGAGCATCATGACGATGCAGCAGGATGCGATGCACAAGGCGAACGCGGGGGTGACGTCGGTGGAAGAAATTCTGCGCGTCTGTTCGGGAGATTAAAATGGGCGCGTATCGTTACCAGGCGGTGGAGGCGAGTGGGACTCCTGTTACAGGCACGATCGAGGCGGATGATCGGAAGGCGGCGCTGCAGTTGTTGAGCACGCGCGGGATTTTTGCGACGGCGATTGAGGCAGCGGCGGTGGATAAAAGCGGCCCCTCACCCCTGCCCTCTCCCCAGAGGAGAGGGGGCGCGATGACCACGAATGGCGTGGAAGTGAAACGTTCTGCCGCGCGCGGAGGTTTTGGGACGAGTGGGATTCGAAGAAAAGAAGTCACGGCTTTTACGCGGCAGTTGTCGGCGTTGTTGGGGGCGGCGATTCCGATTCCGCAGGCGCTGGAAGGGTTGGGTGAGGAGGAGGAAAATCCGGCGTTGCGCGCGATGATTTTGAATTTGTCGGAGTCGGTTCGCAAGGGGAGTTCGCTTTCGGCGGCGATGGAGGAGCATCCGCGGGTGTTTACGAAATTGTTTGTGAGCATGGTGCGAGTGGGCGAGGAGGCGGGGGCATTGCCGGCGGTGATGAATGATTTGGCGGATTTGCTCGAACAGGAGGAGGCAATCCGCGGCGAGGTCGTGTCGGCGGTGGCGTATCCATTGTTCGTGCTTGGGTTCGGAATTTTGACGGTGATTTTTTTGCTGACGTTTGTTTTGCCGCGGTTGTTTGGAATGTTGCAGGGGATGTCGAAGGCGTTGCCGCTGCCCACGGTGATTCTTTTGAAGGTGAGTGGATTTTTGCATCAGTGGTGGCCGCTGGCGTTGGTGGTGACGGTGGGAATTGTGGGAGGAGTTGTTTGGTATTCACGCAAACCAAAAGGCGCGTTGTTGATCGATCGGATCAAATTGCGCACTCCGGTTTTGGGGCCAGTTTTTCTTTCTTCGGCGCTGAGTCGTTTTTCGCGGACCTTGGGAACTTTAACGAAGGCGGGGGTGTCGTTGTTGCCGGCTTTGAAAATTGTGGAGAGCACGATTGGGAATTTGGTTCTGTCGCATTTTGTCGCGCAGGTGTCGGAGGAAACGCGCGGCGGCGATTCACTCGCGGGGCCGTTGAGGAAGCTGGGGGTTTTTCCGCGGACGGTGATTCAAATGATTGCGGTCGGCGAGGAAAGCGGGCGGTTGCCGGAAATGCTTTTGAAAATCGCGGAGATTCAGGAGCGGGAAATGCGCGGAAAAACCAGGACGCTGGTGTCGCTCTTGGCGCCGGTGATGATCCTGATCGTCGGGGCGTTGGTTGGATTTATGGTGCTGGCGCTCTTGCTGCCGATCATGCGGATGAGTCGCGCTATGTAAACACACTCTTAAAACATGAAAATCGAACGGACACAAAAACGAGGCGGGTTCACGCTGATTGAAATCATGGTGGTCGTGGTGATCCTGGGAATTCTGGCGGCGACGATTCTGCCGCAATTTCTCAGCAGCAAACAGGACGCGATGATTAATGCGGCGAAGGCGGACGTTTCGAACCTGGAGAACGCGGTGGAGCGTTTTTATATCAATATGGATCGGCTGCCGACGACGGAGGAAGGGTTGAAGGTGTTGGCGGATGCGCCTTCCGGTGATGAGAAGAAATGGCGCGGGCCGTATATCAAGGAAGTGAAGCCTGATCCGTGGGGGCGGGCGTATCAATATCGCGCGCCTGGCGTGCATGGGAAAAACAAGTTCGATATTTGGTCGTTCGGCGCCGACGGGGCGGAGGGCGGCGAGAAGGACGCGGCGGATATTGGGAATTGGCAGCAATGAGGGTTGAGCTTCGATCAACTTGTGTTTTTGCGAAGCGGCGCTCGCGGAGGCCCTCGCCGGGCAGGCACGCGCCTTACCGGGCATTCACTTTGGTGGAGTTGATGGTGGTGATGGTGGTGATTGGAATTATTGCGGCGGTGATGGTTTTGGAGATGGGTGGGAGTTATGAGGATGCGTTGTTGCGGTCGAATGCGCGGAAGTTGATCGATCTTTGCGACGCCGCGAGCAATCGGGCGATTGCGGCGCATCAAGCCCAAACGCTGAAGATTGATGCGACTTCGGGAAAATTTTTGGTGCGGGCGAAGGTGGTTGAAGCTGAGGGTGAAGAGGGGCAGACCATCGAGGGCGAGTTGGACAAACGGATTGCGCTGATGATTCGGGAACCGGAGCGAGGAGAGGAGACGGAGGAAAGTGAGGAGCCGGTGAAACGAGATACGATTGTGTTTTATCCGGATGGGACGGCGGATGCGCGGGAGTTTCTTTTGCGGGATCGCGCGGGGGTGGAGTTGTTGTTGCGGATGAATCCGACGACGAGCCGGGTTCGAATTATTGAAATGGCGGCGGCCCAATGATTCGCGCGCGCACAACGGCAGGGTTTTCGTTGATCGAAGTGATGGTCGCTGTGCTGATTTTGGGAGTGAGCCTGGTGGGGCTGGTGCATGGGATTAATACTGCGCTGGTTTCGGGGAAGGAATCGGAGATGCAAAGCCAGGCGGCGTTGCTGGCGGCGGGACAAATCGAGCTGTTGCGCGCTGATGGTTATTACCTCGAAGGCGAGACGAGTGGGGAATTCGACGGCGATTTGTCGGTGTATTCGTGGCGGCAGAATGTCACTGCAACGGAACCGGAGGGTCTTTACGAGGTGACGGTGACGATCGAGAAGACGGATTCGGGCGAAGAAATTTATGAATTGAAGACGCTGTTGTTCGATCCGCCGCTCACCACCGAGGAAACTGAGGCGCAGAAGAAGGAGCGTGAGCGCAAGAAAGGAAAGCTGTGATTTTGCGCGCCCAAACAAATCGTCGCAGCGGGTTCACGCTGATCGAATTGATCATCAGCGCGGCGTTGATGGCGATTGTGATTGGGAGCGCTTACATGTGCCTGAGCGCGGGTGTGAATGGGCAGCGATTGATCGAGGCGCGCGCGGAAGGGGTGCAGAGCGCTCGCACGGCATTGAACATGATGGCGGCGGATTTGCGCTCGGCGATTCCGATGCCCGGCAATGTGAATTTTTTGGGGATGCGGCGGACGGTTCAGGGCATTGACGCCGATAATTTGGATTTTTCGACGCGCAATTACGAACCAAAGCGCGCGCGCGAACCGGATTATTGCGAGATCAGTTATTTTTTAACGCCGGACAAGGAGTCGGATTCGTATTTGTTGATCCGGCGGCGCGATGCGACGCCTGATCCCGAGCCGTTGGAAGGCGGGGTGCAACAGGAAATCGCGCGCGGCGTGCGTGGATTGCGGATCGAATATTACGATGGGTTCGATTGGTTCGATGACTGGGGCGATCCCGAAGGCAAAGCCAAAGGGATGCTGATTCCGCCGTCGAATTCGTATGGTTTGCCCGAAGCGGTGCGGATCACGATTGTGTTCGATCCGGAAACAAAACCGAAAGCGAGAGACGCAGTTGTTCGCAGCGGCTCCCTTCCGAAGGAACAGCAGACAGAGGAGAAAGCGCCGATGAGTTTTCAAACGGTGGCGCGCGTGGAACTCGCCGGGCTTTACAATAAAGAAGGGGCTTCACAATCGAGCGGCAACAATGGCGACGGCGCGCAACAGCAGCAGCAAGCTGCGCCGGAAGGAGCGACCCAACAATGAAACGGCGCGCGTCAGTTCTTGTGGCGGTGTTGTGGTGCGTGGCCTTGTTGTCGGTTGTTGTGGTGGGATCGCTTTATACGACCCGATTGAATTTGGGGGCGGCGAAGAATTTTGAAGACAAGGTGCAGGCGCATTATTTGGCGCTGGCCGGCATCGAGAAGGCGAAGGCGTTGATATTTCACGAAGCGGAAACGCGCAAAAAGGCGGCGCGAAATCATTCGGGTGAACTTTTCAGCGGGGCGGAGGCGTTGAGGGATGTGAAGTTCGGGCGCGGGATGTTTCGAGTGATTCGGCAGGGCGGCTCTGAAGACAATGATCAATTGGTTTACGGAATTCGCGATGAAGAGAGCCGGCTCAATATTAATACGGCGAGCCGCGAGGATTTGATGAAGATCGAGGACATGCGGCCGGAAGTTATTTCGTCGATCATCGATTGGCGCGATGGCGATAATTCGCCGCAACCGAGCGGGGCGGAGCGTGATTATTATGCATCGTTGAAGCCTCCTTACATTCCGCGCAATGGCGAGATTCAGACGATTCGTGAGATGTTGCTGATCAATGGGGTGACGCCGGAGTTGTTGTTGGGCGAAGATTTGAATGCGAACGGGCTGCTTGATCCGGAAGAAAACGATGGGGAAGAAAACGCGCCGCAGGATAATCGCAATAATCGACTGGAGGCGGGCTGGTCGGGGCTTTTCTGTTTGAAATCAGCAATCGACAATCGAAGCGCGGCGGGCGATGCGCGCGTGAATGTGCAGACGGCGGGCGAGTCGGAGTTAACGGGAGTTAAAGGGATCACGCCGGAAATTGCGAAAGCGATCGTCGCTTATCGTGGGCGGCAGAAGCTCGAGAATATTACGGACTTAATGGAAGTCGCGAATTTGGCGCCAGAACGTCCGCAACCGAATCAGCCAGGAGGGGGCGGACCGACTCAAGGGGGACCGCAGCCGCAACAACAGCAGTCACAGCCACAACAAGGAGGAGGAGCGCCGCCGAATCAAGGGCCTGTGCAGACGGTTGGGCCGAAGTTAATCAGCCAGGAATTGTTTGAGGACATTTGTGATTATGTGACGGTGGACAATTCCTCCACAATCAAGAGCGTGATCAATGTTAACACGGCAAGCGTGGACGTTTTGTCCTGTCTGAATGGAATCACGCGGGAAATCGCGCAGAACATCGTGAATCATCGAAAGTCGGCGGGGTACTTCGCAAGCATTGCGGGGTTGCTAAAGGTCGATGGGATGACGCGCGGGATTTTTAAGGAGATTGCGCCGCGAATTACGGCGCGCTCGGAGAATTTTCGAATCGTGAGCGAAGGGCGCGTGACTTCGACCGGCGCACGCGAGCGTATGGAGGTTGTGGTGAAGCTTTCCGGCAAAAATATGGACACGCTTTATTATCGCGAGAATTTG
>JADMIO011837310.1_pt1 | contig 11623 bp, 9 predicted proteins | sample 8958161 | NCBI WGS metagenome assembly JADMIO01 (sample SAMN16585339, study PRJNA669376) | soil metagenome | isolation source: Crop rotation soil | place: USA: Cullars Rotation, Alabama | collected 2011
CTTTCCCTGCATCTGGTACGATCAACGCATCCTGACCGGCACTTTGAAGACGATGGACGGCACTCCGGTTCAGGTGATTTCCCCCGGCTGGTGGAACCTGGAAGCCGGCCCCGACTTCCGCCACGCCACAATCAAGGTCGGCAATGGCCCCGAACGTCAGGGGGACATCGAAATCCATCTGCGCGCTGATGACTGGGTTCACCACGGACATGAGCGCGACCCATTCTATGACAACGTCATTCTCCACGTCGTTCTCTGGGAAGCCGGCAGCCAGCGCAAGCCCCGTACCCGCTTAGGCGAAATCATTCCCCAAGTCGTCCTGCAAAACCAACTCGACGCGACGCTGGAACAACTCCTCGATGAAATTGATATGGACAGTTATCCCCACAACGCCGGCAATCACGCTGGACGTTGCGCGCCGACACTCAAACTCCTGCCAGAACTCTCCATCGGCGTGCTGCTGAATTCCGCCGGCGACGAACGTTTCTCTACAAAAGTCCGAAAATTCCTGCGCTGGATTCATCGCTCCGGCCCCGAGCAAGCCTTCTACGAAGGCTGGATGGAAGCGCTCGGCTACAAAGCAAACAAAGTCGCCTTCCGCACACTCGCTCAACGCGCTCCACTCACTCTTTTATCAGCACATCCGAAACAAATGCCTGCCATTCTTTTCGGAATCGCAAACTTACTCCCGACGATTGCCGCCAAGTCGCGCGACACCCATGTGCGCAGCCTGTGGAACAACTGGTGGAAACTTCGTCCCGATTTCGAAGATAAAATTCTCCCGCTGGACACATGGCGAATGTACGGAATCCGTCCCGTCAATCATCCTCATCGCCGCCTCGGCACTGCCATCGCCTTGCTGAAGAAACATCCAAACTTCGCTGAGAAAATTATCGCGGCCATCGAAAGCGACGGCGACCCCGCGAAACTCTTTCTCCAAATTAAAGATGACTATTGGATGCACCACTACTCGCTCGGCGGGAAGACGCAATCAAAAGCCACCGAACTACTCGGCGCCTCGCGCGTTCAGGAAATTCTCTCCAACATCGTCTACCCGTTCGCCGCAGCGTATGCCGAAAACCGCAACGACGTCCGGCTCTTCAGCAAAGCCAAAGAAAAATACGACTCACTCCCGCCCTCCGGCGACAATGCAATCCTGCGCCTCGCCGGCCAGCAGCTTTTCGACAAAGCCATCGAAGCCAGCCGCCACATCCAAAGCAATCGCCAGCAACAGGGATTGATCCAGATCTTCCAGGATTTCTGCCTCAACGACAAAAGCGGTTGCCAGCAATGCCAGTTCCCGGAATTAGTACAGCGGTGGACAAAAGAAGCCTGACCACTTCGCCTTCCCTGTCATACAGTTTTGCCCTCTATCGTAGGGATCAGGCCACCATCAAAATGTCTGACGATTCGTTCCGGGTTTCGGTCATCTGCTACCAACCGCATCATTCTTCGATTACATATTCGACGCCGAAGGCGATCCCGGCTGCTTTATTGGACAAGGTATCTAACATTGAAGCGTTGGCGGGAAAGAATCTTATTCGGTTGGACTTCAACAAGCTTGGCAAGATGGCGTTGGAAATCATTGCTGCTGGCATCGTTGGAATGCTGGGAATTGAGGACAAGACGAACAATGTCGTCAGCAAAGCGTTGAAAGTCTAGGCGGGTTTCTGGTCTGACAGAACGAAGTTTAATGTGAATTGAACTGGTTCCGGCAATTCGTTGGAAATTATACGACAGTCGGCCTGAAACGATTTTACTCCGTCAGGTTCTAAAAAGCCCACAACCATCAATTTGACGGGTTTCAGGGTATGCTGTTGAAGTTCTTGGAAGCCCAGCCGCAAAATCGTTGGTTCATCCTCGCGATCTTCAATATTAGCCGTTTCATGGAAGTCAAATGCTGGGGCAATCCCCGGAACATTTATAGCGCCAATGCTTCCGTACATTGGCCTTTCCGGTACTGTCGGGGGTTTGATTCTGTCAGCATCTAAAACATAAACTCCCACTGGGAACGATATTAGAATCTCAATATCTGTTGCTGGTGCCGTACCAGTATTCGCTATAGAAAACTCGACCTCGAAACTACTCGCACAAATCGCCTTCAGCAAATCAAGGCTTTCGTTATAGTCGATACATTCCTGACGGTATGCTTCCTTATCCTCGTCAGAAACCATCATATCCTGATATGTCCTTCCTATCCTACCGTCCGGAATATCAAGCTTTGGCTTCGATTCAATCGGAATTCCAATCTGAAAAGAATACTTTCCACAAACCTTCCCGTCATTCTCGAAGCCGACAACAATGCTGGGTTGTCTGAACTTCATCTTTTCGTTCTCCAGACGAAGACGATTTAGTTCTTTTGTTTGTTCATCGGGAACGCTGGGCAAACGGGTCGTAGGATCAGGACGAAGGAACTGAACTTTTCTTGCACGACATTTCGCTTCCATCCCGCCATCCTCGCTAGACATGACGACCTTCAGTCCGGGATTGTCATTTTGATACTTCTTAAGAAGCAGCAAAATATGATCATCGTTACTGTCGGGACTGTAGCCAGTCGGAAAATCTGCTTTCAGGATTTCATCGGCCAATGTTTCCAACGTAACCTCTTCGCGAACGCCGTTGTTCCTATTCCAGATTTCGCGAATATTTTCCAAGGCGCGGACGGCCCGTTGGGCTCGACGCGGATCTGTCTTATAATGATCCAACGCGTTCAAAACCGGGATGGTCAGAACCAACCGGGCTTCGCTGTCCCCTGTCAGTTTCAGCCAATCAATTTGACCAATCGGCGGAAACTCTAAAAATATACAAGCGTCTACAAAAACGACAGTCATCTCCGGCGATGGTAGCAGGTCAAACGTTTGATTTCAAATAACCCCAAACCGGAGTCGTGATGTTGCCAGGTTTATGAAATGGTTTTGGCAACATTGGGAAGCAATGAAGCGGCAGCACCCAGCTGCCACATCCGCAGCAATCGCCAGCAACTACGAATCGCTTTCCATTTTTCCTTGGCATGAACCTTCTTGAGGACGCCTCTGCGTACCTTTTCAGGAATGTCGGGATCAATCGAATCCTTGCAAGGACTCGTAAGCTGGAGCTTTGAGATATCCTTGTAAGCCCACCCGATAATCAGGAGCATCAACAACCATCCCGCGATGCGCAGTCCTCCTGCATGACGCAAGGGTGCTGGAGGATTCGGCTGATTCATTCGCCGGAAGAATACTACCTACCGCTGATTCTTATCAAACAACCCCTTGATCTCCTGCTGACCGCCCGGGGTGTTCATATAAATGATGTGATCGTTGATCTCAGCCGCTTTGTTGGGAATCGTCGAAACATCCACGTTCTTCTGCTCGATCTCGGCGCGCTTGGTCTTGTAGTTCGACTGCGGAACCGTCTTGGCCGGCACCGTGGAATAATCGTTCACGATTTTCGTTTCCACACTTTTGGTATCGACCTTCTTGTCGCGAACGGCTTTCTTGTCGGACAACGGCTCTCTCGGCTGCCCGCGCGTCGGCTGCGGGATGGAATCGTAATTCAACACAGGCGTGTCGATCACTTTGTTGCCGATATCGGCCTGTTTGTTGGGATCAACGTTCTCAAACCCGGCGCGCGCCACAGAGCTGGCGAGAACAGCCAAAAGAATCAAAACCGATACACGCGCCATTTTCATTGGAAAATTTGGTGCGGTCGAGAGGACTCGAACCTCCACGGGGGTAAGCCCACAGGCTTCTGAGACCTGCGTGTCTGCCAGTTCCACCACGACCGCACAACTGAAAAGGAATATATCTGCCGCCTCAGGATAGCGCAATCGGGAAATCCGATTTTTACGACGGCTTATCTGCCAGGGGTAAACTCCGGCACCGGAAACGTGGTCGCCCGTCTGACACTGATTGACAGGCTCTTCATTGCCTCCTCTTCACCCAACGAAAGCACCTCATCGAAATACGTAACCATCTGTTTCTCGGAGGCTTGGTCGACAACATTTCGATCCACCTCGCCCAACAGGATCTTCAAATCATCGCGCCGCTTGTCGATCTCCTCATTGCGGCGTTGAACCTCCCCGCTATCCCCGGCATCCGGCCGCATCGAATACAGCGCACGTTCAATCGTCTGCCCCACCATCTCCGTGAGCAAAAACTGACGGCGATGCTGCAGATACGTCGCGGTCTCCTTCAAGAGGGCACGCGTCACCTCCGCCACAGGCGGCTTGATCAAATCACGTGTGATGATCAACGCGTCCGATTCCGGCTTGAATCCCAGACGCCGCGCCGAGTAACGCGAATATCCGATCGCTTCCAACAATCTCACCCGCGCGGTCGTCGCTTCCGCGGTGTAATCATGATAAACCAGAGTCCCCACCGGCGGAGGATGCAGGTCGTCAAGCTTGGCCTTTTTCCTCGCGAGTACAAAAATCTCCGTCAGCCACGGCACCACATTATCATTGTCGTTTTCCTCGCAGTACTTCGCCCACTTCAACGCCAGTTCGCTCTCCCCCTGCCGCGCGGCGGCACAAGAAAATCGCAACGCGATTTGCACGTTCGTGCGGCTCGCCTGCAAGGCCGTTTCGTATAGCGCACGCTTGTCAGCCCAGGTTGAAATCAGTTCCGCGCCACCCCACAGTATGTTCACATCGTTGGTGCGTTTCTGGATGACTTCAAAAATCAGATTGGAATCAATCTGGCTGATGTCCATCAACTCCTTCGTCTGCACCTGCCCCAGCACTCGACGGGTGCGGTCGACGCGTCGAAAATCGTCGTAGGTGGGCAACCCCTCCGCAAATGCCGGTGCCAGATCGAGTCCGCACAAGACAAGAAAGCCTGAAAAAATCAGATGAAAGATATTTCGCATGTCGCTGGCAAAGCCGTCGGCTCGCTTACGTAATTCAGCTATTGTATTCTTACAAATCAATGGCTGTCAAAATCAACTTGGTCCGAAAAACGATCACGATCGGCGTCGGCGATCTCGTCGCGGAGCCGTCGATCAGCGTTGGTCGTGTTTCGGGCGTCAGCCAGTGGACACGCATGGCGCTCGGACGCGAGACGCACGTGGAACATCAGCGCATTCAATCGTTGCAATCGAAGACCTACACCAGCGAGTTTTTTGTCAAACACATCACACAGGTCGACGACTTTGAAGTGAAGATCCAGGGACGAATCGACGGCGTGCATTTGTCCGTGGATGGCGGTCCGGTAATCCTCGAGGAGATCAAATCCCAAGTCCTGCCTCCCATGGCGTTCGCCGCGTTGCAGGCAAACTCGCATCCGCACCATCTCGAACAACTCCGCCTGTACTGTTATTTTATCGAACAGGACGGCAAGAACGTCGTCGGCAAACTCGTGTACGTCAATGTCGTCGATGGCACGCCAAAAGAATTCGAGACCACCGGTCCATTCGCCGACTGCCGCACGATGATCGAGTCGCGCGTGCGGTTGCTGATTGCCGAGGCCCTCGAAACAGATCGACAACGCCACCTCCGGAGAAGCCGCGCCGATTCACTAAAATTCCCGCACGCCCAATCGCGCAAGTATCAGGACCAGATGATTGCTGCTGTCGATCACGCATTGAAGGAGGGACGACATCTTCTCGTCTCGGCCCCTTCCGGCATCGGCAAGACCGTCGGCGCGCTTTATCCTGCGATGAAGTTTGCATTCGCGAATGATAAACGCGTTTTCTTCATCACCGCAAAAAACACTCAGCACCAGCAAGCCGCCGAGACATTACGCAAACTCGAAGTGCCCACCGCCGTCGCGATCCGCTCGCGCGAAAGCATGTGCATTAATTCCGTATACGCCTGCCGCGAGGAATTTTGCCCGCATCTGCAAATGTTCCAGCAAAAGATGCAATCGACGGGGATCATCGAACGGTTGCTGGAGCAACGCGTGGTGACCACCGACACCATGGTGCAAGCCGGGCTTGGCACGAGTCTCTGCCCCTTCGAACTCGCGCTCATTGAAGCCGAGCGCACGGACGCGGTCATTTGTGATTACAACTACGTGTTTGACCCGCAGGTTTATTTCCGCCGCTTCTTTCAGGACGAGGACTATTCGAACGCAATCCTCATCATCGACGAAGCCCACAACCTGGTGCAACGCGCCCTCGAATATTATTCGCCCGTGCTCGAACGCCGCAAGGTTCACGACCTTTCGCGCAATCTCGCCCACGTTCAACCATCGCTTGCGAAAGAACTGCGTCGCTTCCTGCGCGTCATCGAGGATTATTTCAGCGGTAAGGTTTACGGTACGCCGGACGAGTATTCGCAACTTGAGCCCGAAGAAACCGTCGGCGACGGAAAAAAATTTCTCATCGATTCGCCCAAGCCATTTTTCGACGAACTGAAACCGACGTTCAACCGTCTCACCATCCGTTACCTGCTGGACAAAATCGAAAGCGGCCGCTCATTACCCGAAGACCCCGTGAGCGAATTTTTCTCGGACCTCGGAAAGTTCTACAGCGTCCTCAACATGGAGGGCGAAGAATTCTCCTTCGTCTTCGACACGACCGGCGGCGAGTCGATCAAGATCGTTTGCAAGGACGCCGCCCGAATGATCGGCGAACGCCTCGAAGGATTCCACAACGTCATCGCCATGTCGGCAACACTCGACCCGATGGAGTTCTACGAACGCATGCTCGGCTTCCCGGCGGAGCGCACCGACAAATTAAAGCTCCCGTCGCCCTTCCCCGTCGAAAACCGAAAGATCGCGATCATGCCGCAAGTCTCCACCGCGTTCCGACATCGCGGCGCGAATTACGACACGATCGCCGAAATGATCACGGCAACCACCGAAGTTCATTCGGGAAATTACATGGCGCTGTTTCCGAGTTATGAATTTCTCCGCAACACAGCGCGATACATCGAAGGCGGCGACTGGCAGTTGATCACCCAGGAACCCGGCATGACCGACGACCGACGCCAGCAGGTTCTCGACGCCCTGAAAACCTCAACGCCTCCGAAACTTGTCCTCGCCGTACAAGGCGGCATCTTCGCCGAGGGAGTCGACTACCCCGGCGAAACGCTTTCCGGCGTCATCGTAGTCAGCCCGGCCCTTCCGCAAGTCAGTTTCGAGCGGGAACTGATGCGGCAGTATTACCAAAAACATTACGGCAAGGGTTTCGAGTTCGCTTATCTTTATCCAGGGATGAATAGGGTCATACAATCGGTCGGACGCCTGATTCGCACCGAAACCGACACAGGGGTGGCAGTCCTCATTTGCCAGCGCTTTAAGCAAAACCAATATGTCGAATTATTCCCACAGGAATGGTGCGATGGCGATGTAGGCAGGATTGTTTGCAAGGACTTACGAGTCGAATTACGGTCATTTTGGGACGTGATTTCTGCGCGTCAAACAGGTGAAAAACCCTTTACATCGGGGAGGTTACAAATATAATAGGGGCCGAAGGTAATTAGGGGGTCGTTTCCTTAGCATTCATGATTCGAACGCAAGAAACATATCCATTGGGGATGAGAGACCGTTTGTCGACGGGTATCTCCGCCGCGCAAGAGTTCCTGCTTGAACAGCAGGCAGCCGACGGCCATTGGTGCGCCGAGCTGGAGGGCGACACGATTCTGGAGTCGGAGTACCTCATCTATCTCCATTATATAGACAAGCTCGACCCCACTTCCCTGCGCAAAGCAGCCAATTACATTCGTTCCAAGATTTTGCCAGAAGGCGGCGTCGCCATCTATCCCGGCGGCCCGTTCGAGATGAGCGGCTCGGTCAAAGCCTACATGGCGTTAAAGTGGGCGGGCGATTCCAAAGATGCCCCGCACATGGTGAAGACACGCGAGGCGATCCGCAACCACGGCGGCGTGACGAAGTGCAATACGTTCACAAAAATTTATCTCGCGATGATCGGGTTGTATCCGTGGGATGGTTGCCCGGCGATTCCACCCGAACTGATCCTGCTCCCGAAATGGTTCAGCTTTAGCATCTATAATATGTCAGCGTGGTCGCGCGCGATGCTGGTGCCGCTTTCGATGATCCGCGCGAATCGCCCGGTTAAACCGCTCCCGAAAGGCTGGGACATCGACGAACTCTGGATCAAAGGTTCAGGCAAAGACGATATCCGCCTGGCCCGCGATACCGAGACGTTCACGTGGCACAATTTCTTTCTGACAGTCGATAAAGTTTTGAAGTTCATCGACCGCCGCCATCCGTTCCGTCCGTTGCGCAAACACGCGCTCCGTCAATGCGAACGCTGGGTCATCGAACACGGGCGCACGCCCGGCGGTCTCGGCGCAATTTTCCCCGCGATGGCGAATTACGTGATGTCATTGCGGACGATCGGCTACGCGAACGATAGTTTCCTCGTCGAACACGGCATCCAGGAAATGGAACGCCTGAAGATCGAAGAGGAAGATTCCTGCATTTGCAACCTTGCTTCTCGCCCGTGTGGGACACCGCGATCAGCATCAACGCGCTCCACGAATCCGGCATGCCCGGCGATAATATCGTTCTGCAGAACGCCGCGCGCTGGTTGCTCGACCGCGAAGTGCGCCGCCCCGGCGACTGGCGCATCAAACATTCCGAGAGTCATCGTTACACGGAGCCGAACAAGCCCGTCGGCGGCTGGTTCTTCGAGTATCACAACGAATTTTATCCCGACGTCGACGACACGATCATGGTGTTGATGGCGTTGAATCGCGTGCAGAGCGAGTTCGACCGCGAAAAATCCGCTGCCATCCGCCGCGGTATCCGCTGGGTGCTCGGCATGCAGGGCAAAGACGGCGGCTGGGCGAGTTTCGACAAGGACAACGACAAGTGGCTCTTCACGCAGGTCCCCTTCGCTGACCACAACGCGATGATCGATCCTAGCACGTCGGACATCACTGCGCGCACGCTGGAGTGCTTGAGCTATTTTGGGTTCACCGTCGAAGACGAAAGCGTCTCGCGCGCGATCGAGTTCATCAAACGCGACCAGTGCGCGGATGGTTCGTGGTTTGGCCGCTGGGGCACCAATTACATTTACGGCACGTGGCAGGTATTGCGCGGCTTGCGCACCATCGGCGAAGACATGCGCCTCCCCTACGTTCGCCGCGCCGCCGCGTGGATCAAGAATCACCAGAACGAAGACGGCGGCTGGGGCGAATCGCTCCGCAGTTACGACGATCCGCAATACAAGGGCATCGGCGAAAGCACCGCTTCGCAGACCTCGTGGTCGATCATGGGATTGATCTGCGCCGGCGAGATCAATTCTCCCGAAGTCGCCAAGGGCATCGAATATTTGCTCAACACGCAGAACCTCGAAGGCACGTGGGACGAGGAAGCATTCACCGGCACCGGCTTCCCGCGCGTGTTCTATCTCCGGTATCATTATTACCGGCACTATTTCCCGTTGATGGCGCTCGGCATGTACGTGCGCCAGAAGACCCGCACTTTTCAACCAGTGCCGCGCGAGCAACAAAAGTCGCGCGCCCTGCAACAATTCTTCAAACAACCCCGTCTGTTTAGGAAGGTGGCGCGCTTGCGCACCATCGCATCGTTGGACGAGGTCTAGAACGCGGTATCAAGGAGACGCAAGAAACATGAGATTCCCATTGACCCTTTCTGCCAAGATTGCCAAGCACATCGTCGGCAATCAAATGCGCGGCGTGGAGAAATTCGCGCTCGTGCTGCAACTCGAACCGTTGCACACCTGCAATCTCACCTGCACCGGTTGCGGACGCATCCGCGAATATTCGACCTCGTTGAAGGACATGATGAGCCTTGAGGACTGCCTCGGCTCGGCCGAAGAGTGCGGCGCGCCGATGGTCTCCATCTGCGGCGGTGAACCGACGATTTATCCGAAGATCGAGGAACTCGTCGACGGCCTGCTCGAACAGGGCCGCATTGTTTACATCTGCACGAATGGCATGTTCATGCGCAAAAAGATGCGCGAATGGATGGCCCGCAATTACGATGCGAAGAAAACCGAGCCGAAGATCAAGGCGCTGCTCGAAAAGAATTTGATCACCGAGAAGGACGCCGCCGAAATCCGCAAGGGCAAGAGCGACGGACGCCCCTCGATTGCGCCCAGCAAGTGGATGTATTGGAACGTCCACGTGGACGGCTTGGAATACATTCATGACTTGATCGTAGAACGCGAAGGCGTATTCAAGGAATGTGTCGAGTCGATCAAGATGGCCAAAATCCTCGGCTATCAGGTCGCCACGAATTGCACGGTTTATAAAGAAACCGACATGGACGAGATCGAGAAGATGTTCGACTTCCTCTCGAACCTCGGCGTCGATGGCCACACGATCACGCCCGGTTACGAATACGACGCCGCCAAGAAAGACATGATCAAGCGCCTCAGCAAGCAGCCTGAGGATTTCTTCCTCACCCGCAAGCTGACCCGCGAGAAGTTCAAGAACATCGTCGACTGGAGCGAGAAGTACACGTTCTTCGGCAGCCCGATTTATTTGGAATTTCTGGCCGGCAAACGCGACCTGCATTGCACCGCGTGGGCGATCCCGACCCGCAACGTCAAAGGCTGGAAGGCCCCCTGTTATCTCATGACCGACGGCCACTACGAGCGTTACCATGAAATGTTGGAGAAGGTGGACTGGGACAAGTACGGCGTTTACGACGGCGTTGTCCGCGATCCGCGCTGCGAAAATTGCATGACGCACTGCGGCTACGAGCCCACGCCTTCACTCGGCATTGACAAACAGCGCGGCGACACGTGGAAGCTCATCCGTTACAACTTCGGTGCCAAGCCCAAGGTCATCGCCGACGCCAGCCACGTGGACGCCTTCAACGGCGTCACCACCGGTCGCGGCCATCTCACCGGCAAAAAGGATTCCGTGCAAGCAAATATCAAACAGGTACTCGCAGAGCGCGAAGTAAACGCCGCCCTGGCCGCCCAGAACCAAAATGGCGGTGAAGGCACCTGCGGCAACCACGAGTAATCACGATTTTCAAGGCAGCAGCGGCCCAGCGTCGCTGCTGCCTTTGTCGTTTAAGTCACTTCCCCTTCATGAATCTCAAGTACCACCTCCACCTTTCGTCGTTTAGGTCCTTTACGTCCCTTAAGTCCCTTTCCCCGCTCCCATGAATCCAAAAACCATCTCGGTCATCGCCCTCAGCAACCGCGATTTCCCGGATTTCACCGCCAAACTTGCGGAAGCCGTCCGTTGGATCGAATTTGCAGCAAAGCAAGGATCCTCGCTCGCCGTCCTCCCCGAGACCATCAATCTCTACCGCGGCGACGGCGTCGCCCATCCGAACCCCCTTTCCCTTGACGAAGCCGCCCTCGATAACTGGGAGAAATCCACCGCCGTCCTTTTCGAAGCCGCGCGCCGTTGCAAAATCGCCGTCACGATTCCTGTCCTGATACGCGAAAAGAATGTTCTCTCCAATTGCTTCTTCCTGATTTCCAATACGGGCAAAATCCTCGGTCAGTATCGCAAAACGCAACCCACAAAAAGCGAACTCGACTGCGGCATCCAACCCGGCAAGCCCATGGTCTTCGATTGGGAAGGCATCAAAGTCGGCGGCGCGATCTGCTTCGACACGAACTTCCCTTCCGTCTTCGAACAACAAGCCAAAGCCGGCGCGCAACTTTTCCTCGTCCCCAGCCTTTGGCCTGGCGGCAGTGGCCTGAACTATTTTGCTCTTCGATATTCCGCCCCCATCGGGGAAAG
>JADMIO012630567.1_pt1 | contig 11623 bp, 12 predicted proteins | sample 8958161 | NCBI WGS metagenome assembly JADMIO01 (sample SAMN16585339, study PRJNA669376) | soil metagenome | isolation source: Crop rotation soil | place: USA: Cullars Rotation, Alabama | collected 2011
ATGTGTGTGAACCTTTCGAATGAGACTGCAGCTTGCACTCGGTTTCCAGACGCGATTTGATAAGGAGCCAGCTCGCTTTTATGAACCAACTTCTGTAATGTAATGTAATTGTAGAGCACAATCACATCGGAAGTGCTAAAAATAAAGAAGGCATGAACACGGAAAAGTTTCCATGAAACTGAGCTTTTTATAGGCAAACAGCAAAAACTTGAAGAGAGACTTGAATATTTTTATAGAGTGAAAGCCTGCCTTCGCTCGCACATTTCTTGCCAACATTTATTTCAGCTCTTTGCCACCACGAGGCGAAGGGAGTGTAGATTGTAGGCCAACTTGCATTTGGCCATTGCCATGAATTCCGATGGCAATGACAATGGCAGGACGCATCAATATCTGGATGCGAGACTTTAAAGTTTGGGCATTAAATTAAATGAGTTGGCTTTGGCTTCTCAGTCCCCATGTCCCAGTTCCAGTAGTCATCGTCATATAATGATGATGGATGACGGTGGCATCATTTCTTGAAAAGTTGTTCCAAATTGTACTGCTGCATTTTAAAGTCGACCCTCACTCACTGACAGCGGCGCATTCGGCAAGTTTTTATCTCGTATTCTATTAGACGAACTGAAGAGTTGATTTCAAAAGTTTGAAATCAAGCTGCAACCTCGAAATCCAGTTTCGGGAAGGAGCAGTCAAACTGTAGCATCACTTCATGATTTCATTTTTCATTCCATCATATCGTCAGCACTACGAGACAGCTTCGGCATTTGAAATGTGGATTTTTTCTTCTACGGTTTCTGCTGATTTGATCGAAACTTAAAACGATGGTAGTCCTTAAATAGGAAATGATGAGTACGTGAATTCTTTCGGTCTGTCCAGATCAGCCGACTTGCATAATGTTAAAGACTCGGTTGATAATTGCAGAATAATAGCGTTTCAAGTACCAATTTGAGGCTGCAGTCATTAATTATTAGTGTGAACTCCAGGCCGTATGATTAACCCCTTGATTCATGCATAATTAATCAACGTGAAGCCGAGACGTTCAATTATACGTGAATGCAATACTGCAATGCATTCATGATGCAACCAGACTGGTTCTCCTGACGCACCTTGAAAGTTATTACCTTCAGGAGTCCAGAACGCATGCATGCATGCGCTTACTTAAGCTTTCCTCCGCTCTGGGGTCCTAATAAATGTCCAATGAGATTATCTCGCATGCACTCTCTGGCCAGCCAGGTTCACGAAGTAGAAAGACTCCTTAATCTCGATCTTATATCAACCGAGCCAAGTAAAATCACTACCTGTTTGGAGCCTAATGGAACCCTGGAATGATAAATGTAATTTGTCGATGAAAACGGAGAGCTGATTGAATATTTTATAGATTAATAATTTCTTGATTTATTTAACTGGAACAGACCAGTAGTAGAATTGAGTCATTGAACTTGGATTAGAGGACGTGCGCTCCGTCCTCCAACGTCCACTAACTGATCGTGCATATTCATCTCTGCCTGTCATTTCCCTTTTGCTTTATGCAATGTAATAATTATGAGTGGGAAGACAAACTGGTCCAGAACCAGAACCGGCAGAGATTTATGCATAATCTCCTAATTCCTATTTGAGCATTGTACGAACTGAGGTACGCTTGCATTGTTATCTGTCGTCTAGACTCTCGAGATGAGTATGAGCTCTTGAACCAGTTTCGAATAAATTAACGACCGAACCAAGCAAGCAAAGTGCAAACGTAGAGCATGGCGGTGAGGGATAGCTTGCCTGATTTCTCAATAGAAGCCCATCTTTGAGTTCTTAGAAACGTCATCGCGATCATCATTCAAGTGCCCGGCTGTGATTATCATCTTCAGGGAATTGGTTCGGCATTTTAGCACTTACGACCAAGCTATCTCCAATGCCGAGAATGCAGCGTATGCATAAATTGCATTTGCGTGTTATTGAGTCTATATTTTATGAAACTAAATCCCGAACGCATCGCATTCCGTGCACTGATATGGCCCAGTTTGAGCGTTTCAAGGAAACGCCTAAGTTATTGTTGCATTGTGGCTTAATAATTATAATTTATAAGATGCACAATGCTTTAAATGGACACCAAGATTTATGCACGGCTTGGTGCAGTGTAATTTGAGTTATTATTGCCGAAGAGCTGTGCAGTGAAAAGCTCGCTTTTCATTTTCATGGAATTGTATTGAGTTTCTCGTCCAGTTAATTAAAATGGGTGTTTTCACTTTTTATGTGCACATTGACGAGAGTATGAGCAGCAGATTTATGTTATTGTCTACATGGCGCGGTGCATCCAAATGCTAGGTTTTGAGTCCTTACAGTCTCACCACACCACATGCGAGTCAAGGCCAAGGAATTCGACTCATCCTGATTTCTTCTGACAGAAACATATTTTCTTTGTTTAATTACGAGCAGCATTATTCGTTCGGTTGTTTTGTCCGATTCATGTCTTGTACATGTACTACGATGCGTTAATCAAATCTTTATTGTCTCTGAAACCCAGGATGAGTGCATTGCAAGCATGAAGATGTTAATACTCGTTGCCATTCTTACGACTGTCTGTCGACACAATGCAATAATAAATAAATAAAGATATATTTCATAATTTTATTACCGTGTTGGAGTCAGCCGAGACCTTACGTCTTATACAATACTGCTACTACCTACTTTCATGATCGGTCGTAATATTCTTTGATTTACAAACTTCTTTTCCAACTTTTCCTGATCCTGATGAGGAGGAGCAATAACTCAGAAAGGGGAGCATATATATAAAGTAATTTAAGCACTAAGAAATAAAAACTTGCGTAATGAAGATGATGAAGAGAGAAACTATATTCAATGGTGCATACTCTTGATTTCAACATAAAATTCAGAATTCGGCGAGTAAAATTTTTGCAGATTGAGGATGATGATGGGTACCACGTAGTTATAAAATTACGCTGTGATAAACTACAATTGATTGATTAATTACCTTACTCTTGGTGTTACAGAAGAGATCAGACGGTTATTGACACAGTGTAGTTTAGTTGAAATGAAAGATCATGATCGCTACTATATTCGATTTTTTTGGATTGCAGGATTCTCGTTGGTGCGCCGCTTGGCCAGAATCGACAGCCTTTCACAAACCGCTCCGGTGCTCTCTTCAAGTGTCCCTTGACCGGCAAAGAGGATGAGTGTGAGCAAGTTGTCACAGATGGGAAACGAGGTAAAAAAGAATACAATACTGCCAATTGTATGCAAATTAATATTTCAAATTGGATAATATTCCACATGGAGCCTATTCGTCATCTAATTACTCCACACTAACATTTTTCAACTCTAATCCACATCATCTTTCTACTATTTTTGTATTCTTTCTCTTTTCTTTGTCTCATTTTAGATGCCAACGGTTTTTACGATCGGTGTAAGTTGATACATACATAATTGCCCCATTATCGCTCGTTAAGTTTACGTAAAACCCGAATTACGTGCTAGGAACGGTAAACCATTTTTATTCCCTCAACATTTTTTTTTTGTGAATGCTGCTTCGCACCCACTTTGTACATACACTCCACAAGCATTCGCAACCCGCACGGAATTTCGTTCCCTTTTGCCATTTTTGCATGCCGAAGCACGCCTTTTACAACACTTTGCACTTTACCTTTTCCCCGTATTTTTGAGCTTGTGTTTTTGTGAGTGTGTTTTTGAATTTTTGCATGCGTGAAATATTTTGATCACTGATTTTTTTTCAATTTCCATTTGCAGTGAACTGCAGCCGTACTTTTTGCATGAAGTCATTTCGTAATGAATTTTGCGAAATGTTGGAAGAATTTTGAGTTTAAGTTCGTTTTGCATGAACTATTCTGCATGACGAGAGCGCGAAAAAAAATTCGGATTTTTGATAACTGTGTCGTAATTTTAATTTACAACCTCCATTACCTTGGGCATATCAAATCTCAAACTTGACTCTACTACACTGTACAATGTAGCAGTATTTAGTTCTTAAATTAGTAGCGTAGACTCTGAAAAAGTTTCCACGTCGTAGTCATGATGATGATTTATTTGCACGTGCATTGGGACCACTGCACGTAGCGTCGTGCTAATGTACATTCGTAAATCGCTGCACACCGGACAAAATTTATCTCTTTTTGTATCTGCAATCCCGTGAAAGGTCATTTAAAAGGGTGGGATCCACATTCAAGCAGTCGAGTACATAAACCGTGGTGAACTCACGTCGCTTTCCTTACTCGGTCGTCGGTCGCCAGATTTATTCTCGCATATTTTTATTATCGTCGTCATGGTCCCTGTGAACAAGAATGTCATTGCCGCAGAGCCGAGTGGCGCGATGCGAGACTATTATTGCGAATCGTTAATCTTGGGGTTTTAATTAAAAATTAGCATATAAATTACGTGCGTACATTTCATCAAGTCCAGTCAGCGCTGATGAGTGGGCAAACTGCCTGAATTCCATTCCCACCGTTTTACATGCGAAATACGATGACACTTTGAGATTTTAATTGTTCGTGGGTTCAAGAGTCATGACTCATGACATTCAGGTGATAATTAACGTCTGCGATGTGACTGTGACTGACTATTTTTCTTGAGAGGAACTTTTGCCTGCTGGCATTACATTGCAAATTATGGAAAAGCCGCTTCGTGTTTGTTAAGTCCGTATCGAATCTGGTTGGGTTTTATTGTGTTATGGAGACAACCATGGTAAGCTATGCCGAGCAAGACAGGCGCATAAAAGAGACATAAAACATGAGAATTCAGTCCTCACAGAATAAAAACGCACCTATTATGACTTGGGCAACCCTGCCAAGCCTCTCACAGTTCGTTTGTGATTTTATGTTCCCCAAGTTTTATTGCTTCTGTAGTTTGCAGTCTGAGAATCGAGGATAGTAAAAGAATTGCACGTAAACACGTTCCTTCAACCTTTGACAATCTCTATATTCAATCGCACAAATAATACAACCGACTTTGACAATACGCTACAACCGAAACCCGAAAGCTTAATTTGATTCAAGCAGCCTGGACAAACGATAATCATGAATTGGGTCAAAACGGATGATCGACATGCAGAAAACGTAGGAGAAGACCAGGGTGGTGAAATTGAGGAAAAGGCTTCCGTAGAACATGAAAATGAATTCCGTCGCATCAATTTGAGAGTCAATTTGTGGCTGGCGGTAGGTTTTCGGGGTAGTCGAGTTGGTAATGTTAACAGCGGTGTCCAGGACGTCGTCAGACTTGTACTCTGTCTTGGCCTCGACTTGGTAGAGGAGAGGCATCAGAATGCAAATCAGGGTGACGATGATCAGAGTAAAGTTCATCTTGTACCAGATGTAAGTTGCGTGGCGAATTTCCTAGTACACGATATGGCTTAGATGTCAGCATTTGATTGCAAGCTGCAGGTGAATATTGGAAATAGTTAAAGCTTACGCTGTTTTTTGAGTCCATAACGATGAGTGCAGCCACGACCTGAACCACAGAAGCAATAGCAGATAGGATCGAGGACAAAGTGACCGTTGTCTTGAGGGACCCAAAAATCGAGTACAGACTTATGTCAGGAAGTTGTTCGGGGTCGACGTGCGAAGAGTTATCCAGCAGCTTGGTTTCATTAGAATCCTGGAAGCTAATCGAAGTGGTCAGAGTGGCCGAGTTGGCGGTGGCATGTAGCACGACAGTTGCATTTGTAATCGAGATGTCATGAGTGTTGATGGCTCCAAAAGCAAGAGCCCAATTACTCATGATAGTAAAGACGCTCACGTTCACGTTGATGACGCCAACAATCTGGAAAAATGACCGAAACAATACAATAGTGAAATAATTTACCTAAAGTACTTAACTTTCATAAGTTTAGAGTAGAAATGGGAAAGACTTACGAAGCATGCAATTGCCATACGCTTGATGGAATTGATAAGTTCCATTTTGACGACACGAAAGATGTACGAATGTAATTTGCACAAAGAGTCAGGGAGGAGACGAAGTGGTTAGTTCAACGCACAGTAGTAAAATGATTCATTTATTTGCTGAGAAAACGGAAGTCGTTTTGAAAGGTTCTAGAACATTCTGCGGAAAAGTAGGACACCGACAGGTGTCAAAGGCCTCGAAAACAACGGCAATCGCCCTCTGTGCACGTTCTTCACGTTGGCCCGTTTCACATTCGCATCACATGATTTCTTAGAATGGGAATGGAAATTTCGATGAATCAACGGGTTCACATTGCATGCTCATATTACAAAATGGTCTCGATCTCAGACCACATTAAGCCTCGTGACGTGAGTTCTTATTTTATGCCACAGTCCTTGATCCTCACCGCTTCGTCCCTCATCTTAGTTGTTTTTCTCCACGTGCACGAGGCGCAAAATGAATGGAGCCTGGCTCCACATGTAAGTCTAGCCCGTGTTTGCTCTGTTAATCGTCACCGGCACCATTCAATGATTAAAGTTTACCTGAGAAAATCATTCCATAACCAACTTCTTACTTGAATCCGATTACTGCACTCACGGACTTGAAATTACTTGTAATCATAAACGAAGTCATATTTTGTAATTTGATAAGAACATTGCACCATGGGCCGCCTTGTCATGGTTCGACGAATCTGCAACTACGCGGCGGCATTTCTATAACACCAAAGACGAAAATGGTTTATCACAGCTCGAAGACTTTGGTCGAACTGTTACATATTTATTTGTACTTCTTATCCGATTCACACAATATTATTAGTAAATACAGACTCTCCGTCTTTTACTCATTCTGGCTGGCTGAAGCTGCTGCGTTCTTGACGGATGTTCGAGACCCAAAATTAGTGACACAAGATTCTTGCAGCAGCACATCAAATTTGACCCTTTCATTCTCTCACCCTTTGCTCACACTCAAGCTTTAGTGTTTCGCCGAAGCGAGACTCCTGAACAAATACGACTTTGAACTTTTCTTTCTTGAGGTTAGCTTAACAGAGTCATCATCACAATATTATCATCGGCATGTGTACATGCATTTATTATCACCGGATTCGGACGCTTAAAGTTTACTCGTGAGCATGTTGTTGAGATTTTCTAGTTTACAAGCGTGTCGACATCAGAGTCGCATAAAATGAACCAAACTCTTTGACTCGAATTTGTGACCGCAAACAGCAGAGTCGCAGCCGCCTCGGCGGTAAAGATTACAGCCGCAGCCACAACCCAACGAGCAAGCGTAAAGTGTTGGTTCTCGCCTTGCCTTGTACGGGATATTTCTGCACTTAAAATTCACGTTGAGTCCCCGTGTTGTTTTTATTGCTACAAGAGCTGTAATTTTTGTGCTCCTATTTTTAGCGTCGCAAAAAAGGCGAGATGATGGTAGGGTAGGAGCACAAATGGAGACGTCAAACGCCAGGCAGACGGTAAAGGCTAGATTTGCAAAACCCTGCACCCTGTCACAGCATTTTTCCCCATGATTAATTAATTACTGTCACAGCCATTGTCATTGTTGTGACGTGCGTCACCGCAACACGACCCGTCCGAATAAGAAGACAATACACAATGAGATTTGTCACTCGGCAGCCGCGCTGGCTGACTCTAACGGGTGAAATAATGATAGGCGTATCATGTCGCCATTCCGTGAACAACAATTGCATTATGACACTGCTAAAATGTCTCGTATTACCTGTTCATTACGGTCATTGTTATTACTGTCAGTCAATGTAATTCGCGCTCGTTCCCTGTTAACGACACATCATTACAAGCATCGTAGCAATATATTGGTCCATTGATGAGCTCTCGTTCGATTGCATCGCCATTTAAATGGAGGTGCTTCCAAATCTGTACTGTTCTGGCTTTGCTTGAGGGGTTGTTGACATTTTTATGGAGATTCGATGCACGGGCTCCAGAATTGGATCGAACTCGTCTTCTGATGCAGAATGCACTTTTCCAATATAAAATGATCGACACGATGCATCTTTTCTGTGTCTACCTCATTGCAATTTCGAAGAGCACATAATACTCACCCTGGACGCTCATTTGAATAGAAATCAACGCCCAATGTAATTGTGTTACATATAAGGAACGGGTGAGTGCGGACAGAGCCACAAAAAACAGGAAACGAGTTGCATAATAATATTAGAGGATTACAGGCTGAAAGAATTCGAATTGCACAGAAGAAAAGCAGACAGATAAGCCGAATTGGTGTTTCAAGTGTAAGCATGCAATTTGCAGTGCAATCTTCTCGTACAAATGAAAATTGCACGTACATTTCATTCAATTCACACGATGTAATAATAAACAGAATGATGCAGCGCTGTGAGAGTAACGAGAAACAGAACAGATCAACACGGCTCCTTTGCACGCAAATTTCTCAATGAACTTCTCGCCATCGTAAGCACTTGACTTTGACCATCAGAAGCAATTAAAATAGTCGTCGCTTGCAGCGAGAGCAAAAAATTGGACTCTTTTACATACTTTAATCTGCTGATTCGATACGGATTTCAGGTGACGTTACATTTTTGTGAGAATCCTGTTGGAGAGTAATTGAGCAGTAGCTTCATCATTACCGATGATGCGGCAAGATTTATAAAAGCTGAAGTTAAGAAGCTTGGCGTTTATACACTTGACGCCGTTGAAGCTGTGATTCACATTACAATAATTGTTTTATTACTTCCTTTAATGATGAAAGGACCACAAAGCAAGTGCGTAAATACAAAACCCTGAGTTCAGAAACTCACTTTCTTCGCTTGCATAAAGCAGTGCGATTGAATGATGAATTGCAATTGCGTCTTGCTGGTGGCTGACCCGTCACTGCTTTTCATCCCTTCGCTTTTCTTAATCTCGGTTTCGGAAGATGAATTTCAATTCTAGCAGTTACTTCCTTGGTTTTGGATGCGATTCCTGTTCTTGCACAAAGCAGTGCCATTGCCATTGCGCTGCTGTGACCGACGGGTCCAGAGAGGTGGTATGCGTGTGTGTTGTGGTGTTTGCGTTTGCATTTGACAATTTGTAAATACGATGCCATGCTCCCATTCATGCATTTTGTACCTCTTGTGTTCCTCTGATCTTTGAATGCTTTCAGTTGATGATAATGACTTGTTTTGTTTGATCCTTGAATGCATTGCAATATGATTTGTGTTTGACGCTGAGCGAGAAATTAATATTTTGTGTGCATTTTTTCTGTTATGATTTCATACGACGTGCAGTTCGTGATTCCAACGATCTTTCTGGTCCGCTGGCCGCCGAACTGAAGGATGGACAATGGCTCGGGGTTACCGTGAAAAGTCAAGGACAAGGTGGCAAAGTGATGGTAAGTCTCCAGTCTAATCATCATTAGCAGGCCGAATTTTAAATCTGTGAGTCTGCCTGACTGCGCTGCGCTGTGCAAAGCCCCGCGTGTCAGATTCCATTAGCGGGAGGAATGTTGCGTGATGCGCTTGCTTTCTCACTCGCAAGCGGCCCTCAAAATAATATTATTTAAGGGTTAACGCACATTTTTATTCCCGCACAACCTTTGTTTTTCTTTCCACATTTAATTATACAATAAACGCACTGCAGAGAAAAGCGAAATACGAATTGGACTCAGCATGGGCTGATTTTATGAACGGCATACGGACACACGACGCCACACCGTGCGTACGCTTTTACGGGTGGTGGTCACTGGCTGCAGAGATTCAACTGCATTTTGTGCTCTCTGTTTTTGTTCCGTGCGAGCTTGACCTTTGAAGAGTTGCGACATACGCACTAAAAAGTATAGCAATGACACGAAAGTGGTAAAACCAAACGTTCTTGCACTCACGAGAGGAGATAGATTTTATGTTTATTTGCTTTTTGTTTTCTCACCACGATTTGACGACTTAATTTTGCGGTGTGGCCTGAAATGAGTTCGGTTTGCTTTACGACTTGACTTGAGCCCTGGGCTGTTGCAGGTCTGCGCTCACCGCTACATCCACAAAGGCCGTGACTTTCGCTGGGCACTCGGTCTCTGCCATTTCCTTACCCAGTCGCTGGAATATGACCAGACACTCGAACCGTGTCGCGGGAAGCAGAAGCTGGGGCTCGAGGACTACGGCTACTGTCAGGCGGGCACATCTGCCTGGCTGTCGTCGGACTACACGGCCGTCATGGGCGCACCTGGCTCGTACACATGTCGTGGCACAATCCACGGAATCTCTGTCTCGGACAACTTCCTCACAAAAGACCGCAATCAGTACCATTCGCCACTGTTTGAGGACAATCCGGTGAACAAGTACTCGTATCTGGGATGGAGCGTCACTGGAGGCTACTTTTTCGGAGACGGAAAGATGGTGTTTGTCTCTGGAGCGCCAAGAGCAGCAAACGGATCCGGACAAGTCATCTTCTTCTCAAAGGTAAACGAACTGAAGCGAAAACAAATAATAAATGGCGATAATAGTTCGAATTATTTCTTGCCACGCACAGCGTCTTCCCTGTCGTATCTTGCGCAATCGCTCTGCTGAACTTAATGACTGCGTGTATGAGAAATGATTTACATTTAGCGATGCTACATGAGGTCAGGCGAGGAGTGGCGATGTTTCCTCTCGAAGCAATTCTTCACTTTCGTGGCCTTTCGCCAGTTCAGGCTACGGCGATGCATCGACTGCGAATTAATGCATAGCAAATGACGACACGAGCTTGGCCTTTTTCCTGAATAAATTTATTGAGAAAACAAACAAGGCGCGGAAGATAAAGTGCGTGTGGAGTCCCATAGCGTACATTTTTAAGGGAAAACATTTTTGGAATTTCATAACCCCAGAAGAACAAGTACGGTGCAGGCTCAGAAGGAAATCTCATTTGTCATCTTTACACTTTACACATACGCACTTCCATTCGCCGTCGTCAACAAAACGCAGGCGTTTGAGAAACCACCAGCACGAAATCACGGAAGGATCTGAAATATTTGACGCACCCGCATCAGCATCAGCAGCCAAGATTTATTCGGGCTGCTTATCTTGACTCTTCCCATTTCTGTCTCCCTGTCCTGCTGTCAATACAATAAAACGTCTACAAATTCGAAAACAAACCACCACCATCACAACACCATTTGTTGTCCTAGTCAGGGCACATCCACGCGCGTTGAGTGCATTCTTTCCATTTCAAATTCTTCCAAAGGAGCGAGCCACGGCCAAAGGCGACCCGGGACTCTGCGTCTCTGTCTGCCTTTTCCGTATACTTTTCTCACCATTAATGTCACTTGTCAGATGTGAAATTCTCTTATCGTAATCGTAAGTGTCAGCTACTCACACGACCACTTAAACTCGCACGAAGCCGCAGTCCCCAATTTATTATCCCGTCAGGAATTTGTGGAGGAAAAGCAAAGTACTTCCAATGGCCTATCTGCATTAGGGACTGATTAAATGACAATTTGACAACGGATTTCGTGAGATCATTTGCTAAGATATGCTTGTTCGCATTTTGCAGAGCGTCAGTGAGAGACTGAGCGTCGAGGCGATCCTCACCGGTGAAGGATTTGCATTTTCGTATGGCTACGAGCTGGCAACACTTGACATCAATGGTGACAAGTAAGTACATAAATTTTACTAACATGGTTTATGATTTATGAATTTTTGTTTTATGGTGCTCGCTAAACACCAACCGTACGCAGTTAGCAAAAACTCGTAAATCGCTTAAATTGTGAATGGTTTCTTGATTGAATTCTT
>JADMIO011113662.1_pt1 | contig 11620 bp, 14 predicted proteins | sample 8958161 | NCBI WGS metagenome assembly JADMIO01 (sample SAMN16585339, study PRJNA669376) | soil metagenome | isolation source: Crop rotation soil | place: USA: Cullars Rotation, Alabama | collected 2011
CTCCCGACGCGATCGTCTCGCGCCTCAACGCAGAGACGGTGAAGGCGCTCGGCGAGCCGAAGGTGCAGGAGCAGATCGCCGCGCGCTACCTCGAACCCGATCCGACGTCGATCGCCGAGTTCGCGAAGTTCCTCAGGGAAGATCGCGACCGCGCCGGCCAGCTCACCCGCCGCTTCAACGTTCCCAAGCAGTAGTCAGGCGGTCGCTGCGACCTCGGCGGCCGGCTGGCGCTCGCCGAGAATCGCGTCGGAGAGCTTCTCGGCGAGCATCAGGGTCGCGAGGTTGGTGTTCGCGCGTGGCAGCGACGGCATCGACGACGCGTCCACTACGCGCACCCCGCCGATGCCCTTGACGCGTCCATCCGCCGTGGTCACCGCGAGCGGGTCGTCGTTTCGTCCCATGCGGCAGGTGCACGACAGATGCTTGATGCCCATCGTCGTCGAGCGCACGAACGTCTCGAGCCGCTTTTCGTCGTCGAGCATCTCGGCGAGGGTGGCGCCCTGCACGATGGCGCGGCGGAACAGCATGCGGCGCAGCGCCGCAGGGCCATCGAGCAGCCAGCCGGCCGGCGCCATGAGGAGCGCGTTCTTCACGTTCACCGCCATCGCCGAGCGCATGCGCGGCGTGAACGCGGCGGGGAACGGGTCGTAGGCATTGCGCTTCAGCGGCTCTTTCTCGTAGAGAGACGCGGCGAAGCGCACGCCCATCAGCAGCCGCTCGATGTCACGCGGATGCTCGCAGAGATTGAGCTCGACCTTGGGCTCCTCGCGCCAGTCGCGCGTCTTGAGCGTCACGCGTCCGCTGGAGAACGACTTGTTTACCCAGGTCATGATGCCGCCGATGCGCCGGCCCACGCCGTGCCAGCCCGCGCGGCAGAACACCGCGGCGAACAGGTCGCCGGGCGGGCAGCCTTCGAGCTTCGACGACAACCGGTACGAGACCTGCAGCGGCCGGTCCTTCATCGACACGCGCGCGTGCGGCGGAACGTACGAGAGCACGGCGATGCCCGGATGGTCGCGCAGGTTGCGGCCGACGCCGGCGAGGTCGGCGAGGACCGGGATGCCCATCGCCGAGAGCTCGGCGCCCGGGCCGATGCCGGCGCGCATCAGCATGGCCGGCGAATGGACCGCGCCGGCCGACAGGATGACCTCGCGTGCGCGGACGGTTTCCGTGCGTCCCTCGACCGAGAAGCGCACACCCGTCGCGGTGCGGCCCTCGAGCAGCAGCTCCTCGACGTGCGCGCGCGCCTGGATGCGCAGGTTCGGCCGGCGCCGCGTCGCCGAATCCAGGTACGCCATCGCCGCCGAAATGCGCCGGTCGGGCAGGCTGTTCACGGTCGCCGGGAACCAGCCGTCGACCCACTCGCCGTTCTGGTCGGCGACGAACGGCAGCCCGGCCTGCTCGGCGGCGGCCGCGACGCCCTCGGAGAAGCCGCACCAGTCCTTGCGCGGCATGCGCTGCACCGGCAGGGGCCCGGTCTTGCCGTGCAGCGGGCCGTCGAAGTCCGCGTCGCTCTCGAGCTTGCGGAAGTACGGCAGCACGTCGCCCCAGCCCCAGCCTTCGGCGCCGAGCGCGCGCCACTCCTCGTAGTCGTCGGGAGAGCCGCGGTTGGCGGCCTGGTGGTTCACCGAGGAGCCGCCGCCCATGACGCGCGCCTGGTCGTACAGGACGGGCGCGAGCTTGCGGCCGAGCTCGCTGGCGAGCGAATTGGTGTGCGCGAAGAGCTTCATCCACTTGTAGAGCGGATTGAGCGCCGCCTTCGGAAAGGTCTCGAGGATGTCAGCCGGCACTGCGTCGGGCGGCGTGTCGATGCCCGACTCGAGCAGCAGGACCTTGCTGGCGGCGCGTGCGGACAGCCGGTTGGCGAGCACGCAGCCGGCCGAGCCGCCGCCGACGATCACGTAGTCGTAGTCCATCGATGGCTCCTGTTCAGCGCAGGTTCTCGGCGCTCATCAGCACCGCCTTGTCGCCGACGAAATTGACGCGCGCCCAGCGCTTGTCGTCGCCCCACTCGCAGCTGCGGATGGCGAGCGCCTCGCTGCAGCGCTCGGCGGGGCCGAGGATCTGACGTACCTCCTCGTAGGACATGCCCGGCTTCACGCGATTGTAGTTGTCCATGGTGAGCTTGCTGCACGCGGCGAGGGCGAGAACGGCGGCAAGGCAGCTCAGCAGGGCGGCGCGGCGCATCGGCCGATGATAAGTGGGCGGTAGAATCCGCGCCGAAGGAGAATTGCGTGTCGCTGGACATCGGAAAACTTCTGCTGCGGCTCACGCTCGCCGTGCTGATGCTGTTCCACGGCGTGGCGAAGATCACCGGCAACATCGACTTCATCCGCCGCCTGATGGAGGGCCACGGGCTTCCGGGATGGACGGCGTACTCGGTGTACCTGCCGGAGGTGCTGGCACCGCTGCTGCTCATCGCGGGCTGGTACGCGCGCGTTGGCGCCGCCGTCATCGCGCTGGAGATGCTCTACATCTTTGCGGTCGTGCACGCGGCGGAGTTGCTGCAGCGCTCGCGCAGCGGCGGCTGGGCGCTCGAGGTCGAAGGCTTCTACTTCATGGTGGCAGTCGCCGTCATGCTGATCGGCCCGGGGAAATACGCGCTCAACCGCCGCTGACGCAGCACGCTACTCGGGCTGGATTCCGATGTAGGACACCAGCTCGCGCACCGCGGCGAGCTGCATGCGAATGTAATTGTCGAAGTCCTCGGGTGAGCCGAAGTTCGGGTTGAGGCCGATGCGCTCGATGATGGTCGAGTGGAACGCGGGTGCCTCCATGACCTTGCGCAGCTCGCCGTTCATGCGGGTGACGAGCTCCCTGGGCACGCCGGCCTGGTAGTGGTAGCCGAACCAGGTGCGAAGCGGCAGCTTGATCCCTTCCTCCGCAAAGGTCGGGACGTTCGGCATCCAGTCGAGGCGCTTGTCGGCGGTGACCGCGAGCGCGCGGAGCTTCCCGGCCTTGAGGTGCGCCGCGATGTTGGCCAGGCCGTAGACGCCGACGTTCGACTCGTTCACCAGGACGGCCTGCAGCATCTGCGGCTGCGTCTTGTAGGGCACGACGTAGAAGGGGGCCGACTTGTTCTTCTTGATGTACTCCTCGTACATGTAGCCGGTGCTGTTGACGCCGAAGTGGCCCCAGTTGACCTTGTTGGGCTGCGACTTCGTCAGGCTGACGAGCTCGGTCACGGTCTTCGCCGGCACGTCGGGATGGACGATCAGCGCGGAGTCGAAGAATCCGGCGTGGATCACCGGCGCGAAGTCGCGCACCGTGTCGTAGGGCAGGTTCTTGCGCAGCACGGAATTCCAGATCATCACGTTGCTGGCCGTGCCGCAGAGCGCGTAGCCGTCGGCCGGCGCCTTCGCGCAAGCCTCCGTGCCGATGATGCCGTCGGCGCCGACGCGGTTCTCGACGATGATCGGCTGGCCGAGCGCTCTTCCAAGCGGCTCGACCGAGCCACGGGCGAGCGTGTCGCTCGGCACTCCGGGTGCGGCGGCGACGATGACGCGCAGCGGCCGCGCCGGCCACTGCTGCGCGCAGGTCGCGGCCGAAAAGAGCGCCAGCGCCGCGGCGCCCGCGCGAAGGGCCGATCTCATTTCCTCTCCTCCTCGAAGCGGGGCCGCCGGGCTCCGGCGAGCCGCGGCTGCCCGTTTTTTCCCGCCCGTCCTACAGCTGGCCGAGCATCGCCTCGGCGCTCGAGACTTCGTACTTGCCGGGCGCCTCGACGTTCAGCTTCTTCACCACGCCGTCCTCGACCAGCATCGAGAAGCGCTGCGCGCGCGTGCCCATGCCGCGCGCATTCAGGTCGAGATCGAGGCCGAGCTTCTTCGTGTACTCGGCCGAGCCATCACCGAGCATGCGCACCTTGCCTTGCGCCTTCTGGTCGCGTCCCCAGGCGGCCATCACGAACGGGTCGTTCACGGCCACGCACCAGACCTCGCTCACGCCCTTGGACTTCAGCTTGTCGAAGTTCTGCACGTAGCTCGGCACGTGCTTCGCGGAGCAGGTCGGCGTGAAAGCGCCCGGCACGGCGAAGATCGCGACCTTCTTGCCCCTGGTCGCCTCGGCGACGTTCACTTCCTGCGGGTTGATCGGGCATCCGGCCGCGTCGAACTCGGTGATCTCGGTCAGCTTGCCGTCGGGCAGACGATCGCCCACTTTGATGGCCATGGAATCTCCTTCGGTTGGGGGGACGAAAAAATCGGGATGAAACTCGGGTCGGGAAAACCCGGGGGAACGAGGAGGATGGCCGAGTTTGCCCGCGAAGTCAAAGCACCGGCCGGCGGCCGACGAGGGCGTATACTCGCGAGCGATGCAGACCGTTGCCGAAGCCGTCAAGGACCGACGGCTCACGCTCGCCGAAGTGCTCGACTCCCTCGTCGAGGACGGTTATGCCACGCGCGCCGATGCCGATCGCCTCGTCGCCGAGCGCCGCGCGCACCGCGGCGAGCACCATCCGCTGGTTCTGATCGCCGACCAGAAGTGGAAGTCGCCGAAGCCGCCGGGAAAGGTGCTGCACCTCGAGTGGCTGGCCGAATGGCTCGCCGGCAAGTGCGGCATGGACTACTTCCACATCGATCCCCTGCGCATCAACTTCTCCGCCGTGACGCAGGTGATGTCCAGCGCCTATGCCACGCGCTTCAAGATCCTGCCCGTCGAGGTGACGACGCGCGAGGTCGTGATCGCGACCAGCGAGCCGTACGTCAAGGAATGGGAGAAGGAGCTCGGCCAGATCCTGCGCCTGCAGGTGAGGCGCGTGCTCGCCAATCCGAACGACATCGCGCGCTACCAGGTCGAGTTCTACAACCTGGCGAGGTCCGTCAAGGGCGCGGTGGACAAGGGCGACCAGCGCTCGGGCATCAACAATTTCGAGCAGCTGGTCGAGATGGGCAAGGGCAACCGCCAGCTCGACGCCAACGACCAGCACGTCGTCAACGTCGTCGACTGGCTGTGGCAGTACGCCTTCGAGCAGCGCGCGAGCGACATCCACCTCGAGCCGCGCCGCGACCTCGGGTTCGTGCGTTTCCGCATCGACGGCGTGCTGCACCAGGTCTACCAGATCCCGATGCCGGTGATGGCCGCCATGACCAGCCGCATCAAGATTCTCGGCCGCATGGACGTGGTGGAGAAGCGACGCCCGCAGGACGGGCGGATCAAGACGCGCACGACCGATGGCCAGGAGATCGAGCTGCGCCTCTCGACCATGCCGACGGCTTTCGGCGAGAAGCTGGTGATGCGCATCTTCGATCCGGAAGTGCTGGTCAAGGATTTCTCGGAGCTCGGCTTCTCCGAGGACGACAAGGCGCGCTGGTCGGGCATGACCGCGCGCCCGCACGGCATCATCCTCGTCACCGGGCCGACGGGCTCGGGCAAGACCACCACGCTCTACTCGACGCTGAAGAGCCTCGCCACGCCCGAGGTCAACGTCTGCACCATCGAGGACCCGATCGAGATGATCGAGCCCGCGTTCAACCAGATGCAGGTGACGCAGGCGATCGAGCTCGGCTTCGCCGACGGCGTGCGCGCCCTCATGCGGCAGGACCCGGACATCATCATGGTCGGCGAGATCCGCGACCTGGAGACCGCCGAGATGGCGATCCAGGCCGCGCTCACCGGCCACCTCGTGCTGTCGACGCTTCATACCAACGACTCGGCGAGCGCCGTGACGCGGCTGACCGACCTCGGCGTGCCGGCCTACCTGATCAACTCCACCATGCTGGGCGTGATGGCGCAGCGGCTGGTGAGGACGCTGTGCCGGCATTGCAAGGAGAAGGTGAAGTACGGCACCGGCCGCGCCGACGACGTGTCGTGGGAGGAGTTCGTGGCGCCGTGGAAGTCCAAGCGTCCCGAGCACGTGTATCGCGCTGTCGGGTGCCTGGAATGCCGCAACACCGGCTACATGGGCCGCATCGGCATCTACGAAATCCTGCTGCTGTCCCCGGCGATCCGCAGCCTCATCACCGCCTCCGCCGACATGGCGAAGATCCGCGACCAGGCCTACAAGGAAGGGATGAAGCCGCTGCGCATCAGCGGCGCGCTCAAGGTCGCTTCGGGCGTCACCACGTTTGACGAAGTCATCGCCGTCGCGCCGCCCCCGGCGCAGGCCTAGCCGTCAGCCGGCGGCGCGGGTCCAGCGCCGCGCCTGCAGCGCCGGCACCTCGACCCGGTTGCGGCCGCCCTGCTTGGCCGCATAGAGCGCGGCGTCCGCGCGGCCGAGCAGCGCCTCGATGGTGTCGCCCGCCTCGAATTGCGCGACGCCGACCGACAGCGTCACCTCGAGCGCCGGCGCCACCTCGCGCGTCTCCATCGCCGCCATGGTTTTGCGGATGCGCTCGCCGAGGGCCTGCGCGCCCTCGATGTTGGTGCCGGCGCAAACCACCAGGAACTCCTCGCCGCCCAGGCGCCCCAGCATGTCGCCCGGACGCAGCGTCGCGCGTGCGCGCTGCGCAAAGCGCCTCAGCACCTGGTCGCCGGCGGCGTGGCCGTGCGTGTCGTTGATGCTCTTGAATCGGTCCAGGTCGATCATGAGCACCGACAGATCGGCGCCCGAGCGCTCGCTCGCGCGCTTCTCGCGCTCCAGCACCTCGATCATGTGGCGCCGGGTGTAGAGGCCGGTGAGCTCGTCGTGCGACAGCAGGGTCTGCACACGCTCGAGCGCCGCAAGCAGCTTCGCATGGCTGTCGGCGAGCCGCGAGCGCGCACCGCTCACGTAGCCGCAGAACGCCGCAAGCCAGCCGAGGACGAGCGCGGTGCCGAGCCACTGCAGCGCCAGGCCGCCGAGCGCGCCCATCGCCTGGGCCGCGCGCGCGTCCTGCCACAGGATCCAGCCATAGCCGGCCAGGAACACCACCGCCGCAGCAGCCATCTTCACCGTCCCGAGGCGCAGCAGCGCGTACGTGAATGGCATGAGGGAGGCGAGCACCACCACCGGGCGGCCCTCGGGCGCCTGGTCGACAAGGTAGAGGAGGGCGAGCGTCGCGTAGAGGAGTTGGGTGAAGCCCAGGCCCGGGTCGCGGAGCTTGCGGTCGACGCCCAAGGAGAGCATGGCGTATGCGGCGCCGGCGCCGGCGAGCAGCGTGGCGCCGAAAACGACGGCCGCGCGCGATTCGATCAGCCCGGCGAGCCAGTAGAGGAGCGCGAGCGCTAGCAGGACTGCGACGCCGGCGAAGGCGAACAGGCGCTGTGCGCGGTGCCGCTCCCTCGCATCGTCGGGCAAAAAGCTCAATGCACCGCCCTCCCGCGGGCGATTCTACTATGGTGTGTCATCGAACAGACGGCGCGAGGGGCGCTTCGCGGTCCGGTTCAGCGCACCAGCGAGCGCATCGCCTTTTCCAGACCCTCGAGCGTCGTCGGATACATGCGCCCGCCCATCAGTTCCCGGATGATGCCGATCGAGGGGCGGTAGCCCCAGATCTCCTCGGGTTCGGGGTTGAGCCATGCGGCCTTCGGGTAGACCTCGAGCATGCGCTGAATCCACACCGATCCGGCTTCGTCGTTGGCGAAATCGAGCGCGCCGCCCGGCTGGAGCACCTCGTACGGGCTCATGGTGGCGTCGCCCACGAACACGAGCTTGTAGTCGTGCCCGTACTTGTGCAGGATGTCCCAGGTGCGGATCTTCTCGGTGTGGCGCCGGCGGCTGTCGCGCCAGACGTAGTCGTACAGGCAGTTGTGGAAGTAGAAGTACTCGAGGTGCTTGAACTCGCTCTTCGCGGCAGAGAAGAGCTCCTCGGCGAGCTTGATGTGGTCGTCCATCGAGCCGCCGACGTCGAGGAAAAGCAGCACCTTCGCCGCGTTTCTGCGCTCGGGCCGCATGTGCAGGTCGAGCCAGCCCGCGTTCCGGGCGGTGCGGTCGATGGTGCGCTCGAGGTCGAGCTCCTCGGCCGCGCCCTCGCGCGCGAAGCGGCGCAGCCGGCGCAGCGCGACCTTGATGTTGCGCGTGCCGAGCTCCACCGTACCGTCGAGGTTGCGGTACTCGCGCTCGTCCCACACTTTCACGGCGCTGCGGTTGCGGGACTCCTTCTGCCCGATGCGCACCCCCTCGGGGTTGTAACCGTACGCGCCGAAGGGCGAGGTGCCGGCGGTGCCGATCATGCGGTTCCCGCCCTGGTGGCGCTTCTTCTGCTCCTCGAGGCGGGCCTTGAGTTCTTCCATCAGCTTTTCCCAGCCGCCCATGGCCTCGATCTGCGCCTTCTCTTCGTCCGACAGCCGCAGTTCGGCCTGCTTGAGCAGCCACTCGATCGGCAGGTCGAAGTGCGCACCCGTCAGCGCCTCGACGCCGCGGAAGTACTCGCCGAAGGCGCGGTCGAACTTGTCGAAATTCGCCTCGTCCTTCACCAGCGTCGTCCTGGCGAGGAAGTAGAAGTCCTCGATCGAGGGCTCGATGACGTGCTTGTGCAGGCCCTCCAGCAGCGTCAGGTACTCCTTGATCGAGACCGGGATCTTGTGGGCGTTGAGCTTCAGGAAGAAGCCGGCGAGCATCGTGCTAGCGCGACTGCCTCGACATGAACACCAGCTTCTCGAACAGGTGCACGTCCTGCTCGTTCTTCAGGAGCGCTCCGTGGAGCGGCGGAATGATGGTCTTGCGCTCGTTCGAGCGCAGCGCATCGGGCGGCAGGTCCTCGGCGAGGAGCAGCTTCAGCCAGTCGAGGAGCTCGGAGGTGGAGGGCTTCTTCTTCAGCCCGGGAACCGAGCGCACTTCGAAGAACACCTCGAGCGCTTCGCGCAGCAGCGTCTTCTTGATGTCCGGAAAGTGGACGTCGACGATCTTCTCCATCGTCTCCTTGTCCGGGAAACGGATGTAGTGGAAGAAGCAGCGGCGCAGGAACGCGTCGGGCAGCTCTTTCTCGTTGTTGGAGGTGATGAACACCACCGGCCGGTGCTTCGCCTTCACCAGCTCGCGCGTCTCGTAGACGTAGAACTCCATGCGGTCGAGCTCGCGCAGGAGATCGTTCGGAAACTCGATGTCGGCCTTGTCGATCTCGTCGATCAGCAGCACCACCGGTGAGTCGGAGGTGAAGGCATGCCACAGCATGCCCTTCACGATGTAGTTCGAGATGTCCTGGACCCGCGGGTCGCCGAGCTGCGAATCGCGCAGGCGGCTCACCGCGTCGTACTCGTACAGGCCCTGCTGCGCCTTGGTGGTCGACTTGATGTGCCACTCGAGGAGCGGCACGCCGAGCGACTGCGCCACCTCGACCGCGAGACGAGTCTTCCCCGTGCCCGGCTCGCCTTTGACGAGCAGCGGCCGCTCGAGCGTGATCGCCGCGTTGACCGCGAGCCGCAGATCGTCGGTCGTGACGTAGCTGTCGGAGCCCCGGAAGCGCATTGCCGATGTCCTTGGTTCAAAAAAGCATTATCGGATAGAATCGCCCGGCCTTTTCGAATCGCTCGAACCACAGCCACATGAAAATGTCCGCGGCGCTCCTCGCCATCGCACTGTGCTGCGTCGGCGTCCACGCCCAGGCGCAGCAGGGCGCCGCCAAAGGCGACGCCGACGCCGCCAAGGGCAAAACATCGATGTGCATCGGCTGCCACGGCATCCCGCTGTACCAGACGGTGTACCCCGAGGTGTATCACGTGCCGAAAATCGCCGGCCAGTCGCCCGAATACATCGTGAAGGCGCTGCAGGCGTACCGTGCCGGCGAGCGCAGCCACCCGAGCATGCAGGGCATCGCGAAGAGCCTGTCCGACCAGGACATGGCCGACCTCGCCGCGTATTACGGCGGCACACCCAAGCAGGCGGCGAAATGAGCGTGCGCCTCGTTCTCCTCTGCGGCGCGGCGCTGTTCGCCGCGAGCTCCGCGGCGCGCGCGGCAGATGCCAATGCCGGCCACGAGAAGGCCAAGCAGGTGTGCGCGGCGTGCCACGGCGAAGCCGGCGACAAGCCGATCCAGCCCGATTACCCGATCCTTGCCGGCCAGCACCGCGACTACCTCTTGAAGGTGCTGCGCGACTACAAGTCGGGACTGCGCAAGAACCCGGTGATGTCGGGCATGGCGCAGCCGCTCACGCGCGAGGAGATGCAGAACGTCGCCGAGTGGTTCGCGTCGCAGCCCAGCCCGCTGCACGTCAAGCGCTGAACGCGCCCGGCGGCCGCATCACCGGCCGCTTTTTTTCCTGACGCACTCCAGGTAGGCGTCGGCGTCGGGCGGCAAGCCCTCTCGCTGCGAGCGCCACACCGTCTCGCCCAGGCACTCCAGCACGCCGTGCAGCGCGTCGTGCCGGTCGCCGAGCTTGCGTTCGAGCCGCTCGAACTCCGCGCGCAGTCCCGCCGGCTGGTCGATCGACAGCTGCTCCTCGATCGCGAGGTGCAGGCTCATGTGGAGGAACGGGTTGGGGGCGCCCGCGTCGACGCCGTAATCGCGCTCGGCGCCCTGTGGGTCCTCGAGTGCCTCGCGGTATTCCGGATGGGCAAGCACGACGTCGACTCCCACCGCCTCCAGACCTACCAGAGGCTCCTTGTCGCGGTACTTGCGCCACGCCTCGGCGAAGAACCGTCGGACCTCGTCGCGGCTGGGCGTGAACATCGCTAGGGGTGCAGCTGCTTCGCTTTTTCCGCGGGCGGCGTCTTGTGCTTGAACTCGCACAGGTCGCGGATGATGCAACTCGGGCAGTCGGGCTTCGGCGCCTTGCACACGTAACGGCCGTGCAGGATCAGCCAGTGGTGCGCGTGCTGCTTGTATTCCTCGGGCACGAACTTCTCGAGGCGGTCTTCGACCTCGCGTGGGTTGGTGCCCGGCGCGATGCCGGTCCGGTTCGACACGCGGAAGATGTGCGTGTCGACCGCGATGGTCGGCTCGCCGAACGCCACGTTGAGCACGACGTTGGCGGTCTTGCGGCCCACGCCCGGCAGCGCCTCGAGCTCCTCTCGCGTGCGGGGCACCTTGCTGCCATGCCGCTCGATGAGCCCGCGGCAGGTTTCGATGATGTGCTTTGCCTTCGAGCGGTACAGGCCGATGGTCTTGATGTAGGCGCTCAGTCCTTCGACGCCCAGCGCCAGCATCTTCTGCGGCGTATTCGCTGCCTTGAAGAGCGCCGGCGTCGCGAGGTTCACGCCGCGGTCGGTGGCCTGCGCGGAGAGGATCACGGCGACCAGCAGCTCGAACGGCGTGCGGTACTTGAGCTCGGTCTTGGGCGACGGGTTCGCCTCGCGCAGCCTGCGAAAGATCTCGGCGCGCTTCAGCCGGTTCATTCGGAGAAGCTGCGCGCCGCGGCCGCGAGCCGCGCGCTGCGCTCCTCCTCGAGGCGCGCAAGGCGCTCGTTGCGCTGCTCGAGCTGCTCGCGTGCCTTGTGCGCGCGAGCTTCGGTCCACGCGGAGCCGGCGCCGACCATCGAGATGCAGTCGATGGGGCAGGGCGGGAGGCACAGCTCGCATCCGGTGCACACCTCTGTGAGGACAGTGTGCATGAGCTTTGCCGCGCCGACGATCGCGTCGACCGGGCACGCGTCGATGCACATCCGGCAGCCGATGCAGCGCGACTCGTCGATCAGCGCGACTTCCAGCGGCTTTTCCGCGCCGCATGACGGATCGAGCGGCAGCGGGTCGCGGCCGAGCAGTGTTGCGAGCTTCTTTCCAGCACAGTGGGATCCGAAGCTTGGAATTCACGTGACTTGAAGTCGCGGC
>JADMIO011827306.1_pt1 | contig 11620 bp, 17 predicted proteins | sample 8958161 | NCBI WGS metagenome assembly JADMIO01 (sample SAMN16585339, study PRJNA669376) | soil metagenome | isolation source: Crop rotation soil | place: USA: Cullars Rotation, Alabama | collected 2011
TTTCCCTGTTTGATATCGCTCACGATCTTCCGCGGAGACGCCTTCGGGACGCTTGATGTAGGGCGGCAATGGTGTTGACCCGATCTCCGCGAGCGCATCGTCAAACGAACCTTCACAATGGAAACGCACGCGACGAAGCTCTGTTCCAGGTTCGTCGAGCATTTCTGCGATCAGTCGCCCCTCGCCGAAGACTGCGCGCGCGCCTTTTTTCAACCGCGCGCCGGGACGGACCAGCGCTTCCCACACGCCCGTTTCGATCTTGCGCACGAGAAATATCTCGACCTGTCCGCCTGATTCTTCACGATACCCGTTGAGCCGCGCAGGAATCACACGCGAGTTGTTCACAACCACGACGTCGTTTGGACGAAGGTAGCTGGTGAAGTTTTTGAAGCTCGAGTCGGACCAGTCCTGCTTGCCGCGATCGAGGACGAGCATTCGTGAAGCGTCGCGTTGTTCGAGTGGTGTTTGAGCGATGAGGTCAGCGGGGAGCTCGTAATCGAAATCGGAGATGTGCATTACGTAGCGCTTTCAACGTTCGAGGGATGTTCGTAGTGGAACGTCGCGGTTAGCTGTGCGCCGAATAGCATGATCAAACTCGACACGTAGCTCCACGTCAGTACAGCGACCACCGCACCCACTGAACCGTAGATCTCGTCGTAGTGAAAGTATTGCAGGCACCACGCGAAGATGTACTTCGCCACTTCCCAAAGCAGACCCGCGAGAAACGCGCTCGGCAGCGTGTCGCGCAACGTGACTTCCGCGCGCGGCATGAAACGGTAAATACAAATAAACACCACGACCGTGATCAGATAGCTGCCGGTGAAGAACAACACCGGCCAGAACGCACTGCCGACCGAAATCAGCAACGGATATCTCGCGATTTGACGTGGCGAAAGCCTGCCAGTCATTTCGCGCATCGCGACCAGGATTGACGTCAGCATTACCGAGAGCGCGAGTATCAATCCAACCACGCCCACCATGCCGATCGTGAGCGCTCGTCCGTGCCAGAACGTTCTCGAGATGGATCCCCAAATACGATTCAGGGCGCGCTCGACGACCGCGAAAACCCAGGAGCCGGCCCAGAACACGATGACCACGCACGTGATGACTGCTCCGAAGCCGACGTTTGAAAACGCGCCAATCGTGTCGCGCAGAAATTGACTCGAGCCTGGATAGACGTCGATCGCTTGCGCAAGCAATCGACTGCCGGCGGCGAGTTTGTTGCTGATCGCCAGCATCAAGAGCAGCGCGGGGAAGAGCGCCATCAATCCGAAGTAACTCATCGCCGCCGCAGAGGTGAAGAGATCGTGCTCGTGAAACTGGTGCAGCGAATGCCCGAGCATCGACGTCCACGGCGAACGATTGCGAACGCCGAATGAGTGACGCGAGAATGAAAGAAAGCGCTTCATCAAATGTGACACAGATTAACGCGGATTCTTTTTCAGCGGGGGTCGAACAGGCTGGGGACTCGGGAGCCGGGGGGCTTGATATCGAAATGATCGTAGGCGAGCGGCGTCGCCAGGCGACCGCGCGGCGTGCGATCCAGAAATCCGATCTGAATCAAATAAGGTTCGATGATCTCCTCGATTGAATCCTTCTCTTCGTGAATCGACGCTGAAATCGTGCCCAGGCCCACCGGACCGCCGTTGAACTTCTCGATGATCGTCAAAAGCAGTTTGCGATCCATCTCATCCAGACCATACGTATCCACTTCCATTCGGTTCAACGCATCATTCGCAACGTCTTTGTTGATGCGCCCGTCGTAGTCAACTTCAGCGTAGTCGCGAACCCGTCGCAACAGGCGGTTGACGATGCGTGGCGTGCCGCGCGAGCGTCGCGCGATTTCACGCGCGCCTTCGTTATCGATCTCGACGCCGAGAATCTCTGCTGAACGTTTGCAAATGATTTCGAGATCTTCGTGCGGGTAGAAATCGAGATGAAAGACGATGCCGAAACGTCCGCGCAACGGCGCTGTGATTAGACCCGCGCGCGTGGTGGCGCCGATGAGTGTGAACTTCGGCAGTTCGAGCTTGATGGAACGCGCCGCGGCGCCCTGTCCGATCAGCAAGTCGAGCTGGTAGTCCTCCATTGCCGGGTAGAGCTTTTCTTCGAGGGCCGGCAAGAGACGATGGATCTCGTCGATGAAGAGCACGTCGCCTTCCTGAAGATTCGTCAGCAGGGCGGCGATGTCACCGGCTTTCTCGATTGCGGGACCGGCAGTCGATCTCAGCTCGGCGCCCATTTCATTCGCGATAATGTTTGCGAGCGTCGTCTTGCCGAGTCCGGGTGGGCCAGTGAGCAGCACGTGGTCCAGCGCTTCGCGACGGCCGCGCGCGGCTTTCATGTAGACGCGCAGGTTTTCCTTGACCTGGCGCTGCCCGATGTACTCGTCGATGCGAGTGGGGCGCAGCGTCAGATCGAGTTGACGATCCTCGTCGCTGGCTAGAGTATCTTTCACGCGCGCTGATATTGACTCAGGAGGCATGTTGTTTTCAAACCCGTGCGAGTTTCTTGAGAGCGCGTCTCAAAATGGATTCGACCGTGATGTCGCCGCCTTCGCCGAGCGCGCCATCGATAGCTTTTTCCGCTCCCGACCGTTGATACCCGAGATTGAGCAAAGCTGACAGAGCATCGGCGCGAACGGCCTCTTCAGTCGGCTCGGCAGCTTCCGGTTTCGCTCCGAGCTCTTCTTCAAGCTGCGCCGACGACAACTCAGCCACCTTCTCGCGAAGCTCCATGATCAACCGCTCGGCCGTCTTGCGACCGATTCCGGGAATCAACGTCAGGCGCGCGAGGTTGTTGGTTCTAATCGACGCGATCATCTCGTCTGCAGTCATGCCCGACAACAGTGTGATGCCTAGCTTCGGTCCGATTCCGGTTACGGAGATGATCTTCAGAAACAACTCGCGCTCGCGGGCTGTCTTGAAGCCGAAGAGTTGCAACGTGTCTTCACGAACGTGCGTGTAAATGCGCAGTTGAACCGTCGAGCCCATGTCCTCGAGGTCGTAGAAAGTCGAGAGCGGAATCGTGACTTCATAACCGACGCCGCCTACGTCGACGATCACGGACGTCGCCTGTTTGGAGAGCAGGGTGCCGCTGAGATGCGCAATCATTCGGGCAGGATTGTAGCAAAAAAGCGATAGGGCCTATATGACCTATTCGACCTATTAGCGCTATACTTGCGGGGACAGGTTTCCTTCATGAAGTCCGAGAAGATATCAGAATTAACAACCAGCCGCTTGAGTGTTTACCTTCGTTGCCTCAATGCGCTTCACGCTGCGGGTATCAAAACCATCTCGTCGCAGGCGCTGGCCGAGCAATTCAATTTGAACTCCGCACAGATCCGCAAAGATCTGGGTTACTTTGGCGAGTTTGGCGTGCGCGGCGTTGGTTACTACGTCGAAGATCTGCGCGATCACATCACGAAGATACTCGGTCTCGACAGCCCGCATCGCGTCGGCATCATCGGCGCCGGCCGGCTGGGTACCGCGCTGGCGAACTACAACGGCTTCGGTCGCTCAAACTTCACGGTGGTAGCGCTCTTCGATAACGATCGGCAAAAGATCGGTCACAGGATCGGTGACGCAAACCTCCTCGTACACGACGTCGACGACGTTGCGAAAGTGATCCGTGAGGAAGCAATCGACGTGATGGTGATCGCAGTGCCAGCGAAGGCGGCGCAAAGAGTTCTCAACCAGGTTACGTCTGCCGGAATCAAGGCAGTGCTCAACTTCGCGCCGGTCTCGCTGACCTCGCGCCGCGGCGTAAAGGTCAAGACAGTTGACCTGACCACGTCCCTGGAGTCGTTGTCGTATTTCCTTTCGCAACCTTCGAACAGCATCGTTACTCAACCACGACGACGAACGTCCAGCAAAGAAACATGGATGAGCAAACAACAAAACGAGATCTGATCCGCGTTTGCCACCTGATGTACGAACGGAGCTACGTCGTTTCGTCTGACGGCAACGTGAGCGTGCGGCTGGACGACGGCCGCATCCTCGCGACGCCGACGATGACGTGCAAAGGCCGCATGAGCGAAGACCTGATCGCGATCACGGATCTCGAAGGACGTGCGCTCAACGAGCGTCGCGCCTCGAGCGAGCTCGCGATGCACCTCCTGATCTATCGCGAACGTCCGGACGTGAAGGCCGTTTGCCATGCACATCCACCACATGGGACCGCATTCGCCGTCGCTGGTCTCGCGATCGATCAGCCGATCCTTTCGGAAGTTATACTGACACTCGGTTGCGTGCCGCTTGCTGCTTATGGAACGCCTTCAACCGAAGAGCTGACGCGCGAGATGCAGCCGCTCGTGAAGCATCACAACGCGCTGCTAATGGCGAATCACGGCGCGGTCGCTTACGGCGCAGATCTTTGGCAGGCGTGGGATCGTCTGGAAACGTTGGAACACACGGCGAAGATCGCGATACTCTCGCGCGTACTCGGCGGCTCGAAGAATCTTCCGGCGGATGCGATTGAGAAGTTGATCAATGTGCGCGAGAAGGCTGGTTATCTCGGCGAGTCTGCGCGCGGCCAAGCGTGCGGGTATTTGGGCAACACGAATAATGGCGACACGAAGATCTCGCTCACGCGCGAAGAACTCGTCGAATTGTTAAGTCAGGCAGTTAATGGTAAATAAACAGATAGAGGAGAACATCTGAATGCAAGAAGCACTCGGAATGGTTGAAACAAAAGGCCTGGTAGCGATGATCGAAGCTGCCGACGCGATGGTGAAAGCCGCGAACGTCACGCTCGTCGGTTACGAAAAGATCGGCGCCGGCTTTGTGACTGCGATCGTGCGTGGCGACGTTGCTGCCGTGAAGGCCGCTACTGACGCCGGCGCCGCAGCCGCGCGACGTGTGGGTGAGCTCGTGAGCGTACACGTGATCCCGCGCCCGCACGGCAGTGTCGACGAAACCCTTCCCATCGGCCTCGATCGATAATCAGCATGATCATTGCTCGCATTCTCGGGACAGTTGTCTCCACTCAAAAGGACGAACGGTTAAGCGGAAAGAAGTTGCTGATCGTGAGACCGATTAACGTAGATGGCAGCGATACGACCGGCTACGTGGTCGCGGTTGACACCGTGGGCGCGGGATTTCACGAGCGCGTCCTCGTGGTGGCCGGTTCGAGTGCGCGACTGGCGCAGGGAATGAAAGACGTCCCTGTGGATGCGGCAATTGTTGGAGTGATTGATACGGTCGACGTTCGGTGAACTATGCAACTCGCGCGCGTCATCGGCACAGTGGTTTCTACCGTCAAGAACGATTCTCTCGAAGGACGGAAGCTGCTGATCGTGCAAACTGTCGATCGAAATCTTGAAGCGACGGGGAAGCCGATGGTTGCGGTCGACGCGGTCGGCGCGGGCACCGGCGAGCTGGTGTTTTGGTGTCGCGGCAAGGAAGCGAGTTTTCCTTTCAAACGAGAAGACACGCCTACTGATTGCACGATCATCGGTATCGTTGATTCCGAGCAGCACGTAACAAGATGATTCTCGCGCGCGTAGTCGGAAATGTCGTGGCCACGCAGAAGAACCACCGCTACCAGAACGCGCGTGTGATGTTGTGCCAGCAGATCACGCCGGAAGGTGAGGAGACGAGCTACTCGGTGCTGGCGCTGGATTCGGTGGATGCGGGTGTTGGAGACACGGTGCTGATCGTGCAGGAAGGCTGGAGCGCGTCGACGGCGGCGACAGGGAAGGCAGGCGCGGCGATCGATTCGGCGATCGTGGGTGTGGTTGATCGGATTGACTTGTTATAACGATGGAAGATCAGGCGAGATTGATGGCTGAGAGGATTGCGCGGCGCATGGCTGGGGGCACGACCACGCCGCAGGCTGACATCAGCTCGGAGCTTGCTGCGATGCGCGCGAGCCTTGACGAACTGCAAAACCGTTTAGTTCAAATCGAAGCTAAGGTAAGCGCTCCGCGCGTACACTCGCCGTGGCACCCCAGTTTGGAGCGCTTTGGTGTTGAAGAAGCGACCGTGTCGGAGCTTGTGGACTTTTTTCAAAATGAAAAGGCTTGCAGCATGGAGCCGGGCGGCAAGCCTTGTGACCACTGTGCAATGTGTAGTTCAAGAGGTTTTTAGCCGCGGATTAACGCGGATGAAAACCGATTATTTACTTTGGTTCTGCCGCAATGAATTAGCGTTGATCTGCGGCGGTTGATTCGCGCCTTCCTCGGCCCGGAAGTAGGGCTCCTCTTTGAATCCGAAAAGTTTTGCTGAGATCACCGTCGGGAAGCGTGCGCGCGTGGTGTTGTAATCCTGGACGGCGTCGTTGTAGTCCTTGCGCGAGGTGGCGATGCGGTTCTCGGTGCCCGCCACTTCATCCTGCAACGCCCTGAAGTTCTCATTCGACTTCAACACCGGATAGTTTTCCTGAAGCACCAGAAGACGTCCCATCACGCCGCCAAAACTATTTGCAGCGTTGATTACCGCCTCCTTCTGTTCCGGGGTCCTGTCGCCACCTTCACCCTGCGGCGGCTGACTGGTTGCATTCAGCAGTTGCGACCGCGCCTTGGCGATCGTCCCAAAGACTTCCTGCTCCTGAACTCCCGCCATCTTTGCCGCTTCAGTCAAGTTGCCCAGAAGATCGGCGCGACGTTGTAGTTGCGCTTCTGTGTTGGCCCACTTTCCCTTTACGTTTTCATGTTTTGTCGTCAGCGTGTTATAGCCACAGCCGCTCGCCCCAAAACTGATCAGCGCAACGGCGAAAAGGATTAATAGTCTTCGCGTCTTCATTCTCAAATCTCCATTAGGTTGTTAACGGCTTCTACTACCTGCTCGATTTGGAACAGGTAGGCTCCGAAAAGTTCGTGGGCTTCTTTCTCAGACGAGGGGCGTCTGTCGCCAGCGCGAAATTCAAAGATTCGCTCGAAGGGGTTGGGGTCGAGCCGGAGTAGTTTTGCGGTCTCGCGAACGCAATCGGCTTTTGAAACAGGCGCCTCCTTGTGGTGCAACAACAGCACGGCGCGAAACAGCGCCGCAAAGCTCGACAAGCTGTCGCTCATCAAGTCGCAAAGTTTTTCGATCGAGGCTGAGGCGGGAATGTAGAGCCGTCGCAACTGGATCAACTTGCTTCGCAGCTCATACTCGGTCTGATGACGAAGGTTCGCATCGGAGAGTTTTACAAACTCGAACGGATCGTTACCGTAAAGAACGATGCGCGCATTCGCCATCTGATGAAACTCGATCGGAAAGACGTCGGCAGCGCCGGAGAGTTCTTCAAGAGTGAAGTAAACCGGCAACGGATGGCCCAATCGCTGCCACTCACGCATCGGCGCTTGTGCTTGGCGCAGATCTTCGGGCGTGATGCGGTGCAAAGCGATGAGCAGGTTGTAATCGGAGCGTAGCTCGATGTGATCTCCGGCCGCGGCTGAGCCGTAGAGCATCACGCACGCCAGATTTTCTCCGTGCGTTGCGCGCAGATCGTCGACTAGTCCGCTGAGTGCTTCTTTTACCGAACTCTTAACCATAACTACCAGCTGCCTCCCGCGCCTCCGCCACCGAAGTCACCGCCACCACCAAAACCTCCGCCAAAACCACCACCGCCGCCGCCAAAGCCTCCGCCACCCCAGCCACTGCTCGAGCCCCAGCCTCCTCTGCCGCCGCCACCGAGATTACTAAAGAGACTTCCCCACAGCAGTGCCTGCAAACAACCCCCACCGCCACCTCGTCCTCCTCTGCGCGATGACGAAGAGAGCAGGATCAGAATGAAAATGATTATTACTGCTCCAGCGCACATAGTTCCCAGACTCATCTGCGGCCGCGCAGGCGGCCGTCTTTCCTCGATCTGAACTGCCTGGCTGTTGTCGACTCGATCGATCTTGAAACCACGTTTCTGCTCAAGTGTCGCGACGTAAGCCTCGATCGTATCGTTGATTCCCTGGCTGTAGTTTCCTTGCCGGAACTGAGGTACGAGCCGCTCACGTTGAATTCGTCCCACCAGTCCATCCGGCAAATCACCTTCGAGATGCCGGCTGACCTGTGTGAAGTACTTGCGATCCTTGATCGCAACCACCAACAGGAAACCAGCTTTGTCACCATCCTTCGAGCCGATACCCCAGCCGCGCGCAACCGCGAGCGAAAAATCAAAGATGTCGAGATCGCCCGTCGTATCGACCGTCAGCACCGCGAATTCGATATTGCCGCGCTCCTTCAACTCGCGATAGATCGACTCGAGATTTTGTCGCGTCTCCGCGTTAATGACGTTCGCGTTATCGACGATCGGGTTGAAGGGAACGGGTAGGGGAACAGGCGACTGGGGCGTGGTCTGCGCGCTCGCGTCAACCGCTAACAGCGAAAAGACCAAAACCAGAAGGCCGAGGCCAAGCCACAAACTCTCTGATTTTCTCAAGCGCAAAGGCAATGGCGAAATTCTCGTCAGTGCTAACCCTCTATCAACCGATGCAATAAATAAAAGAGGGCGACCCCTCCAAAAACGACAATCGACACCGTGGGGTTTCTTTCTTCTTTATGGTTCACCTCGGGAATCAGGTCGCTTGCAGCTACATAAAGGGTTACACCGGCCGAGAATGGTAAAGCATAGCCAACGGCGTTGCTCGTTCTCGCGTCGAGAAGGGCAACGCCAATCACACCTGCCAACGTCGCGGCGCCGATGGCCGCTGTCGCAATCAACGCCTTCTGGTCCGAACGTCCACTCGCAAGCATGATCGATGCCACAGTAAAGCCTTCGGGCATTTTGTGCAGCAGAATGGCGATAAAGACGAGAATTCCGACTTTGAAGTTGACGAGGAAAGCGGATGCAATCGAGACACCGTCGAAGAACGTGTGAATCCAAAGACCACCGACAGCCGTGTACGCCGCAGAGGGGCGCATGAATGATTCCGGATGAGTTTCGGCGCCGAAATGGAAGTGCGGCGCGAGGGTGTGTTCGAAGAATTGTATTGCGAGGTAACCGAGTAGCAGTAACGCCATTGCGCCCGCCACCGCTTCCGCTGCCGATTCACCAGGCGAGTTTTTGGTCCAAATGCCGATGGTTTCCGGAAGGATCTCGATAAAGATAGCGGCCAGCATGAAGCCCGCGCCGAGGGCGACGAGGTATTTCAAGAAGCGCTCGCCGAAGCGGCCCGACTTGATCAGAATCAGCCCGCCGAGGATATTGGCCCCCGCCGCCAGCAATCCAAACAGAAGAATCGATGTCATCTAGTTGTGAGGCCCCACTATAACGGAATAGGTCCTATAGGACCAATAGGACTATTCAGGCGGACAGAAGGCGATCACCTTGCACAGCTAAGCCTATTGACACGATCTAGAGCGCGGCGTATTTTGAATCGGGTGGTCAAAAGTGGTCGGAAGTGGGTCCAACCTCGTAGCAACACCGATCATCAGCAACACTTTTCCTTTGGGCCACCCACCAGTGCTCTCTCGTCAGGCTCGAGATTATGCTGCGAGGAAATTACACGGCACGTATCGATGTCAAAGGCCGCCTCAAAGTTCCAACTGAATTTCGGCGGCTGATTGAGGAGAAGCACGGCAAAGACTTTTATATCACGAGCCTCACAGGCGAGTGCGTTCGGATTTACCCATTGCCGGAATGGGAGTCGATCGAACAAAGACTTTCGTTGTTGCCTTCGATGGATCCAGCTCGAAGGAAGTTCCTTGATAGAACGAATTACTACGGTCAGCAAGCTACGATCGACGGGCAAGGACGCCTGTTGATTCATCCGTTGCTGCGCAAGAGCGCTGAAGTTGTGGGTGACGTGGCGGTGATGGGCTACCTGACCTATTTGGAAGTTTGGGAGCTCGACAAGTTCAAAGCCCGCCTGCTCGCGGATCCATACACGGAAGAAGACGAGGCTGCGATTGCGAGACTTGGAATTTAGTGCTCTGTACTTGGTACTTTGTGCTTTGTGAAGAAGAACAAAGGGCAAAGACCAAAGCACAAAAAGATCTTTGAACGAGATCACGGGGCGGTGGAGATGGCTGCGCCTTTGGGGGGCATGGGCGCGCCCCATCGCCCCGTGCTGCTGGAAGAGACGTTGAAGTTCCTTGCTCCTGAGCGTGGAGGTCTCTTTATTGATTGCACGGTTGGCCTTGGCGGACACAGCGAAGCAATTCTGAAATCCTCCCTCGACACTCGTGTCATCGGAATGGATCTCGACCCCGCGGCGCTCGCCTTTTCCCGACAACGACTCGCGCCTTTCGGAGATCGATTCCGTGCCTTTCAAGCCAACTTCCGCGCCATCGGCTCAATCCTCCAACAGGCTGATGAACGCGATCCAAATGGTGTTCTCGCCGATCTTGGCGTCTCTTCAATGCAGTTTGATTCACCTGAACGTGGGTTTAGTTTTCGTTTCGATGCTCCGTTAGACATGCGGATGGACCCGGGCTCCGGCGCCACCGCGGCGGACCTTCTACAACAACTTCCGGAATCGGAAATTGCCAGAATCATTTTCGAATACGGCGAAGAACGACACTCACGACGCATCGCCCGTCGCATTGTCGAGCGTCGCGGACAAGGACAGCCGGTAACGACCACCACGGAGTTAGCAGACCTTGTGCGACACGCAGCCGGTGGGCACAAGCGACAACAGATTCATCCGGCGACTCGCACGTTCCAGGCCCTGCGAATCGCTGTTAATCATGAGCTCGAAGGGCTGGGAGAATTTGTCGAGTTAGCAGTCGATCTTTTAATTCCGGACGGCAGGTTTGCCGGCATCAGTTTTCATTCGCTCGAGGATCGGATCCTCAAGCGCGAACTGCGAAGACTGTCGGGCCATTGCGAGTGTCCGCCGCGGTTGCCGGTTTGTTCGTGCGGCGCGCGGAAAGTTGTCGAGGTGCTGACGAAACGCCCAGTAGCACCTGGCGATCGGGAGATTGACGAGAACCCGCGCGCACGCAGCGCGAAGCTGAGAGCATGTAGAAAGCTAAAAGACGATGAAACGATTTCCTGAGCATCAACTCAACGCAAAGATTCGCCGCTCGCGAGACGTCACCGCGCTCTCGCGTCTCGCGCTTTTGTTGTTCTGTGGTCTCGTGCTCGCGGGTGGATTCATCTTCGCTGCGAAGCAACACTTCGCCGCCGTGCAGTACGGCTATCAAAACGAGAGCCTGCGCAACGAGCGCAAGCGACTACAAGAAGAGAACGCTCGGCTCTCGCTTGAAAGGGACCGCGTGACCGCGCCGGATAAGCTTGCGCCGGCTGCGCGCCGACTTGGCTTACAAACGCCGCGAGCAGCCCAAATCGGAACGAATCCGCGTTAGTCCGCGGTTAAAAAGCGTCCTCATCGCGCTGGCGTTAGGGGGAACAAGTTGCTGATGTTGGCACGCCTCGTAGCTCGATCAAAATCCAGACCGGACGTCTCGCCAGGCCGCGCGCTTTTCGTCGCGGCTTTTATTGGTTTTTGGATGCTGGTCGTTTGCGCGCGCCTCATCTACCTGCAGTTTTCGCAGTACGACAACCTCGCGAACCGCGCGCGTCAACAGCAGCAAAATGAGATCGAAACTGGTCCACAGCGCGGCGATCTGCTGGATCGTCAGGAACGCCAACTCGCGCGCAGTGTGCAGACAGTCTCGTTGTTTATCGATCCGGATGGTCTCGACACCGCAACTCTCGATCGCAACGCGCAACAGATCGCTAAGTCACTTGGTTTGAA
>JADMIO011478764.1_pt1 | contig 11619 bp, 9 predicted proteins | sample 8958161 | NCBI WGS metagenome assembly JADMIO01 (sample SAMN16585339, study PRJNA669376) | soil metagenome | isolation source: Crop rotation soil | place: USA: Cullars Rotation, Alabama | collected 2011
CTACGCTGGTGCTGCTGAACGGCCGCCGCATCGCGCCCTTCGGCAACGCCGACCCGAACTTCGGCCAGTCGGCCGTGGTGAACCTCGACGCGCTGCCGCTGGACGTGGTGGACCGTATCGAGATCCTCAAGGACGGCGCCTCCGCCATCTACGGCTCGGAGGCCGTGGCGGGTGTGGTCAACATCATCCTGCGCAAGGATTACACCGGCGCGCAGATCGGCGGCTTCTTCGCCCAGAACCGAGACAACGATTACCGCACCTGGCGCGCCACCACCACGCTGGGCTTCGGTGACCTGGCGCGCGACCGCTACAACGTGTTCATGAATTACGAACGCGTCGAGCGCGACGTGACCAAGGTGGACGATGTGGAGAACTACATCCTCTACACGGCGCTGCGCGACAGCGCGACCTTCCAGACCTTCCGCCGTTTCACGTCCTCTTTCGCCGGCAACTATGTCACCGGCATTTACGATCCGGTGACCCTGCAGGCGACGGCGCTGGCGCTGCGTCCCGCGGCGCAGCAGCCGGCCAATTGCGCGGCAGGGGCGATCAAGGTATCGGGCATTTGCCGCTGGGACATCCCGTCCAAGCAGGACATCGTTCCGGAAAGCACGCGCGACAACTTCTTTGCCCGCGGCACGGTGGACTTCAACGCCGCCATGTCGGGCTTCGCGGAGGCGGGCTTCAACCGCACCAAGACGTTCTACCGCGGCAGCCCGCAGGTGTACGGCGATTTCGGTGCCTGGTACTCCTCGTCCCAGCAGCGGCTGGTGAACCTGCCGGAGTTCCTGCCGGCCACGCATCCGAACAACCCGTTCGGCGGCCCCATCATTTTCCGCCACCGCTTCAGCGAAGTGGGCGATAACAGCCGTCTCGTGAACGCCGAGGCCGAGCGTTTCGTCGGCGGGCTGAAGGGCGCCACGGCCGGCGGGCTGGACTGGGAGACGGGCATCCTTTACTCGTCCAACGAGACCAAGGTGACGCAGTTCAATTCCATCCGCCGCACGCCGCTGACCCAGGGCATCCTGAACGGCACATACAACTTCCTCAACCCGCAGGCGGGCGCCATCAAGCCGGCCGACCTGCGCATCGACACGGTGGACAACGCCGATTCGTCGTTCCTGATCGTCGATGCCAAGGGCTCGAAGGAGTTCATGCAGTTGCCGGGTGGTTCGCTGGCGCTGGCCGCGGGACTCGAGTTCCGCAAGGAAGAGCGTAGCGCGCGCCCGGATGAAGCCAAGGTGCGCGGCGAAGTGATCGGCGCGGGCGCGGCGGTGGCCGAGGGCGATCGCGATGTGACCTCGCTGTACGCCGAGCTGTCGATCCCGTTCCTGAAGAACATCGAGACCCAGGTGGCGGTGCGCACCGACAAGTATTCCGACTACGGCCGCTCGACCACGCCGAAGTTCGGCATCAAGTGGAAGGTCATCCCGTCGCTGGCCGTGCGCGGCTCGTACGCGGAAGGTTTCCGGGCGCCGTCGCTGACGGAAATCTCGCGCTCCTCGGTGACGGCATTCACCACCGTGACCGACCCGAAGCGCTGCATCGTCGGTGACGAGTTGGCCTGCCTGTCGAACATCGCCGCGCTGCTGGAGAACGCCAACCGGCTGGATCCGGAGAAGTCCAAGTCGTACAACGTCGGCATCGTCTGGGACCCGATCAAGGACCTGTCGCTCACGCTGGATTACTTCGACATCCGCCGCCGCCAGGAAATCACCGTGCTGGACCCGGACCTGATCCTGCAGAACGAGGATGCGACGACCGGCGTTTACGCCGGACGCGTGATCCGCGGTCCGGTGCTGCCGGGTGAAGCCGCAGGACCGCTGCAGGCCATCCGCACGTTCTACTTCAACAGCGGCCAGACCAACGTCAAGGGTTACGACCTGGACGTGCGCTACAACGTCAACCTGGGGGCATTCGGCAAGCTGCGCAACAACCTGTCGATGACCTACTACGATTCCTTCAACGGCAACTCGGCGGACTCCGAGCCGCTGATCGAGACGGCGACGTTCGGCTTCCCGCGTACCCGCGGCACGCTGCGCAATACCTGGGACTACCGCGACTGGACGCTGGGCCTGACGACCAACTACAACGCGGGGTACAACGTGCTGCGCGATCCCACCCTGACGTGCTCGGCGGCCATCCGCGCCGTGCAGCCGTCGTGCAAGGTGGCGTCGAACACCACGTACGACATCGCGGTGCAGTGGACCGGCGTCAAGAACCTGGTGGTGAACTTCGTCGCGCAGAACATCACCGACAAGAAGGCGCCGCTGGATGCCAACGCCCGCCCGGTGAACTTCACCTACCACCCGTTCCGCAGCGTGTACTACGTGGCGGGCTTCACCTACAAGTTCCGCTAGGTGAAGGGACCGGCCGGGGATGATGCGATGGCAAGCCAACTGTCATCTTTTGCAAACCCGGCCGGCCGGGGCAGTACCACGCACGGGGCGGTGGCATGATGAGACGCATCATCCTTCCACCGCCGCCTGCGGAGAACGCGGCGGCCGATCGCAAATCGATGGGCAAGCTGTTCCTCAAGTTGTGGCTCCTGATCCTGCTGACCTCGATCACGTCCTACAAGATCCAGGACGCGGTATTCGACTACGTCTACAGGCAGCAGATGGCATCGGTATCGAACGAGCGTGTGCGCCGGGTGTACGCGTACATCGAGGAACTGTTGTCGACGGTGCCGAAGGATCAATGGCAGGAGCGGTTCGCGCGCATGCAGAAGCGCGTGGGCTCGCCCAAGGATTTCATGGGCCCCTCGCGGCTCGCGACGCTGGACGAACTGTCGCTGACCGGCGAGGCGCTCGAGGAAGTGCGCGCCCACCGGCCGTACGTGCGCTCGCTGCCGGGTGGCGGCGGCACGGAGATTTTCCACACAATCCTCGGCACGGAGTACGTGGTGGTGCTTGAGGTACCGATCGTGCAGAGCCCGCCCATGTACGGCGTGCTCACGCCGCAGCAGTTCACGTGGATCGTGGAATCGCTGCTCTATGCCTGCGCGGTGGGCCTGTGGCTCACGCTGTTCTGGCGCGACATGAAAAAGCTCGACCGCGCGGCCGGGGAGGTGGGGCAGGGGCATTTCGGTTTCTCGCTCAACATCCGCCGCGGCGCCGCGCTGTGGCCGTTGGCGGATTCGTTCAACAAGATGAAGGACCGCATCGGGGCGCTGTTGTCCTCGCACCGCAACCTCACCAACGCCATTTCCCACGAGTTCCGCACACCGATCACGCGGCTGCGCTTCCGCCACGAGCTGGCCATCAACGCGAAGACGCTGGCGGAGAAGGACCAGGAATTGATGCTGATGAACTCGGCCATCGACCAGCTGGACGATCTGTCCACCGAACTGCTGGAGTACGCGCGCCTGGACCGCGAGACGCCCGCGCTGGACATCGGCCCGATCGACACGGTGGCGTGGCTGAACGAGCTTGCCGACGAGGCGCGCGAGGTGGCGCGCGCGGCCGGCCGCGACATCGACATCCGCGTGCACACCGACGTCGAGTATGCCGACGGCGACTATCGTTACCTCACGCGCGCGGCGGCCAACCTGCTGCGCAACGCCGTGCGCTACGCCAGGCGGCGGATCGACCTCACGTTCGAAAAACACGACGGCCAATTCACGCTGCTGGTGGACGACGATGGGCCCGGGATTCCCGTGGCCGAGCGCGAGCACCTGTTCGAGCCATTCACGCGCCTGGACAAGAGCCGCGACCGGCAGTCGGGCGGCTTCGGCATCGGGCTTGCCATCGTGAAGCAGATCGCGCGCTGGCACGGCGGCGCGGCGGCGATCACCGATTCCGCATTGGGCGGCACACGCGTTTCACTGACCTGGTAATCCTCACGACGGGAGAACGACCTTGATGAACGCAATCAACGAAGTCGCTGCAATTGAAAAAGCGGCCGCCTCGGCTACCCGAGTACTGGTGGTGGAGGACGACGCGGAACTCGCCCGCGCCATCGCCGATTACCTCGGCAAGCAGGGCATGGAGGTGATGATCGAGGGGCGCGGCGACGACGTCATCGCCCGGGTCGCCGACACCGCGCCCGACCTCATCATCCTCGACGTGATGCTGCCCGGCCGCGACGGCTTCGACGTCTGCCGCGAGCTGCGTGCCTCGGGCAACGGCGTTCCCATCATTATCCTCACCGCCAAGGAAGAGGATTTCGACCAGGTGCTGGGGCTGGAACTCGGCGCCGACGACTACCTCGCCAAGCCCGTGCAGCCGCGCGTGCTGCTGGCGCGCATCAAGGCCATCACCCGCCGCATGCACGGCCACGCGCCGCCGGCGCCGGAGGGCGAGGTGCTGGTGTTCGGGCGATTGAAAATCCACGGCGTGAACCGCGAGGTGGCGCTGGACGAGCGGCGCATCGAGCTGTCGCCGGCGGAGTTCGATTTGTTGTGGCTGCTGGCCAGCAATGCGGGGCGGGTGATGCAGCGCAACGACATCCTGAAGGCCCTGCGCGGCTTGCATTACTCGGGGGCGGATCGGTCGGTGGATGCGCGCCTGTATCGCTTGCGGCGGCGCTTCGGGCAGGACAAGGAGGCGGTGTGGAAGATAAAGACCGTGCGGCCTCACGGTTACATGTTCTGCCAGGAGCCGTGGTGATACGTTCGGAAAAAGTGAAAACCTGCTTCTTTCGAATCTAGCGGGTGGAAATTTCTGGCGGCGCCAGAAGATTTCCGAGGGAAAACCCGGCTGTCGAACTCAAGCACTGGTGCGGGTTGTGGCGGCATTTTGGGCTGGGAGGCGCGCCGGTACTGGGGTTTGTGCTGTGCGTCACGCTGTCACGAACTGTGACAGTCGCCGAAAAAGCCGCGGGTAGACTGCTCGGATGAACAAGCTCATTCCCTTCCTGGTTTGCCTGTTGCTCGCCGCGTGCGGTGGCGGTGGCGGTGGCGGCAGCTCGTCGACATCGACGCCGCCGGCGAACACGCCGCCTGCCGTCACCCTCACCGATCCCACGGTCTATTCCAGCGCGCCGGGCGCCTCGCTCGCCAGCCCCAACGAGATCACCGCGGTCACGCAGGGGCAGATCACCGTCAACGGCGCCGCGCTCAATTACACCGCCACCACCGGCCATCTCACCGCGCGCGCCCCGGTCACCGATGCACCCAAGGCATCGTTTTTCTATGTCGCTTACACCGTGCCGGGCGCGGCGGCGGCCACGCGACCCATCACGTTCTTCTACAACGGCGGTCCCGGTTCCGCCACCATCTGGCTGCACATGGGGTCGTTCGGGCCGAAACGCCTCATCGCCGGCCATCCCGGCATCCTGCCGACGCCGTTCGCGCTGGTGGACAACGCCGAATCGATGCTCGACATCAGCGACCTCGTGTTCGTCGATGCCGTGGGCTCCGGCTTCTCGCAGGCCATCGCGCCGAACACCAACCAGACGTTCTGGGGCGTCGATGCCGATGCCGCGGCGTTCCGCGATTTCATCACGCGCTATCTCGCCGTCAACAACCGCACGGCGTCGCCCAAGTTCCTGTTCGGCGAATCGTACGGCGGACCGCGCACGGGCGTGCTGGCGTTGCTGCTGGAAACTGCCGGTGTGCGATTGAGCGGCGTGGTGCTGCAATCGCCGGCCATGAACTACAGCAGCAACTGCGCGGGTGAGGCCAATATCATCAGTTGCGCCGGCTTCCTGCCGAGCTACGGTGCCACGGGGGCGTGGCACAACAAGATCACGCCGCCCGTCGCGCCGGCCGGCACGGCGGCCTACATGGTGCCGATGCGCGCGCTGGCCGCCAACGAATATGACCCCGCCGCGCGCGCCTTCATCCAGGCGCACACGCCCGGGTCGGCATCGCTCGTCACGCAATTGGTGAACACCACGGGGGTACCTACCGGGGTCTGGCAACAGCAGTTGAACCTCGATCCGTCCTGGCAACAGCTCAACCTGGTGCCGGGGTCCCGGCTGGGGCGTTACGATTCGCGCGTCATGGCCGCCAACGGCACGCCGCTCGCGTCCGACGATCCGTCGAGTACCTCGATCTCCTCCGGCTTCGCGATCGGCCTGGGCAGCTACCTGTCGACCACGCTGCAATACACGACGCCGTCGACTTACGTCACCTTGTCCAACGCGATCCAATCCTGGAATTTTTCGCACGACGGCCGCAACGTGCCGGACACCATCCCCGACCTGGGTGCGGCCATGGCCATCAACAGCCGATTGAAGGTGATGGCGGTGAGCGGCTACCACGACCTGGCGACACCGTTCTACCAGACCGAGCTCGACCTCGCGCGCCTGGGCAACAATCCGAACATCACCGTCCGCAACTACATCGGCGGGCACATGACCTATCTCGACGACGGATCGCGCGTGCAGCAGAAGGCGGACCTGCGTGCGTTCTACCAGCAAGCGGTGGCACCATGAAAAAACTGTTGATGTTGCTGATGTTGCCCGCGATGGCGTGGGCCGTGGAACCGGTGAAGACAACCGCCGAGCAGCCGATGCTCGACCCGTGGGTGCCGCCGGCGGTGCGCGAAAAAGCCAAGCCGGCACCCGTGGCGGAAGGCGCGGCCTTGCGGGCCTTTATCGAGAAAAAGCTGCGCGATGGCTTTGATGCGGCCAGCAAGGACGGGACGCTCACCCGCGAGCAGGCGCGCGCCGCGGGGCTGGGATACGTGGCCGACAATTTCGATGCGATCGATTCGCGCCGGCTGGGTGCCGTGCGCTTCGAGGATGTGCGCCGCTATCTCACGCAGCGCGGGGCAAAGCTCGACTAGGTGCCGCGCTTGTAGACGATCTTCTTGGTGCCGCCCTCACAGGTGCCGACGACGCGAAGGTCGGTCTTTTCGTCCTTGTCGATGACGGTAAGGGTGAACTCGGTGACACCCTTGGCCTTGATCTTCTCGGCGATCTTGGCCTTGACCTCGTCGCAGGAAGTCTTGGCGCTGGCGGTGCCGGCCATCAAGCAGGCGGCGGCGATGGCAGTGACGGCGAAGGCTATTTTCATTTTGCTTTGCTCCTGGCCTGAAGAATCCAGCGCGTATGTTAACGGAAGCCGCGCAATCAAGAAACTCTCGGGACGATAAGGATTTTTCCGTCGCGTTCGCCTGCCGCGGCCGCCTTGATCGCCTGCTTGATATCCGCCACGTCGTAGGTCGCCTGCACGCGGGACTTGATCTTGCCGGTGGCGATGAGCTTGCCGATCTCGCCGAACACGGCCATCTGCTGCTGGGGGGTGGCGCGGCGGAACCAGAAGGCCAGCCAGAAGCCGCGCAAGGTGATGTCGCGGAAGACGAACGAGGCCGGGGACACCGAGCAGGGCTCGCCGCTCATGGCGCCATAGTTGACCAGCACGCCGCCGGTGGTGAGACACTGGGCGAGATTGTCCGTGGACGCACCGCCGACGGCATCGATCGCCAGGCGGATTTTCGATTCGCCGGTCGCCTCGGCGACGCGCTTGGCAAGGCCCTTGCCGTCGACCAGCACCACATCGCCGCCCATGTCCTTGACGGCCTGGACGGCGGATTCGCGGCGGACGATGTTGACGGTGCGCAGGCCGCGCAACTTGGCCAATTGCACCAGGTACTCGCCGACGCCGGAGTTGGCGGCATTCTGGATCACCCACTCGCCGGGCTCGAGCGTGACGAACTCGGTGAGCATCAACAAGGCGGTGGGCGGGTTCACCGTCATCATCGACAGTTGCAGCGGATCGGCCTCGTTGGGCAAGGGCATGAGTTTTTTCGCCTCACCCACCACGTGCGTGGACCAGGTGCCGGAGGAAACCGGCAACAGTACCGTCTGGCCGATGGGCGGCGACGTCACGCCGGGCCCGTGCGCCACCACCTTGCCGACGCCTTCGTTGCCGCCGATGGCCGGCAGGGGCGGCAGCATGCCGTATTCGCCGGTGAGGGTCAGCACGTCGGACGGGTTGATGGGAGCGGCGAGGACCTGTATCAGCGCCTCGCCTTCCTTCAACTGCGGGGTGGGAAAGTCCACAGCGGCGATGGACGCGTGCGGCTCGGGGCCGCGCTCGGTGTACTGGGCACGTTTCATTTTTTTCTCCGGTGGACGGAGGGAAAGTCTACCTCAGGCCGGCTTCAGCACCGCGGGCCCGCGCACGATGGGGGCTTCCTTGATCGGCAGGTTGGCCAGGGCAGCGAGCGCGGCCAGGGCGATGTCGCCGTACCACATCCAGTCGTAGTTGCCCTGCTGCGTGATGGCGATGCCGCCCAGCCACGCACCGAAGAATCCGCCCACCTGGTGCGATAGCAGCGTGAGGCCGAACAGCGTGCCCAGGTAGCGCGTGCCGAACAGCTTGCCGACCACACCCGCGGTGGGCGGGACGGTCGCGAGCCACGTGAAGCCCAACCCGGCGGCGAACAGGTAGAACGTGATATCGGTCTTGGGTGCCAGCAGGTAGATGACCACGAGCAGCGCGCGCGAGGCATACATCCAGAACAGGATGTACTTGCTGCGGAACCGCGCCACGCCCCAGCCCGCCGCCAGGCTGCCCGCGATGTTGGCGAGACCGATGATGGCGAGCGACCACGATGCCACCTGCGCCGGCAGGCCACAGAGCTGCACCTCGCCCGGCAGGTGCGTGACCAGGAAGGCAATGTGAAATCCGCAGGTGAAGAAGCCCGCATGCAGCAGCAGGTAGCTGGGGTCGGCCATGGCCTGCTTCACGGCTTGCTTGAGGGTCTGCTCCGGCACGGGCGCGGCGCCGCCCGCCGCGGGGACCGGCTGCGGCCGGCGGCGCAGCATGCGGGTGAGCGGCAGTGCCGCCAGCGTGATGATGGCCATCGACCACATCGCACCCATCCAGCCGAACGCCATGATCAATCGCTGCAATACCGGCGCGAACACGAACTGGCCGAACGAGCCGCCGGCGTTGATCACGCCCGAGGCCATGCCGCGTTTCTCCGCCGGCACGCGCTGGGCGGCGGCACCGATCAGCACCGAGAAGCTGCTGGCGCCGGAACCGATCGCGGACAGCAGGCCGATGCTGAAGATGAGGCCGAGCGAGGAGCTCATGTACGGCGTGAGCGCGCTGCCGATGGCGAGGATGACGAGTCCGCCGGCGAGCACGCGGCCCGGCCCGTACTTGTCGGCGATGGCGCCGGTGATCGGTTGTACCGCACCCCAGGTGAACTGGCCGATGGCCATGGCGAGGCTGATGGCGGCGATGCCCAGCCCGGTGGTGGTGTTGAGCGGCGAGACGAACAGGCCCAGCGATTGGCGCGCCCCCATCGTCACCATGAGGATGGCCGCGGCCACCAAGGTGATCATCCAGTAGTTTTCGGCCTTGTTTTGCGTTGCAGTTGTCATGTTCAGTTCTCGTCGGGGAGGGCAGGTTTGAGCTGGGCGAGGGCGAGTTCGAGGCGCTGGTTCAGCTCGTCGACGAATTCGCGGCCGAGGTGGGATTCGAGCGACAACTGGGCCTCGCGCCAAACCTGGTTGGCCTGCTTGCGGAAACGGTGGCCTTCGGTGGTGAGGATGAGGCGTCGCTGGCGCTGGTCTTGACCTTCCACCTGGCTTACCCAGCCGTTGTCGACCAGCGGCCGCAGCGCCCGGGTCAGGGTGGTGCGGTCCATTTCCAGGCGCGCGGCGAGCTCCTGCAGCGTTTGCGGCTCGATGGTGAGGTTCATGAGCACCGAGTACTGCGACAGCTTGAGGCCGGTCTGCCGCATGTGCTGCTCATAGAAGGATGTCATGCGCCGCGTGAGCTTGCGCAGCCTGCCGCCTGTGCAGGGCAGGGGGTCTTGCTTGGCGGCCAAGGACAGTTTGGCGTGTGTGGATTTTCCGTGCATATGCACATAATAAGGTCAAGAAAGCGCGCCGGGCGGACGCGAAAGGTGATCTTTTTTCATAGGGAATGTGAAACCAGTTAAACACCACCTTGTTGCGCCGAACCAACACCAAAATTTCGTCTGTAAGGGAACTTTTCCGAATTCCTTGACGAATCAAGGAGTTTTCCGTATCTTTGGCCTCGCAGTCGTGGCACAGTGTATGCACAAGATAGGTCGTGCGGAAGTTCTGCCCGTGGTTTTATGTGTCGGGCTCTTTGCTTTGCCATTTACGCTACCTGATGTTTTACAAGGCTGCCTTTCCTCCGGGGAGTATCCCGGTTATTTTTTCCAAAGGAAAAATCATGAGCAATACAGGTACCGTCAAATGGTTCAATGACGCCAAGGGCTTCGGTTTCATCACCCCCGATGGTGGTGGCGAAGACCTCTTCGCACACTTCTCGGCGATCGAAGGCTCCGGCTTCAAGTCGCTGAAAGAGAACCAGAAGGTTCAGTTCGAAATCACGACTGGCCCGAAGGGTAAGCAAGCTACCGCAATCAAGCCAATGTAATTCGGCAAGAATCGATAGACAGAGACGGCAACCTTCGGGTTGCCGTTTTTGTTTGTTGGTGTGAAATGAAATGGGGCCCCGGTCTTCGCCGGGGAAGGTCTACACCTTCCCCGGCGAAGACCGGGGCCCCAGTTGCTATGTGCTCGTCAACGCACGAGCACGCTCGCCAACCCGAGCAACATCCCCATGCTCACGATATCCGTCGCCGTCGTGAGAAAGATGCTCGACGCCGTCGCCGGATCCGCGCCCAGGCGCTTCAGGGTCAGCGGGACGATGGCGCCGGAAATGCCGCTGATCATGCAGGCCCCGACCATCGCCAGGAACACCACCACCGATAGCCACAACGCGTGCGGCGAGCTCTGCGCGGTGGCGGTGAGGTACATGGCGATGCCGGCCACCACGCCGATGGGCGCGCCGTTCAGGGCACCCAGCGTGCCTTCCTTGATGACCAGCGCCCGGCCGTCGCCGGGCTTGATCTCGCCCAGCGTGAGGCCGCGCAGTGTCACGGCAAGGGCCTGGCAGCCGGTGTTGCCCGATTGGCCCGCCAGCACCGGCAGGAACGCCGCCAGGATGACCAGGCGGTCGATGGTGCCCTGGAACATCGCCACCACACCGCCGGCCAGGAAGGCCGTCAGCAGGTTCAACTGCAGCCAGGGATGGCGAAACTTGAAACTCTTGGACAATGGCGTGGTGATACGTTCTTCCTTCTCCACACCGACCAGGCTGCCGACCTGTGCGGTGATTTCGAAGGCTTCGTTCTCGAAGATCGCCTGGCCGCGCACAAGTCCCAGCAGCTTGCCTTCACCATCGCAGACCGGATAGACCGGGTAGTGGCGGTTCAAGGTCACGCGCATGGCATCCGAAATGTCCAGTTCGGGCCGCAGGAAGAACGCGTCTTTCAACATCACGTCGCCGAGCGTCGCCGAATTCTCCGCGAACAGCAGGTCGCGCATGGTGACGATGCCCTGCAACCGGCCTTGGGGATCGGTGATGTAGCCGTAGGTGATGAACGCCGACTTGACCAGCGGGCGCAGCGATTCGATCGTCTCGCCGACCGTGGTGTCGGGGGCGAACACCGACCATGCCGGCTCCATCAGGCGGCCGATGGAGTCGGCGGGGTAGGTGCGGTTCTGTCGCCATTGCGCGGCGACTTCCGGCGACGCCGCGGCGAGAATGGATTCGCGCGTCGCATCCGGCACGTCGTCGAGGATGCCCAGGGCGAACGCGGGATTCAACTGGCAGAGGGCGGCGACGGCGCGCGATGGTTCAACTTGCACCAGCAAGGGCGCTGCCTCGGAGGCGGG
>JADMIO010690570.1_pt1 | contig 11618 bp, 5 predicted proteins | sample 8958161 | NCBI WGS metagenome assembly JADMIO01 (sample SAMN16585339, study PRJNA669376) | soil metagenome | isolation source: Crop rotation soil | place: USA: Cullars Rotation, Alabama | collected 2011
CGACAACTTGTCCACGTGGAATTCTAAGCTTAGGATCCCAATGTGCTGGAAAGATCCGCGCGCAGCCGTTCCAGCGCAGGATCGCGTCGTCGTTTCCGGGCGGGCGAAGCTGCTCGGCTTTTTCGAAGCGGCTCATCGCCTGCCGGAAAAGATCGTAAGCGGTCGATTCCGAGCCGGGCGTGCCGCGTTTCAAAACCGCTTTGGCGCGCCGCTCGTAAACGATTCCCGCGTAATATTCGCGCTCGTATTCGTCTGAAATCCGGTCGAGATAATTTTTGATCTGCGAATCGCCGACGGCGTAATCTGTGCTCAGGCGATCGCTCATCGCCAAAACGAGCGTAACCAAAGCGTCCTGATTTTCCGGCTCGACGCGCAAAATATCGAGACAAATGCTCTCCGCCGCGCCGGGCTCATTGAGCAGGCGATAATGCTTCGCCTTCTCCAGCGCCGCCCCGACCGCTTCTTTGTGTAAAGATTTTAGCTCAAACATATTTAGTCGAGAGTTAAATCCGTTTTTCTCTCCACTACTTTCTTCGAAACAGTTTCAAAAACTTCGTCACCGGATCGTAAAATTCGTCCACCACGCGTTCCTTCAATGGAATTATCGCGTTGTCCGTGATCGTGATGCTTTCGGGGCAAACTTTCGTGCAGCATTTTGTGATGTTGCAGTAGCCGATGTTCGATTCGTCCTTCAAATCTTTCAGGCGATCTTCGGTATCGAGCGGATGCATCTCGAGCGCGGCGGCGTAAACGAGAAAACGCGGACCGATAAATTCCTCGTGTTTATGATGATCGCGCAAAACGTGGCAGACGTCCTGACACAGAAAACACTCGATGCATTTGCGAAATTCCTGGATGCGGTCGATGTCCGTCTGCTGCATTCGCCACGTTCCGTCCGGCGCGTCGGGCGCGCGCGGCTTGAATTTTCTGATGCGTTTTTTGACCTCGTAATTCCACGAAACGTCCGTCACCAAATCTTTTTTAAGCGGAAACGCCTTCATCGGCTCGACCGTGATCGGCGCGTCGGTCGGCAAAGTGTTCATCCGCGTCATGCACATCAGCTTCGGATTTCCGTTGATCTCCGCCGAGCAAGAGCCGCATTTTCCCGCCTTGCAATTCCAGCGGCACGCGAGATCGCCCGCCTGCTCGCCCTGAATCTGCAAAACGGCGTCGAGCACGACCATTCCTTCCGAAATTTCGGTTTCGTAAGTTCTAAACTCGCCGCCGTCGCTCGTTCCGCGCCAGATTTTGAACGTCGCTTTCGCCATCAACCCATTTCCTCGATAATTTGTTTCAATTCCGCCGGCATCGCGGGAATCGGAACGCGCCCGATCTCCATTTCGCCGCCCGCGCCTTTTTTGATCGTAAAATTAAATTTAGCAAATTCCGGATCTTTCGCCGGGAAATCTTCACGAAACTGACCGCCGCGCGATTCCTTTCGTTCGATCGCGGCAAGCGTGATCGCTTCGGAAACGTTGAGCAAATTGTGCAGATCGAGCGCGGTGTGCCAGCTCGGATTAAAATCGATGTTGCCGGTCGCCTTCACATTTTCGCGGCGGCGGCGCAACTGGCGAACGCCGATCAAGGCGCGCCGCATTTCGTCCTCGTTTCGCACGATGCCGACAAGATCTTGCATCATATCCTGCAATTCGTGCTGCAGCTCGAACGGATTTTCGCCGCTTTCTTTTTCAAACGGCTCCAATGCCCATTTTACTTTTTCCTCGATTTGCGCGTCGTCGACGTTTCCGAAATCGTTTTCCTTAGCAAATTCCGCCGCGTATTCGCCCGCGCGTTTTCCGAAAACCAAAAGGTCGCTGAGCGAATTTCCGCCGAGACGATTTGCGCCGTTTATTCCGGCGGCGCATTCGCCCGCGGCAAACAGTCCCGGCACGGTCGAGGCTTGAGTGTCGGCATCGACGCGAACGCCGCCCATGATGTAATGCGTCGTCGGTCCGACTTCCATCGGCGTCGTCGTGATGTCGAGATCGGCGAGCTGTTTGAACTGGTGATACATGCTCGGCAGCTTTTTCTTGATGTGCTCGGGCGCGTTCGAGATTTTTTCCTTGATCCACGCGATGTCGAGATAAACGCCGCCGTTCGGACTTCCGCGTCCGGCTTTTACTTCGCGGACGATGCAGCGCGCAACGTGATCGCGCGTCAATAATTCCGGCGGTCGATTCGCGTTTTTGTCGCCCTGCGTGTAGCGCCAGCCTTCGTCCGCGTCTTTGGCGGTTTGGTCTTTGTAATTGTCGGGAATGTCGTCGAACATAAAGCGGCGACCTTCCGAATTTTTCAAAATTCCGCCTTCGCCGCGCACGCCTTCGGTGACGAGAATTCCGCGAACCGACGGCGGATAAACCATTCCGGTCGGGTGAAACTGGATGAATTCCATGTCGATCAATTCCGCGCCGGCGTCGTACGCGAGCGAATGACCGTCGCCGGTTCCTTCCCAGCTATTGCTCGTAATTTTGTATGCGCGACCGATTCCGCCGGTGGCGAGAATTACGGCTTTCGCTTTAAAAATTCGAAAGCGTCCGTGCTCGCGCTCGTACGCGAATGCGCCGACGACGCGCTCGCCGTCTTTAAGCAGCGCGATGACGGTGACTTCCATGTGAACGTCGATGCCTTGATGAATGCCGTGATCCTGCAGCGTTCGGATCATTTCGAGTCCGGTGCGATCGCCGACGTGCGCGAGCCGCGGATATTTGTGCCCGCCGAAATTTCGCTGCAAGATTCGCCCGTCTTTCGTGCGGTCGAAAACCGCGCCCCACGCTTCGAGCTCGCGCACGCGGTCGGGCGCTTCTTTGGCGTGCAGCTCCGCCATTCGCCAGTTGTTGATGTATTGCCCGCCGCGCATCGTGTCGGAAAAATGAACCTTCCAATTATCGCGGTCGTCCACGTTCGCCATCGCCGCCGCCATTCCGCCTTCAGCCATCACGGTGTGCGCTTTGCCGAGCAGCGATTTGCAGATCAAGCCGACGGAAACGCCCGCCGCGGAAGCTTCGATCGCCGCGCGAAGCCCTGCGCCGCCGGCGCCGATCACGAGAACGTCGTGTTCAAATGTTTGATAATCCGCCATTAAAAAATTCTAAAATCCGTCCAAATTCCCTTCGAAAGAAGCCGGATATAAATATCGGAAAAACCGACGACGAACAAGCTGCACCACGCAAAAAGCATGTGCCGGCGATTGAGCTTGCTGCACGCGCCGTAAGCCGCGCAGCGCAGCGGTTTGCCGGAAAGCTCGTCGCATTTTCCGCCGACGAGATGCCGCAGGCTGTGACAGCTGAACGTGTAACCGGCGAGAAAAAAGACGTTTGCCGTCAAAACGATCGAGCCGACGTTGACGTGAAAACCGTCCGCAAAGCGAAACGCGTTGATCGCGTCCCACGCCAGAAAGATCAAAAAAATAAGCGCGAAATATAGAAAGTAACGATGAACGTTTTGCAGAATCAGCGGAAATTTTCGCTCGCCGCGATAGCTGTGACGCGGCTCCCCGACCGCGCACGACGGCGGGTCAGCCCAAAACGCTTTGTAATAAGCGCCGCGGTAATAATAGCAGGTCATCCGAAATCCGGCGGGCGCCCAAAGTATCAAAAGCGCCGGCGAAAACGGAAGCCACGCGGGAATCCACGAAGGTTTTGCGCCGAAAAGCGCGTGCGGCGAAGCGCCGAAAAGCTCGGGCGAATAAAACGGCGAAAGATAATTGCCGAAATGATAATGATCGCCCTGAAACGCCGCCCACGTGGAATAAACGACAAACGCCGACAAAGCGATAAATACGAAAACCGGATAAATCCACCATGCGCCGCGCCGCATCGTCTCGCCGAACGAGCGCCGAATAGGAAGATTCGCAGAAGCCATATTTGTCGTCAAAACCTCCGGAGCCGGAACTTGTAATTACTTTATCTAAAGTAAATAAAACTCCAAAGATAAGCAAATGCCGTGTAAAAAACGCGCCGGCAGATCGTCAGGGAATTGGTTTGGTTTTCCCGGTCGGTAAATTAATAACTAAATTTGCCGCGATGAAAAATTTTTCTGTTTTATATGCGTTATCTGAAACAGCAAAGAGCACCAGGGCGATGCTCCTTTTTACGAACTTTGTTAATTTAATTTCCGGCGCGAACCGAAAACGTCAACGGCGAAATGCTGCAACCGTAAGAATCGAAATAATATAGACGACTAATAAAACGCCAGCCGCAAGCAGCCACTTTGAAAATGTCCATCGCCCGATAAATCTCCAATGCGAATTTTTGCCCTTTATGAACATCGGATACGCGGACGAAAAACTCACCACCGCGAGAATACCGTAAACGAATTCCGAAATATGTTGGTTAGATGTTAGAAAAGTTATTACATAACTTAGGAGTGCAGTTAGGAAAATGGAATATGGTGCTACCAACACCTCTCCAATTGTCGGTAATCTAGGTTCTTTCATATTGGTTAATCCGACAGTCGCTCACAAAATGAACGAGTCTACTATAAAAAAGATTTTCAACGACTTCAATTTTCCATGCTTAGGACGTTTCCTTCGCACATTCTTCCCGAGCTTTTTTAAGCGCCGGCTCCCATTTCTCCGCATTAAATTTATCCAATTCATGAAGCCAAGGCGCCAGGGTTGCGCCCGATCCAGCCAGAGCTCCAATTACTCCTCCGGCGATAAGACCGCCGAGCGTCCAGGAACTCCACTGAACCATATTTTTGTCCATCAAATCATCCAATTCTTTTTTCAGAGCCGCCATTTTCCTTTTGACGCACTCCTTAAAAGTTTCCTGTGCCATGCTCGGAGCACCGGTTGACGACAGCGCGCCGCCGCCGTCATCGCCTCCGCCGCCTGCCGGTTCCGGAGCATCCCACGGCGAGACGCCGCTGCAAATCAATACCGATTGCCCTTCCATCGAAATCCACGCGCAGCCCGCCGACCAGAATCTCCATTGCATATTCAGGACGTCCCCCGGATAAAGTCGCAGCCCCGATGGATCGATGTAATTGGTCGGTTCGTTTTCCACAAAAGAATATCTGTTAAAGCTCTGCGGGGTACCCAGATTTATCGATTCGAGAGATGGATCGGCGGACGTCCAGCGTCCGGCTTGATTCTCGTATTTTCTAAACCACGTGTGATCGAGCCCGGAAGCTTCGTCGCGTTCGGTAAGTCCGTACCGGATGCGTAAATTGTTTGCGCCTCCGAAGCCCTGGGTTTGCGTTCTCAACCCGATATTTGCTCCGATTTCGCCGCCGAACGTCTGGTAATCCATCCTGCCTTGAACCACACCTGTATTGTTAAGAATTGTGCGAGTAGAACCCATACGGTCTTGCGAAACATACTTAACGCCGCCGTCATCGGTCGCCTGGAGACCGCCGTATTCGGCGACAAGGTTTCTCCCCACATCATATATGAGAAATCGCCAAATGTCATTAACTTTTTCAGCCACGCGGACGCCCTTGGCATCGTAAGTAGAAAACGCATCCGGAACACCCGTTTTCGAAGCTTTGATCATTCGACTGTTGGCATCGTAGGCGAAGGTCATCATTCGAAACTTGTTATCCGCGGTTACATTGCCGGCGTCGTCGTAAGTCGTATTCGAAGTGAAGCGATTGGTCGATTTGCTTATGTCCGAATCTTCGATCGGCGTGTAGGGAAGCGGCGTTTCCTGCCCGCTCGTGGGGTTCGAGCTGTTTTTGCGGTACAAATTGCCGAATTTATCATAGTCGAATTTTTGTTTATAACTGAGAGCGTTCGTGTCGCCGCGATATTCTTTGGCTTCCGATAAGCGTCCGAGCGAATCGGTAGAAAACTTTTGCGTCCATTGTTTACTGGTTCCGATATAGCTTTCGATTCGCGCCAGATGATTGTTATTTTTCGCCGTATCGAGATTGCCGTTCGAATCGATCTGACCGTAGCCGTAGTCGTATTTCTGAACGACCGTGCTTCCTTTCGACAAAGTGCTGTTGATCGTTTGCAGCCGATCGTTGAAACCGAATGTTTGCGAAGTGCCGTTGCCGAGCGAAAACGAATTCAACATTCCCCCGTATGATTGGTATTGGAGGCTGCTCATATAAGTTCTGTCCGCGTCGGCAATGCCCGAAAGACGCCCGTTTGCATCGTAACTTTTCGTAAAAGTTCGACCCGAGGGATATTTTTCGGAAACCATTTGACCGGCTAAATTGTATGCGTATTCGAGGCTGTAAGTTTGGCTTCCGATCGACTGGCGATGCTTTACGACCTGTCCCATTTTGTCGTAGTCGTACTCGGTCGCGGTCGCAGGCGTGTCCGGGCGAGTCGTCGAATTACCTTCGGCGGTTTCCATTCTTGTCAATCCGCCCTTGTTGTAATAGCCCGATCTTTCCTGATCGTAAGTGTAAGTGACGGTCGGCGTTCCGTCGGAAAAACTGATGGTCGAAAGACGATTCAAGCCGTCGTAGGTAAAATGCGTATTTACGCCCCGCGCGTCGTAGCCGTCAACGACAAAGCCGTCGCCGTTGTATTTGCGCACTTTCGTCCAAAGCCCGCCGCTCGTAACTTTCACGCCGTTGTCGTTCAAGGTTGCGATCGCCTCGACCTGCTTTTCGTGCGTCAACCTCGATAATGCATCGTATTTAAATAATCTTTCCTGAGTCGTCGCGCCGTCGGACTGCGTTATTTTTGAAAGGTTGCTGTTGCCGTCATATTCGTATGTCGTCGGCTGGTTGGGACTGCTCACCGTGCCGAGATTGCCGCTCGCGTCCGGCTCGTCGATACGGACGATTCTGGCGAACGAATCGTAAACCTGGCGGCGTTTTTTGGCGGCTTGGTCGGTGAACGTAACAAAAGTCTTATTAAATCCGGAAGGAATCGTCGTCGTGTCGCTGAATTCGACCGAAATCGTCGTATTGTCCTGCAGCTTCATGCCCGTCGTTCTGCCGAGCCCGTCGAGGGCGGTAATTTCCGTGAATTTCGTCCCGCTCGGAATTGCGCCGGTCGGCGTGGAAACGTAAAACGGGTTGTACGCTTTTACGACTCTTCCGAGCTTGTCGTAATCCTTCGCCGAAACGCTCCAGCCGTCGGGCGTTTGCGCCGCGCTGCGGATGTTTAAGCCGCGACCGTTGAAATAGTTGTAGCTTTGAACGGTATGACTCGAATCCAAAGTCGTCGTGCTGCGGACGAAGCTCGGCAAAAGATCGCTCGTGGTCGTGATAAGCTTATCGGAATATTCGTTCTGCGTGTAACCGCCGTTCGGGAAGGTGGTCTTCTTGAGCCGAAGCGTGCCGGTTTCGTACTCGTAGCTCGTGACCTGGTTGTTCTCGTTGGTCAGGGTCAACATCAGCCCGGTATTAAAATTATAGGTCGCCGAAGTCGTCTGCTGAAGCGTCGAAGATCCGTTCGTCTTCGAGGTCATAAAGGCGAAATAATTTGCATCATAGCCGTATGTTATATCGTTGCAGCAGCTCACCGACGAAGAAACTTTATTGCCCAAAATGTCATATTCGGTTTCGGAAACCTGGGCGTTCGTTTCGGTCGTAACATCCGCAAAAGCGGTGACTTTCGTCGCGTTGCCGCGATACAGCGTATTCGGATCGTAACCGCCGGAATATTCCGGATTGTCGCAGTCGCGTCCCGGATTTTCGCACGTCGCTTCCGGATCGTTCGGGCAAATAATCGTGCAAATCTGCGGAGTTTCGGGATTATAATCGGGATCGTGTGTTCCGTAAAGATTCGGTCCGCGCAAGGTCAAAAACGCGTCGGTTCCGCCGTGGTCGTATTCGTAAGTGGTTTTGGCGACAGCGACTCCGCCGACGGTCGTTATCACCGATTTGGGTAAGCTCAAAAGACGATTGTTTATCCAGCCCGAGCCGGTTTCATACATAATATCGGTCGTTCGGAGCAGCGTCGGACTCGTCGTTCCGTAATCGTATTCCTTGATCTTCGTTCGATTAAAATACTGGTCGTATTCGAATTCCGTTTTTTGAGTTAAGCCGGAATCGTTCGTTACTTCCAATTTCGTTAGCGTCGATGAGCCGGACCACGTATATTTGGCTCGGGACATCAGTTTTTCGCCGACGTTGTAAATTTCTTTGACCGCGCTTTCCTTCAACATTCCGTCGCCGGCGGAAGTGGTTTCCGTCCGCACGTCGAAACCGTTGTCCTTAACGGTGATCGTCGAGACGAGATTTCCCTGGTCTTCATAGACGCTGTAAAAAGTTTCCTGCGGGCTCGACGAAGTTCGTCCCTGCCAATCGTCGGTGCGTTTTGTGTATTTCGGAACGTCGGTCAGCGCCGTCGAGCCGTCCGGAAAGTCGTACTCGGTCGAAGCCGCAAACAAGCCGTCGCTTTGAATCGTTCCGGTCGAGCTCGTCGAAGTGCTGCTCGCCTCCATCCCGACAAAGCGCGTGATCTTTTTTATCATCCCGTAATTCGAATGATAGTCGTATCTGTAACCGCTCTTCGTCGCCGGCATATACACATATCGCAAAACGGTGATGTACGACGGCGCGGTAATTTCGCCGACAAATTTGCCCGCCGAGCTGAGCTGCATGGTTTCGTAATAGAAACGGACGGTTTGAATTTCTTCGTTCGTTCCCATTCCGGGAATCGTAATTGTGACGAGTTTATCGGGACTTCCGGTTTCGTAATAAAATTTGATCTGGCGGTTGAGCGTGTCGATGATGTAATCGATTCGCCCGGAATCGTCTTTATAGGCGATGCGAAAACGATTGCCGTTCCTATCCTGAATTACCACGGGATAATGTTTGCGCAGCGTGCCGCTTCCCATTCCGCCGCTGAAAAATACTTTTGTGCCGTCGGGATAAGTGGTTTTCCACGTCGCCGTCCCGTATGTGGTCGTGACCGGCGTTGTCGAATTATTCGGATTATCGATCCAGCCTTTTCCCGCAAATTCCAGCAAAGTTCCGTCCGTCGTCGCGTAAACCGAACATCTTTGGGTGCCGCTGACCGTTATGTAGGTTTTGCAGTCCAACAGATGCCGCCCGCCATCGGCGTCGGTTATGCCGTACGGAACGATCTCGGTATGCCAATCGTTATTTCCGCCGGTGCCGGCGTTTTTTAACGTCGCTTCGGATTGCAGATGACCGAAACCGGAGAAAAATCCGGGCGCGAGCCAGCTCTGTTCTACGTCGTAAGTGTAATGATCCTGGTTATTTGCATTTTGCGACTTGTTCCACGTGCGACTGTTGTAGATCGTGTCGATCCCGGCGTTGATGCCTCTGCCCGAAAGAGACGCGAGCGGCATTTGGAAGGCGAAGCTCGCGACGCCGGGACGGTGCTTGATCTGCAGCGTCGCCGCCCGATTCGACGAATCGGGTTCGGTTTTCGACGGCAGAGTAGCCGGATTATTTTGATAACTGTAGATCGAACCTCGTTCCTCAGCCGGCAATTCGTTCACAAACGGAGACGCGGGCGCGGATGTTTTCGCGCGGGTTTTTACGGAATTTTTATTTTTGATCTTCGATTCGGTAGTTTCTCTTTCGGCTGTTTTTGAATCCGTGTTTTTCCTCGAGGTCGCGGCGGCGGCAACGTTTTTATCTTTATTTTCCTCCGATGCCGCGTCTTTTTTCTTTTTCTTGCGGTCGTCGCCGTCGCCCGAAAATAAATTTTCCGCCCTAAACGGCGTCGTCCACGCTTCGAGCGCCGCGTTCAAATTTCGCCACGCCGCCGTCCAAACCGGCAGCTGTTCGTTTACGGGTTCGAATGGATTTGCTTCATTTCGTTCGCGCGGATAAAAGCCCGACCCGCCGATGGGAACCGAGAAAACCGGCAAAAGCAAAATGCAAATTAGAAAACAAGCAAGCCATTGCTTTGTTCCGAGCCCAAAGGTGAAAAAGCGGTTCGTTTTTGCCGCAAAATGCACAAGTTCCTTAATTCTTTGCTGCGTGTTTTGATTTTTTGGATGCATATATTTTCCTTTGTTTCTTAGAGCTTCATTCTTCCGGTAACTTGTTTCAGCCTCGTACATTCCGAGTTATCGCCGCCACGGCGCCGGCACGGGAATGTCGCCTTGCGTTCCCCAATAGCTTGCGCGCATGCTGCCGTCCGTGGAACGACGGATGTACCAAACGCCGGTCGACGGGCGCCAGACGGCAATGTCCGTTTTGGCGTCGCCGTCGCCCGAGTCTGTGTAGCGTCCCTGAACGGCGATGTCCGAGCTGATTCCCCATTGAGTGTTGTAAATATTGCCGTCCGAGCTGTAACGAATTCGCCAGATATTATCGCTGCCGCGGCGCGTTGCGTAATCGGCTTTGCCGTCGCCGTCGTAATCGCCGATCACGGGCTCGTCGCCGCTCGCGCCGATCGAGTAGGTCATCGATTGGTTGTCGGTCGATTTCATGACCCAGAAGCTGTAGCTGCTGCTGCGCCAGATCGTGTAATCCGCTTTGCCGTCGCCGTCAAAATCGGCGGGCTTCGGCACGTCGCCGGAGGTTCCGTATTGTTGAGTCGCCGTCGAGCCGCTGGAGCTTTTGTAGACGTACCAGGTGTAATTCGAAGGTCGCCAGTACGCCTGATCGGAGCGACCGTCGCCGTCATAATCAGCCGCGACCGGAACATCGCCGCTGGCGCCGAAGGTAACCGTGTAATAAGTGCCGTCGGAGCTTTTGACGATCCACCACTCGCCGGTCGAAGGTCGAAAGATACAAAAATCGGTCTTCGCGTCGCCGTCGAAATCCGCCGTTATCGGCAGATCGCTCGAATTGCCCCACGTGTAAGTCACATATTGTCCGCTCGAGTTGAGCACGTACCAAACGCCGGTGCCCGGACGCCAAACGGCGAGATCGTCGGGCGGCTCGCGAAAAGGCTCCGCCGTCGAGATAAGCGCGCTTCCCGAATAAACGTATTCTTTGCCCGGCGCATTTGCCGGCATCGCGGGCGGCGTGCCGGTCGGAAGTGCGGTCGTCGTCGTCGGCAAACTGCGCCAGCTGGCGACCGCGCCGAAACCGAAAGTCGCCAATACGAGTAAGCCGAGAACGATCAACGCGCGATACGAATGCCGCATTTTTTGTTTTTCTTTCGCTTCGGCGGAAGCTTTTTTCCCTCGTCGCGCTCCTTTAGCTTGTTTTGAGTATTTTCCGATCTGCCGTGATTTTTTTGCCATATTTTTTCCTGTTTTTAATTCCGATCTCTCAAAAGGACAAAGAGATCAGCCGTTACCGAGAAGATAAGGTAACTAACGTTTTTGAGAACAAAACAACCTAAATTTCGCGGCTGCAAAAGGTGCGTAAAAAGAAACCTCGAAAGGTTTCGTAGATACGTCTTCTTCCACAACTTGCTTATTTAAGCTGCGCTTGATTTTTAGAAACGGAATGGTTAGGATGCGAAATGAAGGTAAGCATCTTTGAAACATTTCGTTTCCGAAGATGAACCGAGGCTCAAACTGATGACTGCAATCATCGTTTGAGCTTTTTTTCGATTCACCCGAGAAATCAATTTTCTTTCAGTCAAACAGCAAAAAAGCCGATCGTCCAAATTGATTGATCAGCTTTATTATCTTTGTCGTAGTCGTTCTTCTTCGTGTTTCGCGCTCTTTAAGCCCGCGCCGCTAGGCGGAATTTCTGCACTGCCGGAAGGCGGAATCTTCTTTCCAGCACAGTGGGATCCGAAGCTTGGAATTCACGTGACTTGAAGTCGCGGC
>JADMIO010970622.1_pt1 | contig 11616 bp, 8 predicted proteins | sample 8958161 | NCBI WGS metagenome assembly JADMIO01 (sample SAMN16585339, study PRJNA669376) | soil metagenome | isolation source: Crop rotation soil | place: USA: Cullars Rotation, Alabama | collected 2011
GCGGCGAACTCGGGGTTCGCCCGCCGTGCCGCCGGCGACGAGACCGCGAGCATGGCCGGGCTCGATTTCACCGCGCTTCTCCGTTCGGACGAGCGCGACCGGATCTTCTTCGCGCGCGAAGGGCGTAAGGGCGCGCCGCAGACGCTGGTCAACGTGCCGCTGTCCGATCCCGACAACGGGCGCGAGGCGCGGGTCGGCGAAGCGCCGTCGCTGATGATGCTGTTCGACAGCGGCGTCGGCCTCGGCGGCTGGACCAGCGAGGCGCGCGGGCAGACGCCGCAGCTCGAGGGGCTGCTCGAGCAGCTCCCGCTCGGACTGGCGATGACCGACCGCGACGGGCATTTCCTGTTCGCCAACCCCGCTTTCCGCCGCGCCACCGGGGCCGAGGGCAAGGCGATGCCGCCGTACCCCTCGGACCTCGTCGTGCGGCAGGACAAGACCGCGATGTCCGACGCGGTGCGCCGCTTCGGCCAGGGCCCGGCGATGAGCGGCGACATCGCGGTGCGGCTGCGCAACGAGCCCGACGAGCCGGTTTCGCTCGGCCTCGCCGGCGTGCGCGGGCTTGGCGAAGCCGCGGTGCTGCTGAGCCTTGCCGACACCACCGAGGAAACCCGGCTCAAGCGGCAGGTGGCGCAGGCGACCAAGATGCAGGCGGTCGGCCAGCTCGCCGGCGGCGTGGCGCACGACTTCAACAACGTGCTGACCGCGATCATCGGCTACTGCGACCTCATGCTGCTGCGCCACACGCCGGGCGACAGCGACTACGACGACATCCAGCAGATCAAGGCCAACTCGAACCGCGCCGCCTCGCTCACGCGCCAGCTGCTGGCGTTCAGCCGTCAGCAGACGCTGCAGCCCGAAGTGCTCCAGCTGCCCGACGTGATCGCCGAGGTCAGCCAGCTGCTCAAGCGGCTGCTCGGCGCCAAGATCACGCTCAAGACGCACCACGACCGCGATCTCGGCCCGGTGCGCGCCGACCCGCGACAGCTCGAGCAGGTGATCGTCAATCTCGCGGTCAACGCGCGCGATGCGATCCAGGCGCGCGGCGGCGAGCAGGCTACCGGCACGCTCAGCTTCACCACCCGCCGCGTCGCCTCGCGCGATTTGCGCCGCACCGGCAGCGAGATCATTCCCGCGGGCGACTACACGGTGCTGATCGCCGAAGACACCGGCGGCGGCATCCCCTCGGTCAACCTGTCGAAGATCTTCGAGCCGTTCTTCACCACCAAGGAGCAGGGCAAGGGCACCGGGCTCGGCCTGTCGACGGTCTACGGCATCGTCAAGCAGTCGGGCGGGTTCATCTTCGTCGACAACGTGGTCGGCCAGGACAAGCAGATCAAAGGCGCGCGCTTCACGATCTACCTGCCGGTCTACCAGGCGACCGAGGAGGAGCTGCGCAAGGCCGAGACCGCCGAGGAGAAGGGCGAGTGGTCGGGCGGCGGGCGCATCCTGCTGGTCGAGGACGAGGACATGGTGCGCGCGGTCGCCGAGCGGGCACTGGCGCGCCAGGGTTACACGGTGGTCACCGCGGCCGACGGCGACCTCGGGGTCGAGGCGGTGCGCGACAATCCGGATTTCGACCTCGTGGTCAGCGACGTGGTCATGCCGAGCATGGACGGCCCGGCGATGGCGCGCGAGATCCGCCAGCTCGTCCCGGGTATGCCGGTGCTGTTCATGTCCGGCTATGCCGAGGAGCAGCTCCGCCGCGAGATCGACATCGAGGGGATGCACTTCATCCCCAAGCCGTTCAGCGTGGCGCAGATCGCGGCCAAGGTGGGCGAAGTGCTGAGGGCGGCGCGGCGGTAGCGCCTGTCCCGATCACGCCCCTGTCCCGATCAAGTTAGCCCCCGGGCCCGTTTAGAATATCCGTTCGTCCCGAGCGAAGTCGAGGGACCAGGCCGAGCGAAGCCGAGGCCATGCACTTGGCGCGGCTTCTCGGCTGCGCTCGAAGCCGTCCCTCGACTTCGCTCGGGACGAACGGATCTTGCTCAAGTCTGAGCTGAACCTGACGGGCTCTGGTGCCAATCAGCCGCTCCTGATCGCCTTCCAGCGCTTGAGCCGCTCGGCGATCAGCTTCGCGCGTTTCCGGTCGTCCGGGCCGTCGAGCACGGCGATGTCTTCAGGCTCGGCGCGCAGGTAGATTCCGGATGTCCGTGCGTTCACCGCGGGCTGGGCCTCGGACAGCGTCGTGAAATAGCCCGATGCGCGGTCGGCGGACTCGAGGCCGATCTCGCCGGTTCCGTGCAGCCGCGGCGCGTCCGGGTCGAGCGGGCGTTCGCCTCGCCAGTAGTAGAACAGACCCTCGGGCTCGCGCCGGGCCTTGGCGGCTTCGCTCCAGTACCGCGCCGACAGTGCGCCGTCCTCGCGCCACGAGCGGCCGGTCAGCTCGAGCGTGCCGTCATGCCCGCGCGCGATCCGCAGCAGGCTCAGCGCGGACGGCTCGCGCGCGTTGCGCTCGGTCAGCGAATATTGCCACCACGCGCCTTCGATGCGGGCAAGTCGGCCCTCAGCCTCGATCGCCTGCCGCAGCGTCTGGTCGATGCACTTCATTTCGGCGGGGGTGATCGCCTCGGCGTAGCGCACGCAAGTCAGGCCGAGCAGGTCGGTCGGCAGCTTGGCGCCGCGCGCGTGGAGGATGAAGGTCCGGCGCATGCCGAGCACGCCGCCGAACAGCCCGGCCTCGAACACGACGTTGTCGCGCGGCGAGGCCTGGCCCTCGTCCGGCCCGGGTGGCGCCGACACTCCGGCGGCGGTCCAGTCGTCCTGCGCGAACACGAACGCGGCAAAATCGACCTCGCGGGTCAGCTCGAGCAGGCGCTCGAGCGTGGAGGTCCCGGGGTTGAACACCGTCGTCCACGGTTCGACGTGCGCGACCTGCTCGAGGCCGCGGGTCAGCGCCCCTAGCAGCTTGGCCTGCTTGCCCGACGAGCCGAGGAAAATGCGCGGCTTGTCCATCCTCAGGCCAGGCCCTCCTCGGTCAGCGCCTGTCGCACCGCACCGCGCTCGGCAACCCGCTCGAAGTATTCGAGCACGCGCGGCGACAGCGGCAGGGCAAAGCCCTTGGCCCAGCGCAGCATGGCGAACAGGTAGGCGTCGGCCACGGTGAACGCGCCGCCGAACAGGTACGGCCCGACCATCCGCTTCTCGAGATAGGCGAGGCGCGTCGCGACCGCCTGGCCGGCCGCTGCGGTATCGTCGCCGGCGTGCCAGAACGGCTTGAAGGCGATGTGCAGCTCGGTCGACAGGTACGACAGCATCTCGATCAGCCGCGTGCGCCCGAGCGGGCCGTCGACGCCGAGCTCCGGCGCGCGCTGGGCGAGCAGGTCGAGCACCGCGACGTTCTCGGTCACCGCGGACCCATCGTCGAGCACCAGCAGCGGCACCGAGCCCGCCGGGTTGATCGCCCGGTAGTCGCCGCCGCGCTCGGTGACCTTGGCCTTGAGGTCGACCCGCTCGAACTCGGCGGGAAGGCCCGCTTCGTGCAGCACGATCCGCGTCGCGAGACTGCACGCAGCTGGCGAATAGTAGAGTTTCATCGATCGCATCTCCCCTGGAACGGGGCGCGGGCCCGACGGCTGCCGGACCCGCGCCGCGCAATCACGCCATTTCAGACGCGGCAGCGTGCGCCGGCTGCTCGGTGTCGGATGCGTCGCCGCGGATGAAGGCCAGCAGATCGGCGTTCACGATCTCGGGATGGGTCTGGCACAGGCCGTGCGGCAGGTCCTTGTAGGTGACGAGCGTGCCGTTCCTGAGCAGCTTGACCGTCAGCGGGGCCGAATCCGCATAAGGCACGATCTGGTCGTCCTCGCTGTGGATCACCAGCACGGGCACCTCGATCGCCTTGAGGTCCTCGGTGAAGTCGGTCTCGGAGAACGCCTTGATGCACTCGTAGCCGGCCTTGGCGCTGCCCATCATGCCCTGCCGCCACCAGTTGTAGATCAGCCCTTGCGAGACATTCGCGCCGGGGCGGTTGAAGCCGTAGAACGGGCCTGTCGGGATATCGAGGTAGAGCTGCGCGCGGTTGGCGGCGAGCGCCGCGCGAAAGCCGTCGAACACCTCGATCGGGGTGCCGCCCGGATTTGCGTCGGACTTGACCATGACCGGCGGGACCGCGTCGATCAGCACCGCCTTGGCGACGCGTCCCGGCTCCGAGCGCGCGACATAGCGCGCCACTTCGCCGCCGCCGGTCGAATGGCCGATGTGGATCGCGTCCCTGAGATCGAGCTCGGCGACCAGCGCCGCCACGTCGGCCGCGTACGTGTCCATCTCATTGCCTTCGCTGGTCTGGCTCGAGCGGCCGTGGCCACGCCGGTCGTGCGCGATCACGCGGAAGCCCTCGGCGAGGAAGAACAGCATCTGGTTGTCCCAGTCGTCGGCGCTCAGCGGCCAGCCGTGGTGGAACACGATCGGCTGCGCGTCCTTCGGACCCCAGTCCTTGTAGAAGATCTCGGTGCCGTCTTGCGTGGTGACGTAGGTCATCGGGGGTCGTCCCTTGCCAGTGTGCCGGTCAACAGGACCGGCGCTGCGTCCGGCGGGGGCCGGTGACGGATGGGCGACGGGTCCGCCGAAACCCACCGACTCGTCTGCAGGACGATGCCAAGCTAACATTGTGCACTGCAACAGTCACGGCGCCGGGAGGCCTAGGCTGTTGTGCGCGCAATTTTCGTTCGCCGGGGTTTGCAAACGCTTCATCGTTCGTTCAGAACGCGTTAGCGTAATGTGATACATTGTCACATGGACCCATTCGCCTCGGGGAGAGACGTATGCCTTGCCGTGCCATCCTGGCTGCCGCTGTTTCGGTTGCCGCGCTCGCCGTCCCTGCCGCTGCCCAGGTCGTCGCCGATCCCGACGCGACCGCGCAGGGCGACGTCTCGGTGACGATCTACAACAACAACCAGGCGCTGGTGCAGGACGTGCGACAGCTCGACATCGCCGCCGGCCGCAGCCGGATCGCCTTCCCCGACGTCTCGGCGCAGATCCGCCCCGAGACGCTGAGCTTCGCCGCGGCCGACACCGGGATCGTCGAGCAGAACTTCGACTTCGACCTGCTGACCCCGGGCAAGCTGATGGAGAAGGCGATCGGCCAGACCGTGACGCTGCTGCGGACCAATCCCGCCACGGGGCAGGAGACGCGCGAGCGCGCGACCGTGCTCAGCGTCGCGGGCGGCGTGGTGATCCAGATCGGCGACCGCATCGAAGTGCTGCGCGACGACGGGCTGCCGGTGCGGGTGATCTTCGACCGCGTGCCGCCCAACTTGCGCGCGCGGCCGACGCTGTCGGTCACGCTCGAGAGCAGCCGCGGCGGTACGCGCCCTGCCTCGCTGCGCTACCTCACGCCGGGTCTCGGCTGGTCGGCCGACTACGTCGCGCTCTACGACGAGGCCAAGGGCGCGATCGACATGCAGGGTTGGGTCACGCTGACCAACGAGACCGGCACGACCTTTCACGCCGCGAATACGCTGCTGGTTGCCGGCAGCCCGAACGGCGGTGGGTACAATTCGCAGCCCCGCCGCTTCAGCCCCGGGACCGAGACAGCGGGCCGCGAGCAACTCGGCGACTTCTATCTCTATCCGATCGCCGAGCGCACCACGATCGCCAACAACCAGACCAAGCAGGTCAGCTTCCTCGACGTGCAGGCGGTGCCCGCGCGAAAGGTCTACTCGCGCGAGGTCGGCTGGCTGAGCTCGGACGACCAGCCGGTCAACGTCACCAGCCAGATTGCCTTCTCGTCGTCGCGCGAGGGCGGGCTGGGAGACGCGCTGCCGGCAGGCACGGTGCGCTTCTACCAGCGCGACCGCCAGGGCAACCCGCAGTTCATCGGCGAGAACCAGGTCGGCCATACGCCGATGGGCAGCGAGCTGTCGCTCGCGACCGGCGACGCGTTCGACGTGTTCGTCCAGGCCGAAGTCGAGAGCCGCGACCGGATCACCTCCGACGAATACGAGCGCAGCGCGCGCTTCCGGGTGATCGAGAACGGCGAGGTCGTGCGCACCGTCGAGGTCGAGAAGAACGCCGAGTTCTGGCGTACGACGATGCGCTATACGCTGACCAACGCCAAGGCGACGCCGGTCGAGGTCGAGCTGGTCCAGGGCGGCCTCGAGCGCGGCTGGTGGAGCCGGGACTTCCGCGTGATCAGCGAGGACGTCGCGGGCACGCAGCTCAACTCCGATCGCCGCAAGTACCTCGTCACCGTGCCGGCGAACGGCAAGCGCGAGGTGCGCGTTACCTACGAGACGCGGTACTGAGGAGCGGGTCAGTGGCGCGGGTCGCCATCCTTGCCGCCTGTCTGCTGGCGCTGATCGCCACGCCCGTTGCGGCGCGCGAAGCGGTCGACGCCTCGGCGCCGCAGGATCTCGCGGTCACGCTCTACCGCGATCCCAACCGTGGGCCGCAGCAGGCGATGAATCGCAACTGGCCGCGGGGCTTCGCGATGATCACCGAGACGCGCACGGTAACACTGCCGCAGGGTGAATCGACGATCCGCTTCACCGGCGTCGCCGAGGGGATGATCGCGGTCAGCGCGATCGTCACCGGACTGCCCGGAGGGACGATCGAGAAGAACCGCAACGCCGACCTGCTCAGTCCCGCGTCGCTGATCGACGGCACGCTCGGCAACCGGGTCACGGTCACGCGGACCAATCCCGCGACCGGGCAGGCGGTGGCGCAAGACGCGATCATCCGCACTCGCGCCGACGGCGGGCTGGTGCTGCAGACCGAGCAGGGGTTCGAGGCGGTTCGCTGCTCGGGGCTGCCCGAGAAGCTCACGTTCGACCGCGTGCCGGCGGGGCTCTCGCCACAGCCGGTGTACAGCGTGAACACGCGCGACCCGCGCGGCGGCACCTACACAGTCCAGCTCACCTACCTCGCCTGGGGCTTCGACTGGCAGGCGCACTACGTCGCCACGCTCGCCGAGGCGCAAGACGGTCCGGGGCAGGGCGATGCGATACGCATGCGGCTGATGAGCTGGCTCACGCTGCTCAACGACAACGGCCAGAGTTTCGAGAATGCCGAGCTGCTGGTCGTGGCGGGCCGAGGGCTCGCCGATCGAGGACTGGGCGGCAGCGGCGGACGGCTACGCCGCAGGAGCACCGCCTCCGCCGCCGCCACCACCGCCGCCTCCACCTCCCCCACCGCCCGCGCCGCTCATGGTCACCGCCTCGCGCAGCGCGATGAAGGCCGCGGAAGAGCAGCTCGGCGACCTCAAACTCTACCGCGTGCCCGAGCATGTCACGGTCGCCGCCAAGGGCCTCAAGCAGGTCGCCTTCCTCGACGAGGACCAAGTCGAGGCGCGCCTGCTCTATCGCTCGGTTTGCTCGCCGTGGGACGCGCGCGACCAGGCGCAGGCCGCGGCGATGCTGCTGGTCACGGTCAACGACAAGGCGCATGGCCTCGGCATGGCGCTGCCGATGGGCGGTCTGACGGTGTTCGAGCCGTCCGCCTTCGGCGAGCAGCTCGTCGCCGAGAACCGCATCCGCGATTACGCCGAGGGGCAGGACGTCGAGCTCGAGATGGGCGCGAGCAGCCAGGTGTTCGGCGGCTGCGAGGTGACCGCCCAGGTCACCGATCCGAAGCAGTGGATGCCGCTGCGCGCGGTGCTGACCAACGCCAACCCCAACCCGGTCACCGTGCGGCTGGTGCTCGGCAGCCCGACCTCGTGGACGCTGCGCGGCCTGTCGGGCACCCGCGTCAAGGACGGGATGACGACCCTCGAGGTGACCATTCCCGGCAACGGCCGGCGCGAGCTCACGTGGAAAGCGCGGCCGGTCGGGGCAAGCTAGTCGCCCGCCGAAAAAAATTCAGCACGCTCCCAAGGAAATCCGCTGCCGGGCCGTCTCAGGTCACATGCGCGGGATGATCCGGCGCACAAGCGAGGGAGACTTTCCATGAGCCATGTCCGTGCCGCCGCGTTGGCGGCCCTATCCGTGGCGACGCTCGCCACTGCAGCCTCGGCGCAGACCGACCCCGACGCGACCGCGCAAGGCGACGTATCGGTGACGATCTACAACAACGGCCAGTCGCTGGTTCAGGACGTGCGCCAGCTCGACATCCTGCCGGGGCGCAGCACGATCGCGTTTCCCGACGTCTCGGCGATGATCCGGCCCGAGACGCTGAGCTTCGCCGCCGACGGCACCGGGATCGTCGAGCAGAACTTCGACTTCGACCTGCTCACCCCGCAGAAGCTGATGGAGAAGGCGATCGGGCAGACGGTCACGCTGGTGCGAACCAATCCCGCGACCGGGCAGGAGACGCAGGAGCGGGCGAAGGTCCTGTCGACTGCCGGCGGCGTGGTGATCCAGATCGGCGACCGGATCGAGGTGCTGCGCGACGACGGGCTGCCGGTGCGGGTGATCTTCGACCGCGTGCCGCCCAACCTGCGCGCCCGGCCGACGCTGTCGGTCACCGTCGACAGCCGCCGCGGCGGCACGCGGCCGGCCTCGATCCGCTACCTGACGCCGGGGCTGGGATGGTCGTCGGACTACGTCGCGCTGTACGACGAGGGCAAGGGCACGATCGACATGCAGGGGTGGGTCACGCTGACCAACACCACCGGGACGACGTTTCAGGGCGCGGACACGCTGCTCGTCGCGGGCAATCCCAATTCGGGCGGCGGCTCGCCCGTCGCCTATCGGGGCGGATATTCGCCGCCGCCGCCTCCCGGCCGCAGCGTGGTCCCGGGCACCGAGACCGCCGGCCGCGAGCGGCTCGGCGATTTCTACCTCTATCCGATCGCCGGGCGCACCACGATCGCCAACAACCAGACCAAGCAGGTCAGCTTCCTCGACGTCCAGGGCGTGCCCGCGCGCAAGGTCTACGGCCGCACAGTCGGCTGGCTCTCCTCGGACTCGCAGCCGGTCAACGTCCAGAGCCTGCTCGCCTTCTCGTCGTCGCGCAACGGCGGGCTCGGCGACGCGCTGCCCGCGGGCACGGTGCGGTTCTACCAGCGCGACCGGCAGGGCGACCCGCAGTTCATCGGCGAGAACGCGATCGGCCATACGCCGATGGGCAGCGAGCTGACGCTGGCCACGGGCGACGCATTCGATATCACCGTCCAGGCCGAGGTCGAGAGCCGCGACCGGATCACCTCGGGCGAATTCGAGACCTACAAGCGGTACCAGGTGATCGAGGACGGCGAGGTCGTCCGCGAGACCAACGTGCAGTACGCCGTCAGCTACTGGCGCACGACGATGCGCTACACGGTGACCAACGCCAAGCCCGAGCCCATCGAGGTCGAACTGGTCCAGGCCGGTCTCGACTACGGCTGGTGGTCGCGCGACTTCCGCGTCGCCAGCGAGGACGTACCGGGCGCCCAGCTCAACGCCGACCGGCGCAAATACGTGATCTCGGTGCCCGCCAACGGCAAGCGCGAAGTCCGCGTCACTTACGCCACCCGGTACTGAGGAGCGATAAGATGCGCCTTTTGCTTGTCCTGATGGCCATGACCTGCGCCACACCGCTTGCCGCACGCGAGACGGTCGATGCCTCGGCCCCGTCGGCGCTCGCGGTCACGCTCTATCGCGATCCCGGCCGCGGCGCCGGCGTCGCGATGGACCGCGAGTCGCCGCGCGGGTTCGCGATGATCACCGAGACCCGCACGGTGACGCTGCCACCCGGCGAATCGACGATCCGCTTCGAGGGCGTCGCCGAGGGCATGGTCGCGGTCAGCGCGATCGTCACCGGGCTGCCCGGAGGGACGATCGAGAAAAATCGCAACGCCGACCTGCTCAGCCCGGCGTCGCTGATCGACGGCACGCTCGGCAACCGGGTCACGGCGACGCGAACCGATCCGGCGACCGGCCGCGAGGTCGCCGAACAGGCGATCGTGCGCACCCGGGCCGACGGCGGGCTGGTGCTGCAGACCGGCGAGGGCTTCGAGGCGGTGCGCTGTGCCGGGCTGCCCGAACGGCTGACTTTCGACCGCGTGCCCGCGGGCCTCTCGGCGCAGCCGGTGTTCAGCGTCGACACCCGCCATCCGACCGGAGGCACCTACACGGTGCAGCTGACCTACCTCGCATGGGGCTTCGATTGGCAGGCGAACTACATCGCCACGCTGGCGGAGACGGGCCCGCGGCGCAATCGCGGCGGCAAGGTCAAGCTGCGGTTGATGAGCTGGCTGACGCTGCTCAACGACAACGGCCAGAGTTTTGCCGATGCCGAGCTTCTGGTGGTCGCGGGCACGCTCAACGTGGTGAGCAACTTCGAGGCGCTCGCCGATCCACCCGACGCACGGCCGCTCGCGCTGACCTGCTATCCGTTCGGGAGCACGGCGGCGGGCTCGCCGGTCGAGGAGCTGTTGCCACCAGTGCCGCCCTTGCTGATGTCGATGGCGGCCGAGGGTGCGATCGTGGTCACCGGCAGCCGCATCGAGCGGCGCGACTTCGACACAGCCAGGCCGATGATTGCGGCCGACGCCATGGCCAGCGAGGAAGCACTCGGCGATCTCAAGCTCTACCGCGTGCCCATGCCGGTCACCGTGGCGGCCAAGGGGCTCAAGCAGGTCGCCTTCCTCGATCAGCACGCGGTCGAGGGACGGCTGCTCTACTCGCATGCCTGCGCGCCGTGGGACAAGAGCGACGAGGCGCACCCGGCGGGCATGCTGCTGGCGACGGTCAACGACGAGAAGCACGGCCTGGGGAAGGCCTTGCCGACGGGCGGGGTGGCGGTGTTCGAGCCGTCGTCCTTCGGCGAGCAGCTCGTCGCCGAGGAGCAGATTCGCGACTATGCCGAGGGGCAGGACGTCGAGCTCGACCTCGGCGAGAGCAGCCAGGTGTTCGGGTCGTGCGAGCTGCCGGGCGAGGTCGAGCCCTCCGCGCAGCCTGCGCGCTGGACGCCGATGCGCACGACGCTGAGCAACGCCAACCCCGACCCGGTGACGGTGCGGATTTACCTAGGACGGCCCTCCGAGCTGCGCTTCCGCGGACTGCCCGAAATGCGGCTCAAGGACGGGCAGACGATCGTCGAGGTCACGGTTCCGGCCAACGGCAGCCGCGAGGTCACGTGGGAGGTGCGGCCGGCCGGGGCCGTCTAGCGCTGGCGAGAGCGCAAATGATCCGATTTGGAAGAAATTGTCGTTCCCCCCTTGTTCTACTGGAACAAACCCGATACATGCACCGTCGTTGACGAGTTGATCGCAACCCTAGGCAACTGACGGAGGCCATGTCATGGCGGCGGGATTGAAGCTGGTGGAGAAGGAATCGGTGGACCGTCAGAAGGCGCTCGAAGCCGCGCTTGCGCAGATCGACCGCGCATTCGGCAAGGGCTCGGCCATGAAGCTCGGCCAGAAGGAGACGATGCAGGTCGAGACGATCTCGACCGGCTCGCTCGGGCTCGACATCGCGCTCGGCGTCGGCGGCTTGCCGCGCGGCCGGGTGATCGAGGTCTATGGGCCAGAAAGCTCGGGCAAGACCACGCTCGCGCTGCACGTGATCGCCGAGGCGCAGAAGGGCGGTGGCACCGCCGCGTTCGTCGACGCCGAGCACGCGCTCGACCCGGTCTACGCCAAGAAGCTCGGAGTCGATATCGACGAGCTGATCGTGTCGCAGCCCGACACCGGCGAGCAGGCGCTCGAGATCGTCGACACGCTGGTGCGCTCGAACGCGATCGACGTGCTGGTGATAG
>JADMIO010803761.1_pt1 | contig 11615 bp, 7 predicted proteins | sample 8958161 | NCBI WGS metagenome assembly JADMIO01 (sample SAMN16585339, study PRJNA669376) | soil metagenome | isolation source: Crop rotation soil | place: USA: Cullars Rotation, Alabama | collected 2011
CTTTCCCAACGCAGCGAAGGCCCGCGCGAAACATCCGCACCCTCTTCTTCGGTATCAAGCCGGTTCGCAACCTCGTTGCGCAGGCGCGACACCGACTGCGAGAGCTCTTCGGAACGGCCGGGCGCTTCGCCCAACCAGAAGGGAATCGAAGGCGGCTGTCCGTGCGCATCGAGCACGCGCACCTCGCCCGCGCCCACGCGCTTGATTTCATACGAGCTGTTGCCCAGCTGAAAGATGTCGCCGGCGAGACTCTCGATGGCGAAGTCTTCGTTCAACGTGCCGACGAAAGTTTCAGACGGCTCGAGAATCACCCGGTAGTCTCCAGTGTCGGGAATGGCGCCGCCATTTGTGATAGCCGACAAGCGCGCGCCTTTGCGTCCGCGAATGCGATGATTAACGGCGTCGTGGTGCAGGTAGGTTCCGCGCCGGCCGCGTCGCGTCGTGAACCCTTCCGACAACATGCGAATCACTTCATCAAATTTTTCGCGCTTGAGATTGCGGAAGGGATAGGCGCGGCGAACCATTTCAAAGAGCGCGTCTTCAGTCCATTCTTCCGGCGCGACCGTCGCGACGATTTGCTGCGCCAGGATGTCGAGCGGCTGTTCCGGTATGGTGAGGTGATCGAGTTCGCCCCGGCGGACTGCATCGATGAGCGCGGCGCACTCTAGCAGTTCGTCGCGTGACAGAGGAAAAATGCGGCCTTTGGGAAAGCCGCTCACGGTGTGATTTGAACGGCCAATGCGCTGTAGCAGAGTCGAGATCGCGCGCGTCGATCCGATTTGAATCACCAGATCGACGGCGCCAATATCGATGCCGAGCTCCAACGACGCAGTTGCTACCAGCGCGCTCAGTTCTCCTGATTTCAGACGCTGCTCGGCGGCGAGGCGAATTTCGCGCGCCAGACTTCCATGATGCGCAGTGACGTTTTCGTCGCCCAGCCGCTCGCCCAGATGCCGCGCAACTCGCTCGGCCATGCGCCGCGTATTCACAAAAACGAGTGTGGTTTTGTGCTGGCGAATTAAATTCGCGATGCGATCGTAAATCTCTTCCCAAACTTCATTCGACATCAAAGCTTCGAGCGGGGAACTCGGAACTTCGAGGGCGAGATCCAATTTTCGCGTGTGTCCACTGTCGATAATCGTGCAGTGCGGCGTTCCCTCCGCGTCGATGTTTGTCGTGCCGACCAGGAAGCGCGCGACTTCTTCAATTGGCTTCTGCGTGGCTGACAAACCGATGCGGACAAGCGACTGCGTCGGCAATTTGTCATGCGGAACCGTCGGCTTTTGAATTTCTAATTTCGCATCTGAAGTCTGAGTTTTGGCGTGCTCGCGAACCAGCGCTTCCAATCTTTCTATTGAAAGAGAGAGGTGCGAGCCGCGCTTGTCATCGACCATCGCGTGGATCTCGTCGACGATCAGGGTGCGCACGGTGCTGAGAATCTTTCGTCCGCCGTCGCTGGTCAGCAGGATGTAAAGCGACTCAGGCGTGGTGACGATGATGTGCGGCGGCTTCTTCGTCATGGCCACGCGATCTTTCGCGGGCGTGTCGCCGGTACGAACCAGCGTACGAATCTCGACGGCTTTGGTGCCGGCACTTTCCAGATTTTCCTGAATGCCTTTCAACGGCGCTTCGAGATTTATCTTGATGTCGTTGCTGAGCGCTTTCAGTGGCGAGACATAGACGACATGAGTTTCATTCGCAAGCTCTCCGGCAGCGGCTTTCCAAACCAGGTCATCAATCGCAGACAAAAAGGCCGCGAGCGTCTTTCCCGATCCTGTGGGCGCGGCAATCAGCACGTGCTTGCCGGCTTTGATCGCCGGCCACGCTTCGGCCTGCGGTTCGGTCGGAGCGGGGAACTGCTTCAAGAACCATTCGCGAACGGCTGGATGGAAAGATTCGAGTGCTTTCATCGGATGGTCAGTGTACCATGAATGAAACAGAGGCGTTAAGCCGGAAATTCTCAGCGGCAGCCACAGATTACACGGATTAACGCGGATTAGAAAAAGGCTGGGCGCTGCGGTTTCTTATCTGTGCCGATTTGTGTAAATCTGTGCCTCGAATGGCGCCGACCAAAGCTCATCGCGATTATCATCCCGCGAAACACACGCGCGTGCGCACGGCGAAAACAGCGGGCGCCAGTTGCGAGCTTCCCAAAAACGCCGAGCAGTTCGAGATCACACTGTCCGGCCGTACGGTCAAACTTACGAACCTGAAGAAGCTGTTTTGGCCGGAACTGAAAATCACCAAGCGAGATTTGATTCAATATTACGCAGACGTCGCGCCCGTGCTGTTGCCGCATCTTCAGGATCGCGCGATGGTGATGAAGCGTTACCCGAACGGCGCCGGTGGCGATTTCTTTTTCATGAAGCGCGCGCCCTCGCCGCGGCCATCGTGGATCGAGCTCTGTTCGATCGAACACGGCTCGGGAAATATTATTGACTTTCCGATCATTCAAGACCTGGCGGCGCTGCTTTGGGTGATCAATCTCGGTTGCATCGATCTCAATCAATGGTACGCGCGCTGTGATGATGTCGATCGGCCCGACTATTTGCACTTCGATCTCGATCCGCAGCCGGGCTCGACTTGGGAGAATGTTTTAGAAACTGCTCTGATCGTGCGGCAAGCCTTGGACGGCCTGAAGATGCCTTCGTATCCAAAGACGACCGGCTCGAAAGGCATTCACGTTTATGTGCCCATCGTGCGCGGGCCGACGCAGAAGCAGGTTTGGACGATCGCGAAAGAGATCGCCAACGTCCTGGCATCGGCAAATCCGAAATTGATCACCGCGGTTTACAAGATCGCGAAGCGGCCGAAGGATCGCGTGCTGGTCGATTACAATCAAAACGCCTGGGGAAGAACGTTGGCATCGATTTACTCTGTGAGGCCGACGCCGAAAGCATGCGTCTCAACGCCCGTCACGTGGAAAGAAATCGAGAAGGGGATCAGGATCGAAGATTTTCGCCTCGATAATGTGCGAAAGAGAATTGCGAAGGTCGGCGATCTTTGGCAGCCGCTGCTGGACAAGAAGAAGAGATTTGATCTGAAGCCCTATTTGAAATGAATTCGATTCAACCACAGAGGACACAGAGAAGAACGACGGAGATTAGCCGCGGATACACGCGGATGAACGCGAATCAAAGCAATATCTCAATTTTTCTATCTGCGAAAATCCGCGTTCATCTGCGGCCTGGTTCTTGTCTTCTCTGTGTCCTCTGTGGTGAAAGGTTCCCATGACGCTACCACTCAAACAACCGTACCTGCCGATGGAAGCCAAGTCCGTCGAGAAACTTCCCGCGGGCGACGACTGGCAGTACGAGCCCAAATGGGACGGGTTTCGTTGCATCGCGTTTCGCGATGGCTCCCAAGTCGATTTGCAATCGAAGAGTGGGCAGCCGCTCGCGCGCTACTTTCCTGAAGTCGCTGAAGCTCTGCTGAAACTGAAAGCGAAACAATTTGTGATCGACGGTGAGATCGTCGTGCCGGTCAAAGGAAAATTTTCGTTCGACGATCTGCTGATGCGCATTCATCCGGCGGCAAGTCGCATCAAGAAGTTGTCCCAGGAAACTCCGGCAAAGCTGATCGTCTTCGATCTGCTAGTCGACGATCGCGGAAAGTCTCTGGTCGATCTTCCTCTGAAAGACAGGCGCAAAAAGCTTGACGCCTTCGCGAAGAAATATTTTGCGAAGAACAAATCGATTGAGCTTTCACCGTGCACTGACGATTTGAAAATCGCGAAGCACTGGCTGGCGGGCGCGGGTGTAGATCTCGACGGCGTGATCGCCAAGCGCGCCGGCATGACGTATCAAAGCGGCAATCGCCACGGCATGGTGAAAGTGAAACGCCTGCGCACAGCGGATTGCGTCGTCGGCGGATTTCGCTACGCGTCCGAAGGCAAGGTTGTCGGCTCGCTTTTGCTCGGGCTTTACGACGATGAGGGCTTGCTGCATCACGTCGGTTTTTCTTCGAGCTTTAAAGCAGATGAAAAACCTGCGCTCACGAAGAAACTCGAAAAGTTGATTAAGCCGCCGGGCTTTACCGGCAATGCGCCGGGTGGGCCGAGCCGTTGGGCGACGGAACGATCAGCCGAATGGCAACCGCTCGCGCCGAAACTGGTCTGCGAAGTTCAATACGATCACTTCACCGGTGGGCGCTTTCGCCACGGCACAAAGTTTCTGCGCTGGCGTCCGGACAAGAAGCCGGCACAATGCACCTTCGATCAGTTGAAAGGATGATTTTGGAGTGCGGCGGCTTGACGCCGCTTTTCTCCTTGCCGCCATCATCCGCCCCGATGGGCGTCCAAAGCGCCGTCAAGCCGGCGCACTCCAAATTACTGCAGTACGAAGTTGTAAGTAATCACTCCCTGCACCTTCACCGGCTGATCATTTAGTTTCGTTGGCGTGAAGCGCGCCCGCCGAGCGGCTTCTTCGGCTGCGGAAACCAGCGCTGGATGTCCCTTCACGGCGTGCGCTGAGATCACGTTACCTTTTTCATCGACCAGTATTTGAACGTTCACAGGTCCCTGCGCGCGAATCTGTTTCGCCATCATCGGATAAGCAGGCGTCGGCAGACTGATGATTTTCGATGTGATAACTACTGAACTCACGTGCTGTATGGCGGGCGGTTGTACCGGCGTTGGTTGAGGAGTCGGTTGCGGAGTGATAGCGACCGCGGTCGACGAACCATTGCAGGTAGCGCAGCCATTTTTGTCTTCTCCGGAATTCGGCGGATTGACGTTGCGGCCAGTCAGGTTCACCGGTCCTTCGACAGGCGGACTGGACGGAGCGGTCACGCCGATTTCCGCCGGCGGCACCCTTACATCATCGACCGGCGGAATTTGCTCGGTCCGCTCAGGCGTCCTGATGTGCTCATCGATCGGTGCATTTGACGGCTGCAATCTGCGCGGCGCACGGGCTTCGTGCATCTGTTCGACGTGAGTGATTTCTTTCACCGGCGGAATCCAGTTCAACAGAGAGACATCGTTGTTCTGGGCTTCAACCGTCGCATCGTAGGTCAGTATGCCGGCCACTCCGGCGGCGAACAGGATCAAACAGTACGCGGCGACAGTGATAAGAAAAAACGAACTGCGACGCTTGAGTGCCGAGCGATCGGCATTCGACTCGATTAGATTAGTAAACATCTTAGCTCCTCCTGTTGGGCGGTGCCGTTCGGGTCGAAGAAGCTGGCGGTTTAGACAGTCAAAGGGTGATCTTGTTCCCGGTTTCTCAAAATAAGAACCCCATTTTCCATTTTGTATTTCTCATTCGCTTTTGAAGCTACGAGTATCTCCCGCTCCCGCGAGGCGAAACTTTCAGAAAACGGAAAACGACAAATGCCAAATGGAAACCAATCTTTCCGCCTTTGAGACTTTCGTCTCTTTCCATTACGATATCGCCGCTTTCCTACCCGCTTTGAACCAGGAGGAGTCATGGCCACCGCAGTTGCCCCCCAGGAAGAACTTAATCCATTTGAGATTGCCAAGCAGCAGTTCGATCGCGCGGCAGACTATCTCGAGCTGGAAGAGTCGATGCGCAACGTGCTGCGCACTGCCAAGCGTCAACTGATCGTTTCGATTCCGGTAAAGATGGACGGCGGCGAGACGAAGGTCTTCGAAGGCTATCGCGTGCAACACAACATCGCGCGCGGACCGGCGAAGGGCGGGATTCGCTATCACCCCAATGTTTCACTCGATGAAGTGAAAGCGCTGGCGTCGTGGATGACCTGGAAATGCGCAACGGTTGGCATTCCGTACGGCGGCGGAAAGGGCGGCGTGGTTTGCGATCCGAAGAGTCTTTCGATTCATGAGTTGGAAAGGTTGACGCGGCGTTACGCCTTCGAAATCGCGCCAATCATCGGCCCCGATCGAGACATTCCCGCGCCCGACGTTTACACAGATTCGCAGACGATGGCCTGGATCATGGACACCATCTCAATGGTGCGCGGCCACACTGAACTCGGCGTGGTTACCGGCAAACCTCTGTCGCTCGGCGGTTCTCAGGGACGTCACGAAGCAACTGCGCGCGGCGCTTTGTATGCGCTGCGTGAAGCTTGCAAGGTGCAGGGTATCAGTCTGAAAAACTCGACCGTCGCGGTTCAGGGTTTTGGAAACGCCGGATCGATAATCGCGCGATTAGTCGCCGAAGACGGAGCAAAGGTCGTCGCAGCGTGTGATTCGAAAAGCGGCGTACACGCAGAGAACGGACTCGACATGGCTGCGCTGCTGAAGCACAAAGAAACCACCGGAGCGTTGCGTGACTTTCCGGGTGCAAAGGAAGTTTCGTCGGACGATGTGCTGGAAGTTGAATGCGACATCCTTTGCCCGTCAGCGCTCGAGAACAGCATCACCGGCGCGAACGTCGCGAATGTGAAAGCAAAAATCATCGCTGAGTTAGCGAATGGCCCGACGACTCCGGTCGCAGATCGCGTGCTCGAAGACAACGACGTGTTGCTGATTCCCGACATTCTCGCCAACGCGGGAGGCGTGACCGTCAGCTACTACGAATGGGTGCAGGATCAATATTCATTCTTCTGGAGCGAAGACCGCATTAATCGCACTCTCGAAGAAACGATCAGCCACGCGTTTCACAAAGTGCATGAGAAGGCGCGCTACTATGGCACGGACATGCGCACGGGCGCGTACATCCTGGCCATCGATCGGGTGGCCGAAGCGACGCGCGTGAGAGGAATATTTCCATAGGAGCGCACGCATTCTGCGTGCGGTGCGCGGGCATCTGGCCTGCGGTAGGTGGACATGGCAGACGAGATCACAGTTTACGAGAAACCAACCTGCACGAAATGCCGCGAGATGGATCGCTTTCTGCGTGAGAGTGGCGTCGACTTTTCGAAAGTTAATTACTACCTCGAGCCTTTGAGTGAAAAGAAGCTGCGCGAGCTGATCAAAAAAATGGAGATTGGACCGCGCGAGCTGCTGCGGACCAGCGAGCCGATCTATCGCGAGCTCGAATTGGGAAAGAAGGACGTTAGCGACGATGAGTTGATCTCGCTGATGATCAAACACCCGGACTTGATGCAGCGGCCAATCGTCGAGCGAGGCGAGCGCGCGGTGCTGGGCCGGCCCACGGAAAACGTGAAAGCGCTGTTGTGAAGAATGCTTTGCGATTCTTTGCGCCTTTGCGTCTTGGCGTGAGTGCGGTTCACGCAAAGTCGCCAAGTCGCAAAGCAATGCACAGCGCCGTCGTCGCTTCGCTCTGCCACCGCACTCCAAATGCCGAAACAATCCAACACGATCTTCATCTGCCAATCCTGCGGGTATGAGTCGCGCAAGTGGCTCGGCAAGTGTCCCGAATGCGGCGAATGGAATTCGCTGGTAGAAGAACGCCTCATCACCACCAAGAAAGGTCGCGGTGGCAACAGCTTCCGTTTGCGCGAAGCGAAAGCGGTCGCTTACAACGAGATCGAATCGCAGGACGACACGCGCATTACTTCCGGCGTGACTGAATTCGATCGCGTCCTCGGCGGCGGCATCGTTCCGGGAACATTGGTTCTGCTCGGCGGCGATCCCGGAATCGGGAAGAGCACACTGCTCTTGCAAGTCGCGGACAGGCTGAGCGCGACCGGCGCTGCCGTCCTTTATATATCGGGCGAAGAATCCGAGCGGCAGATCAAGCTTCGCGGAGAGCGCCTGCGCATTGCCGCGCCGAACCTGCTGCTGTTGCCGGAAACGAATCTCGAAAATATCTTGCGCGAAGTCGAGCGGCTGAATCCTGCCGCGGTTATTGTGGATTCGATCCAGACGACATTTTCGACTGATATTGAATCAGCGCCCGGCTCGGTATCGCAGATTCGCGAAGTTGCTGCGCAGTTTCTTTTGCTTGCCAAGACGCGCGGGATTCCGGTTTTTCTGATCGGTCATGTAACCAAAGAAGGGTCGATTGCCGGGCCGCGCGCGCTGGAGCACATCGTCGACACGGTCCTTTATTTCGAAGGCGAGCGCCATCACAACCATCGCATCGTGCGCGCGACCAAGAATCGCTTCGGCGCGGCGAATGAAGTTGGCGTGTTTGAGATGACGAACACGGGCTTGGCGCCCGTCGCTAATCCCTCGCAAATGTTTCTGGCTGAGCGGCCCGCCGATGCGGCCGGATCGGTTGTCACCGCTTGCATGGAAGGCACGCGGCCGATGCTGGTCGAGATTCAGGCTTTGGTTTCGAGTTCGAAATACGGAACGGGTCGTCGCATGACGCAGGGGGTGGATCAAAATCGTGTCGCGCTCATGATTGCCATGCTCGAGAAGCGCGCGGGCATGCAGCTGCTCGGCGACGATGTCTTCGTCAATATCGCCGGCGGATTGGATGTCGACGAACCGGCCGTCGATCTCGGGCTGGTGACGGCCATCGCCTCGAGTTTCCGCAATCAGCCGATCGACGCGCACACTGCCGTCTTTGGCGAAGTTGGATTGACCGGCGAAGTGCGCGGCGCGTCACAAGCTTCAGTGCGAGCTCGTGAGGTGCAAGCGCTTGGTTTCAAGAAAATTGTCATGCCTGCGTCGAACACTTCAGGTTTGGAAAAGTTGCTGGGCGTGCGTATTGTCGGCGTGCGATCCGTCGATGAAGCGCTGCAGGAAATGTTCTAATGCTTCGCTGCGTAGCAGCGAACAGCCTTTAAATATGACTCTGGTATCTATAAATATTTCGTGCCTCCGGCACTTACGTGGTGTCTGCTTCTCGCTTCTTTTCATCCTTATCTTCTCAACTTTAGTGGCGCCGCAGCGCCGCGTCGACGACCCCGACGATCAGGAAGATTTAAATCGAGAGCTTTGGCAGTTTGCGCGTCACACGCGCTACGATTCGATCCTTCCGTACATCGCCGCGGCGCAGAAGCAATCGAAGGCCAACGAAATTGCTGAGGTCGAGTTGCCGAACGGCTGGCGCATCGCGCCCGCCGGAACTCAAATCGAAGTCGGACGTCTGCCGTATGAGGCCGTCATGTTCGCCGGCAAACTGGTCGTGCTCGACACCGGTTACTACTATCCCAAAGACAAAACGCCGCAGGAAGTTTCGATCGTCGATCTCGGCACGTCGCAGGTAATCAAGACGCTGCAGATCAATTCGCTGTTTCCCAGCGCGGTTGCCGGCGCAGACGGAAAGCTCTATATCAGCGGCGGCTATGACCAGAAAATTTATCGCGTCAATCAGCAGTTCGAGATCGATCAGGAATTTAAGTTGGATGGATTCGCCGGAGGCTTGACCGCGATTGACGCGCAACGCGTGGCGGTGGCGATGATGGCCCTGCGAAATGCAAAAGGTGAGTACCTCAACGGCCGGCTGAGCATCGTGAACACGGCTGACGGAAAAATCGAACGGCGAGTCGACGTGGGATACTTTCCTTACGCAGTGCGCTTCATCGCGGGCAAGCTGTTCGTAACGCTGCTCGGCGAAAACAAGGTGCTCGTTTTTGATCCGCAACTGAGACTGGCCCAAACCATCGCCGTCGGCCGCACGCCGCAGCAAATGTGCAGCGATGGACGAAACATTTTCGTAGTCAACACAGGCACAGACGATATTTCCGTTATCGATGCGCGGACGCTGCGAGTCACCAAAACTATTTCCGTGGCCGCGAAGGACGGCCAGTTCGGCACAACTCCGTCGGCTTGCGCGGTCGATGCTCAAAGTCTCTACGTCACTATGGCCGGCAACAATTCCGTGGCCGTCTTCGATCGAAAGAAAGGCAAACAGACGGCGTCGATCCCGACAGGTTGGTACCCGACGAATGTGCTGCTCGATAAGCAGCGTTTGGTTGTTACCAGCGCGAAGGGAATTCGCGCGCGCAGGCCAAATCCGGATGGCCCGCAGCCGACCAGTTCGAGTCGCGTCCCGGGGTATGTCCTCAACCTGCTGAAAGGATCTGTGGCGGCAATTCCTTTGAGCGATGTGAGGCGCGACGGCGCGAAGTGGAATAAGCAAGTGAATTCGGCTGGGCCTGTGTTCGATTCAAAGCTCAGTCTGAAAGTTCCCATCAAACACGTCTTTTATATCGTCAAAGAGAATCGCACCTACGATCAGGTCCTCGGCGATCTTGGCAGAGGAAACGGCGATCCGAAGTTGACGATATTCGGCGATGACATCTCGCCGGTTCATCACCAGCTGGCGCGCGATTTCGTTACCCTTGATAACTTTTTCGTAAACGGCGAGATCAGCGTGCTTGGCCACGCGTTTACCACCAGCGGCTATGCCAGCCCATTCACGGAATGGCTGGGCAATGTGAGTTACTCGACGCGTTGGAAGGGTTATCCCTTCGGTACTGTGCCGGCCACGATGTCGCCTGTTTATCTTTGGGATTTGCTGGACGATGCGCGTGTCGACTATCGCATTTACGGCGAGAACTACTTCTTATTCACGCGCGCCTATCGGATTTTCAGTGAACTGTACGGCCCCGAAAGTGAAATCGCTCGCCGCTTCTATGACAAGACGATCGCAGCCGCGGCCGGTGAAGATCGCGGCCAGGAATTCAACAACCTGACGCGGCCGTACTACGGACGGGTTAACTCTGCGCAAGATGCCTACAGGCTTCTGGGTGAAAATGATTTCACGGCTGCGCTCTCGCAATTTCTCACCGGCGATGCCACCTTCGCGACGAGGGTGCAGCGCGATGATAAGTTGCGGCACCGTTTTGCCGACTATCTGGTGAAGTATCCGTTCAGTTATCGCTCATGGGATTTGAAGGTTTCCGACCTGGATCGTGTTCGCGAATGGAAGAAAGATTTCGACGCGCAGGTGAAATCCGGAAGCGTGCCGCAGCTTCAATACCTCTGGCTGCCGAACGATCACACAGACGGCGGCAGCAAAAAGATTCTCGATCCCTACCAGTTCGTCGCGCAGAACGATGCGGCGTTGGGGCGTGTCCTCGAGATCATCTCGCACAGTTCAATTTGGAAAGACTCTCTTGTGCTGGTCGTCGAAGACGATGCCCAAAATGGTCCCGACCACGTGGACGCGACGCGCACGGTCGCCTTTGCCGCCGGCCCGTACGTGAAGCGCGGCGCGGTGGTAAGCGATCGATACGATCAACTAAGCCTGCTGCGCACGATCGAATTGGTGCTCGGCCTGAAGTCCGTGAATTCTGCCGAGCAACTCGCGGCGCCCATGTTTGGCGTCTTTACTGACAAGCCCGATTTCACTCCTTTTGTAATTTCCAAAGTCTCCGATCGATTGGGTGATGCCGATCGAGAAAAGTATCGCGCCCTGCCTGCGAAATAACTACGGGATTGGCAACTACGAATGAAATGCGTTATCTTCCGCGCGTTTGCTGCAATCCGTCTTTCAACAACTAAATAAGGAGCCCGTGCCATGAATAGAAAGTCGATCGTGACTTTTTGTGCTGTCGCTTTGTTCGCGCTTGCCGCTGTCGTTCTTTATCAATCAGTCGAAGCCCAGCCGCGGCAAAGCAGCGCCGGATCATCAACCGCGGCGCCGGCGGATGCGCTGAAAGTTTTGCAGTGGCGATCGATTGGGCCATATCGCGGCGGCCGATCGACTGCGGTAGCGGGCGTGGCCTCTCAGCCGATGGTTTTCTATTTCGGCGGCGTCGGGGGCGGTGTTTGGAAGACGACGGACGGCGGAATCAATTGGGAGCCAATCACCGATGGTTCTGTGGGAAAG
>JADMIO011057209.1_pt1 | contig 11615 bp, 12 predicted proteins | sample 8958161 | NCBI WGS metagenome assembly JADMIO01 (sample SAMN16585339, study PRJNA669376) | soil metagenome | isolation source: Crop rotation soil | place: USA: Cullars Rotation, Alabama | collected 2011
CCTGGCGACGCACAGGTGAAACTCACGTGGGCCGCCTCCGCGGGCGCCACGAGCTATAACCTCTATCGCGGCACGACCGCGGGCGGCCAAACCTCTACTCCAGTCATGACCGGAATCACTGGAACCACGGTCACAAACACCGGCCTGACGAACGGAACCAAGTACTTCTTCACGCTAGCTGGAGTGAATGGAGCTGGCGCCGGCGGACGCTCGAACGAGGCCAACGCCACACCAGCGCCCGCGTCCAGCACGTCTTGCTCGAGCGCCACTGTTCAAAGCGCCATAAACTCCGCGGCCAGCGGCGAGACGGTTGCTATCGGCGCCGGAGACTGTACCTGGACTTCGAGAGTCACCATAAACAAAGCAATCACCCTGAAGGGCGCAGGGATAGGCAAGACTATCGTGAGGAATGGAATTAACGGTCCTGCTCTCAGTATCACTCTGCCTAAAACCGGGACGGTGTTTGTCGGAGACATTACTTTCGATGCAATGTCTCGCGATACCGGCTCTGATGCAATGATCGAGCTAGCTGCAACTGGAAACAACCTTAGCGCCTTCCGGATCCATCATTTCGAGATCCTAAATCAATTGGAGAGAGGGCTGTACGTTTTCATGGAGGGCTTCGAAGTGGGGGGGCTGATTGACCACGGCCACGTGACTTCCAAGGGCTCGAAGTGGCTCTCCATCGAAGGTACAGGCCCTGAAGAACATCAACCTTTTACTCGTCCCCTTGAGTTAGGTTCCGCCAAGTTTATCTTTATCGAAGACAACGCAATTGAAAACATACTGACAAACGGTCAGATTGACGGCTTTCTCGATGCGTACACCGGCGCAAGGTATGTCTTTAGACACAACACCATGACGGGATGCGCCGCCGAAACAGCGCACCACGGCGCAGATTCTGGGAATGCCAGAGGAACACACAGTTTTGAGCTTTATGACAATACCTTTACCGTAACACTCTCCTGCAAAGACACGACACGAGCTTTGAACTTTCGCTCCGGTACAGGCGTAGTCTATAACAACATTTGGACCGGCAGTCAATATAACTATGGAATGGAGCTAACCAACTATCGAAGCGATGGCTCTTACGCTCCGTGGGGCAAATGCGACGGCACGTCGCCATGGGACCAAAATGTACCAGGCCAGAATGGTTGGGCATGTCTTGATCAAATCGGTCACGTCTTCGGGCCAAACAAGGGAGGGGCGAATACCCTGGAGCCCTTGTATGAATGGAACAACATTTTAAATGGCAAGGACGCCGATTTCCATGTTGGAGACAATCACGGCGCATCGATTCACATCAAAGAAAATCGTGACTACTACAATAACACCGTACGCCCGGGATATACTCCGTATATCTATCCGCACCCGCTGCAAGGGGAGGCTGGATCAAGTGCCCCGGCTCTGGTATCCACGACTCCGCTTCCTACGCCGATTTCCAGCAAATTCTCAACCGGCGCTCGAATACAAGTGAGTACAGGCGACGGTTCGAATCTAACCCTGCGAAACGGTGCAAACGGAGCCGCCCTGGGTCAACAACCAAATGGGGCGCTGGGCACAATTGTCGGCGGCGGCACTCAGGCCAATAGTCTCTTCTGGTGGCAAGTAAACTTTGATTCAGGCGTGGACGGTTGGGCTCCTGAGGTTAATCTCAATGCCTATACTGCATCAGGACCTCCTGCAACTTCAACCGCCGGGACCTACTACGTGAGCAATTCCGCCGCTTGTAGCAACACTTCGTCGGCTGGAACTCTCACGACTCCGTGGTGCACGATAACCTACGCATTGCCTCGCATTACGGGAGGAAGCACTCTCTATGTTCGGAGTGGAACGTACGGTGAACAATTGAACATAACGGGTCCAGGCGGTACAGCTGCAGCGCCGACCAAGATCATGGCTTACCCGGGCGAGACGGTGATTCTAAAAGGCCAGGGAGGAAACAACGGCGGCAGGCAAAAGATTGTAAATACCAGCTACATTACCTTCGACGGATTCAAGATCACAGAGTGGAATCAAGGCCTGTTCGTAGAAAACTCGAACAACATCGTTCTACAGAATCTGGAGGTGTATTCGGTCGGCCAGGAAGCGGTTCATATAAAGACGAACTCCCATCATGTAACTCTCCAGAATTCTTCGATACATGATACTCGCACTTGGCAATATAACGGAGAAGGAGTGTATGTGGGTACATCCGGGAGCGATCAAGTAGCTAACGGCGTTCATGACAATACAAACAATATTCTTGTCAGAAACAACATAATCTACAATACCAATGATGAATGCATTGAGGTTAAGGAGGGAGCGTACGCTGTGACGCTTGAGGGCAACGCCTTGAGCAACTGCTTGAAGGATTCATCGATCACCTCGACCAGTTGGGGGGCGATAGAGCTGATGGAGCGGGAAGGTCACTACAGCGGCAATCCCGGCCACATTGTCCGCAACAATGTTATTAACACGGCCAAGACGGGTATCGGCGTCCATACGGGCGCGTCTGTCTATAACAACATTATTTATGGTCAAACTGGATCCTACAGAGGCATAAGTATCGACAATCCGGATGGTGATGCGTTTGCTCGCACTGTTTATCACAATACCATTGATCTTCCGAGCGCACGAGCGATAGCCGGCGCGGGAGATGTGAGGAACAATATCGGACCCGCGAGTAGTGGAAACTTGCCCTTCAATCTCGCTTACTTTGTGAATGCCGCGAATCATGATTATCACTTGGTGCCTACAGCCCTGGCGATAAACGCTGGCACACCGGTGGGAATCACGACGGATAAAGATGGCAAGACCCGCGATGCGAGTCCAGACGTGGGAGCTTATGAGTTTAGCGGCACGCGCTAGCCTCAAATCCGGTTTTCACAGCGACTGAGACTCGCGGAGCCTAACCTTCACCCGCTGCGAAAAGGAAATCTCCGAAACGGAATTGAGCCAGATGCGTTTGCACATACGCGAGAGAACCGCATCTGACACATGTTTATCGCAGATGTTAATGCGCTTGGAGCCTGCCCCTGAAACCTCTTGTAAGGTTTTGCAAGCTGCTGCGCCCTTGGGCCGTGACGTGACCGTCCAGTCAGATCACTGTATTCAAGTGAAAGCAAACCGCTGCTTCAATTCTCGGGCCTGGCGTCAACCCTTGATCGATCGCCGTCTTGAGGCCGAAACTGTCCCCGCCGGGATCACGTACGGTCGTCACGCCGCGCGTTAGCGTCCGTTCCGCCTCTTTTGCCTGCGCGATTCCGATGAAGTATACATTGCCATTGAGCAGCTGAGCAGCCGTCAGGCCGCCCTGGTTCAGATGCTGGAACCACCATTATCGGTGGACATTATAAGTAAACTGACGGAACCGGAAGAGCCAAGTAGCGCAGGCAGGCGCATCGGCACGATGGTTGAACTACCGTAAGCGTCAGACGAACCCCTCTTGTCACGCTCGTCAAACTGGGAAAATGGAATTGGAGCTAAGGCGTGGATTGGGTACCAGTGAAGTCGAAGATGCTGGTGGCGATCGCATATAGCAGCGAGTGGCAGCAGCTTTATTTGAAATTCCGCCCGGGCGATGTTTATTGCTATCGGGGCGTTCCGCCAGCGCGGTATGAAGAGCTTCTCGCGGCCGATTCCAAGGGCACCTATGCTCGCGATCACATTCTACACTGTTACCCGTATCAGCGAATTTATGTTGCCGATGGCCCGGCCCAGCGAGCCGGAGTGAGATGAGCGGCTTCGGAATGTTTTCTCTGGTTCATCCCGGGCAGCGCCGCCAACAGATAATCTTTCACCGGAACGTCCAGCCTGCGGCAGGATTCCACCACCGAAAGAATCGCCGCCACCTGGGACCGGACTTCACACTGCCCACGTGGAGCCAGTTCTTGCGGCCCAGTGCGACCGGCCGCATGGAGTTCTCTGCCACATTGTTGGACAGTTCCACTTCCGCGTGATCGAAACAACGCCTGAGCTTCGGCCACATATTTAAGGTGTAATTCACGGCCTCGCCCAGCGCACTTTTCGGCAGCAGTTGCGCGCGCAGGTGCAAGCACTCGGAATGAATCTCGTCCACCCACGAATGCGCATGCTCACGGCGCAAGGTCGCGCGCTCCTCCGCGTTCAACTGTTGCTCGCGTGCCTGTCGATCCACCAGAAACAACGCATCCATGCGCGTGACCATCGCGATGGCCGCGCCGTCTTGCGGGTTCACCTTCACCGCGTCGACGAACTTGCGCCGCGCGTGCGCCCAGCAGCCCACGTGAATCAAACTCGGCCCGCCCACCCGATCATAGGCCTGATAACCGTCGGTTTGTAAGATTCCGTTCCAGCCTTTGAGGAATTTCACGGGACCGTCGCGTCCGCGGCCCAGTTGAAAATCGAAGACCGTCTCGCCGCCCGGCGCTCCATACTGCCACAAGTAAGCTTGATGATCGGCGCCGCGGTTGTCGTGCATCTGCACGGGAACGATCGTCTCATCCGCTTGTATATAGGATGCACCAAGTAGATCCGCGCGCATCGCATCGGCGATGGGCTGCAGCAACTCGCCCACCCGCATTACCCAACCGTCCAGCGTCGTCCGCGAAATTTCCACGCCCGCTTCGCGTTCGATCATGGCTTCCTAGGCGGTACAGCGGAAGGTGGTCGCAGTACTTGGCCACCACCGTTTCGATGATCACGCGGTCGCTGGCCAGTCCTTTTTCCACGATGCGCGACGCAAGCGGCGGCATGTGGACGCCGGAACATTTTGCGCAGGAACGTTTTTCGCGTTTGGTGACCCGCACGAACCACTTGGCTGGTTCGCGGTCCAGCACTTCGCTCCAGTCGTAGCCGATCAGGCGCGTTTCCCCGCCGCAGTGCGTGCAGTGGGCTTGGCAGGCGATCACTTCCTCGACGCGCGGCAGACTCTCCGGCAATGGCTTGCGGCCCGGATGTAGGTTGCGTTCGCGCGGCGGCGCCGCCGAAATCGGCTCGCGCCGTGATTCCGCTTCGACTTCCTCGCGCGTCACGCTGGGCTCTTCTTCGGCCAGCAACTCCAGTTGCAGATCGCTCAGCGTTTCACTCGACGGTCCCAGAAAGCCGATGCGCTGCTGGCGCAGCCGCTCATTGAGCAACTGAATCTCGACGTCCTTCTTTTGAATCGTGAGATGAGCCCCATGCAGTTCACGGCTGGCAGTGCGCAACGCCGCTTCCAGCATCTCAATGCGCACTTGCGGGTCGGCAGCGGCCATACAGGGAAGCCTTATTTTAAGGGAGTTTCCAGCAATACGCGAGAGATTTTTACGCGCTCTTGCGATACCAGTTGCGCTGACGTGTTTGCTTCACATCCAAGCCATTCACCAGCATCGCCAGTTCCTCCGATCGTATGGTCACGCTGCGTCTGCCGTCGGCTTGGGGCCAACGGAAGCGGCCCTTCTCCAGACGCTTCGCGCACACCCACAATCCGCTGCCGTCCCACACCAGCGCCTTCAAGCGTGTGTGAGTGCGATTCGAAAATAGAAACAGGTGTCCGGCCAGCGGATCGGCTCCCAGCTGATCTCGCACCAATCCGTACAATCCTTCAAATCCCTTGCGCATATCTACCGCTTCGATGGCGATGTAGATCTTGGTCGCCAGGCCCAGGCCGAACACGCTACGCCTCGGCCGCGCGAATCAGCTTCTCCAGGTCTGCTTCAGCGAAGTTCCACGAGCTCTCGATCCGCCGGCCATTCGCCAGCACTAGCGCGAATCCAGTCTGTGTATGTGCTTCTTCTATCGTGATCGGCACTAGTTTCGGCCTCTGTTTTTGGTACGCACGCCGCCAGTAATCCAGCGTCGTGACTGCGATACCTTGCTCGGCGCAATATGTGCCCCGCGTCATCCCGCTTTTCGCAAATCCCTCAACGATCTTGCGAATCTGTTCCTTGCTCCGCATCCCGTCATTTTCAACGGCGAGCTTCGCCCGTTCAAGATGGGTTCCTCAGACGCCTACGATTGTAGGAAGTCGAACGGCTCCGGGCGAGTGACGCACCACTCGTACGAAGCTCGGATTACGGTCACGCGGACCGGAATCGAACTGTGGAAGGAGCCCGTTAATACTCATTAACGGTAGTAACGAGCCGTCCGCTGGCTCTCACTGTTCCGAAGATTTAAGAAACGGAATAACTGCTTCTTTGGCAAGATCGATCAGGACGATATGCGGATGGTATGTCACATTGCCAGGTTGATAGTAAGGATCAGATTCTGGCGGCCTCCGGTTTCTGGACTGCCGCAGCGCGGCACAGAAGGGTGACACAAGCCCAGACCTATGGCGGGCGAAACCTACGGTAGGCTCTTCCGGCGCAGCAAGCCGATTCCGAAAAGTGCGACGCCAAACATCCCTAAGGTCGCAGGTTCGGGTGTTGTCGTGTCAGGAGAGAATGACGACAACAGGTCGGTATCAGCCTGAAAGGTGAAGGTGCCACCGGATGCAAAGCTTCCTGTAAAGTTCATCGTCAGGCGACCCCAAACGTCATTCACCGGAGCGGAGCCGGAAAGGTGAAGAACATTGGAGTACACCGCGACTGCCGTAGCCGAAGTCGTACCGCCAGAGCTTCCTTCGGCGCTATACCCGACAGCCGAACCCGGCGTTCCTTCCGTTGCGAAACCGCAGAACAGAAAGGGCGAATTCGTATCGTCAAAGGAGCTGTTAGCGGACATGCAGCGGTCGAATCCCAGGCCAGTAGTGCCTGCCAAACCGTCAAAAACGATCGATGTGATATTTCCAGCGCCGGCCGCCCGAAGATTGGTGATGGTCCATTGATCACCTCCAAACGAATTAACCGGATGTGTGTTTCCATCGGGAGTAAAGGCCACGGAGAAATCCCCGGCATCACTACAGTTGACGGCTGAGCTGGTCCAGAGGCAGGAAGCCGAGGACGCGCCCGAGCTGAAGAATGCGGTGATCGTGAGGCGTCCCATCATGTTGTCTTCAGTGGACGCCTCGGAGCCGAATGTTACAGTGTACGGTGTGCCCACAGACGTGGACACGGTTGTGATGGTTGATCCATAGGCGACCGCTGCGGTCCCAATTATCAGAACAGGCAGATATTTCATGACTTCTTTTCTTTTCCAAGCACGAGACTATCGACACAGGGTCCTAGTACCTACAAGCGATCCGTACTGTGTTCCTCCGACTGATTCCGAATCGGTCGGAGCGATGCCCGAGATGTTCGAAGTGTACTAGCCCACCTTACTACCCGCAATAGTATTTCAGTACCAAACGAGGATAATGCCTTCGCAATAGACCGTTAACAGCATCCTAATTCGAAGAAATGTGCGGCTCTTTTGACGTGCTAATCGCGAGCAATGCATGGGACGGGCTAGCCGAAAATTCTCGACCCGTTGCCCGTTCGCAAAGGTATGCCCGAAGAGGCGCGCACGCCGTCTTGACTACAAGAGGCGCGCACGCCGTCTTGACTACTTTGGGCTGGCCACAGCCTCGCATGCTACTCTCGGATGATTAGGAGGGAGTGTCTTATGATAGGGATTCCCGAAAACTTCCAAGACTTGTTCAGCAAGAAGGCGTTCGCGCAACTGGCCACCTTGATGCCAGATGGGAGCCCGCACGTGTCGCCGGTTTGGGTAGAGTATGATGGTCAGCGCATCGTCATCAACACGGCCAAAGGACGCGTCAAGGACCGCAACATGCGCCGCGACGCGCGTGTATCCATGGACCTCGTGGATCCGGACAACCCGTATCGCCATCTTTCGATCCGTGGCCGGGTGGTGGATATTACCGAACAGGGCGCCGACGACCACATCGACAAACTGACTCAGAAATACCTCAACTTAGACAGTTATCCCCGCCGCAAACCGGGCGAAGTACGGGTGATCTACAAGATCGAACCTGAACACACACACGCGATGGGCTGACGCACAGAAGGTCGCTCGCCTATCGTCGGGCGCTCTGGCTGGGCCGGCATTTTGGACCAGCATTCCGGGCTCCAGACCACGAAATGATCGCTGCACCGCACTAGAATTCTCTCAAAACGCGTGTGCGTCTATGCAACGCGCCACTCTGCAAGCGTCGCCACGGCCACGATTGAAAGTTGTTCGTCGACCCTGGCGTGGCCGCTCGGAAATGACTTACTCGGTCGTGGAGTCACCTACGCTGACGTTGGCCAAAAACGTCGCTTGGAAACTCGATTGCCACTGGCAAAGCTTTCCCTCGATGAATTCTTGCGGATCAGAAAGGAAGCGGTCTAGTATCGAACACGCTATAGACGACTACGGCCGCAGGAACACGGGCGATGGCTGGCACTGCGCTTGGACGCTGGACTAGGCATTTCCATTTGGCAGCGAGTGATGCACTCGCGCTTGTGGTGTTGCAGCAATTCTACTCGGTGTGAACGGAACCAACGTCGCCTTAAGTCAAACGGAATCTTGCTACCATTTTAGAAGCAGGTGGCAAAAAGCTTTACCGTCATCTTGGTGCTGGTCCTGGTCGTCTTCGCGGTCCTGGCAGCCCAGTTTGCGGTTTCCACTCATTCGACCCTGGCATTCGATCCCCAGCCGGCGTCCATCGGAACGGCTACGCCAATTACTGTGCGCATCGCCAATCTGCACCGTATACGCCACGCAGTAGCCTGGATCGAGCAGGATGGCGCCATCTTCCCGTTAATTGAAGAGAACCAGCCAACGAAGCGCTTTGTGTTCCGTCGCGCTCCGGCCCCGCCGCAAAGCGTCGCATTCAACGCTGGCAAGGAAAAAGCCCCCACGCTCAAAGAAGGCAAAGCCCGGATTGTCTTTGAAGCGCAATCCAACGACTTCCGCGCGGTCACGGATCGCGTCTCCGTCGACGTAACCGTGATCCTTCGCCCTCCCTCCGTGGTCTCCGATGGTTTCCAGCACTACATCAACCAGGGAGGATCGGAGCTCGCAATCTTGACCCCGAGTGGTTCCTGGACCGAAGCGGGGGTGCGCGTTGGAGACCGTTATTTTCCCAGCTTTCCGTTTCCCGGCGATCCGACCCGCCGTTTCGCGCTATTTGCCTACTCCTGGAACACGCCCACGGACACCGCTCCTGCCGTGTACGCCAAGAGCGGTGCGGGAACCGAAGCCTCCGCGCATTTCTGGTTCAAGGTGTTTCCAAAGAAATTCCGCATGCGAAACATCCAGATCGACGATCAGTTCCTAGAGAAAGTTGTGAACGACATCGATCCGGGCGGCTCCGGCGATCAGCTTACGCGCTTTCTCAAGATCAACAGTGAAATGCGGCGCGAGAACGACAAAACGCTTTCCGATCTGCGCTTCAAAACAGCCGAGAAGTTTCTCTGGGACCAGAGCTTCCTCCAGCTCGCCAATTCCAAGGTGGAATCGGCGTTCGCTGACGTGCGCAGCTATATGTACAAAGGCAAGAAGGTCGATCAACAGACGCACCTGGGTTTCGATCTTTCCACCACGCTGCATCACGCGGTGGTCGCGGCCAACAGCGGCAGAGTCGTGTGGGCGCAGCGGCTAGGCATTTACGGCAACTGCATTGTGATCGATCATGGCTACGGCCTACAATCCATCTACGGCCACCTAAGTGAATTTGACGTCAAAAGAGGGCGATATGATCGCGCGCGGCCAGGAGATCGGCCGTAGCGGATCAACGGGCCTAGCCGGCGGTGACCATCTGCACTTCTCAATGCAGGTTGACGGCACGCAAGTTAATCCGATCGAGTGGTGGGATGAGCACTGGATCAAAGACCACATGCGCATACGCCTCCCGCTGCCGGCGACACAATAGCGCGCTGGTAAGTTGGCGGACGTAACGTGCAAGTCGCGAACACGGTAGGTAGGCAACTACGTCACCCGGGAACGCAAACGAGCCGTCTTCGCGCTCGCCGATCTCAATATCTTCCCTTCTCGCCATGAAAGCGACGGCCTCACGTGCTTGAGGCGTTAAGCTCGGACATCAATGAGAGCGCGTATCACGAACACCGCCGCAGGCGTGCGAACATCGCCGTGCATTCCTGTGCGGAGCCTTTCCCGAACGACGGGAGCGTCTCGTCTTCGCTTCTTAAAGCGCTAAACGGCCGCGGACTAGAACAGAATGACCATACGCAGCTCTCGTACAACGTTGACGCGGAACTGGGCGTCAAGAGCGCGCTGCCCCAGCTCAAAAACGGTCGGATCGCGAGGTGGAGCCCTAATTGGGCCGCATGAAGCGGCCGACTAAGACCGCTTTGCCGAGGACGTGGCCGTTACTCGCCTTGATGACATCGGCGCGGCTTGCGTCGAGCGGCAGGTCAAATTTGGTGTCCAGAGCATACAGCACGAACGTGTAATGGTGTCGGGGACCCGCGGCGTTGGCGCCTGGGCCACGGTACCCGATTACCCCGCCTTGATTCTTGCCCTGGATAGTTCCGTCCGGCATTCGGGCGGTCGGCGGCATATTCTCGGGAAGCCCGCGCGCGTCGCCAGGAATGTTCCACACCAGCCAGTGCAGGGTGGCGGATTCTGCGCTTTTGTTGAAAACCACGTCCGGATCTTCGAATATAAGCACGAAGCTTACGGTATCCGTCGGGACGTCTTTCCATTCGAGCTGCGGTGAAAAATACTTCGGCTGGATATCGCTATATTTGTCCGGAATCACTGCGCCGTCTGCAAAAGCGCTGCTGGTCAGGGCTAAGCGGGGCCCAGGCGAGGCCTTAGCCTTCTTATTGTCTGCACCCTTCTCCTGTGCGATCGAAGGTCCGATGGCCAAGATAAGGCCAAGGGCGGTTGCGGAAAATTCTAAAATGAATCTCACCAGGAACCCATTCTTTTTCGATGCTGCCTTCTCAAGGGGAGCACGAATTTCGCTGCGTTGGCAACAAGATAGCAGCGAGTAATCAGCTTTCAGCGTCGCCGGCGGAATTGTGCTGTCGGTGAAGCAGTAGGTTCTATCACGAGGATTGATCGCCGTCGCCGCGATCGGGTATCTACGACTACGACGTAATTCAGGTGAGCGCTCAGACGGTGCCATTCCGCCAAACTGCCGCCTTTAGTATGGCAGTTCCGTTTTATCGTTTGGAAGGCACTTTTTGTGTCGTGACAAAGAGCTCCGACGGCGCATCATCGTCGTTGAACGAATCTAGTTGTGGCACCTCACAAGCAGGAGGTTACGCCGTGTTCTTTTCCTCAGGCCGGACGCCAGGGGGAACTGCGGGGGTATCATGAATGGGTCAGCGCTGGAAGAACAGCGATAGCCTGCTGTTTCCAGGCTTCGGATTTTCCATGGCCTCCCCCTCCTCGAACTGGATTTCGATGTCTGTGTCGGCGATTGCAGGTCCCGAAACCCGTCAATCATGCTCCCGATCACCCTCGTTCTTGCTTCACGGGAAGGCATAGCACCATGGCGCGAGCGCGAAGTGCCCCCGAGAGCCTCGCGCAGGAGGAACTGATCCGTGAGGTATGCCGGGGCCAAACTGAACTGTTTTACCAGCTCATCAGGCCATTTGAACGGACCGTCTTCGCCGTTGCATATTCAGTACTGAACGATGTGGCCGAGGCGGAAGACGTGACACAAGAGGCTTTCCTGAAGGCGTTGAAGGGCCTGCCGAGCTTTCGGGGAGAATCGAAATTCAGAACCTGGTTGATCCAAATCACTCTGAACGAGGCGCGTCTGCGATTCCGGCGGGACC
>JADMIO011413764.1_pt1 | contig 11615 bp, 11 predicted proteins | sample 8958161 | NCBI WGS metagenome assembly JADMIO01 (sample SAMN16585339, study PRJNA669376) | soil metagenome | isolation source: Crop rotation soil | place: USA: Cullars Rotation, Alabama | collected 2011
GGATAGGAATAGCCCGTGCCGGTAAAGCCGTGGCAGCCGCCGCAGACAAAGCCGAAAGCCTCGCCAGCGGCAATGCCCAGGTTGTCGGTGGGGATCGGTGTAATGGGCGTGCGCATCTTCACCTTCTGGATGCTGGGCTGTTTGCCGTCCGGCAGGCCATAGACCACCACCCGCAACGGACCGCTCACGCCGGCGGGGTTCAACGTCAGCCCGCCGACGGCGGCGGCGACGTACTGCTTGCCGTCCACCGCGTAGCTGATCAGGCCGTTGTTCAGCGCGCCTTTGGTGTCGATGCGCTTGAGGACCGTGCCGAGCTTCGCATCCAGAGCCAGCAGATTGCCGCGCACGTCCCCCGCGAAGAGAAGGCCGCTCTTGGTCGGCACCAATCCTGCCAGCGCCTGCCCCTCGGCCTGAACCTTCCACAAGACCTCTCCCGTCTCGCCGTCGAGCGCGGTGATCCAACCCCGCGGCGGCTTGCTGAAATCCGCGCGCACCATGCTGTCGTCGTTGTTCTCCCAGAATCCGGGATCCTCGCCGTAATATTTGGTCGAATAGTAAAAGCAAAAGTCGACCATGCCGGTATAGAGGATTCCAAGCCCTGGGTGATAGGCCGTGCCGTTCCACTGCGCGCCACCGATCGAGCCGGGACAGACCAGCCGCAGGGAGTCGTCGACCGGCTGCGTGTTGGCGATCGTGGTGCCGGGCGTCTTGAAAATCGGTTTCTTGCTCGTCCGGTCGACGCCGAAAACGAATCCCTCCTTGCCCGCGACGGCGAGCATGCTCTTGCCGCTGCGTGTGGAATACAAGGTGGGCGGCGCTCCCAGGTCCCAGTCGTGATCGTCGCCTTGGATCGCCTGAAAGTACCACTTGAGGCTGCCCGTCGTGGGATCCAGGGAAATGACGGAATTGGTATAGAGGTTTGGGTAGGGCTTCCCGTTTGCGTCCCTGACGACGCGCACGTAGTCGGGGTTCGGGTTGGAAACCGGACCGAACAGCTCGCCCGTCTTCGGGTCGAGCGAATAGCTGGTCCAGAACGCGCCGCCCGCGGGCCCTGCCGCCGGCGGCGGCCCAGGCGGCGGCCAGGTGTCCGCGCCGGGCTCGATGCCGACCGGAATGGTGTTGAAGCGCCAGAGCTCCTGGCCCGTCTTGGCGTCGAAGGCCATCAGACGCCCGCGCACGCCGAGATCGGCGGTGACGATGCCGATGAACACCATGCCGTTCCAGGCGATGGGAGCCGAGATGAACGCTTCATGCCGGGTGGGGTCCGCCGCCTGGGTCTGCCACAAAGGCGTAGGCTTGGGAGTGGGGGAGTTGGCAGGGAGCGCGATGACGCGCCCGTCCGCGGTGCCGCGAAAGATCCTGCCGTCCAGGTAGGCGGCGCCGCGGCTGGCAATCGTCGACAGCCAGGGCGTGAAGGGGATGTCGTACTGCCAGCGCAGCTCACAGGTGGCCGCGTTGAGGGCGTAGGTGGAGCGCAGGGTGTTGACGTAGAGCGTGTCTCCGACCATCAGGAGGCCGCTGTTGAACCAGGTGGCCACGTTGAGCTGGAGCTCGCAAATCTCCTTGAGCTCGCCGACCTTCGCCGGCGTGATCTGGTCGAGGTCGACGTACCGCTGGCTGGAATAGTCCTTGTTGACGGTGAACCAATCTCCCGGAGATGGGTCTGGGGCCTTTGCCGGCGGCGCAGCCGCTACGCCCACGAGGAGGACAGGAAGCATCGCCGGAAGGACGTAGCGGCGAAGCCGGAGTTTTGAGAACAAGCCACGATTTTGGCGATCCATTGGGACGCTCCTCCTGCTCCATCGGCCTCCAGAGCGCTCCCGCCTCCGCCGGCTCCTCTTGGGGTTGCCTGGAGTGACCTCAGTATGTTGGGTAAATCGCCGTAACGATAGCACGCCTCGACCCGCCGCGCAACAGTGGGACGGGATGCTACGAGATGCAGGGCTGCGGATTCGCAGGAAGGTTTATGCGCACGTCGCTACATCACTTTTTAAACGCTTGCTTCGGAGGTTTCCGACTGATCAAGATAGCCAAATTTAGCGCCGGTATCTCGCGGGCGCGAGTCGATGTCTGCCCGCAATGTTGGAGGTATCAACTTCTACAGAAAGTCTAACCCATTCACCCGGCTTGGCTTCACGCGGCTCTGCAACTCGTGGCTGACCGGCCAACGGGCCGGGAGATTCTAGCCCAGGGATGAGGCCGGAGGCCGATTCCCTGGGTGAGAAAGCCCCGTCCACCCAAGCGGCCTGAAAGGTCGCGAGAAATCTCTGCCGGGATTGACTCAACTTTGGTTCAGCCGAGCTTCTCGCGGCCCTTCAGGCCGCTTTGCTGATTCTCTCTTTCCCTTACCCAGGGCATCGGCCTACGGCCGAAGCCCTGGGCTAGAATCTCCCGGCCCGTTGGGCCGGTTTGTTAGGCGCTCTAAGCATCTGGCGATAAGTATTCCGCTGGAATGTTTCGGCACGGTAAGGATTCCAGGACGAGGGGCGGGGAGCCGAACCCCAAGCTGATGAGGCGCTGTTGCGGGAGCGGTTAGGATAGGCCCCGGCGGTCCAGGCCTCCGGGCGCCCCGCCTACTCGATTCGCCGCCATCTATGCAACTTGACTGCGCTGAGTGACTACAACGGAAACGCGAGCGCCTGCATGACCGAGCATCTCAATCAAGCTATCGACGCTAAAGCGATCGATCTTCCCTCGCATGAGATCGCTGATCCGTGGCTGAGTCACTCCGAGGAGCTCCGCGGCGGCGACTTGCGTGAGCCCTTGGGCCTCGATCAACTTAGTCAGCTCAATCATTAAATCGGCTCGGATCTTGAGATTTTCTGCCTCGTCCTCGCCAAATCCGAGATCACTGAATACATTTCCGGTTGAGCGTCGAACTCGGACGGTCATCTCCTTCTCCTTTCCTCTCTGCGCAGGGCTTCAACTTGCTTGAGGCGCTCACGTGCCAAGGCGAGATCTGTGTCACGAGTCTGCCGGCTTCTTTTCTCGAAAGCGTGCAGCACGTAGACCGCCTCTTCAAACTTCGCCACGTACATCACCCTATGTTCGACATCCGTATGGATTCGAATCTCGTTGACACCTTGCCCAACGCTCGGCATGGGCTTCCAGTCGGTTGGCATCAAACCACGCTGGATTCGGCGCAGTTCGTAGCCGGCAGTCCTCCGAGCTTCTGGGGGAAAATCCAGCAGATCCTCGAAGGAGGCCCCAACCCAGACAAGCATCTTATCAGGCATGGGGGGCAGTATACAAGTGGGTGTATGGCCCCGCAAGGGGCACAAGGGGGGAGGTCGGCGTGCAGAGACAGGCCGGGCGATAAGAGAAGGACAGGCGACACCCCGCAATCGGCGCTTTGCGAGGAGCGGACGGTGGGTGCCTTTACCTGGATCTCACGGACACGAATATAGGAACTCTGGGCCGGCAATTCCGACTGAAGTAGGGCAGAGAAACATAGGAAAGCCCTTTGAATCGTGCACTCGGGGGGCGAGAGGCCGGAGAACGAGCGCTTATTGTGACTCTTCTATGGCTACTTGGGTGGAACCTGTCCCCCGTATTGAGCCGCTTCGCGGGAAGAGAGGATGAAGTGTCGATCGAGAGTGTGGGCTGCTTTAAATGTCTCTCGAATCAACTGGCCCTCCAGGAACTGACCCTTCAGGCGGTACGGTGTCCTCCTTACAGCTTTGAAAGACTGCCCCGCTAGAAAGTCGAATCCGGAAATGCGAATAGGCGTTCTCCTGGAACGCCGGAGGGAGAGACTCCACCGCAATCCAAGAGGACCATGACTGACTGACCTCAAGACGCACAGGCAAAGGGCGAGAGATAGGGTTAACCCGAACGTGGTTTGTGTGGTCCTCGTACCAGGCATGGGTGATCTCTATTGGGTGGGCTGATTGATTTGTCACATTGATGAAGTAAAATATATTCGGGCTGCGGAAGAACCGCGCTTGATGGGACGTAAAGCGCAGAGTCGTCAACGGTCGCCCTTCGACCTGAACTTCGGCTTGGGGAGATCTGGCATGAAGTTGTAGGCCGCGAACAATCCGAGTCACACCTGAATTCCAGTTGGGAAAAAGGTCAACATACTGGAGTGCGTTAAGACGCCCTATGCGAGGTTCGCATTCATCCAATCGCACGGGTACCAGAAAAATTTCATCATCTGGGTATTCCTCTAGGACTTCGAGAGCGAGACGCACCTCCTTCTGATAGAATCCCTTTTTTGCTGTGGAATTCCTGGAAAGCAGGAGAAGAAAATAACGCGAATCTCTAATAGCTCGCCTGATCGCATCCTCCCAACGTTGGCCGGGAAGTAATGATTCCTTATCGAACCAGACATCGACCGCGGGGTAAGAATTTAGCTCATGATAGAGCCTCCTCGCAGCCTCGAGATCCTCGTGAGCATAGCTAAGGAACATTCGTATCATCCTCTTAAACACTCCCTCTTAGGGCCTTCATTCAGCCGACACGTCCAACGGCTTGGGCCGTGAGCGGCGGGAACCGCGCTTCTTGCGGTTTCCGTCCCTCCGCTCGACTGCCGGGGTTGGCCGTCTCTCGCGAAAGGTCAATAAAACACATGTACAGCTCTTCCAGTTATTACTCATGCTGTCAGCGCAACTCGCGTATTCGCCTCCGACCTCTTCGACCGTGAAAGGCTCTCACGGTATTCCAGGGCCTCCGGAACATCCTGAAACTGCAGCAGTTCGCCAGCTAATTCGGCAAGGTGCATCTTCGCCTCCAGAGGAGTTGCGCGGAAGAACTCGCGTCGCTGATTGACGAGGTTCACCCGCCGGTCGGCCAGTCGCTCGTGCATGGCGGTCTCTATCCCAACGGCATCTTTCGAAAAGTATAAGGCATGAATGTCGAAATTGAAAGGTACCGATGCATCGCTGAGCTCGCGGATTCTGTCCATTGGATCCAGTCGACGAGTCATACCCACTTTTATCATCTCATCTCCGAATGACCCCAGATTCGAGATCACGTAGACATAACCGGCACGTATATTGGCCGCACGGTAGTCTACGTCCGCGATAGCCTTCTGAACGTCGTCTAGCTGCTCGCGAAGTCGCGCGGCGCCGGCGTCATCGCCTTTCGCCACAAGGGCGGCAAGCGCATTGGCATAGTGCTGGCGTTCCTTTTCGAGGCGCGCGCGTTCTCTCTCTATCTCCTGCTGGACCCTTCGCTCTTCACGCAGACGCTCTCGCTCGGCACGCTCAGCCTCTTTCTCCTCCGCCTCCTTCTGCAAGAAATCAGCTGTCAGTTCCAGTTCGCGTACGCGTAACTGGAAATATGGTGTCGATATCCTGATCTGCATCGTCTTACCAAGGCGTTCTATGGTGCTGGCGACTTTCGTGAGCCTCTCTATTGCTGCGTCGAGCTTGTAGGGTTTCAGCCCTCTGACGAGGTTATCTGCCTCGGCATTGAACGCCCGCAGCATCAGCTTCGAGAAGTCTCGAACCATTGTGCGCCCTTGCGCGGCGGACCCATTGACAGTCCAGTCCGTCGTGGCGAGTACGGCACCGCCGTCCTTTCGCACCATTGCCTTGATTCTCTCCTCGATGTTTGCGAGTTCTTTCTGGTACGCGACGGCATCAGTCAATGGGTGCCTGTACCGATAGATGCCGGCTTCTTGTAGTATGGCTAAATCCTCTGTTGCAACAATCGCCTTATGAGTTTCATCAAGCGTGGCTCTGAGCTTGCGAAGGGCTTCTGCAGCATCCGTGCGCTCTCGTTGAAGTCGTGATTCCTGCTCAGCGATCTCGCATCCGAGGTCGGCTCTCTTGGCCTCAAGCTGAAGCACAGAGAGAGCTCCGAGCCTCGCGAACTGCTCTCTCAACTGGTCACGCTCCGTCCTGAGTGCCTCAACTTCGGCGAGGAGGGCCCGCGCCATCTTACGCGCTCCGAACAGCGGAATGGTTCTAGTGGCTTGGTCGGCTTTCATGGTGACGATTATTCCTCTCGGTTCACGAGTGTAACCCCTCAACTAACATTTCCATGAGAGGCTATAGTCGATACGTCGCATTCGTTCACTTTTGCAGATTCTTCCGTTAGGCGGCGCCGAGTAGACCAGGGGGACTTACGGCCCCCCCAGCCCCTCTAAGAACCGTACGTGCGAGTTTCCCCGCATAGGCTCAAGCACCTCAAAGGCCGATCCCTTGATCGAACCCGGCTGCCCCTCACGGGACAACCTTCGCGATACTAACATAGCGACCCGGCCGAATCCTGGCCAAGTCGTGAAGGGCTGAACATCGTGGAACAAGGAGGAGCCGTGAACCACTCGCAGGAGGCAATGAACCCGACCGGGGAAGCTTCCCTGCGGCGTGCGTCAACGTAGCCAGCCTTGGGCGATTTGGGCTCTGTTTCATTTAAGACCTTCGGGTCTCGCTTGCTCATCCTCGGTGAACCGCCCAGTGCGGACCCGCATGCTGGGTGGTGTGGGGGGCGGGGGAGAAAATCCCCCGCCTACCCGATTAACTGACGATGCTTCAACGTGCTGGTTAGGACTAGGGAACGCCACGCTGGAGCGAAATTTATTCTCGGCCTGCTGAATAATCGAATCCTCATAGCGCGAGTGCCACCACCAAGCTACCCTTGCAGCCAAGACTCCAAGCACAATGGCGATCAAGCTAAGCCAGTTTCCGCTAGTAGGATGATCTGCAGGAGACAGAGCTGCGTGAAGCTTTTCTAGGGCGAGCTGGCTTGCACCTGCACCAAGGATTCCCGCGTAGAAACAGTTCAAGACCGCAACGAGATTACGAAGGTCGGCCACACCCAAAGGCTTGCCGCAAAAGTCAGGCTTGTCGTCGCAAGGAGGCCAGGGAAGGCATTTGTACACCTCACTACTTTGGTTAGCAAAAAACCGATTGATCCGGTTGATTGCACGTAGATACTCAACAGCCCTTATACGCCTTTCTATAAGGCGCCTGAAGGTCAAGATGCCTTCGACTGCGACCAAGAGAAGAATCACTGCGCCTGGCAAAATGAGGCGATCGATGATCGGTAAGATGCTATCGGAATTCGGATGCAATCCCATAAGGTCCGGAAACTTCAAGAAGAGGGTGCCGCCTCCCGCGAGAAAAAATAGATGAATGGTGACTCTCCGCTCTCCCATTGCGGCATTGTGCAGATAGAGTTCAGACACGCGTTGGTGCTCAGCGAGCATGACCGCCGCCGGATTGGAGTCGCTGGACATCCTGGATCGTTCTCCTAAAGCAGCCTTCGTCAGTTAACGCTGATGCCGATGAGCGTGCGGGAACCGCGCTGTTTGCGGTTGCCGTCCGCTCGATCGGCCGTGTTAGCCGCTCTCAACATATTATCTCCAGTACCATTTTGGGCTCACGCGATCGAAAATATGAAGTCGGGTCACGAGCTTCTTCCACTGTGAGAGTATGTCCCTTCGCTTCATCCTTAAACAACCACTTAGTACCATATGCATTAACATCAAGATCTGCCCTTCGTGCGAACTCATCTATGAAATTACCGGCGCTGTAGTCATAAAATATTGGCATGCCATTCTTCAGACCCTTGTGCTCACCCTGGACTTCGATATATAGTTGCGTTACTGGAGTTCGAATGACGTCGGCCCCTCTCTCGCCTCTGCGCCACTCTCGTCCGAGCGCTTGGCCGATCATCTCTCTGTAAAGCTCTTGTATTTCGGGAGAAATTACACCCAATTGACCGCGTAGGCGCGCCAGCTCTTCTTCTATTGTAGGCAAATGCCCGTTACTGTGCTTATCCTTCTGGCGAACAAAGTCAAAGATTTCGACAAGTAGGTCATGGTCCGCCTGCAGAGAGCGTACACTGGTCACTAGTTCCTCTAATATCTCCTCCTGCCGGCGACCTGGCTTTGAACCCACCTCCGACTCAGGTATCTTTGCAATCTCTTCTTCGAGCTTGGGCCACAGCGCATCGAAAAGCTGATTCGTCCGGCTGTCAGGTACTGACTGTGAAGCAGATCGATTAATCGACTGAACAACCTCCTTGAGCCCCGCCCTTTCGACTTTCTTGGCCTGAAACTGTGCTAGCGGGCCACCGATGATGTCACCGAACTCGAGACCGAGAAGAAGAGGGATAACCCGACCATCGGCTAAAGACTTGGCCAGCGAGCCTGCCTCAAATAGAATCCAAGGTGAGGAGATATTTTCGCGAGTGACGCAGATGATTCCAAAGTTTGAGGCTTCCAACTCCTTTGCAAGACCCTGGGTCCATCGCTCACCAGCTACAAGGTCAGTTTCGGACAACCACGGCTCCACATAGTGGAGTACTAGTGGCAGCCAGTCGCGCAATGCCTGAGCTAAAGCCTGACTACGAGAGTCGCTCCAACTTATGAATATCTTCATCACTTCCTACCTGCGGCTAACCTCACAGTCAACTGTATCCGCGTATTCTTCAATCTCCTAAGCTGCATACCGGCAAGCTGAAGACGACCAAGGAAAAACCACCGTTGCCGAAGCAACTGTTGAGCATCAAAAGTTTTAGCAATCTTACGACGATCTTCATCCCTCGTCAACAGGGCTGACTGCGAGCGGTAGGCAGTCTCCCGGCGCATGGCGCGTCCGTTCTTCAGAGAGGCGTAAACCAAGAAGGGGTCACTTCGGGATGTCACGGCAACGACAGGGTTTGGATCCGCTGGCGGATTCTTGACGCATCAGCATCTGGCGATAAGAGTTCCGCTGGGAGGATGGACGAGGGGGAGAGCCGAACCCGAGTTGGGGGAGGCGCTGTTGCGGGAGCGGTTGGGGTCGGCTCCGGAGGCCTCCGGGGCGCCGGCGATACGGCTGCCGATCACGGCGCTCGATTCGTTGCATCTTGGACATGTCTCGTTGCAAGCGTGCGCATGCAACATGACGCACGAACAATACGAACGCACGGAGGCAGCCCCGGACTCGGCCTTGTCCTCGGTGCATTGCACCCTCTCGTCCGGACGCTCGGGACGACTGCCGGCGCAATCACCCCCGCAGTGAGGAGACCGGCCGCGGCGAGGAGCGCATCGGGATTCACGTCCGACGCTGCCACCCCTGGCGGAGCAACGATACGGCGTGTCGAAGCTCAAGCCGTGCACGCGAACGCATAGTCAGCGTTCGTCGTTGCGACACGAAACGGGGGCGTAGGCGTCGCCATGCAACGAATCAGCCCCTTCGCCGCTCTCAACGCAATGTTCGCTCCTCCGGGCGAATGAGGCAACCCGGCGGGTGACTCATTCGCCCACGTGGGTGAATGATGCAAGCGCACGGGTGACACGACTGACGATTGGGGCGAACCGTTCGCCAGCGCCGGCGAACGTTGCAACCTCGTGGGTGACTCCTTCGCCTCGAGGGTCGATTGCGCCACGCCGAAGGTCGAATGCGCCAACCCCGTCGGCGAACGGGCCGCCTCCAGGGACGAATGGAGGAACGGCAGGGGCGAACGTCCCGTGGTGGAAGGTGCCGATGGTGGAAGGTGCGGCGGCGGAGCTATCGAAAGGCCTGGACCGAAGCAGTGACAGGCCCACTGTTGTCAACCAACACCTGTCATGTACAATCTCTCGATCTCTGTCCGAGATTGAGAGGGCGTCGACCATGCCAAAGCCGCCAGAGTTTCGCCCGATCGCTCCACCGCCGCTCTGTTGGCCCGGCAAGCCGGAGACCCCGGTGCAGGGCAAAACACAAGGCGCGCCTCCTCCAAGGCTGCTGGCCCCCGTGCCGCCGCCTCCTCTCCGTTGGCCCCAACAGAATCCGGTCGCTCAACTCAAGGCCGTGGCTCCCCCGGAGGTGCGCCCAGCGTCTCTGGCAATCCAGTGTGCTGCCGCTGCCGCGCGCCCGCGCAAGAAAGGTCCAAACCCACGCAAGGCCAGGGGCGCAGCACTCCGCTCGGGCAGGGGAAAGGACCCGGCTGACGTCATGAGGGAGCAAATGGGCGGTATCCCGGTGATGTACCCTCCTGCGGACATACGGAACGCGGTTAGGCTGATTGTCGGTAATCGGCGTCCGGCCAAGAGAGCCCCTGGTTTCAAGTGGGGAGTACCCTTCGAGAACAGAAGCGTCAAGCTTCCTGGAACCACCATGATAGGTGGATACCTTGAGTATTATTTGGAACCTACGCATCCCGAAGATCTCCAGAGGGGAGGCTTTGGCAGCAGACGTCTACTTGTCCATGAAGAAACGGGTTTTGCCTTCTACACGGAGGATCATTACGGCGCCAACAAAAATATCGGTGCGGAAGCGCCTTATTACTCTGTGGGGCGAATCGATAAGAGCCGAGGGGAGATCGTGTTGGAGCGTGGGCCGGCAGCGTACCCACCCATGGTGGTCATTTCCCCGACAGAAGCGAAGGAAATGGAGGCGCTGGCTGCCGTTGCCGCCTCGGTGCTCCTTCCTCCGGACGATGGGAAATGGTAAGCCTCGGAACCTATTCCCGTGGAGCGCACTCCTCTTTATCGCACTGTACGTTACTGGCTGGAATGTCTTTCAGCGTCGGCTTGCCACCCTCGAAGGAGATGATCCAGCCTTCCCCGTAATTGGGCGCCTTGTACGGAAAACCGAAAGCCTCGAGCACGCTGCCCATCGTATCCGCGTGGCCGACGTACAAAATCGCCTTGTCCTTACCTGCGGGGGGCTTTGAGCAGACGTCTTCGATCAGTTTCCTGGCCGCAGGTTTCGTGGCTTGCAGGGTGACCGGTGTAAGGCCTTTGCATTTGGCCAGCGCGGAGGCCGTCTCAACGCTGCGCGGCTTGTCCGTTACGTAGAGGGTCCCGATGTCGTACTTTCCCACTCTGTCGATGAGCTCCACCGCCTGGGCCCAGCCGCTGGCGCAGAGCGGGCTCGCATCGGCCCCGTTCACTTTGCAGCCATGACGCAGAACGATGATTTGGGCCGGTGGATGCTGGCACTGGATCGGGTCTGCAAAAGCGGCAGGTGAGACCGTAACTCCGAAGACGGCTACCAAGATCAGCGACTCTACTGTGGTCCTCATAATCTGGGCTCCTCCCTGATAAAGCCTGTGGTGCAGCGGAAGGCCATGGCAAACCGCCTGCAGATCCTCCCGATGAAGTGCCACCGAATCATAGCGTGATCCCAGGCTTGTCCGAGACTGGATGCGAAAGGGCGATCGGTATTTTTCTTGCAAAACTACCATTCAGCGGTTTTTCTTGCAGAATTTATGCACAGAAAACGTGTAGTGCCCTTCGGTTTATGCATAGTATCCTTCCGCTTGGCACGATTTCGCATCGTAGGGGACCTTGTGGGGAGGGGTTGAGATGCGATTTTGGGTTATGGTTTGCGTGATATCGGGCTGGAATGAGGTCTTATGCATAAGACCTCTGGAGGCAAATACCGAATGTCGCGGGATATGAATCAAATTCCTGGAGGCGACGGAGGTCAGCCGAGGAATAAGGGGAATGCCCGGCGAGGCGAGATGCCGCCGTTCCTCAGATCTGCTCTGCCAGATTCGGCGTCTTCCTACGTCGATACCCGCTTGCACGACTCCTCATCCCCGCCCTTTCCAGCACATTGGGATCCTAAGCTTAGAATTCCACGTGGACAAGTTGTCGCGGCCGCTTCTATAGTGTCACCTAAATACTAGTGACTCCAGCGTAACTGGACTGGCCACAGTTAGGCCGCAAATGTAATCACACTGGCTCACCT
>JADMIO011736247.1_pt1 | contig 11615 bp, 8 predicted proteins | sample 8958161 | NCBI WGS metagenome assembly JADMIO01 (sample SAMN16585339, study PRJNA669376) | soil metagenome | isolation source: Crop rotation soil | place: USA: Cullars Rotation, Alabama | collected 2011
AATGAAAGGCTTTACTATAGGGGCGTCATTGTCAGATGTAGCACCATCGTAGAAGCCGCCGATAATAACCCCGGTATCATATCCGGCCGCATCTGTGATGCCATTTTCTGCATAATAGCTGATCTTGCCCTGGCCGTAGTCGTAGTTCATATCCTTTGGAGCGACAAATGAACATGAGAAGCGGCCATTGGTTACTGTGGTGAGGCCTTTAAAGATGACGTTATCCTGCATCTTATAGCTGCGGAAAACATTGGTCTCTTTGGTAATAAGGTTTATAACTCGGGGCTTGTCGAAAATGGTAACGTATGCCCGTCCATTAAAGTCGGATAGCAGATTGCCATTTACATCTTCCACGTGTCCACTTACCGTATAGGCGCCGAGTGCCCTCATAGTGTCTGCAGGCTGAGACGTACCCATCAGAGTAATTGCGTCCGTCTTAACCCGATGCCGCGGGAAAGCAGGCTGTAGCGCGGGATCTCCAAGCAGCGAGAACCGGTAGAAGTTGATCAGGGTGAAAGAACCTGTACCAGCAACCTTATAAGTCATGTTCTTTCCTTCACGCATCGCCTCGCCGAAGGTTAGCCATTGACCATTTTGCTGAGTGTACTGCGCTTCCAGAAACTGAAGATTGATGTATTCATTAATGCCTGCGTAAACCGGCCCGGTGGTTGTGAGCATTGCAATTGTACCGCCGTCTTTTTTTAGAATAAGTGATTCTCCATTTGATACATACGCAGGGTTGTCATAGCGTGCATAGTCACAGGTGGCTGTCACCATGAAGGGCAGCTTATTGTAGTTTTTCCACGCATCAAAATCCTGCTCGGTAAGTATGCGTTCATGGGCCAGCGTTACGATACTACCGTGGCCTGTATAGTTAATGAGAAAGGTGCCCTTAAATATCTGGTCGTTAAGTGCCTTATTTGCGTCAGGGCACCGATAGCCGCTTGGAGTAGAAATAAAGGTCAGGTTGTCCAAATATATCTTCGTGTCATTTGCAAATGGTGTTACCACATTGGTAGCTGCTGCTATCCGTTCAGCATCTTCGAGATGATTTCCAGCCCCATCTTCATTATCACCGATGAACGTGTTGCTTATGCGCCATGGACCCAGAGAGGCAGCGGAAGTATAATTAATGATCTTATCGACAACCTCATTCGCAGATTGAAGGGAAGCCACTGGTAATCTACCAATGCCTATATCCAACGTATTGACTACGTCGAAATCGCTGATATCCTCATCATCATCCAGAAAGCCGAAGTAATCATCAACTGTATAAAAGTTGTCTACGGAAATGCTCTCATTGGACTCATAAGTAGGTACATAATTCGTATTGTTAGGAATGCGGTTTTTATAGTCGTAGGAGGCGTCACCGAATAGGAGCAGATATCGTGGCAGACGGCTGGTATCTGAGCCAGCCACCTGGTAGAAATAGCGCATCATATCCCGGATGCCGCCAATGTCCTGAGCACCTGATGAAAATTCGTTATATACCTGAGTTGTAGTAGCCACGAGCACGCGCATACCGTCGTGCTGCCGGTGATAATCCGCGAGTCTGTTTGCAGCCTCAAGGAAGTCAGGGTGCGTCACAACTACGAAACGGGGTGCATCAGCTCCGTGAAGGTTTTGGTTATCGACCTTTCCAGAAGGCGTTGGTACCATAAAATCGCTACCGTTAAGCGCCACAAACTCGTGCAATGACGCTGCAGATTGCACAAAGCTGTAACTGGTGCCATTGAGTGTACCCTGCATTCGCACCGGCTGCAAAGGATTGGTCACGTCCCACACCTGACTAGCACTATTGGCACCACTGATCGTATAACCCGCAACTGCACCAGGAGCTACACTCCTCCAATCTCGGAAGCTAAAATTATTTCCTGCAAAAGCCAGCTGCCTGCGCCAATTGAGCTCTATGTAATTGAGATAGCCAATGTCTTCAATTTGATTTGCGGTGTAAGTCAGATTAAAGTTTGCAGAAGATGCGCCAAGCGGAACACGCACATCTATATAATGTGGGCTGACTGGTATTTGATCGTCTTCAAGCACTACGCCGCCAAATCCACCATAGAAATCAAGGGTACTTCCATTCAGTGAAGTAAGCATTTGTGTACCTCCTTGTGCAGCACGAGAAGCCATGCTAATGCGTAGGCCAAGAGAATCTGCGATGCCATTCAGCGGAAAGCTAAAGCTGCGCGAAGCAAGGGCATCAGCAGTGCTGCCAAATTTTTCACCCCACCATTCCTTGCCGAACTTACCAGGATTGTATTTGTCCATTTCATGAGCAGCATAATCATTGAAACTGGTAACACTTACGGTTGGTGTACCGACAGCAGGTGCGTCAGCAATGCGAAGGCCCGGACCTGAATCAAAAGAAAGGAAATAGTAGCTGCTATCTGCATACAGATGATTGTGATGTATGAAACGTTGGTGAGCGCTATCGGCATCCCAACGAACCGGACCCGGAGCATAGAATGCAATGAAATCACCACTATTGAATAGTCCGTCACCGCCGTCGCTTACCCATAGTGCATTCTCAGTCAAATTGAGTGGATGAGGTATTGCATTGGTTTCGTAAAGCATAGCACCTCCATTACCCACGAGGCGAATGTTTGCGGAACTGATATTAGAGGTACTTACGCCAAGACTTTGGACGAAGGCGTAGTCTATTTTATATACACCACGCGCAGGTACCGCAATCTTATACCATGTTCCAGAGGCAAGCGGGGAAGAAACTGCGGCCTGCTTAGCTGTAGATTTTAAGTTGCTTATTGGGAGCAGATCCGCATATTCCAACGAAAAAGAAGTCAGTATTCCAAAAGAGCCATCTGCATTCCGCGTATAGGCAGGAATACGAAGAATTGCAAATGGTGACTTTTGCTCAACGCCATTTATACGGGTAAAATGTTCCGCGACATCAGCAGATACTCCTTTAGGCAAAGAAGAAACTACCTTATACCGTGTCTGAAGCACCTGAACTGGTACATCCTTAGCAATATCGACCTGTTGTATCACGCAACCTCCATGAACGTCTTTGGCCATTACTTCATATCGATGGATTGATGCCGATGTGGGTGATGTTGCCAAAAGGAACAGGAGAAAGCCCGGTAAAAGGTATTTCATAGGATTGAAAAGCATGGATAAGCAGAGCATTACAAAAATACACTATAGTATTGGTGGATGCCTCTTGCGGGTTGCCAATAACGCTAAAACGCAACACATCTGACATTATTATGAGACCTCCAAACCGCAAATTTTCGCCTATTTAACCGGCAGAAAAATTTTCCAGCTTGACTTTTCAAAAAAAGTACTCTATCATTGTAACGCTTTTAACAGCTTTTCACAAACTACTTTCCATTCTTGATGATGATGAAAAGAACGATTGTTGGTCTGAGTGTGTTGTGTTTCGGCGCAGCATCTTTGCTCAGTTCATGCTCCAATCCTAACAAGTCAACAGCCAATTCAGATAAGACGGGCTGGGACTACAATGACTCTAAGCTTGGTGGCTTTGACGTGACGAAATACCAGGGACAACAGACAGGTCCGGGACTGACTTTCGTCGAGGGAGGCCGCTTTACAATGGGGCAGACTGAAGAGGATCTTACTATTGAGCGCAACAATATCCCCCGCACCGTTTCTGTATCATCATTCTATATGGACGAAACGGAAGTGGCCAACATACACTACCGTGAGTATATCTACTGGCTCCAACGCGCTTACGGGGGTGATTATCCAAATCTTGTTACACGGGACCGCCCGGACTCAACTGTATGGCGCCGTGCATTGCAATACAATGAGCCGCAAGTACAGTATTATTTCCAGCATGCCGCTTACAACTATTATCCGGTTGTTGGTGTAAACTGGTATTCGGCGAATCGGTATGCTCAATGGCGCTCAGACCGCGTGAATGAGTACATACTTCTTAAGCGTGGTGCCCTGAAGAAGAATCCAAACCAGTCTGGTGAAGACGTATTTACCACAGAAGCGTACGTCTATGGTCAATACGAAGGTCTTGCCGGCCCTGGCAGGAAAAAGGATTTGGATCCCAACGGTTCCAAGACCCGTAACTATAACTACGCGGACGGTTTGCTGCTTCCTAACTACCGTCTTCCAACTGAAGCAGAATGGGAATATGCTGCTCTTGGCCTGATTGGTAACAACCCCGAGCCAGAGAACAAGCGTCGCCGTGGTGAGGAAGTTATCACTGACCGCAACGTATATCCCTGGGGTCCTAAGGAAGGCAGCCGTTACGGTTTGCGCAACTCTTACCAAGGTGAGTTTCTTGGCAACTTTAAGCGTGGCCGTGGTGACGTAATGGGTGTTGCTGGGGGCCTTAATGATAATGCTGACCGCACTGCTCCAATCTTCTCTTATCGTCCTAACGCTTTTGGTCTTTACAATATGGCCGGCAACGTGAGTGAGTGGGTACTTGATACTTACCGGCCCGTTACCCGCGAACTGGAGGACTTCGCACCATTTCGTGGTAATGTTTACGAAGGATACCGCCGCGTAGCAGAAGACAATACACTGGAAGAAAAGGATAGCGTTGGCTTCATTCCAAAGCGTCTCGTAACTCCTGAGGAGCTCGCTAACAATCCTTACGATCCTATACACGGCCCTGACGTGCGCGACTTCCGCGATGGTGACTCTACCTCTAACGCGTCTTACGACTATGGCAGGACAACCCTTATTAGCAACGATGCTAAGGTCATTAAGGGAGGTTCATGGGCTGACCGCGCTTATTATATGAGCCCTGGTGCACGCCGCTTTATGCAGGCAAATCAGTCTTCTGCCACAGTTGGTTTCCGGTGTGTAATGGACCGCCTTGGTTCTCCGAACGGCAATAACGATGAGCAGCCTGGTAACTACTTTGGACAGGGCAAGAGCAGCCGTCGTAAGTAATCAGAAAAACATCATCAAATAGAGCCCCTCTGCTTCAAGCGGAGGGGTTTTTTATTGAATGAGTAGTTGAATCTTCGCTAAGTTGCCTGTTAGAAGGCAATTCTACCCGCTGATTAAATCTATACACAGTGCTGCACGTCCATTCTTATCCTGTCGCCCTACCCTTTCAATACCCATTTACAATCTCTAAAGGCACAAAGACTGAGCAACAAACGCTCCTTGTTTCGCTTGGCTTTGGTAAGCTCATTGGATGGGGAGAAGCACCTGCAATAAGCTACTATGATGTGACGGTAGCAGCCATGTCGGAGGCGCTCGACAAAGTAAAGAGCGTAATTGAGCGCTATGCACTCAGTGATCCGCATCGTTTCTGGCACTTTCTTCATCACCTTTTGCCGGGGCAGAACTTTCTTATTGCTGCGTTAGACATTGCCGGTTGGGACCTTTTTGCCCATTTGCGCAGGCAGCCGCTTTATAAAGCGCTTGGGCTGATTGATACAGGACCGGTGCTTTGTGACTATACGATTGGACTGGATACTAGCGAGCAAATGGTCGCAAAAGTGCAGGCTCATCCTTCGGCGGCCTATAAGTTGAAGCTTGCAGATCCGGATGATATTGATCTCCTGCGGGTGTTGCGTAGAGCTACTATGTCCCCTTTCAGAGTAGATATCAACGAGGGTTGGAATTATGAAGACACGCTTCGGCTTCTACCAGAACTGCATGAACTCGGTGTTGTGCTTTTAGAGCAGCCCTTGCCCAAAGCGGCCTGGGAGGAGATGAAGGCTTTGAAAGAACAATCACCGATCCCGCTCTTTGCTGATGAAGCCTGCGTTGAAGAAAGTGATGTTATGAAGTGTGCGGCGGCCTTCCACGGAATCAATATCAAGCTTACGAAGTGCGGCGGGATTACTCCTGCGATACGAATGATTCGTGAGGCACGCGGCCTTGGTCTGCAAGTGATGCTGGGATCAATGAACGAGAGTAGTATCGGTACCGCCGCACTTGTTCACCTTGGTTCTGAAGCTGATTTTCTGGATGCTGATGGCCCCTTGCTGCTTGCCGGGGATTATGCTGAGGGCTTGCAATGGAGTAGTCGCAACGGGCTTCCGTACTACGTATCAGTAAGTGATGCGCCTGGACTTGGAATTACTATGCGGAGCGATTGGCAGCAGCACATGATAGGTCGGCAAGCATGATTACCTTGCTCTGCCAATAGAATTTACCCCTTGAATACGCAGTCATATACCGTTAGAAGAAACGCTTCTTTACGTGCCCTGAACACCTTTGGGATGGATGTTACCGCGGACGCGCTGGTGCACTTGAATGACGTTGCGCAGCTAGCGGAAATCATTGCTGACGATGCATTACCAAGGCCCTTTCACGTCCTCGGTGGTGGCAGCAATGTCTTACTGACAGGGCCGATCAGCGGGACAGTTATCCTCAACCGAATAAAGGGGATAACTGCCTTGCACGAAGACGCAGATGCGGTGTGGCTCCGCGTTGGCGCGGGTGAAGTGTGGCACGCTCTGGTGCTTTATGCGATCAATAATAATCTCGGCGGCATTGAAAATCTTGCTCTGATTCCAGGCACCGTTGGCGCTGCACCCATTCAGAATATCGGGGCTTATGGCGTGGAGGTGAAGGATGCAATTATTGAAGTGGAGGCCTGGGATATAGAGGCCGGCAAGCTCCTGACCTTCAAGAACGCCGATTGCAATTTTGGCTATCGCGACAGCATTTTTAAGCATGAGCTGAAGGGGAAGGTGGTCATCACCTCTGTTACTTTCAGGCTTAGCAAGCACCCCACATTACATACCGAATATGGCGCCATTCGAGATGAACTTCAAAGCATGAATGACAAGGCTTCCGTGCAAAGCATTGCGCAGGCCGTCATCAACATTCGCCAGAGCAAGCTGCCTGATCCGGCGCAGATTGGTAATGCGGGCTCGTTCTTCAAGAATCCAACTATAACCCGGGATGCCTTTAGCGCACTTCAACAGCATTTTCCAACCATCCCCTCTTACCCCGCTCCCAAAGGATTGGTGAAGGTGCCTGCTGGATGGCTGATAGAGCAAAGCGGCTGGAAGGGACATAGGGAGGGGGATGCCGGTATACATGCCCGGCAGGCTCTGGTGCTGGTGAATTATGGCAGCGCCACGGGCGGCGATATCTGGGAATTGTCTGACAAGGTGCTGGCCTCGGTGCAAAGCAAGTTCGGCATTGAGCTGGAGCGCGAGGTGCAGGTCTGGTAGTGTATTCTTTTATTATATCAGCCCCTCTCTAGCCGGTAAATGCCGTCCCGAGTCCCGGGAAACCTCCCGCGAAGCTGCAGGAAGCTTTCCCGGGTTCCGGAAACCTTCCCGCAAACCTGCAGGGCCCTTTCCGAGAGTTCGGAAACCTTCCTGCAACCTGCAGCGACCTTTCCGGAACCTCGGAAACCTTGCTGCAAACTTGCAGGGCCCTTTCCCGGGCTTCGGAAACCTTCCTGCAAACCTGCGTGGGGTTTTCCCGAATAAAATATGCTGAAAATCTGCAGCCTATCACTCTATCCTGAGCAATCGCTTTGTTTCGGTAAATGCACCTGCCTTCAGCGTGCAGAAATAGATGCCTGTCGGCAATCCACTTCCGGAAAGCTGGTACTGATGATCCCCCGCAGAAAGGTTGCCGCTGAGGAGTGTCTGTTGCTGTCTGCCAAGTTCGTCGAAGAGTTGGAGCGTCACATTAGTCCGCTCTTTCAGGGTAAACTGGATCGTTGTCGCCCCACGGAAGGGATTGGGGTAGATGATGAAATGGGCGTCAGCCGTTGCGGCGGCGTTATGGATGCCCAGATCGGCGATGCTGGTAATGTGCGTTGAATACATACCGTGCGAATGCGTCGCCGCCACCACAAGGCCATCAGTAGTGCGGTAGTCGACCATATCTACTATCGCATTCCCAATTGTGTTCGTCCCCTGCTGAGCCCAGATCGTTCTTGTGCTGTCCAGAGTGTTACACGCAAATAAGCCGATACTGGTGCCTGCGAAATAAGCGACGGTGTTACCTACGGGCATAATACTGACCCAACGCACAGACGGCCCTTCGCCTGCGCCGCTGACAGCTTGTTCGAGATTGCCTGCCACTTTCGCCCAGTTGGCGCCACCGTCCCTGGAGTAAAAAATGCTATAAACCGCATAGTTGGAAAAGGACAACATCACATTGTCAGCGTTATTCGGATCCACAGCTATGCTGCTCACATAGCCGCCGGGGAAAAGATTGGAAGTGACCTCCACCGGCGTTGGTGTGCCGGAATTTGCATTGTCGATTCGGTAAACTCTTCGCGATGAAGTGCCGAAATACACGCGATTAGCGGGCGTTTTGGACACGGCGATTGCGGTTATCTTGACAGCACCAACGGAATCAGGGAATCGCACCCAGTTGGTGCTGATGGAATCCCAATTGCTCGCGTATGGAATACCAGCGAGGTTGTTGTTGCGCCACAAGTGATTACCCGCAGACAGGTACATAATGTTATTGTTGTTTGGATCGAGCACGTAGGGGTTGATGAACAGATAGCCAGTGGCGCCGATAGGGTCAATGCGGGCAAAGCTGTCCACTCCCCCACTCGCGTTGACTTTCGCGCGCATCATCTTGCCGTTTTGAATGCTGAAATAAAAGGCGCTGCCGCCGTCAGCGATGGCGCAATAAGAGCCATCACCACCGCGGGGTGTTACCCAGGGAATGGTGGCGCCGGCGCTGTTCGTAAACCAACTGCCATTGTCCTGCGCACCGCCTATCACAACATCGTTAGTGCTCGCATGGTCGATCGCGCAGGTGTAAAACATGCTAGTGAGGTAGCCATTGTTTAGTGGCGTCCATGCGACGGTAGCTGCTGTGTTGTCTGAAGTCTTAAAAATGCCGCCATCATTGGTCGATATCATGACGTTGGGGTTGGAAGGCAAGAACGTTACATCATGCTGATCGGGGTGATGATTGGGATAAGAATTGACAACTGGCAACGAAGCACCAGGCACGTAGCCTCCAATGAACGTAGTATGCGTGCCATCAGCAAAGGCGCTGGTAGAGCGGTAAAGGTTGGTACCACCGATAAAGAGGACATTGGTATCGTTCGGCTTTCCCTTCACAACAAGGTCATACGACCCTTGCGACTGAAACTTATCAAATACACCGCCAGTGCGGGGAAGATTTTGGGACCGATCCTGCCAGGCGCCACCACTGCCACTGCCATCGCCCGACACATAGGTATAGCGCCACAGGCTGTTCCAGTCTATATCTCCGGTAAAGGTTGTGTCAGGATAGCCGGAGCCGGGTGTGTTTCCCAGGAAGTAGACCTGATTCTCATTCGCAGGGCTGATGCCAATCTTCATGCGGTTGTACGTCGCCGGGAAGTTGGAGGGGGTGATGTTGGTAAACGTGATGCCGTCGGCAGAGCGGTAGATGCCCTTGTGAGCACCATCACTGCTCATAGACGCATAGATCACGCCAGTAGAGGAAATAGCGATATCGGTGAAGTAAGATGCAGTACCTCCGGCTCCGATTACATTGGTCCAGTTAGCTCCACCGTCCACCGTCTTGTAGATGCTGCCATAAGCTGCTGCAAATACAACATCCTGGCTGGTAGCAGCGGGATTCACGGCTATGTTCCAGATGATGTCGCTCCATACGTCAAAGACCGTAAGGCTGGATGAGGTTGTTGAGGGAAGAATTGTCCATGTAGCACCGCTATCGGTAGACTTGTAAATGCCGTTTCCATAGTAATACGCACCTGAGACACTTGCCGATGCGCCGTAAGCCTCACCAGTGCCGTAATACCAGACATTGGTATGCCCGGCGCGGGTGTCCTGGCTGAGGCAGGATACGCTTTGATATTGGGTGCTGGGCGTAGTCATGCTCCAGGTAGTGCCTCCATCTTTGGAGCGCCACATACCACCGGAGCAGGAACCCGCCACCAGATTGTTTTCATTGCTGACATCTATACCAAAGGCTCGCGTGCGGCCACCCACATTCCACGGACCGCGTGATTGCCAGTTGAGCGCGGCGGACTTGGCAAGCGGTGAAGGCGCATCATTGGGCAGCGTTGCAGCAAAGGCCAGTTCCCTTTCCCGGATATGGGCGGGTATACGACCTGTCGCGGGGTCATGCAGCATCATCCATTCGTAGGTCAGCCGCTCATAAGCATCATCTGCAGAACCAATAGCATCGGCATCACCAAGAGGACCATAACTGGTGTGCGAAGAATGGCAGGCGATGAATGAGATACAGAAAAGGGCGACGACAGCGCCCAAAAACAGCAAGTGAATTTTCTTCACGGTTATATGCGGATTTAGAACTTTTAGAAAGTTACTGCGAATATGCCAAAGCTATTTGCGCACATAGGCTGACACGACAAATTCTCCACCGGAATTCATGACAAGGCGCTGCTGCGCGGTAGCATAGAAGCTATCACCTTTCCGCAGTCCGGGATAATGTGCCTTCATGCCGGGAAAGAGTTTTGCGGTAGCGTTCAGGCTGTACGTAAAGCGAAGCGTGACCGTATCTCCGGCATTGAGTGGAACTGTAACAGAGGAGCCGCAAGAAGGCACATTCAGGATCTTCACCCTGGCCTGGCATGGATATCGGGAGCAGACGCTACTCCTGTCTTCATCCACCGGCTTCAACACTTCAACAATCTTCCCTTCGATGCGGCAAGTCATCGGTGCATTTCCCGGAGTTAGGACGGGGGCCGCCTTTCGGACCTTCTTTGTTTGGCAGGCACCTAACAAAGGAACAGCCAGCAGTATAAGAACGATCGGGTAAAAGCACTTGTTCATGATGAAGCTTTATGCAACAAGATAAAGCTTAGTCACTACAAGCCGTATTGACGCCGTATGCTGAGTCTGCGGCCATATGGCAATACGTAGTACACCGCCAGGCTTAGGAATGGCAGACACGAGATGATCATCTTAGGCTTCATCCCTAGTATTCCCGCCAGGAAGATGAGCAATACAAGAAGGCTGAGCAGAATGATCGCTATAATAACCCAAAGTCTTCTGGGCCGTTTTTGAACTGCGCTAACCAGAAGTATTATTTGCCCACCCATGGGAATGAATATTGCTGGATGCATAAACCCTGAAACTCTAGCGCGGCCTGAAAACAATAGCTCATACTCCAACTGAAAAATGAATGCAGCGTGGTGCACCCATTCCAGATAGCAGATCAGGAACGCAAGAAAAAGAGCCGCAATGACTACTCTTTGCATGAAAAGGATGTTCCTCCAGCTATGTTGAGCGAAGGACCTGCGGTGGTTCGACTAGTTCTGAGCCGAAACCTTCACCTTGTAGGTGTTGCCATCACGCTTCACCTTCATGGGGTCTATCTTGTACTTGCCGGCAGCGTCGCGGAGGAGCGCGTTATTCACTACAATAGCATCCTCCAGCCAAAGGGTGTCTTTTGTCCTGGTGTTTACAAAAAGATCGAGGCCAAAGAGGTCGTCGCGGTTGTAGATGTCGTTTAGCCCATCGTAGATGAACTTGAATGACTTGCCGGTGTTGAGGTCGAGGTAGGTGTCCGTTTCCGAGAACTTGGCATTCGGAGTGGTTGCGCCATCATCCTGCCCGCCGTCGGCCAGCATTGCGCTCACTTGCTGGTGCGCGAAGAATACGATGGTCATCAAACCGAAGATCAGTAGTGCTTTACGCCGCATGTAATGTGTGTGTTTTTAGTGTAGGCTGAAACAGGTAAGCAAA
>JADMIO010361852.1_pt1 | contig 11613 bp, 9 predicted proteins | sample 8958161 | NCBI WGS metagenome assembly JADMIO01 (sample SAMN16585339, study PRJNA669376) | soil metagenome | isolation source: Crop rotation soil | place: USA: Cullars Rotation, Alabama | collected 2011
CGCCGGATCGGCGTGGAACTTCCGGACGAGCGAGCGCCGCGCGAGCCGGGAGACGAGCACGGACGGATGCCCGTAGGCGGCCTCCACGATCTCGCGGGCCCCGGGGTCGGCCGCGTGCGCCTCCGCCGCCGCGATGGCCTCGATCGCGACGTCCGGAGCCGGGGTCGTCCCGGCGCCCGAGCGCGTCACCGCGTCCCGGATCGCCGTCAGCGCCGACGGATCCTCGAGCTGGCCGAGCGCGGCGACCGCGGCCGCCTGGACTCCCGAATCCGGATCCGAGAGCGCGGCGTCGACGAGGCCGCGATTCCTCGCGGTGTCGGCCGGCGTCCGGAGACCCTCGAGGATCTTCAGGCGCACGACGAGCTCGGGGTCCGCCGCCAGCCGGGCGCGGCGCGCGTCGGCGTCCGCCGCCGGAAGAAAGGCGAGCGACTCCGCCACCGTGCCGCGCAGGAACGGATCGGCCGACGCCATCGACGCCTCCACGAGGTCCTTCGAGCGCTCGCCGAGTCCCGCCATGAGCGCCGTCAGCGCCACCTGCTGCCTGCGCCCGCGACCGCTCGAGGCGACCGACCAGAGGCGGCGGAAGACGTCGCGGTCGGCCGCGGCCCAGCGCAGCAGCGCGAGCGCCGGCACCGCGAGGCTCGGGTTCGTGTCGCTCGACAGCGCGACCAGGCGCGCGGGCGCATCCTCCGGAAGCGACGCGCCGGGAGTCTTCTCGAGAGCCGCCGCGAGGGCGAGGAGGGACGCCGTCCGCACCGGGAGACGCGCATCCCCCGACGCCGCCCAGAGCGGCGCGATGGAGTCGGCCTGACCGAGAATCCCCAACGCGCGCGCGCAGAGCGCCGCGGTGTCGGCGTCGGTGGCCGAGTTCGCGAGGGCGGCCGCCAGCGCGGGCCGCGAGCTCTCCTGTGGACGGCGCGCGAGCGCGAAGAGCGCGGCGGCGCGGGTCGCGGGGTCGGGATCGGAGGATTGGGACAGCGCGGCTCCGGCCGCCTCCAAGGTGGCGAAGCGCCAGAGGGCGCGCAGCAGCGCCGGCCGCCGGTCCGCGGCCGCTCCGCTCACGGCCCGGACGAGCGCGCCTTGAGCTTCCGGCGTCTCGAGCGCCGACAGCGACCAGGCCGCCCAGGCGGCGACCGGCGGATCCGGATCGGAGAGCGCAGGCGAGAGTGCGTCGACGAGCGACGAATCGCCCAGGATCCCCGAGGCGAAGGCGGCGGATCTCCGGACCTCCGCGGAGGAGTCGCCGACGAGCCGGCGCAGGAGCGGCGCGCCCCGCTCGTCGCCGATCCGCCCGATCGCGAGGGCGGCGCGGGCACGAGCCTCCACGCGCGGGTCCGCGGCCGCGGCCCCCAGCACCGACGGGTCGAACCTGCGGGTGTCCTCGAGCTCGAGGAGGCGGGCTTCGGAGACCGCCCCGGGAGAGATCGCCGCTGGCGCCGGCGCGACTTCCGGCGAGGGGAGCGGCGTGGGGGCGGCCGGCGGGACGTTCGGGGGCGGGTTCGGCGCAGCGCAGCCAACCAACGCCACGAGGAGTCCGGCCTCCACGATCAGGCTCCATCGCCACGCCCGGGCCGTCACCCGCTTGCCCCCGTCAATCCAAAATCTAAAATCTAAAATCTACTCAGGCCCCGACCAGCAGCCGGTCTCCGAGGATGTGCGGCAGCCCCGCCTTGTAGATCTTGTCGCGCGCCTTCTCGGCGGAATAGGCCACGCGATCGAAGTGGACGACGTTCTCCTCGGCGTCATAGATCGCGTACGCGGCCGACGCGTTGCGGTCCCGCGGCTGGCCGATCGATCCCGGGTTGATCAGGTAGCGGAGTCCCTTGCGCAGCGGATAGCGGACCCGATCTCCCTTCACGAGTTCGACGAGGATGCCGTGCTCCTCGAGCGTGAACACGCACGGGATGTGGCTGTGTCCGAAGAAGCAGACCGAGGAGGTCATCTCGCGGAAGTTCAGGTAGGCGTCGTAGTCGGTGAAGATGTACGCGTCCTCGTCGCGCGGCGATCCGTGGCAGATGGCGAACGCGCCGTCGACGATCGCCGGTCCCACCGGCAGCGCCTCGAGGAAGGTGCGGTTGCGCGGCGTCAGCTTCTCGGTGGTCCAGCGGGCGGCCTTCAGCGCGACGGGGTTGAAGAGATCGCCGGAGTCGATTCCGCAGACCACCTTGTCGTGGTTGCCGCGGATCATCGTCTTCTCCTTGCGGATCTCCCGGATCTTGTCGATGACCTGATTCGGGTTGGCGCCGTAGCCCACGAAGTCGCCCAGCACCACGACCCGGTCGAACTTCTTGCGACGCACGCGCGCCAGCACCGCGGAGAGCGCCTCCGCGTTGGAATGGATGTCCGAGAGGATCAGGTACCGCATGAGGAGAACCGGACCTCCTTCAACTCGGGAATCGTTCGAGGCCTTCGAGAGCCACGAGCACGCGGTCCGATGCCTCTTCGATCGTCTCGGCTCCGCTCAAATTCACCTGGACGGGGGCCATTCTATAGAACGGCGCGCGCTCGGCGTAGAGGCGCGCGAGCTGCTCGGCGCTCTGGAAGAGCGGGCGGTCCGTCTTGCCCGACAGGCGCGACTGAATCGCCGCGAGCGGCGCCTGCAGGGCGACCGGCACGCCCAGCCGTGCGATCGTCGCGCGGTTGGCCTCGAGCCCGAAGGAGCCGCCTCCCGTCGCCACGACGGCGCGGGGAAGGCTCGCGGTCCCCGCGAGGTACTCGGACTCGCGCACGCGGAACGCCGCCTCGCCCGACTCCTCGAAGAGCTGCCGGATCGTGCGGCCGGACGCGCGCTCGATCTCCTCGTCGAGGTCCACGAACGCGACGCCCAGCCTCTCGGCCACGCGGCGGCCGACCGAGGTCTTCCCGCTCGCCATGAAGCCGACGAGGAAGATCCGGGTCGACCCGAGCGGACCCGCGCGCCGCGCGGCGTCGAGGGCGCGGCGCGCGTTCTGCTCGATCCGCGCCGGGCCGCCGGCGAGGAGACCCGAGATCATCGCGGCCGAGTCGGCCCCGGCCGAGAGGACCTCGGGCACGCGCTCCGCCGTGATCCCGCCGATCGCGACGAGCGGCTTCGTCTTGTGCTCGGCCACGCGGGCGAGCGCCTCGAGGCCGGCGGCCGGCCGCACGTCCTTGGTCGGGCTGGAGTAGATCGGGCCAAACGCCACGTAGTCCGCGTTCGGGTCAGCGAAGGCGCGAATCGCGGCGTCCCGGTCGTGAGTGGAGACGCCGATGACCGACTCCGCGGGCAGGATCGCGCGAGCCGCCGCGGCGCTCAGGTCCTCCTCGCCGAGGTGGACGCCGACCGCCGCCAGTCGCGCGACGTCGACGCGGTCGTCGACCAGGACACGAGCCGCCGCTTCCCGCGCGAGGCGCGCGACCGCCTCGACCTCCCTCAACAGGTCGCGGTCCGAGCCAAACTTCTCGCGCACCTGCACGCAGCGGACGCCGACACGCAGGAGAGGCCCGGCGATCTCCGCCGGGGACGCTCCGCCGGCGGCGGCGCGGTCGGTGATGGCGTAGATCCTGGGGAGGCGGAGCACGCCGGCGCGACTCTATGCCGACGCCGCGAACCGTTCCATGAATTGTGTCGAGAGTCTCCCGTCGATGAAGTCGGGATCGTCCAGGATCCGGCGGTGCAGCGGGATCGTCGTCTTGATGCCCTCGATGACGAAGAAGTCGAGCGCCCGTCGCCCGCGGTGGATCGCCTCGGTGCGGTTGCGCCCCCAGACGATGAGCTTTGCGATCAGCGAGTCGTAGTGCGGAGGGATCACGTAGCCCTGGTACGCCGCCGTGTCGACGCGCACGCCGAGCCCGCCCGGCGCGTGGAACGAAGCGATGCGCCCCGGGGAGGGGGCGAAGGTCACCGGGTCCTCGGCGTTGATCCGGAACTCGATCGCGTGTCCGCGCGGCGTCATCTCCCGTTCGGCGAAGGAGAGGGGCGCGCCGGCGGCCACCGCAATCTGCTCCTTGACGAGGTCGAGGGCCGTCACCTCCTCGGTGATCGGGTGCTCGACCTGCAGCCGCGTGTTCATCTCCATGAAGTAGAACCGGCCGTCGGAGTCGAGGAGGAACTCGATGGTCCCGGCGTTGGTGTAGTTGACGGCCCGCGCCGCGGCGACCGCCGCCTCCCCCATCTTGCGGCGGAGCCCGTCGTCGAGCGCCGACGACGGCGCCTCCTCGATCAGCTTCTGATGGCGGCGCTGGATCGAGCACTCGCGCTCGCCCAGGTGGCGCAGGTTCCCGCGCGAGTCGCCGAAGACCTGGAACTCGATGTGGCGCGGGCTCTCCAGGTACTTCTCCATGTAGACCTCGGCGTTGCCGAACGCCTTCTCGGCCTCGGCCCGCGCCGTGTCGAACGCCGAGGCGAGCTCGCGCTCGTCGCGGGCGACGCGCATCCCTCGTCCGCCGCCCCCCGCCGACGCCTTGAGGATCACCGGGTATCCCGCCTTGCGCGCCCACGGCAGGGCCTCGTCCACGCTCTCGAGCGGCCCCGGGGAGCCCGGGACCGTCGGAACCCCGGCCGCGGCGACCGTCTTCCGCGCCACGGACTTGTCGCCCATCTTCCGGATCGCCTCCGGGGAAGGTCCGATGAACGCGATGTTGCAGTCGTGGAGGATCTCCGCGAAATAGGCGTTCTCGGACAGGAAGCCGTACCCCGGGTGGATGGCATCCGCCTCGGTGATCTCCGCGGCCGAGATGATGGCCGAGATGTTGAGGTAGGACGCGGCCGACGGGAACGGCCCCACGCAGACGTCCTCGTCGGCGTAGCGCACGTGCAGGGCGTCCCGATCCGCCTCGCTGTAGATGGCGACGGTCTTGATGCCGAGCTCGCGGCACGCCGAGATGATGCGCAGGGCGATCTCGCCGCGATTGGCGATGAGGATCTTCTTGAACATCAGATGACGGGTCCGTGAGCCGTGAGCCGTGTGCCGGGAGCCGGGAGGGCGAGCGACCGCTGCATCGTCGGCTTACGGCTTACGGCTTACCGCTTGCGACTCAGGCGGCAAGCCGAATCGCAAAGAGTTTCTCTCCGTATTCGACCGGTTGCCCGTTCCTGGGGTAGACGGCGACGATCTCGCCCTCGACGTCGGACTCGATCTCGTTCATCAGCTTCATCGACTCGATGATGCAGAGGATCTTGCCCTTCGAGATGCGCGACCCGATCTCCGCGAACGGATCGGCCTCCGGAGACGCCGAGCGGTAGAAGGTCCCGACGATCGGACTGGTGATGACGTGGACGTTGGCGTCGACCGCCGGTTCGGCGGGGCCCGCCGCGGCCGGCGCCTGGGGTCCCGCCGGGGCCGTCACCACGTAGGACGCCGACGACGAGGCGGCGGCGTCGATCCCGTTCGAGCGAGGGCCGTCGATGCGAAGCCGGAAGCCGGCGCGCTCGATCTCGAGTCCCGCCAGGCCCCGCTCCGTCACCAGGTCGATGAGCTCTCGGATCTCCTTGAGGGACAGCATGGGTCAGACCAGCTCCTTCTCCAGCGCGGACGCGGCCTTGCGGAGCTCGAACCGGCCACGGCCGAAATTGCCATCCCGCGCCAGCCAGAGGAGCAGATAGTACTCCTCGGTCACTCGACAGAGGATCGTCGTGGCGCGGTCCGATCCGACCGTCAGCTGGGTGACGGCGTCGTTCTCCGTCAACGCGGCGGAGGCGCGGGCCGCCTTGACGATCGCGCCCATCTCCGCCGCCAGGGACTCCATCGGCACGCCGTCCTCGCCGACGTAGGAATCGATCGCGATGCCGTCGACTCCCACGAGGGAGACCGCTCGAGTTCCCTCGACGCGCTCGGCGACCCGGCGCAGCGTGTCCTGAAAGACGTTCATGGGGCCTCCGATGATGTCACGGCCGGAGGCCCGGAATCATCCCGCCTGGACGCGGGAGAGAAAGCGCTCGAGGACCCGGATCCGGGCCCGTCGCCGCTCGACGCCCGGGTCCGGCGCCACGGACGAATGGACCTGGCCGGCCGGCAGAAGGCGCGCCTCGGCCTCCCGCCGCATCCGCATGAGCTCCTCGTCGAAGGGGTGACGCGTGACGAGGTCGTCGTAGATCTGCAGAGCCTCCGCATAGTGGCCCTGGGAGTAGTAGAGGTCGGCCAGCCCGCGGCCGCTCGGGGCGGCGGGCGCCGCGGCGGGCTGCCCCGGCTCCGCGCTCCCCGACGGGGCGGCGGCGGCCGAGACTCCCACGGACGTCTCGGGAGGCGGCGAGAGGTCCTCCGGATTCTGAAAGAGCGCGGGCGCCTCGCCGAAGATCGCGTCCGTGTCCTCGAGCGGGCGGAAGATCCCTGCGGACGAATCGTCCCCATTGCCGTCGCCGGCTCCGGCGCGCGCGAGATTCCCGGCGCGGTCGCCGTTCTGCGGGCCCGCCGGCGGCGGAGACGGGCTCGTGTCGTCGAGGGCCGCCGCGGCGGCCCACGCCCGCCGTGTCCGATGCGGCCGGCGTCTCGGGAAACGGCGCCGTGGGAACCGGAAGCACCATCGGACTCGTGGGCGAGTCGAGCACGGGGTGGAAAGCCGGCGGCGCGGCCGCGACGGGCGGCGCGAACGGCGCCGGAGCCGGCTCGGCGGCGGCCGCGAAGGCCGGCGTGACAGGCGCGGCCGGAGGCGCGACGGGTGCCGGGGGCGGAGGCGGAGTCGACGGGGCCGGCCGCGGCTCCGGCGAGGACGAAGGCGCCGGCGCGATGGCCGTGTCCCGCGTGGGAACGAACGGGAACGGATCCTCCGAGGCGACGCCGCCCGAGTCGTCGCCCGGATGGAACTCGAGGGACGTGATCTCGAACGCGTCGCTCAGCTCCGCCGCCGCCGCATTGGTCGGCCGCGAGGAGGAGCGGCGCCGGCTCTTGTCGGTCTCGTGGAACTTCGGCGCCGGCGGCGGCTCGGCCGGCGCCTTCTTCACCTGCCGCGTCGGCGTCGGGGGCCTCGGCTCGACCTGCGATTCCAGTTCGGCGATCGCCCCGTCGACCTTGCGGTCGCCCGAGAGCGCACGGTAGAGCTTGAGCTTCTTGAGGGCCTCGAGCTTGTCGCCGCGAGCGAGGTAGATGTCGGCGAGCGACTTGGAGGCGACGAGGTTCCCCGGGTCCGAGACGAGGACCTTCGTGAAGGTTGCGATCGCGTCGGTGCTCTGTCCCACCTCCACGTACACGCGGCCGAGAGCGACCTGCGCGGCGACGTACCCGGGGTGCGCGAGGAGCCCCTTCTGGAGAGCGGAGAGGGCCTGCTTGAAGCGCCCCAGCTTCCGGTACTCCTCGGCGAGCGACACGAACAGCCGCGAGCCGGGATCCATGTCCAGGCGGCGCTCGAGATCGCGGATGCGGGCGTCTGCTGAGAGCTCAGCCACGATCAGAAGTTAAGCCGCCCCCCCGGAGGGGGGCGGCGATTGGTCGATTACGGTCCGGGGACCGGGGTGGGCACGACACAAACACGCAGGTAGGTGAAGCCCTGGCTCAGCGTCGCGGTGCAACCCGTCTGGGTCGTCACGGTGATGTCAACCGTCTCCACGACGGTCTCGACGGGATTGGTCGTTCCGGCGGGGCACGCGGGGGCCTGCGCCAGGTCGTCCGGCACGACTGCGGTGATCAGGCTGTCATTGACGATCGTGAAGGCCGCTGCTCGGCTGCCGAAGGTCACCTTGGTGACGCGAGAGAGGTTCTGCCCGGACAGACTCACCGTAAGCCCGGGGTTGGCGAACACGTCGCCCTGGGCCGGAGAGCTGAGGCTCAGCGACGGGGCGAAGGTCTTCACCAGGTAGCGGAAGTCGGGGCCGGTCGCCTGGTCGCCGGAGTCGACGTTGGTCACGACCACGGGGCCCACGACATCGTTGCAGTCCGTCACCAGCACCCCCGTGGGCGTGCAGACGATCTCGGTCGCGGAGACCGAGTTGACGGTGCAGGGACGCTGCCCGGCGATCACGGTCACCGGCGACTGGAACCCCGCGCCGAAGATGGTGACCGGCGTCCAGGGACCGTCCGATCGCTCCTCGATCGGGCTGATGGCCGTGACCTTGATCGCGGGCGTGAACAGGAAGTTCGCCGGAGCGGACGTGAGGCCCGAGCCGATGTTCTTGACCGTCACGCCGACCTGAACCTGCGTGCCGCCTCCGGCCGGGCCCGCCGGGCTGAGAGCGACGATCTGGCTGAACGACGTCGAGACGACCGTCGCCTCGGCGGTTCCGAAGAACACCTGGACTCCCGAGGTCGAGAAGCCCGATCCGATGATCGTGACCCGGGTTCCGCCGGCGAACGAGCCCTGCGACGGCAGGATCGCCGTGATCGTCGGAACGTTCGAGGCCGAGGTCCCGAACGCGAAGCAGTTCGGCAGCGAGAGGACGACCGGTTGTGCCAGGTTCGTGCCGAGCGTCAGCGTGATCTGCGTCAGCGTGCTGGGCGCCGTGAGCTCGGGGAACTGCGGCGTCTGCACCGTCACCGTGCCGGACTGGACGTCGGTCACGAGTCCGTCCCGGGTGATGCCGTTCGCCGTGAACTGGACCCTCGACGTCGCGGGCGTGCCGAAGAAGCGGCCGCCGCTGAGCGTGATCGTCGAGGGCGCATTGGGATCCGCGAAGCTCGGAGAGCACGAGGAGACGAAGGGCAGCGTGCCCGAGCTCGGCTGGAACGAGATGACGAGGTTGGCGGAGTTGGTCTTGCCTCCGGAGGTCGCGGTGGCCTTGACGTGGGCCGGGCCGGCTCCCGGACCGCACAGCGCGGTGACGGCCTGGCCGCTCGTCGTGACCACGGAGACGGTCGGCAGGCTGTTCTGGGAGAACGTCCCGAAGTCCGTCGTGAAGGCGACGCTCGTGCCGTCCGGAACGGGGTTGCCGTTCAGCGTCACGACGGCCTCGATCTGCGTGCAGGTCCCGGCCTTGGGATTCGCGTCGCTCGTGAAGAGCTGGACGGACAGCGAGGACGAGTTGCCGCCGCCGCCGCCATTCGGGGGCTTCGTCGGCGCGTCCGCGGCGCAGGCGTGCAGCACTGCGACGAGCGCGACCAGCGTCAGAACGAAAGCTATCCGGCGCATGAATCCCCCTTACTGGGCCACGAAGACCCGGAGTCCGGTTGCCTTCTCACTCTGCACACGGAATCCGGAAACCGTCTGGCCATAGAACACAACGTCGTAGAACATCCGAATCTCGGTGTTGCCCGTCTCCCGGTCGATCCCGCCGTTGAACGGCAGCAGCTGGTCGAAGGGGGTTCCGGCCATCGCACTCTGGCTCAGCACCGGGAAGTCGGAGAGAGTCACGCTGCCGCCGCTCAAGATCGTCTCTCCGACCGCGAACTGCTGGACCGGCGGAACGATCGTTCCGCCGTCGGCGCGCCGGTAGGTCACGGTGTAGTCCGCCAGCTGGACGGTGGCGAACTGGGCCGTGTCCGGGGACGACGGGTTCTTGAGATGGCTCGCAATCGTGATCGTCGGGATCGTCAGTGTCCGATCCGGCACGATGACGGTCAGCCCGGCCTGATCGACCAGGTCGACCGTGAGGAAGACGGGCGATTCCGTCTCGCCCTGCTTGTTCGTGCACGCGGTCGCGAGCGTCAACGCGGACGCGAGAGCGACCCAGGCTGCCAGCGATTTTCTGTTCAGGTTCATGCGCGTTCTCCCATTACGACCGCAGGATTCGGGGAGTGATGAAGATCAGCAGCTCGTCGTGCTTCTCGGTGCGGGTCTTGTTGCGGAAGAGGTTTCCCAGCACGGGGATCTTCCAGAGGCCCGGGATCATGTTGTTCTGATCCTGGTCGTTGATCTGGAAGATTCCGCCGATGACCGTGGTGCCGCCGTCCTTCACCAGGACCTGGCCCCGGTACTCGCGGATCGTCAGCGGAACGTTCTGGCCGAGCGAGAGGTTCAACGCGACCGCCGGCTCGCGCTTGGTGACGTTCACGGTCAGGAGGATCGTCCCCTCCGCCGTGATCTGGGGCGTCACGTCGAGCTTGAGCGTGGCGTCGACGTAGATGACCGTCGTCGTGTTGTTGACGGTCGTCTGCACCGGGATCTGGACGCCGGACTGGATGAGCGCCGGGGTGTTCGTCAGCGACGTCACCTTCGGCGACGAGATGATCTTCAGGAGGCCCTGGTTCTCGGCCGCGGTCAGCGCGGCGTTGAGGTTGAACGTGTTGAGGATGTTCCCGAGCACCAGCGAGGCGACCGTCGGGCCGTTGCCGAGGCCGACGTTGATTCCGCCCGCCACGGAGTTCGGGAAGATCAGGTTCGTCGTGTTGCCGTGGGCGTTGTCGGCGTTGCCCGTGGCGCTCCAGTTGATGCCGAGGCTGCGGCCCAGGCTCTTCGTCGTTTCCACGATCCGCGACTCGATGACGACCTGCGGCGTGGCGGTGTCCAGGTTCTCGATGAGCTGGAGGACCGCGGGCAGGTACGTCGGGATCTCGCGGATGATCAGCGTGTTCGTCCGGCCGTCGATGACGATCGAGCCGCGCTTGGACATGACGCTCTGCAGCGTCGGCGTGATCTCGCTCGCCTTGGCGTACGAGAGCTTCTTGATCACGGTGCGCGTGGGCTCGGCCGCCTGGCGGGCCTCGGCGAGGCGCGCCCGATCGCCCTCCTCCGCCTGGAGCTTGGCGGTCGTGGCGATGCGCATGATGTTGTTCTCGAGCACGTAGCCGAGGCTGTTCTGCTTGAGGATGAGGTCGAGCGCCTGGTCCCACGGAACGTCCTCGAGTTGAACGGTCACCGTGCCGCGGACCTCGGGATCGATCACGATGTTGAGGCCCGTCAACTGGGAGATCGTCCGGAAGACGTCCTTGATGTCGGCGTCCTTCAGGTCGAGCGAGATCGGCTCGCCCGTGAACTGCGTGGGCGACTCGGCGATCGTGCGCGAGCGGTACGCCGATCCGGCCTGCGCGGTCGCGGCCTGCTCCTGGTCGAGCGCGGCGGCCGCGGCCTCGAAGAGGGCCTCGTTGCGCCCGCGGGCGCCGGTGGCGGCCGGGGCCGAGCTCGACTTGGGAGCCGGCTTCGACGTGGCCGTCGGCGCCGCGGGCGCGGCCGGGGTCGCCGAGTCGGTGTGGTGCGCCGCCGGAACCGGAGCCGACGCGACCGCGACGGGCGCGGCGGGCTCAGTCTTCTTCACGTCGACGTGGACAGGCGCCGGGGCCGGTTCGATCGCAGCCTTCGCCTCGACGACAGCCGGCTTCTCGACCGGCCTGTCCTCGACCACCGGAGCGGGAGCGGCCTTCGCCTCGATGGTCGGCTCGGCGGGCGCCGGGGCCGGGGCGATCTCGGTGCGCGTCACGGGCGCGGCCTCCGGCTTCAGCTCGGGCGCGGCGGCGGGAGCGGGCGCGGGAGGCTCGGCCGAAGCGATCGTGGTGGGCGCGGCTGCGGCGACGCCGGTGTTCTGCGCGGCTGCCGCCGCGACGCTGGTGTTCTGCGCGGCCGCGGCCGCGACCGCATCCTGCCCCACGATCACCGCGAGCCGCTCGCCGTCGGAGGCGAGCGCGTGCGGAGCCGGGGCCGAGAGGTCGAGGACGACCCGCGTGACGAACTCGGGCGAGGTCTGGAACTGCGACACGCGGACCTTCGTCACGACGTTTCCGGAGACGGCGATCGCGCGCTGACGGACCTCGTTCTTCACGCCCGGCAGGTCGAGGACGACGCGGGGCGGGTTCG
>JADMIO010941485.1_pt1 | contig 11613 bp, 7 predicted proteins | sample 8958161 | NCBI WGS metagenome assembly JADMIO01 (sample SAMN16585339, study PRJNA669376) | soil metagenome | isolation source: Crop rotation soil | place: USA: Cullars Rotation, Alabama | collected 2011
CGCTCGGCGGGCTACTTATCGCGTGGACCGTGCCGGCCGCAATCATGTCGGCCGACGGCGCGACATCATTGGTCTACCGGCCGGATGCGCGCGTGATCCTGTTCGCCGTCGCGATCGCCGCAACGGCAAGCGTACTCTCCGGTTTGGCGCCGGCGCTCCGCGTCACGCGCATCGACTGGCGCGGCGCGGGAGGCACGGTCGCGCCTGGTGCGACCAGGTTGCGCAGTGTGCTGTTAGCGACGCAGGTCGCACTGAGCTTCGGTTTGATCGCGAGCGCTTCGTTGCTGGCACACGGCGCCCTCCGCGCGGCCGGAGGCGCCGAGGCGGGTTTCGAGTTTCGCAACATCCACGGCGCAACGGTGGCTGTTGATGTTGACCGTGAGAACTCCAAGGCGACGCACGCCGCCGTCAAGGCCGCCATCGAAGCGCTTCCTGGCGTCGCGCTCGCGGACCAGCTCCCATGGTCCGGACGCGTCCCGATCGTTGAGCTCGCCAGTCCCGGCAATCCAACAAGTGTCATGGGAGCCATCAACGGGTTCAACCAGAACGCCGCGCGCCTTCTCGAACTTCCACTTCTCGACGGGCGGTGGCACAGCGACGACGCCCGCCTGCGCGAGGCGGTGGTCAGCCGTTCGGTGGCGCGAAGACTGTGGAAGGACGAACACGCGCTCGGCCGACTGTTAATGCGAGCGGGCGAAACGACTCCGTACACCGTGGTTGGAATCATCGATGAAATTCAGCTGGTCGATGCGACGGCGCGCCCATCAGTGATCGTCGCTCCCGCGCGCGGCTCCCTGCCGGAGGTCATCGGACTTGAAGGGATCGCCGCGCAATTGAAAGCCGTCGCGGCCGCCGTCGATCCGGGCGTTCGTGTTCTGGTCCGTCCGCTCATTGAGGGACTCAAGAAACAGACGCAGAACTCGTTCATGGGCGCGTCCATTGCTTCAGGACTCGGCGTCGTCTCCTTGCTTCTGGCGTCGCTCGGCGTCTTTGGCGTCTTCGCCTATGTCGTCGAAGAGCGCCGGCGTGACATCGGCGTCCGGCTCGCGCTTGGCGCGAATCGCTCTCACGTGCGCCGCAGCATCATCGGCGCGACGCGCTGGCCCGTGACCGGCGGTCTCGCAGCTGGGCTGGTCCTCGCGGTCATCGGAGGATTTCTGCTGCGCGGCAACTTGTACGGTTTGTCAGTATTGGATCCGCTGAGCTATCTGGCCGTCACGGCGATTCTCGGGTTCGCCGCGCTCACTGCGACATTCATCCCGCTTCGCCGCGCCATTCGCGTCGATCCCGTCGTCACGCTCCGACAGCAATAGATCGCGCCGCGACGCTAGTCAGCCCTGAGGGCTTCCGACGCCTGAATCGACGACGCCCGGCGAGCCGGCACCCAGCCCGCGAAGAGAGCGGTCAGGGCAAGCGCGAGGGCGGCCGGAAAGATCACGAGTGGATCGAAACGCTCGCCGAACGGGAAATTCGCGTGCAGCGCGATCAGCAGCGGCGCGCCGAGTGCGGCGCCGGCGGCGAGGCCGATGCCCGCCAGCCGCAGCGCCTGTCCGAGCACCATCCGGACAATGTCGGCGGAGCGGGCGCCGAGGGCGACGCGGATGCCGAACTCGCTGGTGCGAAGCGCGACGAAAAACGCGATGACGCTGTACAAACCGCTGACGGCGAGCAGCAGCGCCACGATGCCGAGGCCGCCCGCCGTCTGGGCGATCATCCGCAAGGGCTCGTTATCCTCGACGTAGTAATCCTCGAGCGTGCGCACCGCAAGCGCCGGCAGCTCCGGATCGAGATCAGCGATCGTGCGGCTGACGGCACCAGTCAGCTGCGCCGCGTTGTCGGCGCTGATCCAGGCCGCGATGAAGTCCGGCATCGCACCGAGCGGGAGAAACACCGTCGGGTCCTCACCCAAGGGATCACCCAACGCGGCCGCCGGAGGCTGTGACGCGACGCCGACGATCGTCACGTGATGTGGCGCCGCCTCTTCCTCGCGCGAGCGCGAGATTCGCAGCGGCTGACCCACCACGGGCTCCGTGAGCTCGAAGCGCGCGATGAAGGCCTCATTGACCACCACCGCCGTTGTCGCGGCGGCGTCGGACGGCAGGAACGCCCGGCCACGAATCAGGCGCAGGCCAGATATGGCGAAAAAATCGCCCGCGATGCTGACGGCCTTGGTCGACTGTCCCTGGCCGGGTGGATCGCTGGCGCGCCACACACGCATGTTGCCGCTCGAGAATGGGCCGCTGGTCGTGTACGCGATGCCGTGCACGCGGCTGTCGGCACGCATGCGGGCGTCGAAGGCATCGATGAACGCACGGCGTTCCGCGGGGCCATACTTTCGCTGCACGTCAAAGCGCAGCTCGGTGATGAGCGTGTGTGGCGCGTGAGACGGCACCTCGCCAATGGCGGTGATGAGGCCGCGCGTGAACACACCGGCGGCGAGGAGCAGCAGGAAGCACAGCGTGACCTGCGCGACGACCAGCCCGCGACGGACGCGCGAGTTGCCCGACGCCACCGAGCGCCCGCCGCTGCGCAGATGCGCCGATGTGTCCGAGCGGGTCGAGAGGAGTCCGGGCAGCAGGCCCGTGGCGCCGATGACCAGCATCGCCAGCGCAGAGGCGAACAGCATGACGCGCGTGTCGAGGAGCACGGGGATTGGGATGACCAGCGCCGCGACACGCAGCAGGATCCAGACGCCGAGCGCGCTCGTCGCAAATGCGGCGACGGCGAGGAGCACCGCCTCGAACGTCAGGAGCCGGATGATCTGGCCGCGCGATGCGCCGAGCGATGCGCGCACTGCAAGCTCACGCGTGCGCAGGCTGGCGCGAACCAGCTGCATGTTCGCGACGTTGGCACATCCGATGGCCAGCACGGTCACCGGCGCGGCTAGCAGCAGCACGTACATGAACACCAGCATCGTCATCGTTGCGTCGGGCGTCAGCCAGCTTTCGGTGACGGCAATGCGGGCATTGCGGCGCGCGATCGGATCAGTCGCTTCGATCTGTGCGGCCAGCGGCTGAAGCTCGGCCGAGAGTCGCTCGCGATCGAGCGGCACCGTAAGCCGGCAATAGACGTTCAACCATCGCTGATCGGGACGCTTGCCGCCGGGCCAGTCACGAACATGCGCGAGCGGCACGTAGACGGCGAATCCCGACGCCTCGTTCATCTCACCGGCGCGGAGACCGCTGAAACGCTCCGGCGCGACTCCGGTGACGACCGCACCTCGCCCGCCGATCACGATCGTTTGTCCCACGATGCCGGATGGCGCACCCAGCCGCGCGGTCCAGAACGCGTGAGAGATCACCACCGCGAGCGGCGCATCAGGGCGATCGTCGGATGGAAGAAGCAAGCGGCCGAGATGCGGTTCGGTGCCAAGCACCTCGAAATAGTTGCCGCTTACGAAGGCGCCGATCACATTCATCGCCTCCCCGCGATCGACACGCACGGCGAATCTCCCGAAGCCTTCCGCCGCGATCCCGGCGAAGCTGGGCGAGCGCACGTGTCGACGCATGATGTCGTAGTCGCCGACGGCGGAGTCGTCGAAGTCGCCGACATCGGGCGGTCTCTCCGTGCCGGCGGCCAGATGCAGCCGCCCGATCCGCCCACGCTCCCTGACGCCCGGGATCTCGCCGTTGGTGAACGCGTTCAGGATCGAGAACGTCGCCGTGCACACGGCGATGCCCACACCGAGACAGAGAGCGACGACCGTCACGTGACCGGGCGAGCGGCGCAGCGAACGGACCGTTTGGAGCAAGTCGCTTCGCCATGGCCCTTGCCACCGCGAACCAGGCTGACTTTGCGTGGTCCATCGCGACGACAGGGCGTCGAACGGCGCACCGAGTGCGCGCGCAAGCAGTCGCGACGGGGAGACGCGCGCCGCGTCGAGTTCGGCGAGCCATTCCTCCCGCCATCTGCCACGAATCGTGCGCGGCGCGAGCCGCGCTGACACGCGGACGATGGCGCCGCAGATGGCGCGAATCACGTCCGGCCCCGATTCGGGAACAGCTTCGCGACAGCCCGATACCGAGATTCGGCCTCGACGAGCTGCGCGCGGCCAGGTTTCGTGAGCTCGTAGTAGCGCCGGCGCGGCCGCGCGTTATCGCGGGCTTCCTTGTCGGTCTCCCAGTCTGACCGGACGAGCCCGAGCGTCTCGAGCCGGCGCAGGGCCGGATAGATCGTCCCACTCGGCAGACGTGTGACGTCCATGATGTCGAAACCGAACCGATGGCCCTGAGCAAGGGCCTGCAAGACGAACAGACCGGTGTAAGAAAGAGCGCCCATGTGCGTATCTACATAGTCAGATACGCCGGCCAGGCGCAAAGGTTCCGGCCTTCGCCAACGCTCGCTTCGCTCGCGGCTACCGCTGACAGGCAGCGCTACGAGCGAAGCGAGTGCTCAGCGAAGGCGGACCTCTATCTCAACTGCGCGTTGCGTTTCTGAATCGTCGAGGCAGCAGCCTTCATCCGCGAGGCGCTGATCGCCGGAGCGCCAGCGGCGTCCTTCACCAGGTCTGCGGCTAGTGTGTCGAGCTTGGTTACCGCTGCCCGGCGGTTCGCCGCGCTGGCGCCCTCGACATCCTTGATGGCCGCGTTGAGCGCGTCGATCTTTTCCTGCGGCAGCGCCTTGTCGCGCTCGAGTTGATCCAGGTACGCGCGGGCGACGACGAAGCTCGCCGGCCAGACGTAGTGCGGCTGGCACTGGACGTTGAAGTCGTTCGACGCGCCACAGCCTTCACGCGTGGCGAGCTTGGCGGCGTCGATTTCGTTCTGCGAGAGATGCGCGCTCGGCGTCAATTCGAAGACATCGAGACCGCGCGCGATCTCCGAACCATAGAGGTACCCGTTGTAGTAGTAGACCGACCAGTAGCCCCCGATGATCAAGTTGCCGGCGTCGATTGGGCCGCGATCGAAGTACGCGATCTCCTTGATGTTCGAAGAGTTGGTGAAGTCGAACACAGTCGCGCCACCCTGATAGAACGCCTGGGCGAGAATGTCGCGCCCGGGCACCGGGACCAGGCTGCCGTTGTGCGCGACGCAGTTTTCCGTCGAAGTCTGCCACGACGGCATCTTGAAGTAACCGCCGAAGCGTAGATGGCGGCCGTCGCCCGTCCCCTGGATGTCGAACACCGCGTCGCCGCCCCACATCGGCGGATGAATTGACTGGCACATCGGTTGCGTGCCGCCGCCCCATTCGTCGGAGAAGAGCAGCTTGGTCGCGTCGTTGTTGAACGTCGCGGAGTGCCAGAACGCAAAGGCGGGATCAGCGACGTCGTCCAATCGCTTGGGCTTCGCGACATTTTTCGTGTCGAGCAGCAGGCCGTTGCCGGAACACGCGCCGCCGAGAAGTTGGAAGAACGGGAAACTGGTGACATCGTGGCACCCGGCCGTCGGGTTGGCCTTGGGTGCGCCGGTGCCCTGATCGCGGCCACGGATGCTGGCGATCTCGCCAGTGTTGGCGTCCATGAAGATGTAGGCGTGGCTGACCACGGCCGACTGCTCCGGGTGCGCGAGCGGCACTTTGATCACGTCGATGCCGAAGCTCGAAGTGTTCGGCGCGTTCGGATCAGGAACGCACCCCGCCTTCTCGTCGGCCGATCGAATGCCCGACGTGCCGGAGACGTAGATGTAGATGTTTTCCTTGTCGTTCGGATCCGTGACGATCGAATGCGTGTGCGAACCGCGGCAGGTCTGCACGCCTGCGACCTGACGGGGCTTTCGCGGATCGGTGATGTCGAAGATGCGCACGCCGTACATGCGATTGGGATCCGGCGGCGCCGTACCGCGTCCGCCGCCCGCACCCGCTCCCGCTGCCGGCGGAGTGGCCGCACCTGCCGCTGGAGGATTGGCACCACCGACTGGTGGCGTGGCGCCCGCTGGAGGTGTGGCGCCTGCGGCACCCGGCGCAGCCGCGCCGCGGCCGCCGCGACCGGCGTTCGGCGACGGTTGCGCTCCGCAGTCGAGCCGCCCGTAGCCTTCGACCGACATGAACGCGAGGTTGCCCCAAATCGACACATCGCCCTGGCCGCCTGGACACGCCAAGAGCGTCTGCAGTGACGTCTTCTTGGGATCTTCGATGTTGTAAAAAATCAGGCCATGGAAATTGCCTTGTAACGCAAGCCTCCCGTTGAGGCCGAACGCGAGGTCGGAGTTGGCGTAGTCAAGGCTGCGCCCAGTCGTGGCATTCGGATCGAACATGCCCTCGGGCTGGCGCATGGTGGTGACGAGCCTCATGTTGAGCGCGGCCTCGCCGGCATCGTACTTGCCGGCCTTGAGACCTTCGCGCGGATCGGGCATGTGGCAAGGCACACCGCCACCGCGACCACCACCGCCACCGCGCCGGCCAGCGGCAGCCGCGCCGGCTGGTTGGTTCGCCGCTGCTGCCGCGGCCGCAATCTGTTCTGGCGTGCAGGGTTGCGGGATCGGGATCTGTCCGACCGTCGCTGCGCGGCCTTGCTGCGGCGCTCCGGCGGCCGGCGGCGTGGCCGGCGGATTCTGCGCAAGAACTGTGGTGACGGCCAGACCTAGAGCCGTCCCGACAACGATGCGGCGAACGTGCGTGCGCGTGTTCATGACCATTCCACCGGCCTCCCCAAAAGTCCGTACATTCGAACGATTTCCATCCGCTGATCGTTGTCGACCCCATTCAGGAAGTCGCCGATGTTCGGCTCCTTCCCTCCCCCGGCTTCGCGCAGATCGGCGACCATTCTCAACGCACCCTTGTGGTGCTGGATCATCCCAGTGAGAAATAGCTGGTCGAATTTGCCGGCGCGCGCCGCGTCGAGCGCTTTCATCTGATCTGCCGTGAGCATGCCGGGCATCGGCGCCATGTCCTTGTGGTCCGCGCCCATACCCATCATGGCCGTGCCATTGGCCATGATCATCGGCACTTCCTGTTTGCGGCTGGTGAGCCAGTGCTTCATCGACTCAATCTCGCCGCTCTGTGAAAGCTGGATTTTCTTACCCATCGCCAGCAACTCGGGACTCGTGGTGTGCGTGGTGATCATGGCCACCATCTGGAGCGCCTGATTGTGATGATGAATCATGCCCTGCATGAACTTCACGTCGTCGGCCGTGTAGTTATTGTCGTGAAAGGCAGGGACTTTTGAGACGACCGTGGAGTCCTGGCCTGGCGCGCCCGGCTGAACAATGGCGGGAGCCTGGGCGGTGGCGCCCGATGCCGGTTGACTGGCCGGCTGTTCTGTGTCGCGCTGGCAGGCGGACAGTCCGACCGCAGCGATCAGCGCGAGGCTCGAAATCGACAGTGGCTTCTTCGTCATGCTGCTCCGCTCAACGGGCGGTAGGGTCCGCAGCATACACCAACCGAATCAGCGCAAATCGCGGCCGATCGCAGATACGACGGCCGTGTACGGCTCGATCCGCCCGTCGTCTGTCATGTTACGACCGAGGGAGGACCAACTGACGCAACGATCACAGAGATTGCCGCAGCGCGCGACTCGGCTCGACGCACACAGCACGCCATGCAGGAACCGAGCAAGCCGCCAGGGCTGCAGCCGTCAGCAGCGTCGCTGAGACCAGAAACGTGAGTGGGTCTCCCGGGGCGACGCCAAAAAGTAGATTCGACAACAGCCGGTTCGCGTTCAGCGCCGCGATGAATCCCAGAACGAGACCCAGGAGCGCGGGCGTCATGCCTTCGCGAAGAACAAGCGTCAGGACAGAGGATCTTTGAGCACCCAGCGCCATCCGGATCGCCAACTCGCGCGTCCGCTGAGTAACGGCCGTGGTGAGGGCGCTGTAGAGCCCGACGGCGCAAAGTAGCAAAGCCAAGCCGCCTGCAAAGCCGGCCACACGCATGGCCAAGGGGGCCTCCGCGTGAAGATTCTCCACGACCTCGGCCAAGGGTAGGGCCTCAGTCACCGCGACGCTGGGATCCAGCGCGTGAATCTCGGCCCGCAAGAGGGACAGGACTTGGGATGTGTCGCCTTTCACTCTCACAAACAAGCGTCCCGAAGAGACCGCGGCTACGGAGTCACCGAGGAAGAGAGCCGGCGCAGGCGCGTCACCTTCATTCAAGTCGCGGTAGGCCGCGATGCCGACGACCTCGTGCCGTTGCCCACTCACAATCGCCGTCTGGCCGACAGGATCCTGGTTCGGCCAGAGCCGATCGGCGAGCGCCTGGTTCAGGACGATCTGGGTCAGCCCTAGCCGTCGGTCTCGGTCCTCGAATGCCCGGCCGCGGATGATGGGGATGCGCAGCGTCTGGAAGTACCCGGGCGTGACGATGTTGAGTGCCGCCCGCACCGCGATCTCGGCTCCTCCGGCGGCCGCGCCCGCCATCGACACCGGCACAGTGCCGATCCTCAACGTCGGAGGTAACCGGGCAAACGCCAGCGACTCGACGGCTGGGAGCGACGCCACGCGGCGCGTCACGTTTTCGAAGTACGCGCCCGCAGCGGCCTGGCTGTAACCACTCGCGCGAGGCTTCATCCTCAAGTAGAGAACCTTCTCAGCGTCGAATCCCGGATTCCGCCGCAGAGTGTCGACGCTGCGAATCAACAGGCCGGCGCCCACCAGAAGCACCACCGAGGTTGCGACTTGGACGACAAGAAACAGCATGCGCACACGCGACCGCCGAAAACCTCGTGCCGCACCGTCGTCCTTGATTGTCGGAATCAGAGTCTGCCTCGACGCCTGAAGCGCCGGAACCAGACCAACACACAGTGCCGTGCTGGCAACCAGCGCCATGCTCACGCCAAATGTGGGCCAATCAAGTGTCAGCCTGTAGAGGTGTTGCACGCCTTCGATTTCGACGCCGTAATAACGCTCGAGCATTCGATTGCCAGCGAGCGCGACGAGCAATCCCAATCCACCTCCTGTCAGCGAGAGCAGGAAGCTCTCAGTCAGGATTTGGCGAATGATGTCCAGGCGTCTGGCGCCGATGGCGAGGCTAATCGCGATCTCTCGACGTCGTGTCGCAATGCGCGCCAGCAACAAGCCCGACAGATTGACGCACGCAACGACGATCAGGCAGCTGACAACCAGAAACAAGAGCCGGGGGAGCTGCGCGGCGCCGCGCGCTCGAGGATGGATGCCGTTCAAGCCCGAGGCGAACAATCCGATCCCCTGATTCGTCTCCGGAAAGGCACCTTCCAGCTGTCGCGCGAGCCTGGACATTTCTGTACGGGCATCCGGGAGCTGCCGGCCCGGCCTCAACCTTCCCAGCAGATCGAGCCGTGCGCTGTTTCGACTGCGCACGTCGACATCGGAAGAAGCAACACGCGCCATGAGGTTGGGAAGAAACACATCCCCGGGCCAGCTGATTTTTGCGCCCTCGAAACCGGCCGGAGCCACTCCGATCACGGTGAACGGCAGGTGGTTCAGCGTGATCGTCCCGCCAATGGAACGAACGTCGCCATCGAACCTTCGCTGCCAATAAGAGTGGCTCAGGACGACGACCGCATCAGCAACACGATCCTCCTGCGAATTGAAGAAGCGGCCGAGATGAGGCGCAAGCCCCAACACCGCAAAGTAGTTTGCGGAAACGACGTGGCCATTCAGCGCTTCACCCCGCTCGGTGTCAACCAGGTTCACGCCGGAATTGAAATGGCTCGCCAGTGCGGAAAACACCGTGCTGCGTTCACGAAGGTAGAGGTAATCCGGAAACCGGATCGCATCCTCGACTGGCTTGCCCTTGTCGAGCGAACTCACGGCGACGATCTCGTGCGGGTCAACCACGCCCGCTGGAGGGCGATCGAACAGCGTGCGCATCAGCGCATAGACCGATGTCTCAGCGCCGATACCAAGTGCGAGCGACACCAGCGCTGCCATCGTGAAGCCCGGGCGACTCGCCAAGCTTCGGACGGCCCGCCGCAGGTCTTGAAACACCATTCGCCTATGGACCGTCTATGGGGCGTCGCGGTTGGGTGATTCAGGCGCAGAAGCATCGGGTTGATATTATGCACAATGTGCAGTATATGATCGGCCCATGGCCGAATACCTCGGTGAGTTCGAACAACTGATCCTCCTGGCACTCGCGCGGCTCGGTGAAGACGCCTACGGCGTGAGCATTCGCGCGACGCTCATGGAGCGGACGAAGCGCAAACCGTCGTTCGGCGCGATCTACAGCACGCTGCGGCGCATGGAAGACAAAGGACTCGTCCGCTCGTTCGCGGGCGCGCCTGAAGCTGTGCGGGGCGGCCGCGCCAAGAAACACGTCGTGCTGACGGCCAGAGGACGCGCCGCCCTTCGCGAGGCGCACGCTGCCGTCATCGGAATGGCGGAAGGCATCTCGCTCTGATGAAATCCCTCCTCAACTTCCTGCTCGGCGTCGGCCGTTCGGCTGACGAGCGCGGGTCGCTCCTGGGCGATCTCGACGAAGAACACCGCGCCCGGATCGCACGCGGCAATGGACGATTCGCAGCTTTCGCGTGGTACGCAGCTGAGATCGTTCGTGCATTTGCCTGGGGATTGCGTGACGCGTTCGTACGCCGCACCCGCCTTCGCCAGGGCTACGGCGGGCAAGCCTCGCACATCGCACGTCGCACGGTTTTTTTCCTCTCCTGGCCCGACATCAAGCTCAGTCTCCGGCTTCTGATGAGGAATCCTGGTCTGACCCTTGTCTCCAGCGTGGGCATCACGGTCGGCATCGCGATCACGGCAGGCATGTTTGGCTTCGCTCACGCGATGTTTGCTCCGACGCTGCCGCTTGATGAAGGTGACCGTGTCGTCGCGCTCGAAAACTGGGATGTCGTCAAGAACAACGAGAATCGTCAATCACTCCATGATTTCGTGACCTGGCGGGATCAGATGAAGTCCGTCGTCGAGATCAGCGCCTTTCGAGAGATCTCCGCGACGATGCGGATCGGCGATCGGCCGCCAGAAATGGTGCGCGTGGCGGCCATGAACGCCAGCGGGTTCCAGGTGGCGCGCGTGCCCGCGCGGCTCGGACGATTTCTTCATTCCGACGACGAGCGCGAATCCGCGCCGAGAGTCGTCGTCATCGGCCACGACGTGTGGCGATCGAAGTTCGGCCAGGACCGATCGGTGCTCGGTCAACAGATCACGCTCGGCAACACACCGCACACGGTCGTCGGCGTGATGCCCGAGGGTTTCGGATTTCCGGTGAATCATCAGTACTGGATCGCGCTGCAAGCCAACCCGACGACGTTTGCGCGCGGCACGGGGCCGCTGCTCTTTGTCTTCGGCCGGCTCGCACCAGGCGCCACCATGGCGTCGGCACAAACGGAGCTCGCCGCCATCGGACAGGGCGCCGCCGCCGCATTTCCTGCGACGAACCGAACGCTCAAGCCGCAAGTGCTGGAGTACACCAAACCGATCAATGACGTCCAGGATGTCGGCATCGGCACGTGGGTGACGGGGCAAGTCACGATCAGCCTCGTGCTAATCGTCGTCGCGTTCAACGTGGCCGTGCTGCTCTACGCCAGAACGGCAACGCGGCGAGGGGAGATCGCGGTGCGCACCGCGCTTGGCGCAAGTCGAGGCCGGATCGTCACGCAGCTTTTCGTTGAAGCGCTGGTTCTCGCGCTGGTGCCTGCCCTTCTGGGACTCGCGCTCGGACAGTACGCGGTCGAGATCGGCAACGGGATCATGGCGCAGGAACTGGGCGGAGCCGCACCGTTCTGGTTGGAACATGGCGTTC